>Ga0210401_10000784_pt1 | contig 38474 bp, 34 predicted proteins | sample IncBWH32MmetaG_FD_150866 | JGI IMG/M metagenome (GOLD analysis project Ga0210401, IMG submission 150866) | Forest soil microbial communities from Barre Woods Harvard Forest LTER site, Petersham, Massachusetts, United States - Inc-BW-H-32-M | ecosystem: Environmental > Terrestrial > Soil >... | reverse complement strand
CCGTGGGCGTCCAATGCCTCCACCACCAATTCCCCGCCTTGAGCCTTCTTCTCGGCTCGCGACCTGAGCCAGTTGCCCACGAGTGCGGCGATCCCTATGAACCCCCATGTTACGATCTTGTCGTACCGACCAAACCATCCCAAGCCCATCAGGTAGTTGACGAATAAGGGGACGGCAATCGCCGCATATAGGCCTAGTGTCAGCTTTTTTACGAGTGTCATTTACGAGCTCTGGTCACTGCGGCCGTCTTCCCGCGCTCGCCACATCATATTTGTGGGCCTCGGATGGGTTGACTACGTAGCCGCTCGGCGTCCGGGTCAGGTCACGGTGCAAGGGAATGGCTCCAGTCGGCATGATCGGAAGGGATAAGGTATCCGGCCAGCGCTGCATGATTTCGCGCATAGCGCCTTCCCGGAGTCTGCTGTTCAGCGCTGGGTCTTTCCCCGTAAAGAATGATATCCAAACTTGGCCTAAGTGATCGGGTTGGTCCATGGCGGACGCAATTGCTTCAGCATCATTTGCACCTCGCCACACCGTGGCATTCATAGTCATCTTAAATGCCGGGCTAACTGCGGCCTCTCTCTTGAGCTCCTCGCTGCTAGCGGCATCAAGGTGCATACCCTCAGTCTCAGCCGCAGTGCGCAAAACCGCTAAAAATTGATTGCGGTCTGTTTCCGACGGGAGAGGAACTTCAAAAGCAGCTACAGTTCTGGCGCTCTCTGGTTGCGCTGCGACGCCGCATCCCGTGATTCCCAGGCAATTTGCCACGGTTAGAAGCCCAACGCATGCGACTGAGATATCCCGGCAAGAGTATTTGCGCTTGAGAAACATCATTGTGCCGAAGAAACACGCACTGCCGCTCTGCACCGCACCAACCCCCAAGATCTAAAAACGTCGACGAAATCTGCGCATTTGATATTGCTGGGGGCCTGGGATAGGTAACGCGCCAGCTTGCCTTATAGGTTGTGAGTCGAATTGGAAGACAAGACTGCTGATGTCTTTGACAAACTTTTCAAAGATGTCGCGCGTGTCCTGGGTGGCCCCAACACGGTGTATCTCTATAAACTGATTGCGCGGGAATGGTGCGACATACGCCGACCCATCGGGCGTCCCCTTAAGGATCCACCAAAGGTCCCACTCACCTCCGAAATCTAAGAAGACAGGTGCGTCACTGCCCACCCATTCTCGAAGGATTCTGCATTCACTCGAGAAAGGTACCCGCACCACTGAAGAGCCAACGCGCGCACCGCCCCTCAGTGCGTTGTCGAACCGAGCCAAATCTTGCTTTCGTCTCGTTCCATCCACCACCCACACCAACTTGCGGTAAAAAGTCTCGCGAGACCGACGCTCCGCAGGCGGGATGGGTGAATGCTGAAACTCAAGTACCCACCCGTGGTCGGTCAGCACATCTGCTATGTGCCACTCTCCGTTATCGGCTTTCTGGCCGACCTCCTGCCAGTCGATGGGAAACCGGTCTTTCCAAGCGCGGTGCCAGGGTGTCTCGTTCTCCCACCAAGGGTCGCTGCAGCGCCTTCCCTGGTGAGCCCAGTGCCAGATCCTGACTTCTCCGCACTTGGCAACCATCGGGCGATCGCAAGTCGGATTGGGACATCTCCCTGAAAGGCCGGGCTGCGCTTCTTGGCGTTGTCCATTGACGAGCGCGAACTTCAAATTGATTCGTCCGGGGAAGCCATCAGTTGATTCGCTATGCCGCAGACTGAGCCAAGATTAGTCTATGCGTGAGCGGTCCCCGATTCACCGCCAGCTACTCGGTGCGCTGTTCAGCCTTTTCCGCCGCAGCGAACGGCTTTCCGTTCCATTCCCGGTAGGTCCACGGCGCGATCCTTTGCAAATACGCGACTTTCACGGCTGGCATCCCACCGGTGAACCCTTCCACCCACACTTTCTTTTGCTCTAAGAGCTTAATCCGCTCCTCGGGCACAAAGATCCAGGGCTGAACCGGCCATTCCTTTGCGACACCGCAATCGCGCGTGAGCGCTGCACAAATGCCGGTCCAATGAGTACGCCAGTCATTCAATCGCTTAATGAGTGCCGCCAGTGTCTGCGAGTACGAGATTTCACAGAGAAATACCTGTGGCAATGGTGTCGCAAAGTCAACTACCACGGCATCACAAATCCAATGACGTCCCTTCTTGGGCACGTCGCCGGAGTCTAGCTGGATCATGCACTCGGTGTTGACGAAGCGAGTCCGTGTCGCTCGGAGGTAGTCGACGACTACGCCCTGGTAGTAGTCCATGCTAAATGCCCATAAAGCTGCTCGCGCTGCGACCGACGGCGATTGTCGCGTCCCGACGCCCGGCCCACTAATAGCACCTGCGTGAAGTGCATCCTGAGGTGCGCGTCACAGGTGCTTTAGGAACTCGTGCGCTCCAGTTTTTCTTGGTTACCGATACCGCAGGCGTCTCGCCATCGACGTAGAGCCGACTCGCGAATGGGCCGGTCCGCGCGGCCCACGTACTCTTTCAGCGCCCTCCACACCGCTGCCGCCACGGTGGGATCCACGCTCATCCACCACGACCACTCGATATCGGGGATGTGCCGCGTCGCTCACATTGCCATAGATAGCAATGCAACCGCCCTCGGCGCCGATCGAAACCAGTAGTTTCGTCTTCATGTGCCATGCACCCTAGGATCGCCGAACGTTCGCAGTCTGAGGGCTCTGCGCCGTTCGAACTGCGACTCACGTCACCCCGATGCTGTAGCCTTTCGCCTTGACGGACTGCAGCTATCGGGCCTGTGGCTCCAGGCCAAGAGACTTCGCGAATCGCCGGTGGCGCGGCGGTGGTAGCGCTTATTCTGTTCCTTCGGCGAAAAGAGCATCTGCCCCGAGGGCACGAAGATCATGACGGCGTGGCCGATGACTTTCCCTTGCTCGGTGAGGTCCAAGAGAAGCTCGTGGGTGCTGAGGTTGTAAGACTTCAGGACGACCCGCACGCCCAGGACGTCGTGCCCGTTGCCACCCGCCAGTCCACCGACTCAATCGGTATCCAGATATAGCGCGCTACCGTTCCAGTTCGCCTCCCCTTGAAACTCGGCGCCTTCGGTTGCCCAGATGCCGACCAGCTCCGATGGCACTGGAGTTGCGGCAACCGCAACCGCGACGGAGAGCAACGCGAGCACTATACGGATCACGCTCTTCATGTGGGGGACTTCTCGTTCACGGGTTTGCGAGTGTCAGCCTTAATTCAATCGCAGAAATGCTTGGCTTGCATCATCGCCCGCCAGAATCTTGGTCACTTCTTTGGCACCGGTTTCAGCCCGAATGGGAGTCAGCCAGGGGCTACCGAAATCGGAAAAGATCAGCTGCGGACAGAACCATCTGCCACCCGGCGTAGCAAACACCTCTGCCTCTCCGTCGCCGGGCCAATCGATGACCAGACGCTTGCCTTTTTCCAGGAGCCGCATGCTGTGATCGGCATCCAATCGATATCGTCCAACGCCTGCCTCAATGAGATCGAGGGGGATCGGGGTGACCTCTTGCTGAGCCATCGCAGCATCCGGTGGCCACTGATTCGTGGAGTCGTACTGCGGCCACCCGTAAATCCGTGCGACGCTATCGAGAACTTCTTTTATCAACATGAAAGAAAATCCGGAATTGGCCATCACGACGGCGCCCTGCCCGCGGTCGATGTAGCCAATCATGCTCGACTCGAATCCTTCATTGAACCCATCGTGCCCAAACCGTGCGGTGGCGCCCTTACCGCTGATCACGGGACCGAGCCCTCTGTTCCCCTTGCTTGCCGTAAGCATCTCCTTACTGAGCGCGGGACCGATGAGCGTGCCGCTTGTTCCTAGGTATGATCGCTGAGTATTGATGAGGTACAGAGCCAGATCCGAGGGTGTAGACCAAAGACCGGCCATCGCCATCTCCGGGGTGCGAAATGCACCCGGGACCGGTCGTCCGCCAGCGTAGTGCGCTGTCGCTGCGAGGCTGTTTAGCGATACCGGGAGCGGTTGCCGAAAACTGCTATGCATCATGCCCAGTGGATGCAGCACCGAAGATTCCATAAAGATGTCGAAGGGTTCGCCGCTGACATCAACCAACAACTGCTGGAGAATGTCGTAACCGGCGCGTGAATAGCTGTAATGACTTCCAGGAACTGAATCGATGAGTATCGGCGTGTTCTTCGCAGGCGGCTCACCGTTAAGCACCTGCAATAGTGTTGGCATCGGTTGCTTTGGGTCGTGTCCTGAGAATGCGATGTCTGCAACGCCTGCGCTATGGTTTAGCAACAGCCGCAGCGTCACCTTATGTGTTTGGGTGAATTTATTATCTGGAATCTTCCATGTCCTGAAGCGCTGATTAACGTCCTCATCCAGGCTGAGTTTTCCGCGCTGAACCAGTAATAGAGCACCCAGCGCGGTGAGCGGCTTGCTAATCGAAGCCGCTTGAAAGAGCGTATCCGGGGTCACCGATCGTCTCGATCTCGAGTCGGCGACCCCGTAGCCTTTGGCCCACGCAAGCTGACCGCCATCAATCACCGCGACGCTAAGGCCTGGCACTCCGAAGGCATTCATGCGCTCGCGAATATCTGCCTGCACGCCCTTTTTATCTTTGGTGGCGGTTATCGGCATGAGCCCCGTCTCCACCCGGGCGATGCGTGCATCTGCAGTGTTGGCGTTATCCGCGTGACTGGCGCAACACGCAAATAGGATGCCTAGTGCACCCAGGGCAACGCGGAGTCTGCAGGACATAGCGTTCATCTCATCCGCTCACTAATTGGTCACCGATGCCGCACGCGCTATCGCTGGGCAAAGGACGAAATCGCGGGGCGGCCGAGTTTCAGTCGCAGCACTTCCGAAAGCGTCGTCTAGTGGCTCCCAGCGTAAACTATCAGCACCCTCTTCTTCAGGCTCACTTGCTCTTGGATGGTGGCCCAGAGATGCTCATCTCGAGCCACCATGTCGCCCCGCCCTCGTTAAGCAATCTCTACCTCGGCCCTCCGAACGCCGGTCCCATTTGCGGCGGTGCATTCGCATCCCCCGCTTGTTTTGGAATACCCGGAGGGTTTGACTGTCCTTCGCCAACGCATTTGTTGTTGGCTTGCCATGGCGCAGAGAAATTAAGACGAACGCCCGCCACGATGAGATCGTCGTGCTCGGGACGCGCCGAAACAGCTTTTCCCTCCCGCAGGGCAGCGACAACGCTCGGGCAGTTCATGTGAGTGAAGTGACCCGTCTGTACCCACTTGCCATCGGGGCCGCGTTGAAAGAGCTGACTCAATAGACCGGCCTCATACGCGGGGACCATGTCGTTGGTGGTTCCGTATGCGCGAACAATCACGGCGGTTTCACCGGCCGGCCCATAAGGCACGACATAGATGTCGCAACCGGCTCCGTTGCGCAAGCAGTCGAGATTAAAACTAGCGTCCCGTGACCAATCCGCGTTTCGGAATTCCTCAGGCAGCTGAGCTCCCGCGGGATACACCGTTGCGTGAGAGAAGGCTGCTTCTGTCGCGGCCGGGTTCGGTTCACCTCGACCAAAGTATCTGCGCTCTTTGGTCCCCTGCATGAGCGTTGCGCGGGAACGGGCTTCGGCGTTTGGCCCGTTCGCCAGCCGGGCTAGCGCGTTTGCGCCAAATCTACCGCTGTCGAAGCGCAGAAACTGATAATCGAACTTACCCGGTGGGACATCGCCTCTGGCCAAGCGACTCATCTGGCTCTGAACGGACATCCGCTCCGGATCCGCGAGCGGTGTCAGCAACAGGGCCAAAATTGCAAGGATGACCCAGCTTGCAGAGACATTGACGGTCTGAACAGCGCTGAGCCAGGTGCCGCGGCGCAAGGCGGCGTAGGTGTAGCCCAGACTGTAGACCAGGGCCATGAGTGCCACGGCGGTCGATAGAACGCGGTCCGGTGTCCAGCCGTACTGCTGAACGCGCAAGAGAATTGCGTAAGAAGCGATCAGAGCGAGCAACAGCATCGTCGGCCCTGCGATCCGGCCAGCCCAGCGCAGAACCGCAGGCGGCAGGTTGGACGGATCGCCATCTTTGTAAGCCGCATTCAGCAGGAAGAGCGTGATCGCGCACGCCCACAGCAAAATGGACGCGGCGTGTCGCGTGCTCCAGAGCGGCTTGAGTCCCACAAACAACAATGCAAGAAGAAAGCCTGCGCCGAGCGCAACGACAAGGGGCAGGAGCCATGACAGGAGCGTCAATCCGACATTGCGCATGCCTCTGAGCAATGCGGGTCTAACATCGGTTAGGTGTATCGCGGCAGCAAAGGCCATCGCCAGCGCAGGACAGCGAAACCAGTTGTGCTCGATCATCGTCCGAAAAACACCGATGTGGATCAGATCGAAAAGCGCCGCGCCAAGCTCCAATATGCCCCACACCAGAAGCGTGAAAATCAGCGAGACGAACAGCTGGAAGCCTCGCATCCAACTATCCTCAAAATGTTCCGCGTACGCGGTGAAGAGCGCATGGCCGCGCTCACGATGTTCAAGTAGCTGATTGACGACGAACAGACCGATCGCTGTGCAAAAGCTGAGCTGGAACGAAGGCCAGACGCGCGGGGCAATGTTGGATCCCATGTATTGAATGGGATCACGCCACAGATCGTAGGCCGCGAGTGCCGCGATGACTGCGGTCGCCAGCCCAAGATAGAGGAGAAGCGTCTTACGACGCATGCGCCCGACCTCTGCAATCGCGATCGCAGGGATGAACGCCGTTACCAGCGCGGCGGCGGCAAACAGCATCGGATGCCGTTCGGACCAGAAAAGATCACGCGTGTGATTGCTATTCGGCCCCACAACGTACAGCAGCGGCGGCACGAGTCTGAGCAACCACCACGCGACGATGCCCTGAAGGAATCCGATCGCCAGTCTCAGCCGACCGACGGCCGCTGTGGCCTCCGTTGAGCGTGGTGGTTCCTGGTCGTCGTTATTGCTCTCCATCTTTTTCCGACTCCCTCTCGACACTGTCCGCGTCTGTCCTCAGCGAGGACGGTACGGCGCGGTTGTGGAATGACTCTGGCACCTTTGTGGTCAATTGTGATGAGCGCAGAGTGGTTTAGTCTCCGCGCTAGCGAGTTTCACACGTTTATCTGCGCAACTTTCTAGGCAGTTCGCTTTCCGCTGAAGAGAGCAAGGCTTCCGCGAGTTTGAATAGCCCGCTCGGGGCGAGTTTGGGATTGTGCACAAACACAATGACTCTTGGACCGCCCTTGAGGCGGCATCTGACGATCCGAGCCCGCACCCGATTTCCGCAGACCCTTTTGTCGAAGTCTCGAGCGAGGGGACTACGAAGTCTCGCCGAGAGATCCGCCACCGTTCTAGCCGGCAGACGAATAGGCGCCGTCACCGTCACGACCAACGCCGTCCTTGCAGGCGCAACATCGGCGAGTGCCGCCTGAAGGCTCCTTACGACTCGCTGCGCGGTGCGATCGAAACGTAGACGGGGAAGGGATTGGGTCCACGTGCCTGGCGGTAGCCGTCCCGCGGCGAGGGCTTTGCGTGCCGCCCGATTCTGGCCTTTCATGTATCGCTGGGCTGTCGTTATGAGGCGGGATTCGCCTCAGAGCTTGCTCGTCTGCGGCGATAGGCCGCGAAAACCACGGCAGATGAAGTCACGCAGTAGACCAGTCCCCCGTGGACAGCATGCCAGTCACGATGCATCAAACCGAGCACCACCACGACCCAACCGACCGCGCAGAACAGCCCCGCAAAAGCCATCATGGCCCAGGGTGGAAGCAGTGCGTCGTCTTTCTTGCGGCCGCGGCCGGTGAAGGCACGGTACGCGAGGAGCAGCAAAAAGTACGCGAGCGCCAGGCAGCCGCTGATGACGGCCGCGGCCAGCCAGTCCGTGTCACTCGGCTTCTCGATCAGCTGCTTGAGGATGCCCCAGGCGATAAAGAGCGGAACATACGCGAAAAAGGCCAGGATGCCGCCACCGAAGATCCGATACGCAACGGCAAGAGTCCCCATCCACGCCCCGATCTCATAGGTCCCGGTCCCAAGCCGAAAAAGGGAGGTTGGCGGTAAGGATGCGGCAAGTGCTTTTTCCCGCTCCTTGAGCGCCGCTGGCGCAAGCTCAAGCGAGGAAAGCAAGTGTCCGTATGGGAGGATCGCGCTGGTCCACAAGCCGCGCTGAAACAACGCCGTACGGTCCATGGCGGAACGATAGGCCCAGAGCCTCCAGCGAGGCGCGACGACTGCGCGCCATAAGCCCGCAAAAACAATCCCTGCAATCACTCCGATGAGCACGCGGGGGTCGTAGCCATCCAGGGCAATCCCGAGTGCGGGCACACCTAGAATGAGAATCAGCATCGGCACGTGGACGACGAGGAGCCCCATGCGCACCAGTTGATTCGTTGCCGCATCGGTCTTAGGTGCTATCCAGGATGCCGCGAACAGCCGCACAAACCAGAGCAGTACGTACACAGCTGCGGCCACGACAGCTCCCGGAGGGAGCGTCGCTAAATTTTGAATGACGTGTTCCATGAGCACGGCGCGATTTCCAGCTGCCTCAGTCTGAACTGCCCTTTACGACGTGCCGAGGATGCATTTCTCAAAGCACCCGGATTGGATACTTCGCGCACGAGGGCCGGGTTTTCGCTCTCTCTCCCGCCTTCCTGTTAGCCGTCTTGCTGGAGTCTATTTATAGGGGGCTACAGGACGTACAGGAGACTGATTAACCTATTGTTTATGAAGGATAATTTCGCAGATTAGCGGAGGGTTGCCACGATTCCCTGCGAGAGATGCCGCGCAAGCACGCGAGAGATGTCAGTAACCGAGCGTGAGAGATGCTACGCGGCCTCCCTCCCCTTCCTTTCGGAGCTCTGTTTGTTCAAGGCCTTAGCTCCCAGGCGTGAGAGATGTAACGCCTCGTCCTTTTCCTCCTTTCCGTCACGAATAACTGTAGAAAACACCGCGAAATCCCACTGTGTGCCCATGTCGATGGGCTGCGCGCGTGAGCGATGCGACACGCGAAGGCGCAACGCGTCTTCGCGATGTCACGAGAGAGAGTGGCTAGCGCGACGCGCCCAGCGCGTCGCGCGGGACGTGGGGCTTAGAGGGAAGGAGGGTCACACCGCCCTCCCCTGCGTTGAGTTTCGCTTCCGGATACACCTGCAGCACGCGCTTCAGCGAATCGCTGAAGAAGCGACGGAAAAAGCGCAGTTCCCCGTAGCTGTGACCGAACTGTGCCGAGAGCTGCGGCCAGGTGACGAGGCTTGGTCGCTTCAGTGCAAAGAGCCGATGCACGAGCCACGCGTACACGTCGAGGTCCATCGGGCTCTTGCGCAGTTGTCGGATCGCCTTCGTCGAGAGCGGCGCAGAGCGCTCGAGGATCGAGTCGTAGAGGACCGGCGACAAAACCAACGAGCTCCCCTGCCCTACCCCATCGCGTTCGTCCCACCAGAGTCTCGCTTCCTCCACGAATAACGCCTGGCGGATGTGCAATCCCGTGCGGCCTTGCGCATCGCGGATGTTTTCGTCGATCGAGAGCGCGCAGTGAATCAGGCGCAAGAGCTGGTTCGCGTACACGCGAAGCGAGCCGCGATCGCCACGCGTAATCGGCACATCCAGAAGTCGCAGAAACTCGTGGACGCTTTGGCCCAGGTAAATTTCCGGTGAGCGCGTGCGGATCGCTTCGGATGCGCAGTAGATCGTCAACAGCCGCGCCGGCACGCCGTACGGAAGTCCGGTCTCGGGGCGCGCGGTGGAGAGTGTCAGTTCAAGCCAGCCATTGCGTCGCGTGAAACAGGTTTGCTCGCCCGGATCCGCATGCGGAAACGAGCACTGAATGAGCGGCACGTACTGGAAGGACACGCCCTCCGAGAGATCTGCGCCAAGAGATGTCTCGCAGGCGGGTGAAACGCGAGCTGTGGCGGCCACCGTGGGCACAGGCGCGGCAATCTTCTGCAGCACGCGCTGTGTGAGCGCCTCCGCGGACGGAGGCAGTGGCGCCCTCCTCTGCGAACCCGTCGCGGGTGGCTTCGCGTAGAGCGCGGCGCGCAGCTTCGGGTCGGTTGCAACCGGGGCAAAATGTTGATCCGGAAGCTGCGGAAATTGAGTGCGAAACAGATCAGGCGAAATGCCTGCTTTGAGGAGCTGCGCGACGGTCCGCTCAGGGGAAAGGCGCATGTCGGAAAAAATGCGCAGCGCCTTATCCAAGGCGGCGAGATCGTCCGAAGCCTCCCCGAATTCCTTCATCCCCTGCCCCGCTTAAGACCCATCGTGATCTTACGATGGTTCAGTGCACGCATTTCTGTTATTTTCGCCCAGAAATCCGTGTACCCAGCCGGCTCCTTGGGGAGATCAGTGTGCCAGCCATCCCTGCCCTTGACAAGCTCGAGGACATTCTCGCCAGCAGCGAGAACTTCCTGCAAAAGATGCACGAGCTGGGGGCCGATCCGCACCAACGCAAAGCCCTGCAGCGACTCTTCCCCCCGTCAGAGGCCGCGGAGATGGTCGGTCGGGACCGTACCACGCTCGCGCGTGCCGAGGCGGAAATCGGGATCGAACTCCCAGCACGAAATCCCGGCAACAATCGCCGGGTCGGCTATACCCTAGCTCAAGTTCAAGCTTTCCGGGAACACTTTGGCACACTGCCTTGGCGGGATCCGGTGACGGACTCGGCGCTCATTATCGCCTGCCAGAATTTCAAGGGCGGCGTGGGTAAGTCCACCACGTGCGTGAACTTCGCCCACTATCTCGCGCTCAAGGGGTATCGGGTCCTGGTGATCGACACCGACAGTCAGGCGACGACCACCTCGATGTTTGGATATGTACCCGATGCCGACATCACGCAGGACGCGACGATCCTGCCGTATCTCGCGAGCGAACAGAAAAGCTTGGGCTATGCCGTACGCAGCAGTTATTTCCCCGGCATCGATTTGATTCCCGCATGCCTCGCACTCTACGAGGCCGAGATCGCCATCGTCATGCGGGTCGGGGGGCAGTCGACGCGCGAGCAGCGCGTGGCGTTCTTCAGTGAACTCAAATACGGGATTCAGACGGTGGCGGACGCCTATGACGTCGTCCTGATCGATAGCCCCCCGGGCCTAGGGATGATATCGATCAACGTGCTGATGGCTGCGGACTCACTCCTCGTGCCCTCGGCCGCGCGCATGTTCGATTTCTCGAGCACGGTGCAATTTTTTCGGATGCTGCATGCGTACATCGGGCAACTGGATCCAGGTAAAGCCTATCGGTGGATCTCCGTGCTGACGACGTTGTTCGACCGGCGTTACGAGAGCCAGAAGCAGTTCTTCGAAGTGATGCGGGCGTGCTTTGGGGAATCTGTTTTTCAGCGAGTGTTTTTCCACTCGAGCGCCGTGATTAATTCAGCCGCCCAGTTCAACGGCCCGTATGAGCAGGCGAAGCCCGACCGTCAGGTGCTGCGGATGATGGATAGCGTCTTTTCCGAGATCGAGCTCGCGATCCTGCGCGAGTGGCCTTCGAAAGCTGCGGCCTTGAGCCAGCAGGGAATCACATGAGCGAGGCGAAGGTAGGGTAGGGCGGTTTCGAGACGAAACTAACGTAACCTATTGAAATATCAGTGGATATCTGTATTATAGGTACACCGGGGAGGGAAGGAAAGATGGCCAGTAGGATCTTTGGTGGCGCGAACCTGAGCGATATCGCGCGCTCGGTGAAAGAGCGTGCAGACCCTTCCCCGCTCGATCGTCCTGGGAGCGGCCGTCCGGTATTGGCGGCGGCGGAAATGGCGCTCACCGGGAGGATCGCGCCGGCGCTTGAGCGCGAGAACATCTTTTCGGTGGATCCGAAACGGGTGCGGCCGTGGAAGTACCACAACCGCACGGAAGGCTGGTACACGCGCGAGCGCTGCCAGGATCTGATTGAGTCGATCACGAAGGATGAGCAGCAGGAGCCGGCGCTGGCGCGCAAGCTCGCAGGCGATGCGAACTTCGACTACGAGCTCATCTACGGCATGCGCCGCCGGTTCGCGTGCGAGGTGCTGAACAAGAAACTGAAGCTGCGGGTGATCGAGGCGGACGATGCGCGCGCGGCGATCCTCATGCACATCGAAAACGCCGATCGCCAGGACATCACGCCCATGGAGCGCGCGTTGTCCTTCCAGACTCAGATCGAGGCGAAGCTCTTCGCGACACAGGACGCCTTGAGCGAGGCGATTGGTTTATCCAAGGGTCAGGTAGCCAAGATGCTCAAAGCCGCTCAGCTGATGCGTCAGGCAAGCGTAGCGGGGCTCTTTGCGGACAAGTCGGCCGTGCCCATTGAGCAGGCGTACAAAGTCGCGACGTTGCTCGAGCGACCGGGAGCTAAGGAAGTGATTCTGCAGGCCGCGAAAAATCTGGCGCGCGAAGGAGAGGGGAAGAGGGCACCCAGTGAGGTCTTACGATTGCTCGCCGGGAGCCTCGATCGCTCGAAGAAATTCACGCCCGTGCAGAAGCAGTACAACGTCGGAGCTGCGAAGCGCGTGACGGTCACGCGCAATGCGCGCGGCAAAGTCACCCTGGCATTTCCTCAAGGGCTGCAGGGCGTCGAACCGGCAGAGGTGCTGACGGCGGTGGAGCAGATTTTGAAGGATCTGGGGTAGGGGAGGCTAGGGTACGAAGATCATGTGTTTAAGACACAATAGCGTGGTTAGATACAGTATTTGGATCACTATAGAGACAATTGACACGTTGCCGACTCCGATGCGACCCAAATGCGACTAGATTCCGACTTTTATTAGACGTAGAATGAGCAAGCACTGAGACGGGAGTCGTCATGTCTGCTCTACCGAGTTTCCCAGGATTTGCTGATGAATTCCGCGCACCCGGCCAATCCGTCATTGAGCCTGTGCGTTTTGCGGCTGCGCTGAATCTTCAGATGCAAGAGCTCGCGCAGCTGGCTCACGTGCATCGTGCGACCGTGTCGGAGGCACCGACGAACGCACGATTGCAGGCATTTATGCGCGAGGCCCTTCGGGTACTGTCCGCCGCAGTCGACGTGGCTCGAGACCGAGAGCGTGCGATCTACTGGTATCGCAACTCCCCAATTCCGGAATTTCAGCATCGGACTGCAGAACAGCTGGTTGCGGATCAGAAGACCGAGGCTGTCCTGAGTTACCTCACCTCGATCAGCAGCGGCTCAAGCGGATGATCGTTCGGGCGCTCGGCCCGGAGGCGCTGTTCTATCGAGCGCTGACGCCGAGCTGGGCCTATCTCCCCGAAAGCGGTGCGGGAGCCGCGAAAGTGGGCGGCCGCTTCAATCGCCCGAATGTCGAGGCGCGCTATCTGGCGGCGACTCATGAAGCCGCACTTCTGGAGTACCAGGCCGAATCAGCGCTCCTGCCGCCGGCGACGGTCGCGACTTATCGCGTGACCGCTGAGGCCGTAGTCGATTTCAGTGGCGGCTACACGGCCGAGGCGTGGTCACCAATTTGGGCGGAAGCGTATTGCAACTGGAAGGGCATGGCCTTCCTTGAGAAGGTCGAGCCGCCTTCCTGGGTGATTGGGGATCTCGTCCGACAGGCGGGACACGCGGGGATTCTCTATCGCTCGGCCCGAAACCCGGATCAGGTATGCCTCGTGCTTTATCCGGAATTGGGAGATCGATTTAAGGCGCCCGTTTACGATCCCGATGGATTGCTACCGCGGAACAGAGACTCCTGGAGACTCGAGCGTTGAGCCGTGAAAGACTGTCGCTGCAGGCGTTTCACGTGGATCTCCTGCGAGTGCGTGGAGCTAAGCGTCACAAAGCAATGAAGCCCCGATCCAAAAACGGACAAACTCAGTGTCCGCCGGTGAATCTATGACGCGCGGCTCGCGTAGGGGAGGGGATCCCAAGATAACCTATCGGGACTTACTGGAATTCGAACGCTGGGTAAGCGTAGCGCTACTACTGTGTCTGACGCTTCCGGGATGCTCTTGGGACCCTGTGGCCAAGAAAAAGCTCGAATTCGAGGATCAGTTTACCGAATGGAGCTTGGCGTTCAGCCCGGACGGAAAAACACTGGTAACGGACACCCCAAACGCTGAGGAAATCCATGTCTGGTCGTTGGACAGCCCGCCTCGAATGACGCACACGCTGAGTAACGGAGCGAATCAGGGCGGATGCAAGGACGGACTGCGTTTCAGTCCGGATGGAAAGTTGCTCCTAAGTGCTCACGGGAATGTTGTGGGCCATCCGATCATCGGAATCTGGAACACTGATTCCTGGGCGACAGCCGGTGATGTAGCGCTGCCAGACGCCGGTGCGTTCCCGCTGCAGTTCGGTCAGGTGGCATTTTCTCCCGATGGCCGGTTCGTGATGCGCACCGAACCGGGCTCCCGGTGGGACGGCTCCTCGCCGAACGCCACTCAGAGGTTTGTTGATAGCTTTACTGTTTACGCTTTACCGAGGTGGGACAAAGTTTGGGGAATCAAGACAGGGCCCGCGTTGGCCAGCAATTTCGCGATCAGTCATGACGGACGACATGCCGCCATATTGGGGGACGAACGACGAGTGCGCCAAAATGGCGAGCCTTACATCCAGTCAAGGCTTTTGATTGTCGACCTGAAAGAAAGAAGCATGCCTGTTTCTTTCGATATCCCGGGCGACTACATGAACCAGGTGGCCTGGAGCGCTGACGATCGGCGCGTTGCGGCGCTGGGCAATGTGCTTGGAATATTTGATGTCGACGGAGGAAAGGAGTTAGCCCAGTTCCGCGTCGATGACAGGCCGGTCGCCATTTTCTATACCCCAGACGGCAGGCATCTCGTGGTCGCATGGGGTAAGGCGGGCGTGGAGATCTGGGATCCTGAACATAAGCATCTTCAGCAGAGAATCAGAATTGAGCCTTCCGCCGCGGCTCTCTCACCGAATGGCCGCTTAATGGCGGTTGCAGGCAATGATTTCGGTCGAGGCAACGCGTTTGCGGTGAGCGTCTGGGAGTTCAAGTAGGCGCAGCAAACCGACCCCAGTCTTGCCTATGCGATCGGAGGGCGCGACCCTCCCGAATATTCGCGCATCGACGGCTTTCTTCGGGCTTTAGTCATTCTCGAGTGCCGCGGAGTTGAGAGGCCTTCCAGGATCGGCGCCAATCATGCCCGATGAGGCGGCCAAGCTCCTCCTTTGCCTGTTCGGCAAGCTCTCCAGCGTGATTAGCTTGAAGTCGGATGGACACGGATTGGAAATGGGCCACAATGCGAGCGGGGAAAGGAGAGCGCGCATGAACGTCGTGACGATGACGCCTGAGGACGTGCTCGGCCCACTGAACGAGGTTGAGCAGAAGAATGCGCCTCGGGCGCTTTATCTGCGCGGCGATGCCTCATTGCTGCACCAGGGCCCGCGCGTGTCCGTCGTGGGGTCGCGCAAGGCGTCGGCCGAGGGCTTGAAGCGCGCCAGTTTCTTAGTCCGTGCCCTCGTCTCGCAGAGGATGGTCGTGGTTAGCGGCCTTGCGGAAGGGATCGATACCGCGGCTCACACGACTGCGATCGAGTCCGGCGGCCGAACCATCGCGGTACTGGGAACCCCGCTGGACAAGGCTTACCCAGCCGCCAATCGCGACCTTCAGGAAACGATCGCCGCAGGTCACCTGCTCGTCAGCCAGTTCCGTTCCGGCACTCCCGTCACACCGAAGAACTTTCCCTTCCGTAATCGCACGATGGCGCTGCTGACGGACGCCACGGTCATTGTGGAAGCCGGAGAGAAGAGCGGGACCGTGCATCAGGGCTGGGAGGCGTTGCGCCTCGGGAGGCTCCTTTTCCTCATGGAATCGGTCGCTCATGATTCCCGTCTGTCCTGGCCGAAGGAAATGATGGAGTACGGCGCGCAGGTCCTTTCGCGCGAGAACCTCGAGGACGAGCTCGCGGATCTGCCGGCTCTGACCTCGCGACATACCGAAGCGATTGCCGCGGTCATTTGATCGATCGGGTCGCTTACGCCGCCGGATACGCGTATTCCCCCCGAGGGAATTCGGAAGTTTCTCAGCGGTCGCGGCAGCTTCGCGACCTGGTTAAAGGCGCTAACCCGCAGACTCTTCCTCAAATCGCTGCGCGTGTGTCCCAATGGGCGGCCGCTCGGGAATTTCCCGGCTTTTTTGGGCCGCAGACCACGCTGGTACCCGTGCCGGCTCGGGCGCCACGGCGAGATCCCGATGCCTTGTGGGTCCCCGAGCGCATTTGCCTCGCCTTGCACGCGGCGGGATTAGGTCGGGAAGTGTGGCCGGCTCTGCAGCGCACTGTGGCGGTACCGAAGTCCGCATTCGCCGCGAGGGGAGAGCGCCCCGAACTGCAGGTTCACATGGAGTCTCTGGCTGTTACTTCGCATGTCCCTCCGACCCCCAGAATTCTGCTGGTGGACGACTTCGTCACAAAGGGACGAACCCTGTTGGCCGCCGCGAAAGTCTTGGACGCAGCGATGCCTGCGCTTGAGATTCGGGCCTTCGCGGTGGTGAGGACAATGGGGCTTGTTCCGGACGTCGAGCAGATCCGCTGGCCCGTCGTCGGGGAAATTCGTTTAGAGGACGGTGACGCAGTCCGGGAGCCTTAGTACCCCAGTCACTAGAGAAGCGGCACGGACGGAAGAGGGGAGAGGACGGGACCTCGACATGCCCTAAAGCCGCGAGATACTCCCTCGATGCGCTCGAGACTCACCGGCTGCAAGGGCACGACATTCGTTCCGAGCGGCTCGACCTCAAAGATGCCCACGAATGAAGTGGCCGGCGCTGTCGAGTGCTTGGCGACCGGATTCCAGACGGGCGTTCCACACAGGCCACGCGTGGATCATGTGTGGCCAGATCTCCAGGGTTACAGACACGTTCGCTTCACCCGCTGCGGCGGCAAGTCGTACGGCGTCATCAAGAAGAGTCTCAGCCGATCCAACCTGAATCAATATCGGCGGGAGGCCTGTCAGCTCGCCGAACAGTGGGGACACCCTCGGATCCTTGTTGTCTATTGCGCCGCCTAGATAGGCGCGTGCCAGCTCCCCGAGATAGGCCTTGTGGATGAGCGGATCGACTGCGTCCTTTGTAATCAGGGTTGAACCCGACATCGTCAAGTCTGTCCAGGGTGAGACGACCCACACGCAGCCGGGCAACTCGTCTTTCTCGTCGCGAAGGTGCAAGGCAAGTGCCAGCGAAAGTCCGCCGCCGGCGCTGTCGCCGCCGACCGCAACCTGTCCGGCTGCGATGCCGTGGCGGCGCAGAAAACGCCACGCCGTCAGTGCATCGTCGAACGCTGCGGGGAAGGGATGCTCAGGAGCCAATCGGTAGCCGAGGGCCAATGTACGCACTCCGGCTGCCCGTCCCGCCTCGGACACCATGCGACGATGACTCAGGATCGAACCGGAGCAGTAGCCGCCGCCATGGAGAAATATCAAAACACGCGAGCTGTCGCTACCGGGAACGGTCGACCATTCACCAGGTATCCCATCGACATCGACAGGAGTGAGCGTCACGTCGTCGGCCACCGGCCAAACGGAACCCACGTCGTCGAGGCGCTGGCGGCGCTCGGCCCACCCGACGGGTCGCGGTTTTGAACCTAGCAGCTCGCGGATGCTCGCGATCTCGCTTTGATCCATTGACCTCTCCTACGGTGAGTCAGTCCGGCAAACCGAGCTCAGACGCTATGGGTGGATGGTGCCTTGGGGGCTAAGAATGCTACCTCACCGATCTTCGGGAAGGTCCTGAGCTTGAACGTTTTGGGCATCTTCCGGCCCAGTCTTGCGGTGATGCTCCGGTTTTCGACGCGGCCGGGGGTGCGAACGTCCAACCGAGTTCTACGGCGCCGCGCAAGAATGCGTCGGCGAGGAGGAGGGCGCGTTCGCGCATTCCTTCCGAGACTGCGACATCCAGGGTGGGACCGCTCCGCTCTCCGCGACAGAATTCTAGCGGTCCGGGGTATTTGAGCTGGCGTGCAGTGCGCTTCACCGAGGGGAGCGCGGCGGGAAGATCCGTTGTGCGCGCGATTTCCAGGCTCGCGATGCGTGCGCGAAGGGCCGAGAGGATCTCGTCGCCGCTGTCTTCGGGCACACCTTGCGGAGGTGGCACGTCGATCGAGGGCTCGGCAGCGTCGGGTTCATCGTCGCGATGGGGCAGGGGAGGGCGCCGCGGCGTCTGGCCTGCCGCGACGCGAGCCCAGTAGCCTCTGCCAGGCACCGGAATCCCGAGTGTTCTTAGGCGCTTGGCGAGTGCGACATCAGAAATGCCGAAATCCTGAGCGAGCTCGACCATCGGCTTCGACCAGGCGAGCTCGTAGAGATCCTGGCGGGAGAGTGTGAGTGAGTCGGCGGACATAGCTTCCTCGCGCGTTGGGTGATGAAATGCAGCGGGTCTGCCTGTTTGCTCGAGGGAATTTGATTCATGTCGCGCTCTTGGCCACCGCGTCTACACGTGAAGCCCTATTCTTGGCGGCTACCTAGAGCATTCGGTCGCTTGCCGTGACGAGCCGTAACGCGCCGACAGGAGCCTCAAACTTCGCGTTCTTAGCGTCACACGACGCACAGCTTGTGCGACTCGGGCAACTATCGGAACGCTACTTCCCTGAGGATCCCAATACCTGTCTGATGAAGCTACGGCAGCTCTCCGAGCTGCTGGCGCAATTAACCGCGACTCGTGTCGGCACCTATGTGTCCACTGAGGAGAAACAGTTTGAGCTCTTGCAGCGACTAGAGCGCCAGGGAATCTTGACGCGAGAAGTCGCTCAGCTCTTTTTCGAGGTGCGCAAGGCCGGAAACGATGCCAACCACGCGTTGCGCGGCGATCATCGAACCGCGTTGGCATGCTTGAAGATAACGCGGCAACTGGGGCTCTGGTACCACCGCACGTTTTCCGATCCAAATTTTAAAGGTGGGCCGTTCATCCCGCCTATGGCCCCAGCCGATGAAAGCGCGGAACTTAAGGCGGAACTCGCCAAACTCAAATTGGCCCTCTCGGAATATCAAGCGTCGCACAGCAAAACGAGCGAGCAGCTGGCGGCGACCCAGGCGCGACTGAAATCGGCAGAAGGTGACCAGGCTTTCTGGGAACACATGGCGAGCGAGGCTGAGCAGGCAAAAGCGACGCTTTCCGCGAAACTAGCTGCGCTGCAAGCCATGGGCGCCGTGCAGCCCTCGACAACGGTCACGACGTTAGTCGCCGCGGGAGCACGGGCGAGCGAAGAGGTCGAGCTCGATGAGGCAGATACTCGCGTCATCATCGATGACCAGCTTAGGGCAGCCGGGTGGGAAGTCGACACTCGCGTTTTGACCTATGCCAAGGGCACGCGACCGGAGAAAGGGAAGAATCGAGCCATTGCCGAGTGGCCGACCGAAACGGGACCCGCGGATTACGTGCTATTCATCGGGTTGATGCCCGTCGGCACGGTGGAAGCGAAGCGCAAAAACATCGATGTTTCGGGGGCATTGGGTCAAGCGAAGCGCTACAGCCGAGGGTTCGCATTTGCAGAAGGAATGGACTCACCCCGGGGCCCGTGGGGCGATTATCAGCTGCCGTTTACGTTCTCAAGTAATGGTCGGCCATACCTCAAACAGCTGGCAACCAAGAGCGGGACTTGGTTCTGTGACGTGCGCCGGACCATCAATCACGGCCACGCCTTGGATGGATGGCATACGCCGAGGGGATTGACTGCTCTACTCAAGCGGGACGAAGAGAAGGCCGATGCGGGCCTAAAAGTCGAGCCGTTCAACTACGGATTTCCGCTGCGCCCGTATCAGCGGGCTGCGATCCAAGCCGTCGAGACGGGGATTGCCAAGGGCGAGCGAACGATGTTGCTCGCCATGGCTACTGGAACGGGCAAGACCAAGACCTGCGTGGCGCTTATTTATCGGCTACTGAAGTTGCAGCGCTTCCGGCGAGTGCTCTTCTTGGTCGACCGATCCGCACTTGGTGAGCAGGCGGCGAATGCGTTCAAGGACACGCGCATGGAGGGTATGCAGCGGTTTGTGGATGTGTTCGGCATCAAGGAGCTCGATGATCCCTCGCCCGATACCGACACGAAGGTCCATATTGCGACTGTCCAGGGCATGGTCCAGCGGCTTTCGTATGCTAACGACGATTCCACGATGCCGCCCGTGGACGCGTATGACTGTATCGTCATCGACGAATGTCATCGGGGCTATCTGCTGGACCGAGATTTGTCGGATACCGAGCTCACGTTTCGCAGCTTCGACGACTACGTGTCCAAGTACCGCAGAGTGATCGAGTACTTCGATGCGGTGAAGGTGGGCCTCACGGCGACACCGGCGCTTCACACTGTGAACATTTTTGGTGTGCCGATCTTTACCTATAGTTATCGAGAGGCAGTTGTAGACGGATACCTCGTCGATCACGAACCTCCGATACAAATCAAGACGGAGCTCTCTGCGAAGGGCATCCAGTGGGCCAAGGGCGAGGAAGTCCAAGTCTATGATCCGACGAAGAACCAAATTGAGCTCTTTAAGGCGCCCGACGAAATCAAGATCGAGGTTGATGACTTCAACAAAAAAGTCATCACAGAGTCCTTCAATCGGGTGGTTTGTACTTTCTTGGCAAACGAGCTCGATCCGGGTTCTCGCAAGAAAACTCTGATCTTTTGCGCGAATGACGCTCATGCGGATCTCGTAGTGATGTTGCTCAAGGCGGCGTTTGCTAGCCGCTATGGAGAAGTGGATGACGACGCAGTAGCGAAAATCACCGGCACAGCGGACAAGCCGCTACAACTGATACGACACTTTAAGAATGATCGGTTGCCCAATGTAGCGGTGACCGTGGATCTGCTCACTACGGGTATCGATGTCCCAGAAATCTGCAATATTGTCTTCTTGCGGCGCGTGAATAGCCGAATTCTGTTTGATCAGATGCTTGGTCGTGCCACGCGCCTTTGTGATGAGATCGGCAAGGACTCATTCCGAATATTCGATGCCGTCCGGCTATATGAGGCGCTTGGGTCACTCACAGCGATGCAACCGGTGATCGCAGATCCCAAGATCACATTTACCCAGCTAGCGAAAGAGCTGGCGACGCTAAAAGAGCAGAAAGCACGGGAAGTCGTGCTCGAGCAATTCCTTGCTAAGTTTAACGCTAAGCGGCGGCACCTGAGCGAAGAAACCGCGAAGGACTTTGAGACGGTTTGTGGCATGTCGCCCGATGCGTTCGTTCATAGACTTGAAGCCATGAAGCTTGATGAGATCGGCGCCTGGTTTGCACAGAATACTACTCTCGGCGAGATTTTAGACCGTAAGACCTTTGCTGTGTCAGAGCCCGTCTTTGTATCGACTCATCAAGATGCCTTGCGCAGCGCGCAGCATGGCTACGGATCAGCGGCTAGGCCGGAGGACTACCTTGAGTCCTTTCGTGCTTTCCTGCGCAGCAATGGGAACAAAATACCAGCCCTCATCGCGGTGCTGACTCGACCCAGAGAGCTCACGAGGAAACACCTGCGCGACCTGCGTCTTATGCTCGATAGTGCAGGATTCCCGGAGCGCAGTGTGGAATCCGCCTATCGCGAGACAACGAATAAAGACATAGCCGCGGGGGTCATTGGGTACATTCGCCAAGCAGCGCTAGGCGATGCGTTGATCCCCTATGAACAGCGGGTTGATCAGGCGTTGCAGACGATTCTGGCGTCGCGATCATGGAGTTCACCGCAAAAAGAGTGGCTCAAGCGTCTGGCGGAGCAAACCAAGGTTAATCTCATCGTGGATCGCGAAGCACTCGATGATCCAGATTTGATCTTCAAGCGGGAGGGCGGGGGATTTAAGCGGCTTGATAAGGTGTTTGATGGCGCGCTGCGGTCCCTTCTTGATCAATTCAACGAGTCGATCTGGCCGCCGGCAGCCTAACTTCGCGGGGAGATTTGGCAGCACATGGGAAACGTCACACAAGACATCGTCGGAAAGCTTTGGAATCTGTGCAATATCTTGCGGGGTGACGGTGTTACGTATCACCAGTACGTCACGGAGCTCGCGTATCTACTTTTCCTAAAAATGGCAAAGGAAACCGGTACAGAGGACCAACTTCCTAAAGGATACCGGTGGGATGACCTCGAAAAGAAGTCACCGCCCGACAGACTCGAATTCTACAAGGTGATGCTCATCCACCTGGGCGGTCACGGCTCGATGCTCACCCAGGAGATATTCGCTAACGCCAGCAGCTTTATTAAGAAGCCAGCAACCTTGACGCTGCTCGTCGAGGAGCTTGATAGGCTGAATTGGTACGACGCTCGGAAGGAAGGTCTAGGCGACCTTTACGAGGGACTTCTCGAAAAGAATGCGAGTGAGAAGAAATCGGGCGCAGGGCAGTATTTTACGCCGCGTCCACTCATCGACGCGATTGTGCACGTGACGAAGCCGACGTTGAAGGACGTGATTCAGGACCCGGCCGCTGGCACCGGTGGATTTCTGATCTGGGCCAATCAGTACATCCGAAAGCACAGTAATCCAGATCGATGGACCGAGGCGGAACAGCGCAAGTATCGGCGCGGAACCTTTTACGGGATGGAGCTGGTGCAGGACACGCATCGGTTGGCGCTCATGAATCTCATGCTCCATGGACTTGAATCGGATCCATCTGCAGCCGGTATTCGCTTTGGGGACACCATGGCCGAAGAGGGTCAGACGCAGTTACCAAAGGCCACGCTGATTCTCACCAATCCACCCTTTGGCACCAAGGTGGGCGGTGGCTTGCCCAGCCGCACCGATTTTTCATATCCGACATCGAACAAGCAGCTTTGCTTTTTGCAGCACGTCTATCGGGGTCTTAGACCCGGCGGCCGCGCCGCCATCGTGATGCCGGATAACGTGCTGTTCGAGGGCAATGTCGGTAAGCAGATTCGTGCGGATCTTATGGATAAGTGCAATCTGCATACGATCTTGAGATTGCCGACCGGGATTTTTTACGCGCAGGGGGTCAAAACCAATATCTTGTTTTTCACGCGAGGCGAGGCTGACAAAGGCAATACCAAGGATGTCTGGGTCTATGACCTGCGATCGAACGCGCCGGCGTTTGGCAAGCGCACACCGCTCACGGTTGAGTATTTCGCCGAATTCGTGAAAGCCTTTGGCGACGATCCGCAGGGCGGCCCGGAGGCGCTGAAGAAACGCAAGGATCAGGGGACGGAGGGCAAATTCCGCAAGTTCGCTCGCAAGCACATTGCGGAGCGGGATGACAGCCTGGACATCTCCTGGCTCAAGGACGAGAGCGACGGGGACGGAGAGGAGCTCGCGGAGCCGGCGGTCTATGCACGACAGGCCGTGGTTGAGTTGGAGGGAGCGATCGAGGATCTGCAGACGATCCTCGTCGAGCTCGGCGAGGATGCGGAAGAGGCGCCGGCGTGAACGAGCTGCCCCCAGGATGGCGACTCTCCAAGATTGAGGACCTAGTGGAGGTTGGACCAAAGAACGACTGCGCCGATGCCACTGCGGTTGGGTTCATTCCCATGAGCCACATGGGCACGCGTTTCAGGGATGCCCCGACGTTTGAGGTTCGCACGTGGTTGGAGGTCAAGAAAGGGTACACACACTTTGCGAATGGTGATGTTTTAGTTGCACGGATAACTCCTTGCTTCGAAAACGGTAAGGCTGGTATTCCGCGCAGTCTGCCAAACGGAGTCGGCGCTGGCAGCACTGAGTATGTCGTATTGAGGCCCAAGGCCGGGATTGTTGCGCCTGAATTCCTGCTTGCGGTTCTAAAAACGGAGCGCTTCCTGCGAGATGGGGCCCGATCAATGACGGGAGCCGTTGGTCAACAGCGGGTCCCCAAGTCAACAATCGCGTCTTACCCGGTTTTTACCCCTCCCTTTGACGAGCAAAAGCGAATTGCTACTAAGATCGACGCGCTGCTTGGACGCGTCGATAGCTGCCGCGACCGACTGGAACGGGTGCCGCAGATTCTTAAGCAGTTTCGAGAGGCGGTTCTTGAGGCGGCGGTTTCGGGACGGCTGACAGAAGCTTGGAGAGCAAGCACCTGCGTCAACGTAACCGGGCTACAACTGACACGCGATATCAGGACGCGACACGAGAATTCAAAGAAGCGACGATCGGCGATCGCCAAATATGATGAGGTGGACAAGATACGTGAAGTGCCGCCCTCCTGGGGTTGGATTCCTGGTGCGGCAATCGTCGACCCTGGCGCCGATATTGTCTATGGCATCGTGCAGCCCGGCCCGAAGCTGAGCGAGGGCGTTCCGTATGTGCGCGGCATGGATATTGAAGATGGAAAGATTCTTACCGAACAACTTTTGAAGACAAGCGAGGCTATCGCCAAGCGCTACGAAAGGGCATCCCTTACAGGAGGGGACGTTCTGCTCGGCATCATCCGTGCTACAAAGGTCGCAGTCGTCCCAAATGAGTTGGCTGGCGCGAATATCACACAGGGTACCGCAAGATTTCGTCCGTCGTCGGCTATCAGGACAAGCTACCTCGCTCGTGTACTCGAGGCACCGGCAACGCAGAAATGGCTACACGACTGTTATCGCGGAATCGACATGCCCGGACTTAATCTTGCAGATGTCAGGCGTGTTCCCGTTCCTCTTCCATCCCTTGAGGAGCAGGACGAGATCACTCGTCGCGTTGATGCACTATTTGCACTCGGAAGTAACCTCGAACACCTCTACGAGACTGCTGCCGCTCGGGTTGAAAGGCTGACGCCTTCGATTTTGGATAAGGCGTTCCGCGGGGAATTGGTGCCGCAGGATCCGAATGATGAGCCGGCGAGTTTGCTGTTGGGACGGATCGACTCGGAGCGCGATAAGCCCAGCTCTGCGCGGAAAGAATCGCGCGCCGCCTCAAAGCAAATGCCGACGGCGCAGCGAGGGAGGTCGTGAAGGAAAACGCGCGGTCCAAGGAGGGCCGTGGGTGGGGAATTACATGGTCCGGGGTCCGGAAGTACATCGCTCATGGACGCGCAGTACAGCGGTTGGCCGCGCGATGTGGTTGGTATCCCGCTGCTCGCTATACGAATCTGCGGGATATTCGTAAGGTCACCTTTAGAAAGGTGGGATTCCTTGACATCCATTGGAAGCAATACAACTTTAAGCGCCACTTGGAGTCCGTTCGGGACGCGTTACCACTTATTACCGTCGCGAGAGACATCGAGTCGATCTGGGACACCGACACGATCCTACGGGAAGCTGAGGCACTAGCTCGGTACGCAAAATTGGTAGTGATTGTCCCAAAGGACCGGCGCCTAGCGCGGAAACTCGACGTCCTCATTCCGCGCGAATACCTTTTGGGGTACAGCGTGCCGACTAGCTACGGCGGGACATCCATCGCACCGGAACGCTTCACGCGACCCGTACACCTATTGGGTGGCCGCCCGGACGTTCAGCGTCGCCTCGGTGCCTTGATGCCCGTGGTGTCTTTGGACTGCAATCGGTTTACGGTCGACGCCATGTTTGGAAAATACTTTGACGGGCAGGGATTTCGTCGCCACCCGCGCGGGGGTTACGAGCGGTGTTTGACGGACTCAATAAGGAATATTGATGGATTGTGGCTTGACTATCGCCGGGCATCACCAGCAATGGAGACCTAGCGTAGGAGAAGGCCATGCACGATCGGCGTGACGAGTTTCTATTGGAAATGTATCGGCAGATGTTCAACGACATCAACCGGCACATCATGGTTATTTGGCAGTCAGTTGGCGTTCTGGTCGGTGCGCTTGCGATTTTTTCGCTCCTTGAAAAGCATGTAATTTCGGCCGACATTGCCGCGAGCATCATCGTTCTTCTGGTCGCGTGGTTGTACGGGCACCTATACGACGCGGGCTATTGGTATAACAGGAACTTGGCCATAATTGCCAATATCGAACGGCAATTTCTAACGAAGTCGGATCTCCACGATATTCACTACTACTTTGGTGCCCATCGTCAGAACAACAAGCTGATAGCGCATTTGCGACTGCAGCAGATTCTGGCGCTTGGGCTAGCTGTTCTCGTACTTCTTTTTCACTTTCTTGACCGAGTAGCACCAGGCTTAAACTCTCCGTTTAGCTCTTTTGATCCACAGCGCACTTTGCCATACATATTTGCGGTAATCGGCCTACTTTACGCGCAGCATTGGAGGTTAAATCGCGATGCGGCCTACGCTGAGTTCCTTCGGCATTCACCAGGAATTAGTGTTGATACCACAGGGATAAAGTACGGCGCGGGACACGGACACACGAAGGGTTTCTGGGCGAAGGCCATAGCCTGGTGCCGAAAACGGCTGCGTGGTGCATCACGCCCGTAGTACCAGGGCGTTATCTCGGCTAGGAAATCGGCATGAGAAGAGCACGGGGCGCACTGGTATCACATTATCTCGAGGGTATCTCAAGGGCGGCGCTTGAGGAGTATCAGCAGTTTTTTCGGAATCGGGGCCGGCACCGGACCACGTATTGGCTGTGACTATTTACGCCAATCTTTTGTCCCGGGGTTACTTTCCAAAGGAACTTCCTCCGGCATTTTTTACTGAAGCCTTCTCGGACTTCGCGCAAACAGTCGCCGGTCGCACGGCAATCTCAGCGTATAAGCCAACGCATGGATATACAGATTGCGTCAGTTACCGCTTAGCTCTGCCGGGCTCAGACGGTCTCACAACTCGGTCGCTTCGAATTCCTCATCCGTTTGCCTACGCAAGATTGTCGGCAATTGTCGCGAAGGACTTTCGCCGTCTATTGGTCAAGGCGGGTGCGTCCTCGTTTTCCAAAAGCCGCCCTGTGTATGCCGCTGATCAGGAGCGAGCACTTCGGACGCTACTTGCGCCACCTAGGCTTGCACGAGAACGGGCTCTCTCCCGCGCAGGTGCTACGCACCTCGTGAAGGCCGACATTAGTCAGTTTTACCCGTCTCTGTATACGCACGCTGTCGGGTGGGCGATCGATCCAAAGCTCCGCGAGCGCAAGCATTGGAATAACACTAAGCTGTTGGGCAAACAAATTGACCAAGCACTCATGGACCTGCAAGGAAAGGTCAGCCAAGGAATGCCGATTGGACCCGATCTATCATTCTTGCTTGCAGAACTTGTTCTGTCGCAAATTGACAATTTATTGAAACTGAACAAGGGATCTGCATATCGGTGGTTCGACGATTACGAAATCGCATGCGCGAGCCGAGGCGAAGCCGAGGAAACCATTGGCAGGCTTGTGAAGCTTGTGGACTCTTACAAGCTGCGGCTCAACCTAGCGAAGACAAGAATCATTGAGTTGCCGTCGGCTGCCGGAGACATCTGGCAGGATGAGTTGCTCTCGCGAAGCCGTTCGTCGCTCTCGACGCCAGGCAGCGTCGTTGCATATTTCGATCATGCGCTTCGACTAAGAGCGGCGTTCCCGGATAGCCCGGTTCTGATGTATGCCGTTGGTGTTCTCTTCCGGCTCACCAAACCACAGCGCGCCATTCACCAAGTAGCCCAAAGCTACATGCTTCAGTCACTGGTATCTGAGCCCGGCTGTGCGCAAAAAGTCTTCGCTCTTTTGAGCTATTGGGAGTTGAACGGAGTTCCATTTGATCGTGGCTTGGTGACAAGAACCATCGGGCACTTGGCTGGCTTGCATCAGTCGCGCGGTGTAAGTAGCGATCTGGTCTGGGCGATCGCATTCGCCCTCCAGCACTCGATTCCCCTGCCGAAACGACTTGGTGTTGTGGCCTCCGAGTTCGACGATGACGCTATTGCCATCGAAGTTCTCCATGCACACTCCGTGGGTCTGTTGCCCAACTTGAACGTGCGGCGTATCGAGCGCGCGCTCGCGAAGGAAGCGTGTGAAGGTGCTCATTGGCTAGCCATGTATGAGGGCGTACGACAGGGCTTCCTAAAAAACGTCGCCCCCGTAGTGCAGTCAGACAAGTTTTTTGCGGCACTACTTGCCGCCAAAGTCAGCTTCTACCGCACCCAGCTTCCGCCATATGCATTGTTAATTCATCCAGGCGGGGCTCCCGACTGGGTGGTGCGCGTCTGGATTAAGGGAGGGGCGCAGGCGCGAAAGACTCGCCCTGCGGCAATGGGAGCCGACGTTGCAAAGCTGTCGAAACCAGCTCAACTCTCGGGGGACGACATCGTCCGCTCCCTTCTGGAGCGTTTGGCCAAACGCGGGACACAGGGTACTTCGGAACCGTATTCCTAGGGATAACCAGGTCTCCCCGCGGGGAGATTCATGATTATCAGCGCGTGCCCTATCACCGCCCCGTGCACCGTGCACGATGCAGCTGACTGGGATGGATTGACGTGGCCGATTGGGTAGCCACAGATTCACACGTATACAGGGTGCGCCGGATCGGAACACTGTATACCGGGAAGCAGGGATTTGCGTGCTCGTGGCCGAATCCTGGAGCGTAAAATCCTCAACCTGGACGAACTTCCCGGATCGAATCGTATGGCAAGCCATGAGCCGCGAATTGGACGCCCAGAATCCGCGCAGAAGCTCCTGCTTCCGGCGGACACGCGTGTCACGTGCCCAAAGTGCGATCACGCGTTCGGTCTGAAAGAGGGGTTTGCGCGCGCGGCGCTCGAACAGTTCGAGCACAGCACGGAAGGGGCCCTCGAGGCGGTACGTAAAGCGGAGCGCACCGAAGCCGATCGGCGCGCCCAGCAGCTGGTCAATCACCAGGGGAGTTCCCTGCGGGATGAAAACGCCGAACTCCGGCGCCTTCTCAAGGAGCAGGGCGAGAAGCACACGCAGGCGCTGAAGGAAGTCACCCGGCTGGCCCAACAGTCGGCGGCGCCACAACTCGAGGCACTGCGGGCTGAGGTCGCCGCGCGGCAGAAGCAGCTCGAGGAATTCACGCGGCGCGAGTCCGAACTTAACGCACGGGAAAGGACTCTGGAGAGCCAGATCGCGGAGGCCGTACAGAAGCGCGCGGAGGCGCTGCTCGCCGACGAGCGCACGAGGTTCGAGAGCAACCTCGCCGAGAAGGAGCAGCAACTGGTTGCAGTTCGTTCTCGGGAGCTCCAGCTCCTCAAGGACAAGCAAGCACTCAAAGATCGGGCCGGCGAACTGGATATTGAGATTGCTCGCAAACTCGATGCCGGTAGGGCGGAGCTCGAATCTCGCGTTCGCGGCCAAGAGCGCGAGCGCGCTGAACTCGAAAAGGCGGAGTTGCAGAAACGAATAGCCGACATGAATGAGCAGCTCGCTGAGGCTCAGCGCAAGGGTAGCCAGGGTTCGCAGCAGCTGCAGGGCGAGGTGCTCGAGCTCACGCTGCAGGAAGACCTCGAAGCAGCGTTTCCACTCGATTCGATCGAAGAGGTGCGAAAGGGCGCGCGGGGTGGGGATGTCATCCAGCGGGTCATGACACGCTCAGGGCAGTCAGCCGGGGTATTGCTCTGGGAAGCCAAGCGGGCCAAGGACTGGAGTCCTCAGTGGGTGACCAAGCTCAAGGAGGATATGCGTGCTGCCGGCGCGGAGCTGGGGATCCTGGTCAGCGTCGGTAACTGCTTCCCGAAAGAATGGGAGGAGGGGATGCTTTTCGACCTCCACGAAGACGTCTGGGTCACGTCCTGGACTACCGCTGTGCAGTTGGCCACGGTTCTGCGTTCGGGCCTGCTTGACCTACACAAGCAGCGCCTCGTCTCGGCCGGTAAGGGCGAGAAGATGGAGGCTGTCTACGATTACCTCACGTCATCCCAGTTCGCTCAGAAGTTAAAGGCGATCTACGGGGCTTTCCACCGCATGCGCCAGGAGCTCGAAGCCGAGAAGAGTCAGACGCTGCAGCGCTGGGCGCGCCGCGAGAAACAGCTTCAGAGTGGCGTCGCGGAGCTCGTCGGCATGGCCGGAGACATCCAGGGACTCGCGCAGCAGGATTTGCCGCTGCTGGAAATTGAGGCCGGCGTAGAACCGGACGTCAGGCCGGAAGGGGAGGGCGGCGCGCCCCAGCTGGGGTTGGGAATCGAAAGGTGACAAGGGGCGTTCTGACCCTCCGGCAGAAGATTGGCTGTCCGGCGCGCCTCACGAGCCATGGTAACGCCGAGGAATTTGGCCGGACGGCGTTAGATAGCCCGTGGGCGGCGTTGCCTCAGGAGTCGTAAGCGAGCGCTCACTTCCGCAAAGGCTGCATCCACCACGGAGTTGATAGTGCTCAACCTGCAATCCTTGCTTCTACCGTTCGGTTTTGATCCGAACCCAAAAATCCTCACGAAGCTGGTGCGGCACCAGGATTCGCGCTTTGACGTTCAGCGGCTGTATCGGGAAGGCCATTTTGACTTTTATCAATCCATACAAAGCCGTAGGCGCTTTCATGGCTGCCGCCGAATCATCAGCTTCTTTGGCCAGTCCGGAACCCTGGCCGCATTTGTTGGGGTATACGATGTGCGCGATGTGGAAGGCCCCGGCAATTTCTCGCTGCCCCGCGGCTTTACGTATCCCGAGATGGATACGCAAAAGTGCTACCGCTACTCGCTAGAGCTCGATAACAGATTCTCGTCACTCCGAGAACGGTTAATCATTGACTGGGGAGCGGGCACGCGCAGTTGGGTCCAGAATTATCGACAGGGCGCGAAGCCTGTCGTAGAACTCCTTCCGCGTGGCTATGTCAGCGAGTTTCCCGGCTTTCTCGATGTTGTGCTGACGCACGAAAGGCTCACCCGAATTGTCAGCCACCCAGCGCCACACCGGGAATGGCATCGGATGTTGGCATCGGTGGCGGGTGTCTACCTGATCTTGGATACCAAGACGGGCAATCAGTACGTCGGATCAGCGTATGGGGAAGGGGGAATCCTTGCCCGATGGAATGTGTACGCAAAAACTGTGCACGGAGATACGAAAGAACTACGTAGGCTGCTAAAGGAGCGACCGAATATCGCTCACGACCTGCAATTCTCCCTCCTGCAAACTCTCCCAATCACCCTAGACAAGAGAGAGGTCTTTAAGTACGAGACGCTGCACAAACGAAAGCTTGGAACACGAGCCCATGGGCTCAACAGAAACTGACCAGGTTGCCGCAGCATGGCAGCGCGTGAGGTTCGAGGGAGGGCAGGGGGCGTCAAAGTGACCGGGCGCCGGTCGCTAAGGGCGGTTTTGTGTCTATCGTTGATCGTGCTCGTGCCGCTTCCATGTGCTCAGGCTCACGAAGACATGGCCGACATGCCGATGCCGGGCAAGCTCGGATCGGTCTCCTTTGAAACGTCGTGCAAGCCGCAAGTCAGGGTTGATTTCAATCGAGGCGTCGCGCTGCTCCATTCTTTTCAGCATGACGAAGCCGAGCGGACGTTCGCCGGCGTGGCCGTGGCCGATTCCGATTGCGCAATGGCTTATTGGGGGGAGGCGATGACGCACTTCCACCAGTTCCTGGACACGCCCAAACCCTCGGATATCATCGCTGCCGATCAAGAACTGAAGGCGGCGGATGCCGCGCAGGAGAAGACCCCGCGCGAGGCAGCCTATATTCACGCGCTGCACCTATTTTTCGATGGATACGTGGGACGCCAGTATCTCGAACACGCCAAACTCTATGCGGACAGTATGGCAGCGACCGCCGCAGCGTACCCGCGTGACCTGGAAGCCCAGGTGCTTTATGCGTTGGCGCTCCTGGCGTCGGATCCGCCGGAGGACGTCGATCTGGTCAATCCTCGGAAGGCGGTCGCGATCCTTTATCCGATTTTCCGCCAATACCCCAACCATCCCGGCGTTGCCCATTACATCATCCATGCCTGTGACAATCCGACGATGGCGCACGAGGGTTTGGAGGCAGCCCGCCGCTACGCGCGAATTGCCCCGGCATCTCCCCACGCGCTCCACATGCCGTCCCACATCTTTGCGCGTCTCGGACTGTGGCAGGACGATATCCGCTCAAATCTGGCGTCAAAGGCCGCTGCCGAGGACGCGAAAGGCATGCACGTCGGGGCTGAGAACCGCCTGCATGCCATGGAGTTTCTGGAATATGCCTATCTGCAAGTCGGTGACGATGAGAAAGCTCGCGCGATCCTCGCTGAGGCCGGCACCGTCTCACAGGCAGCCGTCGATCGCCGTTACGCGGAGTACTATCCCATTGTGCAGGCCCGTTACCCGGCACTTTTCGCGATAGAAACGCAGAACTGGGAAATGGCGGCTCATCTTAAACTGATCGCGCCCGAGGATCGCGACAGCGCAGGCGTCACGCTCTTGGCCCATGCCGTCGCGGCAGGACACTTGCAGGATCGGACTCTGGCATCCGAGGCCGTGCAGGCCATCGATGCGCTGACGGCCAAAAACCCATCGCAGCCGGGACATCCCGGAGAGAAGGTATTGCACGATGAGATTCATGCGTGGGCCGACTTTGCAAAAGGGGATACATCGGGCGCCGAAGCCTTGCTCCGGCCGATAGCGGATCGACAGGACAAAATCGGGAAGGGAGAAGTGGAACTGCCGGCACGCGAGATGCTGGCCGAGATGTTTCTCTTGCGCGGTAACGCGCGTGCGGCGGAAGGGGAATACGAAGTCTCCCTCAAACACGACCCGAATCGCTTCAACGCGCTGTTGGGGGCCGGACGAGCGGCGCAACAATTGGGTCAACACGCGAAGGCCGTGCAGTATTACCGCGCGCTTGTCGCGAACTGCCCAGGTGCGACGGGTCCTGCGGTAAAGGAACTTGAGCACGCGCGCGCGATTATTAGCCGCTATGGGTCCGGATTGGGTGGAGGACCGGAATCAGGAGAGTCGGACCCCGACCTGCGGTCGGCAATGAGCGATTCAGGAGCGCCGACCGAGAAACGAGCTCCATAGGAAGCCCTAGGAGCGGCGATCGAGAGGGTACCCGCTACCTAAATGCGCGCGAAATCCGGCTACGAACCAGAGTCTTTAGGTGAGGATTCGCCAGAGTAGGTTCCGGTTGTGCCCGCGACCGTGCCGCACGACCGCTCCGCGCCAAGACCGGCGCTCAGTTCGGCCGCTCATCGGGTCCAATCGCCACAACTGCGATCCCGTCAACGGAGCCATCTGGCACAGCGGAGAAACTCGCGCCCTTTTTTACGGTTCCATCCCAGGGTGTTCGCAGTACCCCCTCCACATCTCCAAAGTGCAGGGGCAGGGGGATGCTATCGCCATGCGGGTCTACGCGACGGGTCCATGTGACCGGCGGCCCAAACACAGCGATGACCTCCTTCTGGGTGAGGCGAATTCCACTGATGGCAATAGAAACCCGTCTCGGCTTACCGGAGCCCGGCACAAAGAGAGACGAGGCACGTATATCCGCCTCAGGCACGAGGGCGCTCTTGATAATTACGATTTTACCGATGTGTGGAGGGTCATCGTCTTTCATGAACCATTGGATAGACGTCGCATCAAAAACAGTCCTCAGGTTCTCGTCCGAAAAGAACGCCTCCTGCAAGAGTTGATCGCTGTCTAGCACGTGCTTCAGCGTCTGAAGCAAACGAGTGGACGGCGGGGTGGCGGTATCAGGATCGAGGGACGGCGCGTCCGCCGCACAGCACAGCGCGCTGGCTATAGCCATCAGACCTGCGAAACGAACGGCGGCAGACCTCATTGGGTGATGATGACCGACTTTGTGAGTCAAGTTCAAACGCAGCGCGACACCGGCGAGCAGGATCACAAAGGCCGGACTTGCTGTAACTACGGGCTCGCCCACGTCGAATCGGTTAGATGCTCGTCCATGGCCTTCCCTGGCGCGCATTCGTCCGAATAATAAGCGGCCTGCATGATGCCCTGATTCCCGCGCTCCTTATATAGGTTGTTGTAGTAGTCCAGCGCATTCCTTTTGGCGATGACATCCGGAACGCCGAGGAGCTTCGCCGCGCGGTAGTTTCGTTGCACGGCCTCACATTCGGTGCGGCCTTCGTTGAGTTCCCCACGTACGTGCATGCTCTCGTGCGTGAACATCGCCAGGCTCCAGAGTTCTTCCTCGTTTGCCCGGCTCGGGTGGGCGAGATACGACCTCAGGGTGCTACACCAGGGATGTTGGAGGCCGATTTTTCCTGTTTCCGGGTTCGCGTGGCCCGCCGCGAGCATTGCCGGATCGAGCATCGTGTCCCAGACGGTGTTGCAATGAACGTGGGCGGGATGGCCGTCTGCGAGCTCGGTCGCTTTCTCGGATAAGAACCGTTCAAAATGCCAGGTATGAACAGGTGGCCAAGCAAATAGCAGTGCTAAGGCCAATACAATCGCGAGGTAGGGTTTCGATATCGGCGTCGGACGGCTAAAGCCGGGAGGCGCGACGAAGCTCGCGTAGATTTCGTGGAACGCACAGCCAAAGAAAAAAAGTGAGGTCAGAATCCAGAGCATGAGATGCGCGCCATCGACTCACGTTTAGCCCGCGAGGTGACTGCCACTCTCGCATCGCAAAGGGTCACGATCTGTGAATTGGGTAACGGCTCGATAGCGAGTCCTAGTTGCCGAGGAAGAGGGGTTGTGGTCTCCCGAACCCATACGCGCAGATGTGACGAAAGTGCGACGGCTGTCACACAGGCGGCCGATCGGCGGCAACCCACCGCCCATAGTCGCAACCGCGGCAGGAGTAGGGTTGCCGCAGCTCTGCCGAACACGGTGCCGAGGGTTTATGCGAATCAATACTCTGATGCTTGCGTCGCTAATAGTTATGGCGGCCGGCTGCGCTTCAACCGTTCAGAAATCAGACCAAAGCGCCCCAATCCCAGTCGGCGCCGAGGCCGGAAAATCCATCGTGCTCAACATGACCGGCAGCACGGTGTCAACGACAGCCGAGGATTGGAACGAGTTCAAGGGTCTGTGGGGTGACGCCTGCAGGCAGGAGACTGTCGCGGTCGGCGCGGTCTTCCTGATGCAAGAGGGCGACGCCAAACCCACCGGAGACGCCGGTACCCTAGTCGTCGTCGATGTCGCGGACTATCGCTACATATCAACTGGCGCGCGCATCATGCTGGGGGTGATGACAGGTAATGCCTATATCAACGCGCGGGTCACCTTCCGCGATCTCAAGAGCGGGGAGGTGCGGGCGAGCGAAACCTATGACACGAAGTCGTCCGCCTGGGGGGGCGTCTTTGCAGCAATGACGACTAAGCAAGTACGCGCAATGTGCCACGAAATCGTCGGCGAGATCGCGCGATAGTCGCTTCTTTCGTTCGAAGCTCAGTCCGCTGATGTCTCGAAATGTGGTGCCGACCATCTGCATGACTTTTTCGGTGGCTTAGCGTGCCAACTCGCACAGATAGTCCCCCCGCGACGCTCTACAAGTTCATGCAGTACCCCGTCGCCAATTCCAGTATTCGTAGCTGACTTGGCCCCGGTGCGATATCAGTTGAGCTTCTCGGCTTACCGGACACCGGCGTGACAGTTCCGAAGTCAACCAGCATAATCGCCGCGATGCCCAATCCTGCCGCGTTGCACGTAGTTGGCGTTTTATCCCGCGCGTGAAGAACCTAATCGACTACTTCCGCACCCACGATACGGTAATCGTTCTTTTCTGGCTCGCGCTCGTCGTGGGAGCATCGCTGTTTTGGGACGCGAAGTATGCCCGGCGAGCGTCAACTGAACCCCTTCACTCGGTGGAATTCATGCTCCACGTTTGCTCACCGTTCACCGATGCCGAAGAACGACGAATGCTTGAGTTTGATGGCACAAACGGTACGGTCGAGCTTTCCGAAATACTCGCACTGTCGTCCACAAATCCCACAGAGACTGTGTTCTCATCTAAGGATCTAACGAAGACACGCGGCACATTCACGATTAGCGAAGCGACCGAGACCGTATTGGTTACGCTAGGCTCTCAGCCAAGTGAGTACATCGCGTTCATGCCTGGTGATCAATGCATTCTTGTGCACGGATCTCTGCGTTCAGCCAATTTGTCCGCGAGTTGGTACGGCACGGCGGATTACTCAAGCGGCAAGTAGAACTCTGATATTCGGGCAAGCGTACAATCGCTCGCGTCCTAAGACACTTTGAAAAAGCTGGGCTTCGCGGAAGCGTGGCCTCTTTTCGACGATCCCGGATAGGGCGGTCGCAGAACTGCATCGTCGGCGGTAACCTCGAGGACCGCGGTCGAATAAATGCGTAGGATGGTTCCCGGTGATTAAGCTGTTGATCCTGTCGGCGTGCGTCATCCTCGCGGCGTGCTCGGCGCAAGCGAGTAAACGGGCGGTGGAACCACCGCCAGCGCGCGATACACCGATCGGCACGGTCGTCAGAGAGTATGCGATAGAGCGCTCACATCAGGAGTGTCAAGCAAAGAACCTAAGTGTGGAGGAGTGCAAACAGAAACTTGATGCCGCACAACAGCACTTGGATAGCGTAAACGCCCGCATCGAAGCCTTGCTTAAGGATCCACGTACCAATCGATGTGACATGGTTCGGTTCCTAGGGAGGTGCGAAGATCCGGATAACACGCTTGGGGATCTGGCGGATTGCTTACAGGTTACTCCCGATCGAGGCGAAGCGATTAACAGCGGTCGCGTGGCCTTCAATCTCGACTCTCGAGGATGCCCGACGTCGAACAGACCGGTCCCGATTCCACCGGAACTGACAGGCATATGGTCTACCGAAGCGACAGAGTTTCGTGGGGACGTGGTGATAAAAGGAGACGCGATTTATCTTGATTCCGATGGCGTCGGGGCTCTGGTAAGCGGGAAGACCGTCGGTGTAGGGAATATACGCATCATCGTGACCATGTACGACGCGGATGGGGGCTCTGTTGCGCTTGATTTCACGAAGAGCGGAAAGACTTTCGATGGCGAGATTCTTATGCGTGACACCCTGAATCCGCATGCGTTGATGTCAGCCAGAAGCGGAGCGCGATATATTCGCCGCTCCGACACGGTTTCGTCGCTTACAAGACAGGAGCTGGGGCTAGAGCCGCGGTCGAAGTAGCCGCCGCACGTCGCAGCGCAGCCCGTCCAGATCGCATGCTATGCGCTTGCGGAGCCGTAGTAACGGCGCAGGTCTTGACGGCGAGAACGACGTGGTAACCTAGAATAGAAAGGCAAGCAGCCCGATCCTTGCCTGATGTGCCGCTAGATGCAGTCCATGTGAACTCTCGATAGAAACGCGATCCGTAATCCCCCGATAACTATCTGAGGACTCTCAGATGGCCTATACGCTGCAACAGCCCTCGTATCGGACCCGGCAGACTGTCAGATGGTACCCGTAACTACTCGACGCGAGCTGAGCGAGCGCGGGCCCAATTGCGGTGGGTGGCAGGACAAGGATGAGTAGAATTTCGTGTCATCTTCCGTTGAGGTACTTTCTCTCCTACGCGGTAGTTTTGGCTGCGACGATCTTTATCGGCGCGCATGCCAACGCTACCAACCAGACGTCTCAACTCAGCGAGCTTCTGCAAGACGCGGTCGCGAAACGTAGTTTTAGCGGTGCCGTGCTGGTCACGGAAAATGACATCGTGCTCCTCAAAGGCGGCTATGGCATGGCCAATGTGGAGCTTCAGGTGCCCAACACGCCGGCAACGAAGTTCCGGATCGGCTCTGTTACAAAACAGTTCACGGCCATGGCCGTGCTGATTCTCGCTGAGCAGGGAAAGCTCAAACTTGATGACCGAGTTGTCGACCTACTGCCGGGATTGCCGCGCGCGTGGGCGGACATCCGCGTTTACCAGCTGTTGAATCACACGTCGGGAATTATGCATTCCTGGGAGATACCGGGCTTTACCAAAAAAGTCATGACACCGTGGCCGCTGAACTCAATGATCGACGAAATTAAGGACAGGCCACTCTTATTTAGACCCGGCACCGACGTTCATTATTCAGGGATCGGGTACTTTCTGCTGGCTCGAATCGTAGAGCGGGTTTCGGGCCAAACTTACGAGATTTTCCTAAAGGATGCGATCTTCGATCCGCTGGGAATGAAGGATACCGGAGGGGACAGCGATCTCCCGATTATACCTGGGCGCGCGGCTGGCTACGTGCACATGGATGGACAATTGCAGAACGCACCTTTCATTTACATGCCGAACCTGACCGGCGGGGGCAATCTCTATTCTACCGTCGAGGACTTAGCGCGATGGGACCATGCACTTACTACCGGCCGACTCATTTCGTCTCGCTCATATGAAAAGATGTTTACGGCAGGGAGAGAGGGTTTCGGGTACGGCTGGAAGATATCGCAGGTCGGAGGACATACTGTGATCGAGCATAGTGGCGGCGTGAACGGCTTTGCCGCCCATATTCGCCGTGTACCCGACCGCAAGATCGGGATATTTATTCTCTCCAACGATGAAGCGACCGGTCATTACTTGACAGCGATGGCCGAGGAAATCGAAAGGATTGTTCTCGAAGACAATTAGCGACCGCTGCCACCGGAGTTACAGACCTAGGTCGGGGCGAGTACGTCTGGTCGATGGCCCCGAGCGCCTCGAGAAGGGGGTCGCTGCCTGCTGCGATCAGCTACGCTGAGCGCCCGGCGTCGGCGAGACAAGCGTTCGCTTAAGGGACGGCTTGGATCGAGGGCTAGCGGACCTTGGAGAAACGGCCAGTGCTGGAGGACCCCCATCGACACCCGCGCTGATCGACGGAGCTGCGCGCTGCACGGGTCGTCTGGCAGCCGACACCACCGCTGCGGCATCGCCTTGTAGTCCGATAGCGCCGCCGGTAATCTGTGCCAACGCTGCAAGGTATCCCGTCGCCGCGGTGGAGACGGTTAATCTGCTCCGGGGAGGGGTCCGGGGCATTCAAGAGCGGGACCAAGCTGCCCAGTGCCGTAAGCCAGGTC
>Ga0210401_10000781_pt1 | contig 38484 bp, 30 predicted proteins | sample IncBWH32MmetaG_FD_150866 | JGI IMG/M metagenome (GOLD analysis project Ga0210401, IMG submission 150866) | Forest soil microbial communities from Barre Woods Harvard Forest LTER site, Petersham, Massachusetts, United States - Inc-BW-H-32-M | ecosystem: Environmental > Terrestrial > Soil >... | reverse complement strand
TGTAAACCATGTCGTGGGGGGAGATGGATTTTCGGAAGAACCGCGAATTGTTTATGCGACGGAAGGGAAGCGTTCTGTATTATCCATCGCTCGAACCCGCTTCCGGCGCGCTGCAGTTTGCTTGAGCAGCTTGGCCGCCTCGCTTGCGGTCTCGCTGAGCGTAAAAGTTCGCGGGCAGGCCCAACGCCGAGGCTCCGGCTGGCTTCGCGAATTTAGGGAGGTGAGCTCCAGAGTAATCTCGCGCATTCGTCTACTTCGCGATTCCCACGGGCCTGTTCAATGAAAAGGGGGCTCCTTGGTTTAATCCTTGGTTGAGTTGGAAGTCGCCAGGAAGACGCCGCTGTCTGCGAAAATCAAAACTGCAAAGCACAAGAAACAGGTATAAAATTTTCGGTCGGCAAATTGCGCCCAATACTTCGGATAAACCTAACAAGGACGGGGCACTTTTCAGTTTTGATGTAAGCAGGATCGAACCTTCGTCTACTCAGCGTTGCTGTTTGCGCCTACTTACTAAAGCGACCGGTGTTTCCCAACCGGGAGGAAACCGAAATGAAGAATCGCATATTTCTAACCGCGCTCTTGTCCGTAGCGATTGCGCATCCGGCGCTGGCGCAGCAAACCACAACCGATCAGCATACCGCCAGCTCTTCACAAGCCACGACCGCTTCCTCGAAAGACAAGCCACAAGATTCGCATACTGACTTCTGGGAAGGCGACGAGCCCAGCGCTGCAGCGCTCATCTTCCATCCGTTCGCCAGCAAAGGCTACGTACAACGACACACCCAACCGATTCGTGATCGACTGAATGAGCTCGAGGAGCTGAATGCGTCGAACAGCAGGATGACCAAGGACGCCGATACTCGTACTCAGCAAGGGATTCAATTGGCGTCGGACAAGACGAAAGAAGCTGACCAGCATGCCGCCGATGCATCCAATAAGTCACAGTTAGCACAGCAGACCGCGAGCTCCGTAAACGACCGCCTTCCGAAAGTTGAGAATCTCGTGGGGGGCATCGATCAGTACAAGGCTGGTACGCAGACAGTGATTCAATACCGTCCCGGACAGACCGTACTAAGCAAGGACGCCAAACGAGCCTTGGACGAGATGGCGACCCAGCTGAAGAATCAGCGTGGTTATGTCCTGGAAGTGCACGGCCACTCCTCGGGCCAGGGCCAAGCCGCCATTACTTCCTCTCGAAGAATGGCAGACTCCGTTGTACGCTACCTGGTTCTTAATCATGAGATCCCGGCTTACCGCATCTATGTCGTGGGCATGGGGAATGCATCTCCGGCTGCAGAAGAGGGCACTGCGGCCAAGCGCAGCAATCGCAATCGCGTCGAGATTAGCGTTTTGAAGAACAATCTCGATCAGTTGGCTTCGACCTCCTCCAACGCCAGCGCGCCTCCTAAATGAATTAGGATCTTCCACGGATTCCGACTATCGGCTTTTACAGCCTCTCGCCTGGGAGAGCCTTGTTATTTCAGTTCAGCGAGAGATGCAGCAGGAACTTCTATTGCATCATTGAATCGAACTGGCAGCTTGCGAGAAGACGGTGTTGGCATTGGACCCGATCAGTCGGATCGTGCCCACAACAATCACCAAAATCACGGCCAGCATGACCGCGTATTCCGCGATGTCTTGGCCCTTGTCGTCCGACCATGCTTTTCGCAGAATATCTCGTGCCGCTGCTCGGTAGCTTTGCACGACCTCGCGATAAAACTGCCTCTCTTCCGCCTTCCTGAAATGGGGGATCAAATCTTCGACTAGTCCGACGACCGGCTTACACAATCGATCTCAGTCGAGGATATCTTCGAGCACGACGTGTCGCTTTCGGAAACCGAGCCTATGATCCGGAACTTTCGCAACCCGGAAGGGACCCTGGCACAGCCCGTGCTTTCGAATGAAGGCGTCAGTCAGCGGCGGCCGCGCCAGCCGGCTGCTGCTTCATCATGTCCTCCATGCCTTTCTTCATTTCTTTGGCTGTCGGTTCCGCCTTGTGTGTGCCGACCATCCACGAGTAGCCATCCGGATCAACAATAGTGCCACAGCGATCACCCCAAAACATGTCCATCACGGAACCTTGTGCGGTGGCGCCGAGCTTAGTCGCTTTTTCAACGATCTTGTCCACGTTGTCCACATAAATGTATAGGGTAGCCGGAGAGGCGCCAACGCTCTTTGCGCTGCGTCTCCCCATTATCTCGTTCTCCGGACCGAGCATGAGCGTCGTGCCCCGCAAGGTGAGTTCAGCATGGATTGGTTTTCCGTCAGGCCCATTCATGATGCCGCGTTTCGCGAAACCGAACGCCTTTTGATAGAAGCTCACCGCCGTCGGAATGTCAGAGACGGTAAGCGCGGCAGAGACGGCGCTATACTGCTTCCTGTTGAGCGGATCAATCTTTTTCTTTGCCATTTATGCTCCTTTCGTGTGGATGACATTCTAGCGAAACCAGCAGGACGGCGCATCTGGCCCGACTCCGGAACTTCCAATACAAGGAGTTATTTGTGAGGACGAGTCTTAAGCCAATACAGATTCAGTACGTTCTGGTGTGCGTTCCGGAACCAAGCTGACACTTCTCGCGCTTGGAAAGGAGGATCCCCGGGACCGAGGTCGCGATTGAGCACGTCGGTGATTTCTTCGGCCGTGCTTGGCTTTCTGATCTTGTTCAAGGCGCGCCATATGTGTTCGTCGAGGGGATTCGCATTTGGAACCTGGCGCATTTTTGGCTCTCTGGGGGTTGGAAGCCAATTTGTTATGCTCATTCCTGTGTTGGTGTACTTGTTGTGTTAAGGACAGCAGTTACGCGGAACTGGCCGGTACGAGCTGTCTGCGAATTGCCTCAGGTTCATGTTCTCCGTCAGAGCCCGCTAAAGTATACGCCCGCTCAAAGCCGTTCGGTCCCTGGACTCGCAGTTCCCAATTCTCGCTCGCGCGCGATCCGGCAATCGACACTCGCCACTCCCCTCGTCTGTCGCTCAACGCATGTTCTATGCAGGCCGTGATTTCCTTCGACAGCTGAACATCGCCGAGATTCTCCAGTTCAATCGTTACTCCCATCGCAGTGCAATTTTATCGAACGGCGGCTGACCATTCGCTGGTGTAAAGGAGTGAAAGCCACGCGGGACGGCTTTGCTCCCGAATCGTGAACAACCTTACCCCCAATTCATGTTGAAAACCGGGAGAGACGCAACGAACAGAATCGCAGTGGCGTAGATAGGGGCCGTCTGAAGAAACAAGTGCGCTTGCGCGCAATCATCTGTGTCTGGAAAATGGAAAAGGCTGCGACATTGGTTATGCTCCAGCCGCCGGCTCCTGCGAGGGAGCCAATAGCGTGGAGGCATGTACCGTCGCAGCCCTTGATGCGATCACCGCTTTCGCAGTTCCAAACCCCAACTGCTCCTCGCAGAAACAGTCGGTTTTTTCGGGTCTGGTTGCCCTTCAGGTTGCCCTGCCGAGCAGATCACTCAGCTTAATTCGGACTGGCAAGATTTATTTTGCCAATCCTTTCAGCCGTCGACGTCAGCCAAGCTAAACAGTTGCTTCATCGCTGTCAACGCAATTCTCGGCACAATCACGAAATATCTGTGAATGTATTTGTGGAAAACATGGCTATGAGCCATTTTCCGCCCTCCGAGCCGAACTGTCCCGCCGCCCCAGTCTCGTTCGGAACCCGAACACGCGTCCGAGCAGCCTCCGCCAAGTTACTGCTCGTGGTCCGAATGGCTCCAATCACAGCACCCATCCACATCTACGGTAATCACGCGCACTAATTCCGAGTTTGGAAAGCCTTGATTGGAGGGTGGTCCGCTTCATTCCGAGCTTGGCAGCCGCACCATCTCGCCCCGCGATCTTGCCATTCACCTTCTTGAGAACGTGGATGATGTAGCCGCGTTCGACAGCTTCAAGAGTCGAGTCGACCTCTGCTTCTCTTCTAGCGAACGGCGCAATCAAGCGCTCCACTTTGCGCTCATGGGTTACTTCGAGCACTACTGCCCCAATACGCACGATACGTCCCGACCAGTCCTTGAGAGGAAAGTAGTGCCCTACCCAAAATCCTGTTTCGCGCCGTGTAGGCAGCGTCCCAGAGAGTTCGCAATGCAAGACAGGACGTCCGCTTGCCATCACTTCGCGAGCCAACGCTGAGACTTGATGCTCGATATCCCCAAGTACTTCAGCGAGTGTTTTTCCGAGATGTTGAATGTCGGGAATGCCGTTAATCTGTGCCAGCGCTGAATTGACTGTTTGAAAACGGAGTTGGTCATCCAATATTGCTACGCCAACTCCGGGACACAATCGGAGTTCCGCGAGTAATCGCTCTACGCTAACGGTACATTCATCAAATGAACTCCGCGATGACGCGCTGCTCATAAGCTTTCCTCCCCGACAACTGATTTCAGAATCTGCGGGTGATGGACCTTTAGCGGACAAGAACTCTCGTTGCTAGTAATCTGTCGAGTCTGCAACCACTCTCAGACCGAAGGTGGCCAAGGACTTGGAAAGTGCCCGCCTCTTGGCACTTTTCTTTCGCTCGATTAGTCGCAACAACTTAACCAACGAGCATAGCAAAATGATTATCGGTCGTCATTACGTCTAAAATGCGTGTGCGCATATACGTGAACAGCAGACAGTGCAATTTCAAACCGGACCCGGTTTGTGCATTGCATTCAGTGCGGAAAGATCTCGCCGTAGATTGCTGTTACGTAGTGTGGTGGCACGTGATCCTTCTCGTGGATGGCCTTGTACACACCTGAGAAGACTGCCTTGTCCCCGGCTCGAAAGTGTTCCATGGAGTCGCAGGCTGTCATTTGAATCTGAAAAACATCTGAAAACGACGGCTGAACTGCGACTCCTTTTTCCGCTCAATGAGAAAGAATTCTCGCGCGTTACGGTGCGCCGTTTCGCTAGTGCCGATCCTTCGGCACATCCCTGCTGTGTCACCTTTTCAAATAACTCGGCTGCACCAGCCTTAGTCAAGTCAAAACTCAGAATATGCGTGTGACAGCGAACAAGCTGCATTGACTAGACGAAAGCGATTCGCATGACTCAGCCTACTGGGACCTTCTGTCGCGAGACAAAAAAGCATAATGGTTTGGCTGTGCCTTGCTGTGTTCCTTCCGCCACTTTGCCCAGCTGCTTTTTGAACCGCTCTGATGCGGGCTAGTGCAGTGGCGGACAGCTTGCGCCGTTGGCGGCTGGCGATGGGAACGATTCTCCCGCCCTTGACTCTCGCCCAGCGTGCGCGTTGAGCAGCGGCGATCCGAGCACGGGCTGCTGCGGACAGTCTGGGCTTGGCACGAGTACCCATCGTTGCGAACTCCCGTGAGCGCTGAAATCGCGCTATTGAGGCGACCAAGGTGAGGCGCGAGACGCGTGCGTTCTTGCTCAAGGTTTCGCCCTTTCTAGGCATTCGCCGGAACCGACCGTCGCGAGCGCCCTCGTTTCGCATACCGAGGCCCAAGCAGTAGCGAACATCTGATCACCGAACGGTGACTCTTTCATTCTGAGTCTGCTCACGTTGCCACCAGACTACACCAATGCCGACCGGTCGGCAGTCGTAACCCTCGGAGGACAGTTTTCTGTCCGGTTTTTGAAACAAAAAACGGCTCCGTTCTTGCCTGTCTGATAACACGCCGTACTATCCGTTCTGTTACTAGCAGGGGGGACCGGGCCGTCATGAGCAGAAGAAGCGGATTTTAATACTTCGCTGTAGATGGCGGCTTAGTCAATATGATGTGGGCATCGGCTAGCATCGCTGTGAGCGTTGCTGGGTTGGGGGTAGCGATTCGAATGACGCGCCTTTGCCTCTATTGAATTCCAAACCAGAATGAGCAACGCATTTAGCCTTTTGTCAGAACTAGAAAAAAGAACATAGAGGCAATGTTCACAAGACCCAGAGCAGACAGGCTGAGAGCTTTTGGCCCGAATGGATCCAGCCGGCCCCCAACAAGACGGTATAGAGTAGATGAATCCAAGGTTACCCAAACTGCGAAGACGCTCCACAAAGGAAACCCGAACGGCGTCATATGCGCTAAAACACTTTGCAACGTTGAATCAGTGGACAGAGCAGCCATAAACAGAAACGCTGGGGCCGCGAATAGGCACAACAGGACCACCACAAATACGGTATGCCGCAATGCGCTCGCCTTTGGAACGCTTAGGCCCACAGCTATTTCACCACTCCTTCGTAGTTGATCGCTCCCGGACACGTCGTCATTCACCCTCCAGTCGCCTAATTTCCTTGAGCATTTTCTCGATGTTTTCGTCCGCTCGCTCGGGCTGGGTTTTCAGTATCTTCTTTGCTTCTTCCAGGGTCAGCTTTTTGATGGCAGGTTGCTTGTAGGGGTTACGCTTGCGGGCATCGACAGCAGGTTTGCTTGCAGACACTCAACCTCCTTGGGTCTCATAAAGCCAAATTTCGTTCGGGCACGCATACCTAAAATAGTTGATGCGACGATGTTACCAGAGTGGGAATGACAGCCTGTTACAAAACCCGAACAGGATTTCGCACTGCAGTAAACAGGTTAGATAGCGGACTTCCCATTTGACCGCGGCCTGCCGAAATGTCGTCAGACAGATGATTTGGCCAAAGCCGCGAAATAAAATACTGGATTGGCCACTACGTTCCAACCAGGTTCTCAGCGAGACGTGTCACAGAACTCGGGGCGGTGGTGTTCGAAGTAACTCGCGAGCACAGAGTCGAACGCCTACTGGCATCCACTGGCAACAGGAGAATTGAGATCGATCGTTCTCTTGAAGCCGTCGAACGTGACTACATCGTCCACATTCTAAGGAAAGTCAACGGCAGGCTGGCGGGACCATCCGCTGCGGCTGCCAAACTCGGGATGAAACGGACGACCCTCCAATCGAGGCTCTACAAGCTGGGAATTAATCCTCGTAGCTACAAAGTCAGCCGAGAGAGGTGCTAAGGCTCCTCCGACTCGTCACGTTTCGCGCGCCAGGATTACGTGGAAGAGGCGGCGGATCGTGGACCCTGTGCTAGAGAGAATGCACCTCCGCTTTAATGACTACACTCCGGGTACGCAGGAGTTATCAGAAATGAAGTCCCGTGTAGATCGGACGCTCGGCAAGGGATTAAGAACGCAGATATTGCGACAAACCTCAGTAACCTCTAGACATCTTACCTCTGTCATCTGTTTCCTCGCCGCTCGCCGTCCTACGCTGGTCCAGGGACACCATGCCAGCTTGGTACAGGATAGATCTTCCACTCTGCGAGTGCAGCCGCAACGGCAAAGCGGATCAGCTCCAGAAGGCATTTGATTTCATGTTCACCAAAAGCCAGAAACCTCGGGATGCGGCTCTGTTTGAATGGCATGACGAGACGCTCCAAACGAATGTTTTCTTTTTCTCACCCGCTGGGGCTACGCTGATCAGGTCTCTCCTTGAGGAAGCCGGAGCAATCGAATGCGGGCCTCCGATTCTGTCAGATCGTCTGGTGCTCCTCGTTGGTCACGTAGGCGCGAGCGAAACGCTGCTCGGGAAGTACTTTCGTACCCCCACGTTCTAGCCATTCCCCTCCGGATCGAGCGTCGGCATCATAGGCAGGACATGAGAGAAACCATTCGCCAGCTTCTAATCGGAGCTTGTCGGGAAACAGAAGGGCAAGACGTGGCCGAATACGCGATCATGCTTGCAGTGATACTTGTGATTGTCGTCGGCACAGTACGGATGATTGGATCGAACGCTGGTGTTGTTTTTTCTCAGGTAGCCAGCGGGATTCAATGACCACTGCCGCTGGCCTCGCGCTTTCACGCGATCAGTTTCGCAAAGTCCGCATCGAACTCGACCTGTCGAAAAATTCGAAATTGAAGAACATGTTCAGGCAGCCGGAGTACCACCGGGAAATTATTATTTATCTACGGCAATGTGATCTTGAAATATCGAATGAGTCGGCCAACGCTCAAGGCAGGGTCACATCCATCGTGGTGACGGGATCGGCACCTGTGTTGCAGTCATTCATTGAACGCTACTTACCTAGCGACGCCGTGGGTATCGCCTATATTTTGGAGTACGACCAAGAGCAGTTGGGTTAATCCTCAGAGCAGCCCCTCCTCACGAAGAAGATCGGTTTCCAACTGCAGTCGACGCACGGCCGTCGCATACATAGTGGCATCGAAAACCTCGCAACGGGCCTTGCCGGTGCGCTTGCCTCGGTACATGGCAAGTTCCGCATCCCGAAGCAGGTCTTCCGCTCCGGAATAGGAAGAGTTACTAAACGCGGCGCCGATGCAACAATGTCTCGCTTTGTTCTCAAAACGAGTTACAGGACGTCTTGCAACTTCTGTGAATTCTCCCACCTCCGTGCGAAAAACCGACGACGAAGCCGGAATGTCGACAGCCGAACGAAATATCGGCACTGCTTCCATGCAGCGGGCATTCGCCAACCAGGTGGAGCCCATAATGGGGGTTTTGAGGGCTAGTTCTGTGAAGACAAGCTTCCTCTCAGTCACTCTTGTGCTTCGACTATGGACTTACGTGGCGCAAATGGTGGCGCCAGACTAGAACCCATCTCATAAATGCCTCAGCAGGATGAGCTCGCATGCAAGCTGAAGCATCCCAAGGAAGTTGTCGAGGCGGCGTTCCCAACGGATCGTAAGACGGCGGAAGTTTTGCAGCCATGCGAAGAGCCTCTCGATTCTCCACCGGCGGCGGTACCGGCGCAATACGCGGCCGTCCTGCGTACGGTTTCTCCGGTTGCGGTGCGGGGCGATCATCTCCACACCTGTGTGGGCCAGTTCTCGGTCCAGGCGGTCGGAATCGTAGGCATTATCGCCGATGAGTCGCTCTATGGGTTCGTCGACGAAGAGTTCCGCTAGCGTCTGCTGAACGAGGGTCACCTCGTGTGGTGTAGCAGATTCTACACAAACGGCGACAGGTAGACCCACCCCATCTACCACCGCCATGATCTTCGTTCCCTTACCACGCTTCGTTTTGCCGACGCCCGCACCTCCTCTCTTAGCCGGGGCGAAGGTTCCATCGATGAACGCTTCTTCGAGATGGAATCCCCCGCGGAGGCGTAGATTCTCGGCCAGTCGCTCCAAGACGCTGCGGATGACACCTGAGCGGACCCATTGCTGAAAGCGGCGATGACATGTCTGGTAAGGGGGATAGCGCTCTGGCAAGTCTGCCCAAGGTGCGCCGGTGCGCAAGATGAGCAGGATGCCGTCGAGTACTTCCCGCCGGTCACGCCAGGGTCGACCACGGCCGTCCTTGCGGCACTTCGGTTTGGGGATGAGTGGGTCAAGCATTTCCCATTGGGCGTCGGTGAGATCTCGCGGCACGCGGGGCATGCTTCGCTGGATTAACGACAGTACACCACCGCTTCAACTTCCGTATCGGTCGCTAGCACTTTGCTTCTGGTGGGCTCCAGAGCGATTTACAGTTTTGACTTCGTCAGAATCGAGCGACCAAGAGAGTTGTGCCACGGTCGTGGTGCTAAATAAGCAGTCGGTATTCGGTCTCTTGCAGAGCTCTGAAATATCAGCCTTCTTGGTTTCCAGTCAGGTGTTAGGAATGGGCACTGTCATATCCTGGCGTAGAACCTGGCTGGGAGAAAATATGCCTTGCAATTGTGCGTGAAGGCTGGCAACTTTACGTTAATCCCCCTTTATATGCTCAGTGGGTTGAAGTCGTACGCTCAATATCACTGAAACGCCAATGCTAGCCCTGATGGGCAAAGGTAATGCATCTCAACGCCAGCAGCGGATTGGCTACGTTCATCCGTAAAGCGCTCACATATGCAACGACAACAGGCCCCGCGACTCTCGAAAACGTCTTTCCCGAGCTTTTGGGTCGCGGCAATGGGCGGAATCGCACTCTTGCTCGTCGCCGTTGGATTCCTGCAGTACCGCTGGAATGCTCAAATTAGGCAGGCTACGGAAGTTCGGATGGGTGCCGACTTGGAATCCGTCATGATGAACTGGCACTTGGATCTTTACGGAGAATTCTCTGCCATCTGCGTGGCTTTGCAAGTCGGCCCTGACTCGGGGGCACGGGATACCTGGGACGATTATCTGCAACGCTATGAGGACTGGAATCGTGCGACCACGAACTCTGAATCAGTAGAGAACATTTTCACGAACCGGGACCTGGTGAAAAATATTTATATCTGGGAGACGAGTAGGCCGACGAATCCGCAACTACTGCGGTTGAATCCAGAAGCGAAGCGAATCGATAAGACCGCCACTCCCGAGGATCTCGCTGCTCTTCTTTCCCACCTTCACAGTCATTCATCCACTCTTAGAACCGCACTACGCGCCTGGGAGTCAGACAATTCTTCTGGAGAAGCGCACAGTGAAAGCAAAGAGCCGTTCTCACCTGGTCAGAGATTAAGAAGTAATGCAATCACAGGTTGGCAGTTCGATGAAAACATTCCAGCCATCGTGCATCCGATCGTGCATCATCCGAAAGGCGCCACAGTTCATGACAACCAGGCCACCGGCTCTAGTCCAGTGGATTGGATTGTGATCGTTCTCGACAGCAACACGATTCGTAACAGAATCTTCCCGGAACTCACGCAGAGATACTTCGGGTCAGGCCAGGGACTTGAATACCGCCTCGCCGTGGTGGCTGCCGGAAGGACGTCGCGGCTGTTGTACTCATCCGACCCTGAGTTTGGAATTCGCGAGGTGAGTGGCTCGGATTCAGCAATGAACATTTTTGGGCCTCCTCCTGAGAGCACCGAAGGCAGTTTCTGGCAGACGGTCAAGAACAGAGAATCGGTTCGGGGCGAGCAATGGCATAGCTTTTCAGGCCCAATTTGGTTTCCTCTGATAGAAAAAACATCGCAAAGCGGACCTTGGATGCTGTTTGTGCAGCACCGCACCGGTCCCCTGCAAGCCGTCATCACCAAAGTGTGGCGCGGAAATATGATCATCGGAGGAATGGTGTTACTGTTGCTCGCGACTAGCATGATTCTTGTGGTGATCGCCAGCCAGCGGGCCCAGAGCTTGGCGAATCTGCAAATGGATTTCGTGGCGTCCATTTCTCACGAACTGCGCACGCCGCTAGCCGCCATTCTTTCCGCAGGGCAGAATATTACCGACGGCTTTGCACCGAGTCTCCCGATCTACGGCGCGATTGTGACAACTCAGGCGCGCCAGTTGATCGATCTTGTGGACCAGATTCTCATGTTCGGTTCCATGAAGGGGGGCAAGAAGAACTATTCGTTCCAATTGCTTCAAGTCGCTGATCTGATCGAAGACGTTCGCAAGAATTTTCTCGCAATGTATGGACAAGCCGGTTTCAGGCTGGACATTCAAGTAGCGGAGACACTTCCATCTTTGTGGGCGGATCGGCAGGCTCTCGCCCGTTGTCTGCAGAATCTGATGGCGAACGCGGCAAAATACAGCGGGAAAAGTCGATGGATTGGGATATCAGCTGATATTTACGACTCCTCAAAATCACGCCGCGAAATCCGCATCAGCGTCACAGACCATGGAGTGGGCATCAGTTCGGTCGAGCTGTCGCAGATTTTCGAGCCGTTCTATCGAAGTCCCCGAGTGTTGGCAGCACAGATTCATGGCACTGGGCTCGGTCTGGCGGTCGCGAAGCACATCGTAGAAGCGATGGGCGGCAGAGTTTCCGTTGTCAGCCAATTAGATGCGGGTAGCGTCTTCACCTTGCACTTGCCGGTTCCTGACGACATGCACCCAACAGATTCTGCGGAAATTCTAGAGGCGGCGACGTCGAAATGAACGAGAACATTTTATTGGTCGAGGATGAAGACGCTCTGCGGATCACCCTGAGCGACCGACTACGCGGGGAAGGTTATGTGGTCGACAGCGCCAAGGATGGCGAGGAGGGTCTGGAAAAAGTCATCAGCTCGCCCTTCGACTTGCTGATACTCGATGTAATGCTCCCTCATCGAAGCGGTTTCGATATCTGCCGGGACATCCGTCAAGCGGGCCTGGCGACCCCGATTCTGTTCCTTACTGCACGCAACGAGCTAGTCGATAAGGTTGTCGGTTTTAAACTTGGCGGCGATGATTATGTCACGAAGCCGTTCGAGGCGGCGGAGCTTATGGTTCGCATCGAGGCGCTGCTTCGCCGCGCACCGGTCCAGGCGGGACGCGGAGTCCATCAGATTGGCTCTCTCCGCGTGGACGTGGCCCGCAAGCAGGTCACGCTCGGGGGCACCCCAGTCTATTTAACGGCACGGGAGTTTCACCTTCTACGCTATCTTCTCGAACGCCCGGCGCGAACTGTCTCCAGAGCAGAACTGCTGCGGGAAGTGTGGGGTTACGATTCCAGTGCCTACACAAAAACTGTCGACGTGCACGTCTTCAGTCTCCGGAAAAAACTCGAACATGATCCTAGCCGACCCGAATTTATTACTACGGTTAAGGGAGTCGGTTACAGATTTGAGGGGTCGCGCGATCTATGAGCAAATGCCTAATCGGAAAATGCTGCGCGCTCGGCTTTTTGAGACGTGCTCTGAGTAAACATGAATCATGAGTGCGCTGGCCTAAGTAGACCTATGCTTCTAAGCAGCAAAGACACCAAGTGAGCTTGATGCCGCACGCCAGTCTTCTTGAACATATTATCGAGATGGGTGCGAGTCGTGGAATAACAAATACCAAGCTCATGACTGCAATCTCTCAAGCTTTTTCCTGTCATGAGGAGATTGGCCAGTTCGGTCTCGGCGACGGTAAATCGATAGAGTTCAAATAAATCCTGGTGGCTAGCCCCGGTGTGGACACTGGGATCCAGAATCAGAATTAACACGACAGGTTCTGGCAAGACTCTGGTTGCATCCGTGCCTATTAACTTCAGCAGAAGCGTAAGGGGCTTTTTGCGAGATTGCCTGCGAATCAGAACCGCCTGCCGCGCATTCTCCTCGGAGATGGCTGATCTCGCAACCCGCTGTATTGCCTCATGCAACAGTGTTTTGGATTGGCGGGATCTGCAACTGATCCGCCCATCCGCGCCCAAAGCGAGCCCGTCCGCACAGCTCAGAATTTCCTTTCCTACTGGGCTCGTATTCAGGACGTAGCCTGCTTCGTCGCAAATAAGCCAAGCTACACCGAGCAGGTCGAGCCCTTTCAGGCCGGCGAGCAATACTTGTATCGAACTGGATCTGCTAAGCCCATCGAACCCGTGAACCATCTCCCGAATGATGTTGCTCTCCCATCCGGACAACGCCTCGATGCACCTGCTTAGTTGTCTGCACCCGCCGTTGGAGTCCTTTAAACCGCAAGCGGGGCAAACAAAATCCAATGGAGTTGACCGGTTGCAGTTGGACGTTTCCATAATCAGCGCCGTGAGGACCTGCGCGTGCTTAGTCGATTCTGTTCTGTAGATTTGATCGTGAGGGGAGGGTTGGGGATTACAGCCGTTGCAACGCTTCCAGAACATTTTCCATCCGTTCGGGAGCGCTCTGGTATCGCCACTCCGGATGGTCCTCAATCAAAATGCATAGTTTGCGCATGAAGCTTTCCAGAGGTGCAAGGACTGCCAAAATGTCCTGATCAAGCGAGGACGTCCCGTCGATGGTGACGAAGTGTGCTGGCGCGAAGTCGGAGTCATTACGTGCTAGTTGTCTCGCAATCATGAAGTCCCCCAGGTACAGAGCCTATCGCCGCAACAAATTAAGCGAGTAAATTCAGAATTAAATTTGTGTCGATGTTCCCATGGTCTGGGCGAATATCTCGGGAAGAGAGATAAATCCTCGAAGGCAACGTTAAGAAAGTAAAGTCTGCTTAAATTCGCGCTTGCCTATCTTGACTTGCGGAGCCGCTAAACTTAAGCTCCGCCTGCTTGGATATTGATTTCGATCAGTATCAACCGATTCCTGCGACGTCTCCCCCAGAGCGGTTCACAAGAATCATGTGAGGTCCAGGTAAGTATTTGGCTACGCGAGAGCCTGGATCGCACTGAGTACGTTCACTTCCTCCCCGAAACTTAGCTCCCCCAGAAGCTAGCAGCAGTGCTTCCCGATCTAGCGTGCGCACGCGTGTGCTCAGCGGCAGATTGGGCCAATCTGTGCCACGGAAGACTACTTGTATCACCGTCGGCTGCTCTGCACCTGGCAGCTTACGAAGGAGGCCGCACCATGAGATCCTCTCTCCCGTTTTGGTTGTGTGTAGTAGTTCTAGTTTTCACACGCGCTGTCGCGAATGCCCAGAGTTACCAGGGTGGCGGCTCATTTGCGCCGCAATGCCCGACTTCCACCGTCTGGCATCCTGCCAGCGGCTTGGGCTATGACCCAGCCAGCACCGAGAATCCTGCGGGATACACAGGGCCGAAATTGGTCCACGAGACGGTCAATGGCGTGCCGCTGAAATACACGGCCCACGACGGTGCAATCAAGTGCCAGCAGGTCTCCGGTGGTGACGGGTACATGACCGAGGCAGACGGCAATCAGACGTTCATGTTCTCGTTTGGTCCGCTGTCTGGTCTGAACGCGATCGCGAATGGACAGGCCGGCACACAATTTGCGGCGACGTTTAACAAGCCTTACTGCGATCCGGCTCTTCCCAACTACACCAACGGGCAGCCCAACCCGAACTATGGAAGTTCGGGGTGCAATTCCGGCACGGACCCGAACGGCGCCGTCGGCTACGTGAGCCCGATAGCCGGCAATCCGCGGCCTGGCGCTGACGCTGCGGCGATCATGAACACCGGCGTGATGAACGGGAATATCCCCGCTCCATTGATCGCCTTCGATGAAGATGACGAACTCTTCCTGACGCTCACTAACGTGGGGATGATCATGCGCCCCGATTTGTTTGAGCAGCACACGATTCACTTCCATGGCTATCCCAATGCTTCGTCGTTCTATGACGGGGTTCCCGATGCATCGTTGGCGATCAATATCGGTGGCAGCTTCACGTACTACTATCTCGCGCCCGACGCCGGCACTTACTTCTGGCATTGTCACATCACGCCGCCTGAACACCTGCAAATGGGAATGGTCGGGCAACTTTTTGTACGTCCCCGTCAAAACCGCGTGCCGATCGGGGACGATGTGTATAGCGCAGTCACAGCGATGCAGAGTGATCTACGCACCGCTTGCCAGGGGACAGGTGGCGGCAGCTCGACTCCGCCCAGCATTCGATACACGTACGGCGCGAACGGCAATATCGACATCCTCTGTTCGGCTCCATTGCCGATCGGCGATGTAGGTGCCATTCAGACAGCCGGAGCAAAGTACGCGTACAACGATGGCGACGGCAGCACGCAGTACGACATCGATGTTCCCATCCAGATCCACGGCTTCGATCCCAACTTCCACTTCGTCGGGATGACGTTTAATCCCGAAGGCTTTGCCGACATGAAGGACAAGTATTTCCTCCTGAACGGTCGCAGCTACCCCGACACGGTTGGTGTTCCGGGATACGTGGGGTTGGCTCCTGCCACTTCAACCGATGCCGCTGGCAATGCAGTGGTCAACCCCGATCCAGTAACGCATGCCATTTCGACCGAATCATCCGATGGTTTTTCGCGTCCATCGCAGCCCCTCCCCACCCTGATCACGCTGAGCTCGTCGGGCGCAGGCGGCGCACCGCGCCGAGCGCTGCTGCGCATTGCCGACCTCGACGTGACTGAGTATCAGACCCTGCAGTCGCTTGGTATCCCGATGACGATTGTTGGCTTCAATGCAAAGCTGTTGCGCGATCAGGCAGGGAACAACCTCTTCATAAAAACCAACTCCATCACTCTGGGTGGCGGCGAATCGCTCGATGCGATCCTTGATGCCACCGGTGTTACCCCCGGCACTTATTTCCTCTACACACCCAACCTCGATCACCTCTCGAACGACGCCGAGAACTTCGGAGGCCTTATGACCGAAGTCGTGGTCACCAACTAGGAGAGCAGCAATGAGGAACACGAACATGAAGAAACAGAATCGGGTAACAGGTCTGCTTCCTCTGGTTGTAGCAGCGCTGGCTTTGTTGCTCTCGGGCACCGCACAAGCCGCTGTGCCTGGTATCAGCGGGACAGGCTTCAGCTTTACCGCTGCCGCCGGATATATCACGCAGCCGGACGGGGTGAACATCTACTCGTGGGGATACAGCTGCGCCGGGAGCAGTCCTACGTTTGTGCCGTTCACCGGCACGTGTCCCGCGATGCAGATTCCTGGTCCGACTCTGGTGGTGACTCAAAACGCATCGTTCACTGTGACCTTGACGAATAACCTCCCGACCGGAGCGGGAAATACGTCAATTATTTTTCCGGGAGCCACAGTGACGACCAGTGGTGGAACAGCCGGTCTCCTCACGCAGGAAGCAACTGCAGGGGCATCGGGCGCAGTGACGTACACCGTCACCTATTCGACGCCTGGCACGCATGCGTACTACAGCGGCACGCAACCCGATCTTCAGATCGAGATGGGACTTTACGGAGCGGTGGTAGTTCTACCGGCGACGTCAGCAAATACCGGAAACTGCTCAGCGCTCGGCTCCGACGTGGGACAACGACTGGGCGGTGGTACCACGGATTTCCGGCTCGCGAAGGCGGCCTACGATCACCAAGAAGCGTGTTACGACCGCGAGTACCTTTGGCAGTGGGCGGAGCTGGATCCGCGCATTCATCGTCAGGCCGAGCAGCAGTTGCAGTCTATTGCGAACTGTCCTACGGCGAACCCCACTCCGACTGTTCCGTGCCCAACGACGCTCGCCGTCTCTGTTGAGCCGTACCACCCCTCGTACTTTCTGATCAACGGACGTTCCATGCCCGATGACATGGATCCCGATTACGCGCCCAACTATCCCAATCAGCCCTATAACGGAAATCCGCATATGCATCCCGGTGACTTGGTGCTGCTGCGTGTGATCGGGCAGGGACATTGGCAGCATCCTTTTCACGAACATGCCAATCACGTGCGCATCCTTGCACGCGATGGCCGCATGCTTCTCAGTCAGAACGACAGTGTCACCCCGCCTCGTTTGGCCGGGCGTATGGAGTTCAACACAGATACCACTCCTGGCCAAGCCTTCGACGGAATCTTCTACTGGAGTGGCAAGGGCCTGGGCTGGGATATTTACGCACATACGCCGCCGAAGTCTACAAGCGCAATCGCAACCGCTACCGAGAGCGGAACGACTGTAACTCTGACCACGTTCCAAGTGCTTACCGACGTGAGCGGTCATCCACTAACCAGCTCGGCAGGGCTAACCACCGTGACGCTCACCGGCATGCCGGCAGGCTACAACGGTACGTTTCCGATTACTAGCCTGACTCTGACGACTTCGCCGAGTCCGGGCCCGGGGAATCCGGGCAACCCAATCACAAAGCTCACTTACACGGCTTCCACCAGTGGCTTGGTCCCTTACTCTGGCTCGTTAAATCCTTCGCAAAACCAGGGATTGGATGGAGCGGTTTCCGTACTGCTGGCAACCAGCGCAAACGATCCGAATCCGTGTATCCCGGATGCCAACGGCTACTACACCGTCAATTCAAATCCGCCGGCTCCAATCGGCGCTCGCAACTATTACGAGTGGTGCGCGGACCACAACCATCCTTTGGAAACGAATCCAGTCGGCCAGGTCGGCGGTGGCGGCCCGATGACCCTGCCCGATCCGCTCATCATGACCAACGGGCTTTGGTATAACGGCACGCCCTATCTCGGGCCGGATGCGGTCGGTCGTTCCCGCGGCCCCACACCTCTGCCGCCTGGTGCTGCTAGTCAGAACCCTCCCGAAGAGTCAGGCATCGCGTTCATGTGGCACTCCCACAACGAGCGCGAGATCACCACCAACGACGTTTTTCCGGGCGGCATGCTGATGATGATGCTGGTTGATCCCCCAAGCTTCTACATCGACGAAACGCTGTGATGAGGATGAGGAGAAGAGCAATGCGATTCAACTATCTCAAAGCCACTTTGAAGACAGTCTCTCTGGGGATCATGATTCTCCTCTGCGTTGCTGCGGGCTCTGCCCAGGTCACGGTGAACATGACCGCTACGCGTCAAACCGTGCTCACGCCCGATGGGACGACCGTGCCGATGTGGGGCTGGCAGTGTACCAACAATGTGCTCAACGGCACGACCACTACGACCGGCGTCCCCGGTGGCGGAACTTGCAGTGCCCTGAACGGCACCGTGCAAACAGGCGGAGCCGTTTGGCAACCGCCTCTCATTACCGTGCCTACGGGAACTGGGTTGACGATCAATCTGACCAACAATCTGCCGGTAGAGACCTCGCTGGTCATTGTTGGACAGTTCGGTTCCGGGGCGACAGCTGCGGGTAGCTTGGGAAATCCGGTCAGAGAAAGCGGTCCGCGCACTGATGGAGCGCATTCCGGCCAATCGACGACGACCTGGGTCGCTCAGACTCCTGCCGGCGTTCCCTTCACACCTCCGGGTCAGATCGCGCGCGTTCGATCCTTTGTGCCCGAAGCTGCGGCTCTAAATGGTACCCAGACGTATGCGTGGGCAGGGTACACCGCCGCCACAGGTCAGGGGCTGAAGCCTGGCACTTACCTCATTGAGACCGGCACGTATCCTTCAATTCAAGCTCCGATGGGTCTGTACGGTGTGTTGGTCGTCACAGCAGCTCCCGCAACGGGCACTCCGGGCACGGCATACTCCGGCTCAGTCCTGACTGCGGCTCCGAGCACCAAAACCGCGTACAGCATTCAGTACGACGCGGACGTCCCGCTGCTGTTGAGCGAAATCGATCTAGTGCAAAACGGGGCGGTGGAGAAATTGGTTGAGGTTCAGTCGAACTGCCCAGCCAGCACCGGAGCATGCACGGCCGCCGTCACGCAAGCTGTCGAAACGGCAAAATGGAATCCCACCTGCGCCGCTTCGACGACTGCTGGGACGGGTTGCTATCCGCCGGCGGTCAATTTCACCCCGACCTACTTCCTCGTCAATGGAACTTCTTTCGACAAGACCTCGACGGTTTCGTCGGCGGCCGGAGTTCCTCCCTCGGCACAAACCGGAAACGTCCTGTTGCGCTTCGTAAACGCCGGTCTGCGCATGCACGTTCCTTCGGTCACTGGCTTGAACATGTCGTTGGTTGCCGAAGATGGCAACGTCGTTCAGGATGTCGCATTGCAGGCGGCCAAAGGCGGGTCTAGCAGCTTCACGTACAACGCAAAAACACAAAATGAAGTGTTCCTGCCTGCGGGCAAAACCTATGACGTTGTGGTGAATCCCGCGGCTGCGGCAGGTTCCTATACGGCCGGTCAATTTGCTGTGTTTGACCGCCAGCTAAGCGTATCCGGAAACAAGTTCCAGCACGACACAGGAATGCAGGCGATTGTGCTGGTTAACAGCCCCACCGGTACAATTACGCCACTTACTCAGAAAACCGTCGTCGCCGACAACTACATCGTTCCAGTTGGCGCCGCCACCTTCACTGGCAACGTGCTCAGCAATGACATCGGGGTTAGCAATGCTGCCCAGGGAGGAGGTTGCGCAGGGACATTTTCGACTGGGCCGCAGACCTTTACAACCAGTGGTGGCCGAACGGTCGTTCTGAATCCTGACGGTTCCTTCACGTTAACCGTGGGTGCAGCTCTCACTGGGCCTGACACGTTCACTTATTGCGGTGACGGACTAGCATCCCTGACAGCCACTGTGACCTTCAATGGGGCTGCTGTTGGCGGGGCTCCTACCGCGAATCCCGACTCATACTCCAGCAATGTATCCGCTCTGCTCAAAGTGAACGCGCCGGGTGTCCTTGCCAACGATATCGATCCCACAGGCTACCCACTTACCGCGACGATCGGAAACGTTCAGTCCGGATTGTTTGTGACCTTAGCAAGAGACGGGGGTTTTACGGCACGACCGCAGACTCCTCCAACGACGGGAACCACAACTTATACGTTCCAGTACAGCGCGGTGAACTCGCAAGGCACCGCGAGTGCGCCTACGACGGTGACGCTAACCTACCACGCCGGGAGCGGTGTCAACGTAACCGTGCAGGACGCGCAAACTCCGGCGACGAAGATCGCCGACTACAAGTGGATCATCGAGCAGGATCTTACGTTCCAGGTGAATCCAGCATGCCAGCAGAATGGCCCGGGCGGTAGTAAGCCTGCGAATTGCCCGACGGGACCAGTTCCGACTCTCGGCACGAATCTCCACACCAGTTACATGCCAGTGATCGCAATCGGTTGCACGGGTCCTCAGAGCTGCGAACGCGGGCAGACCGTCTACGATCCAAGTAGCGGACAGCATGTGGTCGCTGCCTGCGACGGCTATGGCAACTGCACGCCCGGACTCTCTTCACTTCCTGCAACTCTGCCCTCGCAGGTTTATCTGCCTCCCACGGATCAATTCGGCCGGCCGGCTTACTACTATATTTCTGTACTGCCCGGGGATGCCGCCAACGCCTTCAACACTGGGAATGTGTCCGACCCGAGTGTGCCCGGCAATTGCGCTCCGAAGCAGACCGCGACTGGCCAAACCGTTCCGTCTTGCGGACACACCATGGGTGGAGCTCCGATCGCACCAGGACAGACTGCGGTGACGGTGAACGTTGAGCCGAATCCGCTGAATACCGCCACGATCACTGCGTTTGTGTTCGAAGACGACTTCCCGCTCAATGGCGAGCCGGACACCGGCGGCGGAGTGGATACCTATCCCACGCAGGAAGCCGGTCTTGAGGACTTCCAGATTGAGCTCTGGGACATCGCGGGCAGTGTTTCCGGCGACCCCACCGGGCAAATGACGTATGACATGTTCAACGAGCCTTTGACGAACGCGTTGAACGGGACCCTCGACCCGCTCACTGGACTGGACGCTTGTCCGATCTCAAATACTGCGGGCGCCCCAATGGGCACAATTATTGTGTGCCCGAAATACGAATCTGACGGCACCACGCTGTCACCACTCACTGGACAGGTAGTGGTGAAGAATCTGATGCCCGGGTTGTTTGACGTGGTCGCACATCCAGGCGCTGCAAGAGAATCCAGGGGAGAAGAATGGCTGCAGACGAATACCCTGGACGGTACCCACTTCCAGGAAGCTTTCATCAAGGTGCATGAACCAGCTTACTTCCAGGAATACGGACCTGGCGGTTATCACGTGTTCTTCGGAGAAGCCAATCCCGCGATCATTAATCGGCGACTTGCGGCGATGTGCGGCTCCGCCGGTGCACCTGCATGCAACAACACGGTCAGTGTCCAGGTTGCAAACCTTCACCAGGGACGTTCGCCAGATGAGCGGCTTTTCACAAGCGACGTTTTTCCGCATGGCGACGGACGCAATTATGCTCCTCTGAGTTACACCACCTGCTACGGAGCATTGGGGGACACCGACGGCGTTACATTCTCATTCCAGAAGTGCGACGCAAACGGGATTGTCACGTTTACCGGCATTCCTGACGGTAATTGGGGGTTGGTGGTCCTCGATCAATGGGATGACCTGATCGTCGACGGTTCCAGCCGCGCCGTAAATGTGAAGGGCGGCCAGACCCTGAACATGACGTACGGTTCGTTTACCTGGCAGACACACCTCTGGACGAAAACCTTCCTGGATGTGAATGGAAATGGAATTCAGGATCCGGGCGAACCACCCCTAGTTCAGATTCCCTCCAGGGTACGCATGCGCAATGGCAAGTTCAACAACACGCTGTTCGGCGACATCAACGGGGAGGCTCATTTCGATGAAAGCTTTCCTCTGTTCAACTGGTATGTGGCAGAGTCAGACACTACCCGCTTCAAGGCGACTGGTGTGCACGTAATCAACGATGCGGGGGGGCAGCTCGACGGTCCTGCGCCAAGCGGAAACGGAAATAGTGGTCCCTACCAGGCAATTTTGAATTCCACGGAGACCTTCCCCCTTCCCACCGACCTGAGGACACCCGGAACTGTCTATTGCAGTAAAGCTGACTGCAGCGATGTGAACCTTGGAACCACCCCGGCGGGTGGCGGTCCGGGAGGTTCGACTGGGCGCATCGATCCAGGCACAGTCCTATCTGAGGGCTGGCAAGGTGGCCTTAGCCAGTTCGATATCATTGAGTGGGGCAAGCAACCGTATGCCGCGGGCGAGAATGGCGGTATTCGCGGGCATGTCGTCTATAACTCCACGCGCCCCTTCGATGACCCGAGCATACTTTTTCAGAATCTCTGGGAGCCGCTCGTTCCCAACGTCACTGTCAATCTGTACCAGGAGAACACCGCACCGGATGGCACCACGTCTCTTAAGCTTATTGATACGACTAAAACCAGCAGCTGGGACGCATGGGCGCAGGGCTTTCGCGCAGACGGGGTTACGCCCAACATGAGCTGTCCTGGAGAAGACAAGAACGATCCCTTCTTCAGCTACACACTCGCAAACACCCCTAACTATCTGAATCCCAATATCGCAATTCCTTATAACTCTCAGTACAAGTGTTTCGACGGTTATCACAATCTCAGCCAGATACAGCCGGCTCCCTACGACGGCATGTATCAGTTCCCCAGCCAGACGTGCATGACACCAGGAGCAACCTTCACCGTTCCTGGAAACTCGACATCGTACAAATGTGCAACCGCGGCCAACCCTGCTGCTGGTTCCATCGGCTCGGCACAGGCTGTCTTGCCTGCCGGTAAATACGTTGTTGAGGTGTTGCCGCCCACTGGCTACGAGATTGTGAAGGAGGAAGACAAGAACATTCTCATCGGCGATGCATTCATCGCACCGGCAACGCAGCAGTTCGGCGCGATCAGCAACATATTCATCGTACCTGACCAGGCGTCTATCGGCTCGTACAACTCGTGCTACGGAACGGGTGGCGGGTGCACCAACCCGACTACAGATATGGGGCGCAGTGGAGACAGCGGTTTCGGACCTGGTGGACTCACCACCTTGAATGCGCCTTGTGTGGGTAAGGTGCGCATTGTTCCCGACTTTATGAGCATCTCGCCGGAATCGGGCCAGGTCGCTCCTTTCGCGGGAGCTTCTCGTCCGCTTTGCGACCGCAAAGAACTTACGCTGGAAGACCAGATGCAGGCACAGACGGATTTCTTCATCTGGACGAAAACGCCTGCAGCCTCGCACTACACGGGATTCGTCACCGACGACTTCTCCTCCGAGTACGACACGACGAATCCTTCTTTTGGTGAGAAGTTCGCCATTCCCAACCTGCCGATCTCGATACGTGACTATGACGGAATCGAAATCTCACGTGTTTATTCGGATCAATGGGGTACGTTCAACGGCATGGTGTTCTCGACCTGGGAGGTCAATCCACCTAATCCGACCGGTTATGCGCCGGGCATCATGGTGATGTGCATGAATGATCCGGGTCCGATTCCAGGTCCGAACGGCACGATGATCACTGACCCCAACTACAATCCGAATTACAGCGATTTTTGCTACGAGTGGTCGTTCATGCCCGCAGACACGGCTTATCTCGATACACCTGTCGTCCCGACCGCTGCATTTGCCGATGCATACAATGCCCCGGATTGCTCCTACCCGGATACGACTCCTGCGGTCAAGAGCGTCACGAGTTTGGATATCCCCGGTCCATGGGTAAGTCAAGCCGGTCATACTCTGACGATTACGGCATTGGGTGACCAGTTGGTGCCGAATCCTGCATATTCAGGACCGGCAGCGACGCAACCACCCTACAACCAGAAGTTCATCACTCGTCACTACGGCTTTGGAACAGCAGCAGGGAGCGTCAGTATTGGCGGCGTGAATGCCACTGTCGTGGGCTCCTGGAGCGACACAAGCCTCACCGTGAGCGTGCCTGTGATCCCGTCCGGGAATTCGACATGCTCGATCCAGCAGCTGAATGTTCCAGCGGGAACCACGCCGGCGCGCTGCGGAGAACTGGTGATCACGGCAGCCAATGGCAAGCAGTCCATCGACGCGGTGACGGTGACTGTTGGCGGGAAGAAGCCGACGGTGCTTCCCGCGAACACTACGATCCAATCTGTGATCGATGCCGCCTCTCCTGGTGACATGATCATCGTGCCTCCGGGTACCTACACTGAAATGGTGCTTATGTGGAAGCCGGTACGCTTGCAGGGAGTGGGAGCCGCGTCGGTTAACGTGAACGCGAATACCCAGCCCGCCGGCAAGCTGCTCGATCCGTGGCGCCGGAAAGTGAACTGCCTGTTCGGCCTTGCGCTGGACGGTGGGTTCATCAATAACGCTCTGAATGGCAGCGGGCAAAAGACGCACCCGTACGATCCAAGCGGGACCTACTCATGTAACTTCTACAACAACGTCACCAGCGGCCAGGTCACCACGCAAACGCTGGTCGATCCGATTCCCTTGGAGCCGGTCGTCGGTTGGGACGCCAGCCTCAACGGCAACATCGCGGAACTCTTGCAGGAACCGACTCTGATGGGAGCCTACGAGGGTGCAGCCATTACGGTGCTTGCCAAGGGTCTGGAAAACAACAACACGGCCAACTGCGATACGTTGAATAACGCGGGTTGCATTCCACTTAACAACAGAACGGGTCGCGGTGGAGATTGCAACGTCTCGTCGCCGTTCTATCAGTCTAACTTCCTGTGCAATCCGTCGCGTGTTGACGGCATCACCTTCACCAACAGTTCTCAGGGCGGTGGCGGTATCTTCCTGCACGGCTGGAACCACTACACAGAGGTGGCCAATAACCGGGTTTACAACAATAGCGGAACCCTCGGTGGCGGAATCATCGTCGGTCAGTCGGAGACACCCCCGTCGACAATCGACGCCGCCGGCAACGAAATTCCGTTCATGTTGAACCACCACGTCAACGTGCACAACAACTCCGTTACGGGCAACACGGCCTACGGAGACGAATTGAACTCCAACACGCCCGCCGCTTCTGGTGGTGTCACTTTCTGCGATGGTTCCGACTACTACCGGTTCAATAATAACTGGGTGTGCGGCAACCTGAGCATGGGCGATGGCGGAGGCATGGCTCACTTTGGGTTTAGCGTGAATGGCGACATCGAACACAATGTGTTCGTCTTCAACCAGAGCACGAACCCGACCCTCACCACGTACGGTGGCGGACTGGTCATCGAAGGCGTAGGTCCGGATGGTACGTTGTGTGAAAACAGCACCACTATTGATATGGACTGCCCGCCCGAGCTTTCCGATGGTGTCGGTCCTGGTCTGGTCATCAATGCCAATCTCTTCCAGGGCAATACGGCGGAGAGTGGTACGGGTGGCGGATTGGCGTTGCTCCACGTAAATGGCACGGATGTCCAACGGAACCCCAGCAATCCGCGCAACTGGCACTCAGTGACGGTAACCAATAACATCTTCGCCAATAACGTGGCGGGATGGGCCGGAGCCGGCGTGTCCCTGCAGGATGCGGTGCTGGTCAACTTCGTCAATAACACTGTGGTGTCAAACGACACGACGGGTACAGCTGGCGTTCTGTTCGATACGAACGTGGCTCCGAACGCCAACGTTCCTCCGCCGGGGTGTGATCCAACGCAGCCGAACAGTGCAACCAACAACTGTACGAACACCGCGGTCACGCAGTCGCCGTTCTTGCCCGCTGGTCTCGAGACTTCCCCGCACAGCTTGCTACTGAGCAGCGTCTTTAGCAATCCGAGCGTCGTCTGTCCGACAGGGCATCCGAACTGCACGAAGTTCTCGAATCCGATTCTCACGAACAACCTGTTCTGGCAGAACCGATCGTTCCGCATTACAACGGGAGCGCAGGGAACGCCCGGTGGCCTGCAGACCGCAGTGACACTCGTTCCCCAGCTGTCTCAGAGCGTTACTGGTACGTGCCCCAGCGGCGCGAATTACTGGGACATTGGCGTGTTCGGCGACACTGGTCCAAACAACCACGGCTCGACGTTCACACTTAATCCGCAATGGTCGTTCCTGACCGATGCGACCGATTACCCGAGCGGCAGCAACTTCGGAGCGCCGCCGAGCTTCACTGCGCAATACTGCAATGGCTCGCGTATCGCACCGGAGATCGTTTCGCAGCTCTGCACGAGCACTGCGAATGCCCCGGGATGTATACAGCCGGGAACAGTCGGCATACAGGTCCCTCCGGGCGTCCCAGACTCTACCTATGCGGGTCCGGGTTTCAGCCTGAACCCATCGGCAACGGTGGATGAGGGCAGCAACTGGATCAACATGTTGTATGGTCCGCTATCCTTGTCAAACGCGACCGCCTACAAGGCCTCGAATACGGCGCTGCCGCCGCTGGGCAACTATGCGCCTGTGGCCGGCTCCCCCGCCATTGACGCCATTCCGAGAGGAAGCTCCGGATTTAGTTCGGCTCCGAGCACGGACTTCTTCGGCAACCCGCGGCCCGATCCTGCTAATCGGAATGCCATCGATGTGGGCGCAGTCGAATACCAAGGCCTCCAGACCGGCGCAGCAGCGCTTTTCGTCGAACCAACATCACTGTCGTTCGGAAACGTCCGAGCCCGCACCACCAGCGCTGCTCAGACGCTCACTCTGTACAACAACGGCGGAGCAACTGCCACCGGAATTTCAGTTTCTGTGACTGCGCCGTTTGCTCGTTCCGGTGGTTCTTGTGGTACGACATTGACCGCGGGTGGTAGTTGCACGATCAACATCGTATTCTCGCCGGCAGCGCCAGGCCCTGTAGCTGGCAGCGTGACCATCACGGCCAACGTGGCGGTGAGCGGTTCGCCGGTCTCTCTGAGCGGAACAGGAGTCAGGCTTTCGGGTTCACCCGCAGCGCTGACTTTTGTGACGATCGGCCCGGGCTTGAGCGCAGCCCAGACCATCTCAGTTACGAATCACTGGACCGCTGCAACCGGGCCGATCAGTTCCGCGATCAGCGGACCGAACGCGGCGGACTTCACGATATCGGGCACCACTTGTGGCGCGAGTCTGGCCCCAGGTGCAAGCTGCACCGTAAGCGTGCGGTTCCACTCTCCCATCGGAACGTTCTTAACCCCGAATACGGCAACTTTGACTATCTCGGACAATGATCCGACTGGCTCGGAGGCTTTAACAGTCGCACTCACAGGGTACCGTTTGTTCTAAATCTGACCAGAATCGGACAGCATCTGACATCCAGATCTGACCGATTCTGGCTTCGACGAACGGTCCAAACCTTACCATGGTCAGGGACAGCAGGATTGTTGCGGAATACTAACAATAGAGTTGCTTTTGCTTTCGTTTGAGGGGAAATAGAGGATGAGACTTCATCGGTTGATTTGTCTAGGTACGGTGTTGGTGATGTCGCAATTTGCATTGGCCAAACTTCCATTTACCAACGAGGAGTTCGGTGCTGTCGAAGGCACACTGGACTTTTGCTCGCACGCGGATGCGAAGTCAGCCTCGACGTATCAGGACCGGAAGCAATCATTGGTCAGCAATGTCCCTGAAAAAGAGCTTGCAGAAGCTCGCAGATCCAAAGAATACCGCCACGGTTATGACTCGATGACCAGCAAGTTTGAAGCCTTGCCCACCGAGGAGGCGTTGGGAGCATGCAGAGCCTTTGTACAAAATGACAAATAAGGGAGAACGATGAGACTTGGCACAAAAAACGATAACAGAGGCGGGGGCGGCCGCAACGGTAGTCAGTTGGCACGCATTCTGTTCGTAAGGGTCTTGTTAAAGATGGCGAAACAAATTTCTGTGCTCAGAGGCTTCTTAGCGGTGGGACTTGTTCTTTCAAATTCTCTCGCATTGGTGGGACAGGGTAAAGACAATGCGTTTCTTAGTGTCCATGATGCGGCCACTCCTGCGTTAGTCGCTTCGCACTCGACGGTGGTCTCGGCCCCCAATAGCGTAGTCAATTCACGCGAAGCCGCGAAATACCGGAGGCTTTGGGGCATCGACGATATTCACGTCCGCTCGACCGCCTCCGGTTCACTGATCCGCTTCAGCTACCGAGTGGTAGATACAGATAAAGCCAACATCTTTATGGACAAGAAGTCCCAACCTCTCCTGATTGACGAAAGTACACATCTCGCCTTGCAAATTCCGGTTATGGAAAAAATCGGACAATTGCGACAAGTCTCAAAACTGCAGAATGGCAAAGAATACTGGATGGCCTTTTCGAACAAGGGACATTACGTCAAACCAGGCAACCGAGTGGATCTTGAAATTGGCAAAATGCGACTTGAAGGTTTAGTGATAGAAGGTATTGCTTCAGCTTTGCATTAGACTGAGAATGAATGGCTGTTGAGGACCTGCGCATAAACAATCTTCTGAACTGCACATTCCAGTCTGAAGCCCCTTTGTTCCACGTCAGGCATCACGTCTGAACTCAAGTGTCGGCCTACTGAAGGCATTTTTTGTTCACGGCTAAGCTTAACTGCAAGAATCCCCGCTCCAAAACTTCATGGGTTTATGAGATGGGTTCTAAGCCGCAACCCCCGATCTACGTACCTTTCTCGATAACAGATGTGATAACCACGATGGCTGCTAAGTCGTGCTACAGTCGGCCCAAAGCTTTGAGTACATATACTCAGGGACTGGGGAAAACGCTGGTGATACCGCAAGAGAGCGGCGATAGCTCGAATGTCTCGAACCACGCACCTATCGCAACCGTCGATTTTTCGCAGCCAGAGTTGTCAACCGAGCTCTACGTCCGGGCGAGCGCCGTCGTCTCTCGGTTGATAGCAGGGGAGACGCTTGTTATGCCGGTGAAGCGGAACGTCGGTGACTTGTCGAGCTTGTTCAGCTTCAACGGGACGGGAGCCACAATCTGGGATGCGCTTGAGACGCCTAAAAGCTTGCAGGACATCTGTGATGTGATCGATCGCAAGTACGACCTGAGCAAGGAGAAGGCGGAAGAAGACGTAAAGCTCTTCGTGCGTGAGCTCTGTTCGCTTGGTCTGGCCAAAGCTTTGGCAGAACCTGAAAACACACCAGCGATCGGGAACGACAAAAGCGCCGGGAAGATCATCGCTCCGGAGTAATGTCTACACGTTCGTTTTTTTCAAGCCGCGCAGGTGGTGCCTGAGGGGGTGGTGATGGAAGTAAGAACATATGGCGAATTCAGTCGATCGGTGCATGGCTACTACTCTGACAACCGCGCTCCTCTCAGCGTTTCAATCGAGATAACCCGGCGCTGTCCTTTGGAATGCCTGCACTGCTACAACAACCTGCCCATGGCGGATCAGGAGGCTCGCAGCCGGGAACTGACCAAGGAAGAACATTTCCGGCTGCTCGATGACCTGGCCGAGATGGGCTGTTTGTGGCTTCTTTACACCGGGGGCGAGATTTTTGCGCGCAAGGATTTTCTAGAAATCTATGCGTACGCGAAGCAAAAGGGATTCCTGATCACGTTGTTCACGAATGGAACTTTGATCACGGAGAAAGTGGCAGATTACCTTCAGCAGTGGCCTCCTTTTGCGATCGAAATTACCCTCTATGGCCGGACGATGGAGACTTACGAAGCATTAACTGGAATTGAAGGCAGCTATGCCCGCTGTATGCGGGGGGTGGCCCTGCTGTGCGAGCGAGGGCTACCGCTGAAGCTGAAGACCGTTCCGACTACCATCAACAAGCACGAAGTCGTGGCCATGAAGGAATTTGTAGAGCAGGAGTTGCATCTCGAATTCAAATTCGATTCGCTCATTAACCCGCGTATTGACTGTTCGCAGAGTCCGTTGGCGGTGCGGCTGTCGCCGGAGGAAGTCGTCGTTCTCGACCTGCATTGGCCGAAAGTGGCCGCCGAGCACCGTGAAGCCGCGAAGAGGGACTTGGAGAGGAGTGTGCCTCCTGCAGAGGGTGGCACAGTGTATTCCTGCGGCGGCGGCGCAGATTCTTTCGCCATCGATCCCTATGGGCATATGAGCATTTGCGTGCTCTCTCATCAGAATACGTATGACATTCGCTTGGGTTCCGTGCGAGAGGGCTGGGAGCACTTTCTGTTGAAAGTGCGCGCCGAGAAGAGGAAGAGGATTTCCAAGTGTGTGCAGTGTCGCATTCATTCCTTATGCAGCATGTGTCCCGCCAATGGCGAACTGGAGAATAACGATCCGGAATCGCCAGTTGACTTTCTTTGTGAGGTCGCACACTTGCGCGCAATGGCCTTGGGATTCGAAGTGCCTGCGCATGGTGAATGCGACTTTTGCTCGGGAGGCCGGCGCTATGACGCAGTGAAGGAATCAGCAGACAGAATTGCCTCGAAAGACATCAGCGTGTGCGAGTGGACCAGCCCGCAAGTCCTGCTCCCGATCCTGAACAATAGGCCCCCAAATTCTTACAGCGCCTGCGGTGGCTGCGGAGGGCAGTCCTGATCATGAAAGAGCGTGATTGATGTCTGAAAACGGAGCTTCTCAAAAGAAGGAACCATACGAGTCGCCCAAAGTCTCGGTGATCAGCTTACGTCCCGAGGAAGCTGTACTGGGATCGTGCAAGAACATGTCATCGTCGGGACCTGTTGGGTCCTGCCTCGCATCGAACTGCAATATCCCGGGATCCTGATCTAGAGAGCTCTGCCACTCAGCGAGCGTGGAGTGAGGATGTACCTTGAAACCTTGAACGTGGTCCATGCGCAGTCGGCTGGGATGCATCGCTCGTACCTTCGAATCGGCGACGTATCGATTGGTCTCCGCGGAGATTGCGCAGACGACGTGGAAGTACCCCAGGAAATGAATCGATTCCGAACCACTCCTGCGCGGTGTGATGTCGATATTCGGGTTCAGTGGATAGATCGGTTGCGAAAGCCGGAAGGCAGAAAGCTCTTTGATTCCGGAGCCGTCTGGGTGTTGCACGAAACGTACGACGGCTATGTGTTCGACTTTGCGACGCCGGTATTGGGCGATCAGCCGTACAAGCGACTCTCAGTCGACAAGAAATTTTCCAATGCACGGTTGTTATTGAACCAGGCATATTTGAGCGATGGGCGGCGAGTCTATCCGCTCGAGTATCCCTTGGACGAGCTGCTGGTCACCAACTGGCTAACCAGAAATGGAGGAGTCGAGGTCCATGGTTGTGGCCTGCTTGATGACAGCACAGGCGCCCATCTCTTTCTCGGTCACTCTGGTGCTGGAAAGAGTACGACTGCGCGCCTATGGAGATCTCTTCGAGCTGCGCGTGTTCTGAGCGACGACCGCATCATCTTGCGCGAGGAGTCGAATGAGATCTGGATGCATGGAACGCCCTGGCATGGAGAGGCCGGTTTTGCCTCCCCTAAAAAAACCCAGATCAACAAGATCTTCGTGCTGGAGCACGGCGACAGAAACGAACTCCGGCGACTTCCCCAAGCGAGAGCAGTGGCTGAAATGTTTGCGCGTTGCTTCCCGCCCTTTTACAGCCAGGAATCACTGGCTTTTACGTTTTCCTTCCTGCACCAGATTACGAATCGCGTGCCCTGCTACTTGTTTCGGTTCGTTCCTGACGAAAGTGCAGTGGGGGAGATCCTGAATTTCCGTGATTAATGACAAAGCAGACTCACGGCTGTTTGGCTCGGTTATCCAGGGTCTGCTTTCGGTAGGCATCGGCTTTCGTTTCCGCGCGCAGGGGCGCAGCATGCACCCCACGATTCGGGATGGAGAAATTCTCTACGTAATGCCCGTGGCAGTTGAAACCTTACGAAAGGGCGACATCGTGCTGTTCGCCGACAGCCTCAAATACAAGGCCCACCGCGTGGTATGGATCGATGGGGAACAGCGTACATTCATCGCCCGTGGAGATGCCGGAACTGTGGCGGATGGTGTCCTAGCCACTGAGCAAATTGTGGGGCGGGTCGTGGCGAAGGAAGAAAACGTCGGGAAAGAGGGGAAACAGGTACGGATGGTACCGCTGTGCGGGAGGCGCGCACGCCTTAATTTTCTCGCTTGCCAGGTTCGGTCGAAAACCGCAAATTTTGCGCGTAGTTTTCCAGTGCTGCGAAGAGTTCGAGGATGGAATGCCGTGCGCAAGGTGCTTGTCGCCTGCCTGTTTCTTTGGTCGTCCAGTTTGTTTGGGCAGGTTGCTTTTGACAGCACGTCCTCAATTGCTCAGCGAGTCACCGGCGCGAGTCCCACCATTACTCTTGCCCACACAACTGCTGGAACAAATCGGGTCCTGGTTGTTGGGGTCTCCATGAACATCACCAACAATACCGGAGCCACCGTATCCGGAGTGACTTATCAGGGCGCAGCTCTGACTTTGAGCGGCGCGCACAATGATGCCGGCAATACCCGGCGCGTCGAGTTGTGGTACTTGATCGGTCCTGCGACCGGAACTAACAACGTGATTGTTACTCTGAGCTTGCCGGGGGGCACAGGAACCCTGGGAGTTGTGGTCGGAGCGACGACCCTGACTGGCGCTGATCAGGCGAAGCCCATTCGATCGTTCCTCGCAGCGGATGGGACCACGAACCTCGCGCAACTAAACCTGCCGAGTGCCTACGGCGACATAGTAATTGATACGCTCGCCATCGGCGGCACACAAACGGTCACTGCCTTTGGTCCCAGTCAGACACCGCAGTGGGCGTTAGCGTCCGCAGCCACTCCTGCGTCCCCTCCTGACGTCTACGGAACCGGCTCGACGCGCGCGGGCGCACCCAGTGTTCCCCTCTCGGAGCAACTCAGCGCAGCTTCCAATTGGTCGGTGGCTGCGGTTTCCGTCCAACCGCTCCAGGCAGACTTGTCGATCAGTGTGGTTGGTTCATCCGCATTCTTTCCGCAGAACCTCACTTATACCCTCACGGTCACGGACAACGGCCCTTCGGTCGCGAACGGCATCACATTGACGGACACATTGCCGGCCGGGGTCACCTATGTTTCAGCCACTCCGAGCCAGGGCACCTGCAGCTTCACTTCGCCCACCGTGACCTGCAATCTTTTGAACCTCAACGCTACCGCGACCGTGACCCTGGTTGTCACGCCGGGTGCCATCGGCGGATATCCGGACACGGCGAGCGTCACGAGTACCGTGCCCGACCTCAACCTGGGCAACAACTCAGGCACCGGTACAGCATTTTCCCAGTCGAACGCGTGCGCTACACCTGCTAAGAACGGAACTGGAAACAATCTGAAGACCGTCCTCAATACCTATTACCCCCCTTCGGCTGCCAATGTGACGGTTGCTGCAGGGGCGACCTCAGTGGTGCTGGGGACGTCGCGAGGTGCGAATACAGGGATCGCGAATGGAGACCTCCTGCTCTTTATTCAGATGCAGGATGCGGCCATCAATTCGACCAATACCTCGAGTTACGGCGACGGAGCGAGCGGTACCGGTTCCACGAATCTCAATAACAGCGGGGTGTATGAATTTGTGAAGGCGGCCAGTGCAGTTGGTACTGGGGGCGGAACCCTGAGCTTCACGGGCACTGGACCCGGCAGCGGCCTTCTGTTCACTTACACCAGTGCCGCGGCTACGGCCACTCAGGGGCAGCGGGCGTTCCAGGTCGTCCGGATCCCCCAATACTCCTCTGCTACGCTGGCTTACACCGCGGCCACTGCCGCTGCTACAGCCTGGAACGGCTCCACGGGTGGCGTCTTTGCCTTAGATGTATCGGGGATTCTGACTCTCAACGGGGCCACTCTGAGCGTCGACGGAACCGGCTTCCGCGGAGCAGCTGGACTGCAATTAACCGGCACAACTGGTTTTGCCCAGACGGATTATGTCCGCACAGCACCCACAACTTATACGGGGGCTGCGGTTGCGGGAGCTCACGGATCGAAAGGGGAGGGCATTGCAGGTACGCCACATTGGCTTGAATCGGGAGGGACCTTCCTGAATACCAATGCAGAGGGCTATCCCAATGGCAGTATGGCCAAGGGCGCTCCCGGCAACGCAGGTGGTGGGGGCACAGATGCCCACCCGGCTGCTAATGATCAAAACGCAGGAGGAGCGGGCGGCGGCAATGGCGGCGTCGGTGGAACCGGGGGGAATGCATGGAATGCCAATCTGAGCAGCGGCGGACTGGGGGGAAGCGCGTTCCCTTCAACCTTGGGTCGGATTGTGATGGGCGGCGGAGGTGGGGCTGGCACCCGTAATAACAGTGGGGGCGACAATCAGGCGAGCAGCGGCGCGGCTGGCGGGGGCCTCGTCATCATTCGAGCGGGCAACCTGAGTGGTACGGCTACCATTACTGCCAACGGCGCTGCGGCGTACAACGGCACAGCCAATGACGCCGGCGGGGGAGGTGGCGCCGGCGGCAGCATCATCGTTCTCTCGGCCTCCGGTGGCGAGGGAGGTCTCACTGTACAGGCGCACGGTGGGCGCGGGGGAGACGCATGGAATACTCAGGCGTTCAGCATCGCCGATCGTCACGGTCCTGGCGGCGGTGGTGGGGGTGGCGCGGTGTTTCTCTCTGGAGCGGCGGCGAGTATTGACGTAAGCGGCGGAGCCAGTGGGCTAACTTTGACCCCCGGCGTGCCTTACGGTGCGACTGCAGGCACGTCCGGCACCACGGTGACTAATGCGTCGCAGACTCTGACGCCGGGATCTCAGCCCGGAGCTCAGTGCACGCCGGACATGACGATCATCAAGAGCCACTCGCCGATCAATTTTGTTCAGGGCTCGATCGGGACTGGGACCTATACCCTAACAGCGATGAATTCCAGCGTTGGTACGAGTGCAAGCACGACCGCCGCAGTGACGGTCACCGATACCTTACCCACCGGCATTACGCCCACATCTGCTACCGGAACAGGTTGGGGTCCCGGTCTAAACGTGTGCTCCGTTGTCGGCCAAACGGTTACGTGTACTCGTTCGAATGTGCTGGCGCCCAATACGAGTTACCCGCCGATCACGATCACAGTCTCGGTAGCTGTGACCGCTCCTACCACCGTAACGAATACTGCGGTTGTATCCGGCGGGGGAGAAACAAACACCGCCAACGACACCGCCACCGATGTCGCTAACGTTCTGCCGCCGACGGATGCCGATATGACGATCACCAAAACGGCGTCCGTGAGTACGGTGATGCAGGGCAGTCCGCCGTTCACCTACACGCTCACTGTGACCAACAACGGCCCCGCGCCGGCGACCAATGTGACCGTCACAGATACACTGCCGACTCAGGTTTCTTACGGCTCCGCGGCAGCCACGCAAGGCACGTGTTCGCAGGCGGGTGGAACCGTCACCTGTCACTTGGGCACCATGGTCAGCGGAGCCACCGCCACCGTAACCATAACAGTGTCGGCCGTGACGCGGGGACAGGTGACGAACACCGCAACCGTGAGCGCGACCCAGCCCGATCCAGTAACAAACAACAACAGCTCATCCGTGATCATATTGATCGTAAGTCCCACCCAAGTGAAGCTGGAGACGTTCACGGCTGCGGCGAACGGGGGCGAAGTTGAGCTGGCATGGAAAACCGGAAGCGAAGTTCGCAATCTCGGCTTCAACATCTATCGAGAGGAGAATGGGCAGCGCGTTCAACTGAATCCCTCTTTGATCTCCGGCTCCGCGCTTGTTTTCCGTGAAGCACTGCCGCAACACGGCGCAAAAAGCTATCACTGGTTCGATCGGTCTCCGCAGACCGGGAACAACCCTTACTGGCTCGAGGACGTCGATCTGGATGGCACTCGGACTTGGAACGGGCCGATCAGTATCCAACCGGCTACGTTATCGCAGAGCGCGGCGCCGCGCTCAATGATGATTCACGAAGTGAACGCCGCTGTTCCATCGCAGATTCCTGTTACTCAAGTCGCCGAAACCAGGGCGCACGTCTCTGCTGTCACGCCGGAACAGCGACAGACTCAGTTCCAACTGGCCGCGCACGCAGCCGTAAAAGTGCTTGTCGATCACGAGGGCTGGTATCGAGTTACGCAGCCTGAACTGGTCGCTCAGGGTCTGAATGCCTCGGTGGATCCAACTTTCCTCAGAATGTTCGCGGAAGGCACCGAACAGCCGCTTCGCATCACAGGTGCGGATGAGGGGTTCGGTCCGCAAGCGGCCATCGAATTCTACGGGACTGCTATCGATACACCTTATTCGGACAAGCGTGTCTATTGGTTGGTGGCCGGTGACCAGGCTGGCAAGCGCATTTGGCGAGAGTCGGCCGAGGGAGATGGCGATAGCGATCGCGACTCGAAGCCCCAGAGCTTTCCGGAAACAGTGGAATGGAAGCCGCGCACGACTTATTTCGCAGCGTTGCTCAAGGAAAACACGGATAACTTCTTTGGCCCGCTGCTTTCCTCAAAGCCAGTGGAGCAAGTCCTGCACGTGCCCGCGATTGCTTCCGGATCTCTCGCCGACACCCGCGCGAAAATGCATGTCGCCCTGCAGGGCGTAACCGAAGGTGTGCCTCACAGTGTTTCGGTAAGCATGAACGGCGCAAATCTCGGAGAGCTGGATTTCACGGGTCAAAGTGCGGGGAACATTACGCTTCCAATTCCCCGTGGCATCCTGCAAAATGTGAACACGGTCACTCTCACCGCGCAGGGCGGCGCCGACGATCTCAGTCTTGTGGACCGCGTCGACCTTACCTATCCACGAACCTACACAGCACAGTCGGATTCACTGAAATTCACTGCCGAGGCCGGGGACCAGGTTGTCGTTCACGGCTTCGCTCAGCCACCCACGCGCCTGGTCGACATCACAAATCCTACGCAGCCCCTGGAGCTTGAACCCAGGTTTGCTGCCGAAACCGGCGGCTATTTGCTTCGAGCGGAGATTCCGCGGTCGATGCCAGGAATGCATACCCTGCTGGCACTCTCCGACCAAACCGTTGCGAAGCCATTGCAGGTCGAGCGCAATCATCCTTCCACATGGCACAGTGCACGGCCGGGAAGCGAGGTTGTCATGATCTCGCATCCGCCGTTCGCCGACGCGCTCCCACCACTCATTCGATTACGACGGGCCCAGGGAAAATCTGTCGCACTCGTCCATATCGATCAACTGTATGACGAGTTTAATTTCGGCGAGCCGAGTCCTTATGCAATTCGCGATTTCCTGAAGACTGCCACGCAGAAATGGCAAAAGAAGCCCAAATATCTGCTGCTGGTCGGAGACGCTTCGGTGGATCCGCGGGACTACCTGGGCTTCGGATTTTTCGATTTCGTCCCCACGAAGCTCATCTTGACCTCGGAGCTAAAAACAGCCTCTGATGACTGGTTTTCTGATTTCGCCAACACCGGGCTGCCCGAGATTGCCACTGGCCGCCTCCCGGTGCGGACGGTCGATGAAGCCGCCACTGTGGTGGAGAAAATTGTCGGCTACGAACGAGACCATGAAGGCGGCGACTGGACCGACCAGGCGTTGCTCGTTGCTGATCGCAACGACGACTCCAATTTCTCGCAAGAGAGCGAGTCTGTTCAGGCCCTTCTCCCGAAATCAATGACCGTCACCGACGTATTCGCGACTGACTTGGATGCAAAAACAGCGGGGCAAGAAGTCCTGGCTGGTATCAACAGCGGAAAACTCCTCGTGAATTACATTGGACACGGCTCGGTCGAAATCTGGTCGGGCGACGACTTGCTGGACGATACGAAAGCGTCAAGTTTGTCCAACGGCACCCGCCTTCCCCTGTTTATCATCATGAACTGTCTGAACGGATTTTTTCACGATGTGTACACCGAGAGTCTCGCAGAGGCACTGCTGCTTTCGAAAAAAGGCGGGGCAGTCGCCGTCTGGGCTTCTTCTGGCTTAACGCAACCTGAACCGCAAGTGCAGATGGATAAAAGCGTCGTCAGCTTGCTTGTCAACCAACACTTAAGTTTGGGAGATGCCGTCAAAAAAGCCAAGTCGACGATTACTGACATGGACGCACGACGAACCTACATCTTGTTTGGGGATCCCTTACTACGGGTGCATTTCCAGCAAGCACCGTGAGCATCGAAGACAGGCGGCCGCACACTCGATCAAGAATCGCAGAATGGTCGTTAGCACCTCGGCTGCCTGAGTGCGATAGTGGCAATTGGACATTCGACCTCGCCGCCGTAGCTCGGCGAAACTCTACCTTGAGGGTCTGGGCGGACAGAAACCAGCTGGGACGTTCATGTCGCAATTGGACATTTCCGTGAAACCGTGCGCCGCCGTCCGCGGCAGACGATACCGCATTGAGTCTTTATTGAGTTTTTACACGGCATCTGAGACTGTCACCTGCCCTTACAAGAATCGGCGAAATTTCAACATGTTTACCGGACAAGAACTCATGTGCCAGTTCGACTTTGTCGCGATCAGCTACCTCGTAAAGCTGAAGATCGACAATCGCTGATGACAACTTTTCGTGCACTCGGATGAGCTCAGGGGCCGCGTTTCTAAGGTTTCCGACTACGAGGCCTAGGCGGCCTCCAACGCGCCACTATCCAGCAATCATTTTTATTTCGCTGTAGCGTTTGCGGTGGTGGTGAAGGTGATTGCTGTCTCGGCATGGATCAGAGCCTCTTCCTTGCCCGTGGCAGCTGCCACTCCGGTACCCGCTCCGGCACCCACGGCCGTTCCGATTAAAGCTCCCTTGCCACCACCCGCCAATCCACCAATAAGCGCGCCGGCTGCTGCGCCGCCACCTATCTTGGTTGCATTGCTTTTGGTGTGGCTCTTGCCCTTAACGTGAAAGCCGCTAGCTGAGACCGCCAGGGTTTTGCCATCTCTCAGTTGAATCGAGGTGAGCCGAATGGTGACCTCTCCAGGCGCGTGCAGCCGTCCACTTGACTTGGCATAAGTGACCTTGCCTTTTGCTGGGGCGCCAGCCTTGGCGATCGTCTTGCCATTGACTACCAGGTCTTTCACCAAATTGGCATGA
>Ga0210401_10000780_pt1 | contig 38510 bp, 30 predicted proteins | sample IncBWH32MmetaG_FD_150866 | JGI IMG/M metagenome (GOLD analysis project Ga0210401, IMG submission 150866) | Forest soil microbial communities from Barre Woods Harvard Forest LTER site, Petersham, Massachusetts, United States - Inc-BW-H-32-M | ecosystem: Environmental > Terrestrial > Soil >... | reverse complement strand
GATGGCGCGGAAAAGCAGTCCCACCATCTTGCAGGAAGAGTTGTACCCTCCGCCGGGAGAACCCGAGCGCGAACTGGACGATGCGCGCCTGGTTGATCTCGACGTGGAGGAAGAATCGCCCTTCTTGCGTGGGCAAAAGCGGGTTTCTGCCCGGCGCAGTGCACTCCCCAAAAAGACATTGCATCTCCTGACGTGGTCGGGGATCGCCCTGTTTGCAGCCTGCGTCGCCAGCGTCGCGGGGTCGGCGATGTATCAATACGGCGAGCGTAACTGGCGCTTTCGAATTGAGTCGAGCGACGACATCGAGATCAGCGGCACGCACAACGTCCCCCGTTCTCAAATCATGGAAGTGTTAGGTGGGGACATCGGCCGCAACATCTTCTTCATCCCTCTGAGCGAGCGCAAAGCGCAGCTCGAGCGAATTCCCTGGGTTGAATCCGCCAGCGTGATGCGGTTCGTACCGAACCGCCTCCAGGTCGAGATCCATGAGCGCGTACCGATCGCCTTCGCGCGTGTGGGATCGCGGATCTCATTGATCGATTCGGGCGGCACCCTGATGGAGCTGCCCGGCGCGGGCAAACAGAAATACTCGTTTCCAGTGGTTGTCGGAATGAATCCAGGCGAGCCGCTCTCTACGCGCGCCGCCCGCATGAAAATCTACAACCAGCTCATCCGGGACCTGGAGGCGGACGGAGCACACTACTCGCAGGATTTGAGCGAGGTTGACATTTCTGACCAGGACGACGTCAAGGTGCTCGCCAACGACACAGCGGGAGCGGTTCTTGTGCACTTGGGATCGTCGGATTTTCTGAATCGCTACAAGATCTACGTCACGCACATCCAGGGATGGCGGCAACAATTCGACAAGCTGGAGTCAGTGGACCTCCGCTACGATCATCAGATCATCGTCAATCCCGACAACCAGGGCGCAGCGAAAGCGCCACAGATTACTCCCGCTGCGGCCAAGGCCGCGATTGCGGCTGGCGTGAAGCAGGCCGCGCTGATTCATGTCGTGACCACGAAACCTAGTTCTCCGGTCCCGGCGGCGCCTAAACCTACCGCCAAGCAGCCCGAAAAATCAATCGTGAAGCCGGTCGCAAAGCCTGCCCGGGTGGCCGCGAAAAAGAAGGGGAAGGCGAAGAGCAGGAGTCGGAAAGCCGGTACGAAGGCGGTTCCCAGGAACGCTTCGAAAACATCGCCAACTGGTGCAAAGGCAATTGGTCCGCAACCGGTGAGCCCTTCGGCACCGAAATCCAATGGTAGTGCTGCAGGAGCTACGGGAACGAAAGCTCGGACCACTCCCGTGGCTGGCAAAAAGAAACCGAGCGCAGCAGTTGCAAAAGATCAAGGGCAACAGGGTCACTCATAGGCATGCCGAACCAGCAAGGAAGTTTTCTCAACGTCATCGATGTGGGCAGCGCCAAGACCTGTGCGCTGGTGGCTGAAATCACCGAGAACGGTCTTCGTTACCGCGGTCACGGCATCGCCGAGTCGCGCGGTTCGCGCAAGGGCGTAATCGTCGACCTGGAAAAAGCAGTTTCGTCCATTCAAAAGGCGGTCGAGTCCGCCGAAGACATTGCCGGCGCACCCATTGAGCACGCGCTGGTCGGCGTGGCGGGATCCCATATTCGAGGGCTGAATACGCATGGCGGCATTACGTTTGGCACCCGGCCAAGGGAGATTGCGCGGGAAGAAATCCGACTTGCAGTTGATAAAGCGCGAGCCATTTCACTGCCGGCCGACCGCGAAGTGCTTCACCTGCTGCCGCAGGAATTCATCCTGGACGAGCAACCGGGCGTACATGATCCCCTCGGCATGATGGCGGCTCGGCTGGAAGTTCGAGTTCACATGGTGACGTCCGCTTCCAGTGCGACTCAAAATGTCGTCACCGCGGTAAACCGGGCGGGCGTTCACGTCGACGATACCGTCTTTGAGCCTTTGGCTTGCGCAGACGCCGTACTGCGCTCGGATGAACGGGAGTTGGGCGTTTGCCTCGCAGACATTGGCGCGGGATCCACGGAGCTTGCCGTATTTCATCAGGGTGCTGTCGCCTACACGGGAGTGATCCCAGTAGGCGGCGACCACTTCACGAGCGATCTGTCGGTCGGACTCTGCACTCCTGTCAATGAAGCAGAGAAACTCAAGAAGCTTTACGGGAACGCGATCGTGACGCTGGTTCCGGAAGGCAACGAGGTGGAAGTGCCCTCGGTGGGAGATCGGCCATCGCGCCTGCTTCCGCAACGCCTGCTGGGCGAGATTCTTGAGCCAAGAGCTCGCGAGCTATGCGAAATGCTGCGTGAAGCAATTCGGCAAAGTGGCATGTTCGAGGTTTGCATCGCTGGCATGGTTCTCAGCGGCGGCGGTTCCCGGCTACCGGGTTTGCTTGATATTGCAGAGTCGGTTCTGCGCAAGCCCGTGCGGCTTTCCTGGCCAATGCCGCTGGCAAAGATGCCCGTCGAGCTGGCAGAGCCCGAGTTCGCGACCGGTCTCGGCCTCATTTATTACGGGCACCGCGCTCGAGTTGCGCGCGGCATCCAGGACGATCGGTGGAGTTCGCGGCTGAAGGCGATGTTTGCCAAGAAGGGCGCCTAGGGATTGGGTGAGCAAAAGTTCCGCTCTCCCGGAAATCGCTGCTTCGGAAGAAAGAGCTGACAAAAACTAAATACGGTGGTGCATATGAAAAGAGACGAAACCGGCATTCGCATCAGCTTCAACGAAGAACCCCGCAACGATGCCAAGATCAAGGTCATCGGTGTCGGGGGAGGTGGCGGCAACGCCGTAAACCGCATGATCGATGCCGGTGTCGAAGGTATCGAGTTCGTGGTCGCGAACACTGACCTGCAGGCTCTGCGCATGTCGCGTGCGCCGGTGAAGATCCAGCTCGGCGTCAAGCTGACGAACGGCTTGGGCGCAGGGGCGAATCCCGAAGTCGGGCGAAAGGCAGCTCTGGAGGACTCCGACAAGATCATCGAGGCCCTCGAAGGCTCGGACATGGTTTTTGTCACCACCGGATTGGGTGGAGGCACCGGCACGGGAGCGGCACCCATCATTGCGTCATTGGCGAGCGAAATGGGAGCTCTGACCGTGGCGGTCGTCACCAAGCCGTTTGCCTTCGAAGGCAAGCGCCGCATGTCGCAAGCCGAGCGGGGTATCGCCGAGCTGATGGAGTCGGTGGACACCACCATCGTCATTCCAAACGAAAAACTGCTGGCCGTAGCCGAGAATGCGGGATTCTTTGAGTCTTTCCGGGTTGCGGATGACATCCTCCGGCAAGGCGTCCAGGGAATCTCCGACATCATCACGATTCCCGGGATCATCAATCGCGATTTCGCCGACGTGAAGGCGATCATGGCGGCCATGGGCTATGCCGTCATGGGCACCGCGACCGCGAGCGGTGATCATCGCTCGACCGATGCGGCTCAGAAAGCCATTGCATCTCCGCTGCTCGAAGCCGGCGCGATCGATGGGGCGCGCGGCATCCTCATCAACATCACCGGGTCGAGTTCCCTGAAGCTTGCCGAGGTTCAGCAAGCATGCACCATCATCCAAGGGGCGGCTCACGAAGACGCCAACATCATCTTCGGCGCCGTGCTTGACGAGAAAATGAAAGACAGCGTGAAGATCACTGTCATCGCGACTGGCTTCCGCGAAGTGCCGGCGATGCGCCGGCGCCAGCAGCAGGAAGTCCGTTCTTCGTTCGCTAGCATGCACAACGACCCGGTCGATTTCCCCGAGCCCGAGCCGACGCCGGTTTCGCGTTTTGAACCCGATCCCGCGCCTGCACCCGAGCGAATCATGATGGAGGAAACTGTGGTTGTGCCGCAGTCGGCAGCGGCGCTGGAGCAAGTCTCGGCCTCGCCGGATGTTGCCTCGCTGGACGCGTTGCGCAGCGCGATGGTCGCGAACTTCGAACAGAACGATCTCGACGTTCCGGCTTTTCTCCGCAAGCGGGGCGAGATCATGTAGGTACGTTCACGAAACCGTGTTTTTGACGCCTCGCACGAGGGACTCACAGCGCTCGTGCGAGGCTTTCTTTTTGTCGCATTGCGTTCACACCGACTTAGTTTTGTACGCCGCCGCTCCCCATGTCCTTCCGGCTATCGGGTTTGTACTTTTGACATTGACACCTGCAACAGTGCACTAACAAAATGTCTAGCTAGCGCTGTAGCCACCGTTCGTCCCAGGACTTTGCGCGCCCCGGATCGCCACCTTCGTACGACCCATAAATTAAGGAGAGCAGATCGCCATGAACAAATGTCTCGGGCACCTGTGTCAGCTAACGGTACTTCTCTTCCTGGTGAGCATTTCCACCTTGTCGTTTACACAAAATAACGACGAGATGAAGCTCAGTGATTTGCCACCCAAGGCGCGATTCACAACCCTTCCCCCACGGTTGCGCACGGATGTGGCGCTGGCGGCCGCGGCCTCAACCCCGCTTACTACTTGGAACGGCAGCTTCACCTATAGCGGCCAGACCTACCGCTACAATATGGTCGGCAATGCTCCATCGACGAACCTAGCGTCGACGATTCCTGTCTATATCATTCCCGTGAAGATCGTGGTGACTCGTCGCACTGCTAAGACAACATTCGATCCGGCCCACATCCTCTCGAACGGAAACACGGTCACTCAAAACACCGTGGATTCCCCGATTTTCGATTCGACTACGACCTATACGCAGGGTGGAGTGGATGTCGGGACCACGCAGTATATTGATGCTTTTCAGCGTGCCAACTTCTGGGGCACGGTGAAGACGCACACCAATTCTCATCTGCTTCTGGGCGGACCCACCGTGACGGCGGAGCAAACATTGAGCCCTCCATCTCGCTACGGCACCACTGGGCGTCCATTCGGATTTACCGCTGGCCTGGTTGACATCAACTGGTTTGACGCGCAACTGCCGGCCATCATCACCAAGCTTGGCATTGCGCCCAACGCGTTTCCCATTTTCCTGACCTACGACGTGTATCTGACGGAAGGTGGGCAATGTTGTATTGGCGGCTATCACAGCTCGGAAGGCAGCCTCAGCGCTCCACAATCCTATGCACAGGCCAGCTACGTCGATCATGCTGGGGCTTTTTCGCAGGACGTCTCCGCGTTGTCGCACGAAGTCGGGGAGTGGGCCGACGACCCGCTGGTCGTCAATATCAATGGAAACAACACGCCCTGCGGAATCCTGGAGGTAGGCGATCCGCTCGAAGGCAACCCGAACTTTGGCGGTTATCGCTACGTCTTGCATGGCTTCACTTACAACCTGCAGGATCTCGTAACTCTGCCGTACTTTGGAGCGCCGACCAGTACAACTGTCAATGGGTGGTTGAGCTTCCAGGGCGAGTCTCTTAGCGTTTGTTCCAACGGATCCTAGCCGCTTCTCAAGCAGCAATCCCTCGGGGCAAGAGTGACCTCTTGCTCCTTATTTTGTTTCTTTTGTATTTCGGAATGGCAACAGCGAGCGGGGGTTGTGCAAGATGTTGCGTTTCGAAGGGGTATCGGAGAAGTAATCCTGCGGTTGCGATTACGGAAGACCGAGACCCCGGGTGCGTTCAGGTTAAATCATTCTTATCAGGGCAGTTAATTGCTGTGTTTCGTATGCCAATCGCAAAAAGATTTCGATTGTGGCCTAGCCCATAAGTCCCTTATTATCGATCATATGGAAGTGGCGTGCGTGGAGTCGCCGACCCTGGCACGATGCGTGCGTCCAATTCATTGCAACTTCCGGGGACGGATTAGGACGGATGTCAGCCAAAGTGGGTAACATCTTCAGGTTCATCGTATTAGCGCTTGTCATGCTCGCACTGCCAGGGATCGCGGGTGCGGCAAATGTCAACACGCGGTCACTCACGGGCAAATCCAAGTCACAGAAATTGGCAGAAAGCCAGCGCGCGCGCCGCAGGATGAGTCACCTGGCGAAGAGCCGGAGCGTCGTGCCGGTTTCCCGAACCACCACGGTTCATCATCGCCGTCGGCATCGTTACTACGAACGCTTTTACACAAGTTCGTACGCGGAGGATTTAGCCGAAGGCGATGTAGTTGGCGGTGAGGATGCGATCGTCCGGCAAGCGGCAATCGACGCGCTTGGGAACATGAACGGGACCGTGGTTGCCATCGAGCCTACTAGTGGCCGGGTGCTTGCCATGGTGAATCAGAAGCTCGCACTTTCGAGTGGAGCTCAGCCGTGTTCGACTATCAAAGTCTCGGTAGCGCTTGCGGCACTCAGCGAAGGGCTCATTGATAAGGACACTCGGATTACGCTCGGCCGGCGCAGCCACGTGAATTTGACCGATGCCCTGGCTCGCTCCAACAATGCCTACTTCGAGGCGCTTGGCCGCAAGTTGGGATTTGAGAAAGTCAGCTTCTATGCGCACCAGTTCGGCTTGGGAGAACTGGCCGGGTACAACCTCGAAGGTGAGCAGCTCGGGGAGTATCCCGACAAGGAAATCTCCGCCAAGCTCGGCGGTGTCGGCAAGATGTGTTCTTTCGGCGAAGGTGTTTCGATGACGCCGTTGCAGCTGGGTGCCATGGTCTCAGCGATCGCAAACGGCGGTACGCTCTACTATATGCAGCACCCCACCACACCAGAAGACATTGCAAATTTTCAGCCGCGTGTGAAGCGGCACCTGGATATTGCACCGCTTATTCCCGAGATTTCTGATGGCATGGCGGGTGCCGTGCTTTATGGTACCGCCCGCAGCGTGCGCTACAACTTCTCCGAAGAACAGGTATTGGGCAAGACTGGAACCTGTTCGCGTGCAGGAACACGCTACGGCTGGTTTGCCTCCTACGCGAACACCGATATCGGACGAATCGTCACCGTCGTGTTCTTGCAGGGAGGCCGCCCCACGTTTGGTCCCAAAGCGGCTGAGATTGCAGGCCGTATGTACCGTAACCTGTACGATCACAACTTCTTCGTAGCGAAGCCGCCGCTTCCAACCGACAGCGCAGGAGTATCGTCGGCTCCGCCTTCGCAGTAAGGCTTCCCGCAGCACACTCTTTTCCTGCTAAGCTAACCCACTCGTTGGTTTCGGAATTCCCGCACAAAAGGTTGATCGCCACATGCTGCGTGCGATTGTCGCCGTGCTCCTCATTCTTTGGCTGTTAGGCTTTGTCCTGCATATCGGTGGGAACGTGATCCACGTGCTAGCCGTGCTCGGGGTGGTCGTGCTGGTGTACGACGCGGTCTCAGCCAGAAAAAAGACGAGCTGACTCCGAAAGATTGCAGTGGGTTGTGCTTATCTCTTCGCGAGCTCTGGGGAGAAGGGAACGCCTCGTTTCCGGTTGATCCGGGCAATCAGCGCCTCTAGCACCTCGGGGAGTCGATTGATTCCTTTTTCGCCGACAATCGCATTCTTTTCCAGATAGTCTTCCGCGCCGGCGTCAATCATTTTCTGTCGATTTCTCTCCGAGAGTGCGGTAAGGATGATTACGGGAATCCCCGCCGTGACCCGATTGTGCTTGAGGCGCGTGAGGACTTCCAGGCCAGACATTTTTGTTAGCGAGAGAGCGAGCAGGATGAGGTCCGGTGTGCGCTCTTTCGCGCAGCGCAAAGCCGATTCTCCATCCTCGGCAATGATGACTTGATAGCCGGCCTTGAGCAGGGCGCACTCGTTGCTGAGTCTCCACGTTCTGCTGTCTTCAACCAGCAGGATTCTGACCATAGCTCCGTTCCTGGTCTTGTTATCGGCCCGTCCGCCAGAAACTTTAGGGAGGTGCTGGAGCTGGGTATTCGTCGAGGAATGTATTCGCTGAAAACAGAACGCCCGCCAAAGAAGCGGGCGTTTCATTCGAAGAACCGCATTGAATCTAACGTTTTCTTTCGTCGCCGGCGATGACTCCGTCCTTGATGAAGATTACGCGGTGCGCGTATTCGGCGATGTCATGTTCATGGGTCACAAGGACAATCGTGTTGCCTTCGGCCCGCAGCCGATCGAAGAGCGCCATGATCTCGTTGCCGGTTTGCGAATCGAGGTTCCCGGTGGGTTCGTCCGCCAAAATGATTGAGGGTTTGTTGACGAGCGCGCGAGCTATCGCCACCCTCTGCCTCTGCCCACCTGACAACTCATTTGGCTTATGCGTCATGCGCGTTTCCATGCCGACCGCGGCCAGTGCCGCCTCGGCGCGTGCAACGCGCTCTTCCGCGGGAACCCCCGCATAGATCAGCGGCAGTTCGACATTGTGCAGGGCCGTTGCCCGGGCCAGAAGGTTGAATGTCTGAAAGACGAAGCCGATTTCTTTGTTCCGGATGCGGGCCAGTTCGTCGTCGTCGAGCTCACTAACCAGCTGATTGTTCAGCCAATAATTTCCCCTACTGGGAGAATCGAGGCAGCCGATGAGATTCATCAACGTCGATTTGCCGGATCCGGATGGCCCCATGATGGCGACGTACTCATTGCGCTGGATGCGTAGATTGACCCCGCGCAGTGCATGCACCTGTTGCTCCGAACCCATGTCGTAGGTCTTCCATAGGTCCTCGGTCGCAATCATGCATTGATCTGGAGGCGCCAAAACAGCAGGCTGCATGTTCAGCACTTCAGCGGTTGCCATCTTCTTTCTCTCCTGGTCCTCTGGGGACACTTACATTTCTCCATCCGGAGGGCTCCCCATTGGACGAGCCACCCCAACTTTTGTTTGTCAGGACGTTTCTGTTAACTGCTCTCCTCGGTCTTGGGTGCGGAATTGTCAATTTTCACGCTAGTCCCGGGCTTCATGGTGCGCAGAACTTTGTAACTCCCGGTTACGATCTCGTCGCCTTCCTTAATTCCCTCCAGGACTTCGATGTCGGTTGTTCCGGTTATCCCGGTCTTCACCGGGACGAACTCTGCTTTTCTATTGCGGATGACAAAAACTCCCTGCTCCTCGTCGTCCTTCGCTCGATTCTTTGAATCTTTCGTTGGGCCCGCAGCCTGAACCGAGCTTCGATCCGATACGCCTTCCAGTTCGGCCTGGCGCCGAATGGTGACCGCCTGAATCGGAATGGTCACCACAGCATTCCGCGTCGCCGTGGTGATCTTCGCCGTCGCCGACAATCCCGGACGCAGGTCTTCCGGAGGATCTTGCAAGGTCACGACGACCTTGAAGTCCTTTGCCTCCTGGCTGGCGCTGGCTTGCTGCGACGTCGCCACGCCGGTCGACCGCACGATCGCATTGTTCCCGATTTCGGTAACGACCGCGTGAAATGACCTCTTCGGAATTGCGTCAATGCTGACTTCGGCCGGCTGCCCCAGCTTGACATTCACGATGTCGGTCTCATCCACCTTCACTTCTGCCGTGATGACGGACATATCCGCCAGGGTCATGAGCGTGCTGCCGGGGGCGTTTTGAATTCCGATGACGACTGTCTCCCCTTCCCGCACGGGCAAGTTGGTGATCACTCCATCGTAGGGCGCGGCGTACACGGTTTTCTGTAGCACGTCGGCAGCTCGCGTCAGCGAAGCGTCGGTTTGCGCGACGTGCCTTTCTGCCGAATCAACCTGGGCTTTCGCCTGGGCCACGCGGGCTTCGGCCTGTGCCAAGCCAGCTTCGGACGCTTGCCAGTTCGCTTTGCGTGATTCGTATTCTGCCCGCGAGATCAGGGCGTCCTTGAAAAGTCCCTCGGCGCGCGACCAGTCCAGACGCATCTTCTCAACGTCAGCTTTTGCACGATTCAGGTCCGCCTTCGCGGTATTCAGGTTCGCCTCGGCCGCCAGGGCATCAGTCCGAGAGGCCTCCAGCGAAGCCTTGGTCGCGGCTACGTCGGCGGCGGATTGCACGTTCTCGAGCTGCGCCAGCAGTTGCCCCTTTTTCACCCGGTCGCCTTCCTTGACGTAAAGATGGGTGATCTTGCCAAAAGCATTCGCCCCAATGTTGACGTAGGTCTTCGGTTTGACCTCGCCCGACGCGCTCACAATCGAGGCCAGATCCTGCCGCCGGGCGCGCCCGGTCTGCACCGTAATGATGCCCTTGTTGCTCTGGTGGATCACAATGGCAACGACTAACAATGCAGCCACCAGGCTGCCGCCACCGATCAGTACTCTCTTCCAGGTCTTCATGCGCCCTGTCCGCTCCAGAAAAGCCCGGCCCGTTCGGCACTTCGGCGGGAACCGATGCCTTTGCCACCATGGCGGATCAGCCGCACAGCCTTAGATACGGCTAGACCCATCCGAAAGTTCCCTCCAGTGGACCCTCGGAGACACTGTGGCCGGGAAAAATTCCCCGGTCTTGCCATGGGGTAAACCCTCGATTATAAATACTTGCCTTCGAATCGGCGGGCTGATCTGGGCGCGTAAATCTTTGACACTCCGGGCAACCCGCCGCCGGGTCCAAGCATTCACAATACATTCTAGAGGCGAGACTTAGCCTTGCCTTGCGGCCCCGAAGTACGTACAATTTTGCTACCGGCGTGCTGGTTTGAGGAGTGCCCCCGTCATGGTAGGTTTTCGCAGCCGCGTTCCCGCCGTAATGTGGATCGCTATCGGCCTGTTCCTGTGCGCCACATCTGTCTTCGCACAATCAGATAAGTCCAAGAATGCTGATCAACCGGCGTCTGGTTCCAGTGACCAGGCCGGTCAGGTCGACCCTCTCAAGCGCCCCCTGGGCGATAAGGAAAAGAAAGCCAACGAAAAGCGCTTCAAGCAGGAAGTGTCGGGCTCGTACAAAAAGTGGTTAGACGAAGACGTGCGCTGGATTATCACCGACGAGGAGCGTTCCGCATTCAAGCAACTGTCGAACGATGAGGAACGTGACCAGTTTATCGAAGCCTTCTGGCAGCGCCGCGATCCCACACCCGACACCATCGAAAACGAGTTTAAGGAAGAACACTATCGCCGCATCGCGTATTCCAACGAACATTTCGCGGCGGGCATTCCGGGATGGAAGACGGACCGCGGACGCATGTACATCATGTACGGGCCGGCGGACGAAATCGAGTCGCATCCCTCAGGCGGTACCTACGAAAGGCCCATGGAAGAGGGTGGCGGCGAGACCTCCACGTATCCCTTTGAAGACTGGCGTTATCGCTACCTGGAAGGGGTCGGGCAGGAAGTCATCATTGAGTTCGTCGACACTTGCATGTGCGGCGACTACCACATGACCATCGACCGGTCCGAGAAGGACGCACTGCTCTACACGCCCAACGCCGGACTGACCCTTTACGAGCAGATGGGTATGGCAAGCAAGACCAGCCGCTTCACTGGCGGCGGCCTGGAGCGCCTGGGGACTGGACCATTTTCGCAAGACTTGCAGACCAAGCAGTTCGACCGGCTCGAGCAGTTTGCCAAGTTGAATAAGCCTCCGGCGGTGAAGTTCAAGGACCTCGAAGAGATCGTGTCGCACAAGATCACCGTGAACCTGATGCCCTTCGACGTCCGCGCGGATTTCGTAAAGGTAACCAGCGACACTGTGCTTACGCCGATTACGATTCAGGTGAAGAATCGCGACATTACGTTCGCGAACAAAGAAGGCGTGCAGCGCGGGACGGTAAATATTTTCGGGCGTGTGACGACCTTGAGCGGCCGGATCGCACAGACGTTTGAGGACACGGTGCAGGTGGATGTGCCCGCCGAGCTGCTGCCGAGGACCGTCGAGAATTCCCAGGTGTACTGGAAGGCGCTTCCGCTAAGGCCCGGTCATTACCGGCTCGACATCGTGGTGAAGGACGTCAACGGCGACCGGGTAGGCAACTGGAGCAAGAGCCTGATGGTTCCTGACTTCGGTGAGGACCATCTGGCAAATTCGTCCCTCATTTTGGCAGACCAGATGTACCCGGTGGCAACCAAGGATATTGGGACTGGCAGCTTCGTGATTGGCACGATGAAAGTGCGTCCCCGCGTGCCACCTGCTGACGGAAAGCCGATCGCTTTCAAACGCAGCCAGAAGCTGAATTTCTGGATGCAGGTTTACAATCTTACCGTTGATGAGAAGACGCACAAGCCCTCTGCGACCTTTGAATATGACGTGGTGAACGCGGCGACGAACAAGGCCGTGGTGCATACCACCGAGTCTACGGATCAGATGGGCAACGTTGGCGAGCAAGTGACATTGCAGAAGAGTTTGTCGGCAGCGAACCTGGAACCCGGGGTGTATCGGATTTCGATCAAGATCAATGACAACATCTCCAAGCAGACGGTCGATCCCACGGCCACCTTTGCCGTGGAGTAACGAACGCGCTTGATCTCTGGGGTGGTGTGATGCTCCGAAAGTTCGGATTTTTCGTAGTTGTTTTCGGCCTCGCCTTCCCGGCACTGGCTGCGGACAGTCCGGCTTCGATCTCGGGTTACGTGCGAAGTTCCACCGGCACTCCACAAATGGGGGCCGTGGTGGAAGTCGTGAGCACGGCCGCACACGGTTTGCGAGTCTTCACCGACGGCAGCGGCTTCTACTCGATGAAGGACCTGCTCCCGGGAACCTACACCCTCAAAGTCACCGCGCCGTCGTTCTTGCCCGCGTTGCGGGAGCGCATCGGCCTGCACTCAGGTTCGAGCCTGGTCGTCAACATCACTCTGAGCACCTTGTTCAACGCGATGGAACTCGGCCCCATCCGCGGGCCTGCGGACGACGACGATTGGAAATGGACTTTACGCTCCATGGCGAACCGGCCGGTGCTCCGTGTGCTCGACGAAGCTCCTCCAACCGCGGTCGCAAAGAAATCCAACGAAGGAGAAGATCACGAACTGAAGGCGAGCTTGTCGTTTCTTGCGGGTTCTCCGTCCGAGGGCTATGGGGCCGTGTCGGACATGAGCACCGGCTTCTCGCTGGAGCACCGGATCCTTACCGATGACGCGCTCAGCCTCGAAGGAAATGTCGGCTATGGACAAGGTGCAGGTTCTGCCATCGTTCACACCGCCTTTACTCATCATTCCGCCAGCGGCTCAGAACCGTCCATCGCGCTGACGGTCCGTCGCCTGGCGCCGCCGGTCGGTAGTTTCCGGCAACAGGGACTGCAGGCTTTCAGCCTGACTTCCAGCGACGATATCGTGCTGGGCAATGTACTTGAACTGAAATTCGGCAGCGAACTGCAAACCGTCCAATTCATGGGCCGCTTCACTGCGTTTCAGCCGTTTGGAACCGCCGATTTACACCTATCACCGAACACGGTCCTGGAATATCGGTTCACCAGTTCTCGGCCAGCGGATTCTCTTACCCGCGACAACGACGTGGAAAGCTCGGATCTCGGCCAGTCGGCTCCGCGGGTCAGTCTGGCGAGTTTCTCGCCAGCGCTCGAACGGGCTCATCACCAGGAAATTTCCATATCGCGTCGGCTGGGGAAGAACAACATCCAGGTCGCATTCTTCTCCGATCGAGTAACGAATACTGTACTGACAGGAGTGGGCGTAGCCACGGCTGACAGCGGGGAAATGCTGCCTGACGTTGATTCGGGAACGTTCTCCTATCAGGGACGCGACCTCGACACCAATGGCCTGCGTGTCGTCCTGCAGCGGAAGTTGTCGTCGGATCTGACCGCGACCGTCGACTACGCACTCGGTGGCGTCCTTGATCTGGCCCATCCTGATATTGAATTGCAGGAGGCCCGGCAGTCCCTCTCGACCGTTCAGCGCCATGCGCTGTCGGCGAAGTTCAGCGGCAAGCTGCCACATTGCAAGACGCGCTGGACGACTTCCTACGGCTGGGTGAACCGACGGGGATTGACTCCCGTCGATATGTTCAATGCTTCGGCAGGACAATCGGATCCCTACTTGAACGTTCTCCTGCGGCAGCCATTGCCCGGCTTCAGCTTCCTGCCGGTGCACATGGAAGCCATGCTCGACCTGCGCAACCTGATGGCGCAGGGCTATGTCCCGGTGATGGGGCAAGACGGCCGCACGGTCTATCTGGTGCCTTCGGCGCGCTCCATAAGGGGCGGCGTCGCCTTCACGTTCTTAGTCATCTGATAGCAGTCTGTTGAAGACGCCGATGGGGTATACTCCCGCTCCATGGCGTTGCATCTTCATGCCCACCGCATTACCAATTTTTCATCGGAATTACCAATCTCTCACCGACAGGAGGCTGCTTATGAGGTACATCGCTTTTGCTGTTCTGCTGTTCTCAATGCTTCTGGCCGCCCGGCCTTTGCCCCCCGAAAATGCTTTTACTCCCGACAAGATTCCCTACGGCCCCGTCCCCAGCTTCATTGCGCCCGGCGCGCAATTAGCGGTTCTTGAAGGGGACCCGGGCGCCACGAGCGGCGATTTCACCGTTCGCCTCAAAATGCCAGATGGATACCGGATCGCACCGCATTGGCACCCCAAACGCGAAAACGTCACGGTTATTTCCGGGAACTTCAAAGTGGGAATGGGGGATGCATTCGACGAGTCCAAGATGATGATGTTTGGTGCCGGCAGCTTTGCGTATCTCGATCCGAGCATGCACCACTACGCCCTGGCAAGCGGGGAAACCGTGGTTCAGGTGCATGGGATGTCGCCGTTGCAGTTCAATTATGTGAATCCGAGTGACGATCCCAGCAAGAAGAAATGAGCGTGTATGGATTCAGGGTTGTGACTCGCTCTCGCCGCGTAGGGCGCACGAATAGGGCGGGAGAATCATAGAGAACTGAGACTTGTTGGGAAGAAGAGCTAGGCGACGAACCTGCGCCACCAGGGTTTCTTCAGGGATGCCGCAGGCTTCTTGTCCGGATTCGGAGCGGGCAACTGCGCTGGAATGTGCTTTTGACCCAACGATGCTTGGTAGGATTTTGCGCGTTGTTGGATCCGGGCGATGAGCAATTTTCCCGGCGTCTGCGATGGCAGAACGATGACCGATGGGCCGGGTGCCTTCAAAGCGGCATCGACGGGGCTGTTGGTCTGAATCTCAGCTCCACCGCGCCGCAAGCGGCTTACGACCGCTTCGGCAGTATCGTCATCGAATGCGACCCAACGAACCATAGGAATAACTCCAACTCCGCCGAGAATCGACCGGCGCGTCGAGGTCAGCTATTTTAACCCGGACGCCGGTTTCCTCGAGAGACTTTCTTTCGGTTGACTTCTGCGTCGTAGCGGGATTAAGCTCCCCGCGCTTACTTTTCAAGAACAAGTATCGCGGAACGAGGATTGATGAGCTCTCCTGCCGTGCGATACGCCGGATCGAAATTTCTCGTAGCGCCAGTGATCGGGTATGGCAAGCCGGATGCCTCAGTCGATACCCGTAGCTCTGTCCTTCAAAGTCAGGAACGACCCAACGATCATAGTGGTGTACCCTCCCAAGTGATTGATTTTGCTAGGGATGATGTTAGACATAACAGCTAAACGAGAATTGTTTTATCACTCTAAGGCTACGGTTTTTCATATGAACTTGCAGGGCGCCTTCCATCGAACGGATTGCTGTTCGATGGGTGGTGGGAGAAACGCAGTTCCAAGCTCCAAAAACAGACCCCGGAGGACACAATGAGACGGTTAGTGGGCAGCATCGTTCTACTGGCACTGCTGGTGGCTGTAGGAAGTGCTCAAACATTTCGCGGAGCGATCAACGGCACCGTAACCGACCCAACCGGAGCCATGGTGGCGGGCGCCAACGTTCGAGCGACCAACACCGGAACCGCCGTCACTCTGAGCACCACGACGACCAGTGACGGCCAGTTTGCGTTCCAAGATATCCCGCTCGGCACCTATCGGATTACCGTAACTGCGAGTGGCTTCTCGACCCTTACGACAGAGAACGTCACGGTTACCGCCGGAAACGTATACACGTTGCCCGTGAAACTGAAAGTAGGAGAGACGTCGACCAGCGTCGAAGTTTCTGCGGCCAGCCTTAGTATCGACACCACCACGGCGACGCAGGACAACATCATTCCCACTCAAGCCGTACAGGACGTGCCCATGAACGGCCGCGACTTCACGCAATTCATCGCGGTGCAGCCCGGCTACGCAGGATATTCCGTAGGCGGATTTGGCTCACTGAATGGAACACGCGCCAACCAGATGAACTGGCAGATCGACGGCATCGACAACAACGATTTCTGGCACAATATTCCGGCCGTTAACCAAGGCGGTGTTTCGGGCATAGCGGGCGTGATCATGCCGCTGGATGCGGTGGACGAGTTTGCCTCGCAGACTCAATCCAACGCTGAGGGGGGCCGGAACGCGGGCGGCATCGTAAACGTAGTGCTCAAGTCGGGGACCAACCAGATTCACGGCTCCGTCTATTACTTCAACCGGAACGAGGCGTATGGCGCGGCTACACCGTTCTTTAGCCCCAGCCCGCAGGTGCCAAAGAAGCCTCCGCTAAGGAATCAAAATTATGGACTATCCTTCGGTGGACCAATCATCAAAGATAGGACCTTCTATTTCCTGTCGTTTGAAAAACAAAAGTACACCATTGCCCTGTCCGGCTTGAATACCGAGCCCTCTCTGGCGTACTACAACGCGGCCGTTGCCTTGCTTGGCGGTACCGCGAATGTAAATCCGATTTCTCAGAAGCTTTATGACAACCTCTGGCCCACTTCCGTTAAGAATCTGGATCCCGGCGGCATCCCGACTGCGAATAACTTTTTCGCCAACAACCCGTCTACCGGCTACAGCTACAACGGCGTCATCAAGTTAGACCACAATTTCAACGACAAGAATCACCTTTCGGCTCGCTGGTTCGGTGGGCAGGGCAGCCAGACGGCACCCCTTGGCGGCAGCGCGGCATTAGCGACAGCCAGTTCCAACCTGTCGTATTACTTCGAGAAAGCCCCGATTCACGTCTATAACTATGCCATCACGCTGAACTCTGTCCTCTCGACGCGAACCACGAACCAGTTGCTGTTCGGCGTTAACTACTTCAACCAGACGTTCAACGATGCCGTTAACCACTTCGACACCAAGTCTTATGGTCTGTTTATGAGCCCCGATGCGCTGATCAATGGCAAACCCATCCTGGGAGCACCAAACCTTCGTATCAGCGGGTTCGAGCAGGTGGGCATCACACCACCCGAAGGCCGGAACGACATCACTGGGATGCTGGCCGACATCGTTTCCTACAACGTAGGCAAACACCAACTCCGTTTCGGCGGGGAATTCCGTCAAGGCCACGTCGATGAGTTCTACTTCCGCCAATCGCTGGGCAAGTTCATTTTCGACGGTTCACAAGGAACCACCTACCCCGCTTGCGCTTCAACTGATCAGGTCTGTCCCAAGGTTCACGCCTTCGCGGACTTCCTGGCCGGACAGGTCCAGTCGTCCGCCATCTCGGTAGGTGACGCAGAAAGAAAAGTGGTGGTCAACGGCATCAATTTCTTCGGACAGGATTCTTGGCAAGTCACGCCAAGGTTGAACCTCAACCTGGGCTTGCGCTGGGATTATTTCGGGCCGCTCCACAACGGCAGTAAAGATCTGGCCGTGTTTGTACCCGGGAAGGGAGGCATCAAGATCCAGGGCAATGGTATCGATGCCGTTTTCCCCGGTGACAAGAACAACATTGCACCACGCCTCGGCTTTGCCTATCAGCCTACCGCCAAGAACGACATCGTGATCCGCGGTGGCGTCGGCGTGTTCTACGACCAGATCAACATGAATCCTTTCCTCGACTTCCGCCCGCCAAATAACGCCGACGGGTTAGAGGACAACCCTGCCGGCCCAAAACCTGTGTCCATCTACACCACGAATACTCTCGGACAATCGTCTTACACGTGGCAGCCCAACACTTACATCTTCAATCCGGTCGCTACATGTGTGACCGGAAATGTGGCGACTGATCCTAATTGCGGCACCTCGGTTTTCGATGTCTTCTCCGTCAACCAGAACTTCCGAACACCCTACTTCTATAACTACAACCTGAACGTCCAGAAGAGCTTTGGCAACGGCGCAGTGTGGCAAATAGGATACGTCGGGAGCGCGGGGCACAAGCTGTCGATCATGCTGAATATCAATCAGCACGGACAATTTGGGCCGTGCCCGACTGCGCCTACAACTTGTCAGTTTCCAAATTTCGGCGGCGTGAACCAGCTCAACAGCATTGGCAACTCCAACTACAACGCTCTGCAGACGACGTTCCGGACCCGCGCGTGGCATGGGTTCAGTTCGCAGTTTGGCTATACATGGGCCCACGCCCTCGACGACATTACGGCCTATCGCGGTGTCATACCATTTGACAGCGCCATCCCGGCTCTTGAATATGGCAACGGAGACTTCGACACTCGCCACAACTTCTCCGGTACGTTCGTCTGGGACATCCCCGGTTCCTCTCGCGGCCCGAAGTTCCTGACGCACGGTTGGCAGGTCAACAGCCTCTTAACGTTCCACAGTGGCCAGCCGTTTGACCAGGTGCGCACCGGGTACAACCTCATCGCTGATCCCTTCGCCGGCGTTTCACATTCTTTCCAGAAGAAAGTCAACGGTTTCACCGGGGTGCACTGGATGAACACCGGCCAGATTCCCGGCTTGGCCAGCGCATTCTGCTTACCTTCACCGACGTGCCTTCCGAACGTTTACGGCGGCAATATGGGTCGCAATCACATTTACGGTCCCGGATTCGCCGATATCGACCTGTCCGTCCTGAAGAACATTTCCATCACTGAACGCTTTAAAGCCCAGTTCCGAGCCGAACTGTTCAACCTCACCAATCACATCAATCTCGCTTCGGGCTCTGGCGCGGCGAGCCCGACCAACGGGGACATCACTGATACGATTGGCGATTTCAACGGCGCTCCGGGAATCGGCCCGGGCGAGGCCTTTAACATGCAACTGGCGGTCAAGATCATTTTTTAAACCCACTGGATCGGTTCACGGCTCCTTCCGTTCGCGGAAGGAGCCGTGCTCTTTGGCCAGCGCTGCCACGCCTATAGCCCCCCACCCGTCGTAACCCTTCCGTCACTTTGGACCTAACTACCCCCGATGCTACGCTTTGCCCGGTCTGCAAATTCTTTGTTTTCTGAGAGAAACCATGGTATTGCGCCGCGTCTCCACTTTAATTGTCGTGCTCCTGGCTCTGTCGGCGATCGCCTTTAGCGCCGACAAGACTGCCAAAGGTAAGTCTTCGAAGATGAAGCCGGTCTCGGGCGCCATGCCGGTGACCGCCACTTCCGCCAAGGCACGCGAGCTCTATCAGAAAGGCATGGAGGACTACGAGAACCTCTACCTTGAGCGCTGCAATGAAGATTGGCGCGCCGCAGTCAAGGAAGACCCCGGCATCGCGGTTGCCTGGGCATGGATTGCGTTCAACAGCCGCAATCCCGCCGAAGTCAGCGAGGCTCGCGCCAAGGCCAAGACGTTGCTTCCACAAATCACACCTGGCGAACAGCTCATGGTGCAGTGGATCGCCAATGTTCAGGAAGGGAACTACATCGCGGGTATTTCCGCGATGAACGACCTGCTGGCCATGTTTCCCAAAGACAAGCACCTGCTCTATCTTGCGGGCAACTGGCTGATGGGTGAGAACGGCGATGACCAGGCTCTGAAGATGCTCGAGCGTGCCCTTGTACTCGACAAAAACTATCCGGCGGCGCTCAACGACGCCGCCTACGTCTACGCGCGCAATCGTCAATTCGCGAAAGCCTTTGCGACGATGGACCGCTACGTCGTGGTTTTGCCTAAGGAGCCCAATCCGCACGACTCCTACGGCGAACTTCTGCGCATGGCGGGACACTTTGATGACTCGCTGGCGCACTATCGCATGGCGCTGAAAGTCGATCCGAATTTCGCCTCATCGCAGGTGGGAATTGCCGACACGTATGCGCTGATGGGGAACCAGACGCAGGCCCGCATCGAGTACGAAAAGGCGATCGCACAGGCTCACAATGACGCCGACCGCATCGACTACATGATGCAGAAGGCAACCACTTGGGTTCGCGAAGCCAATCCCACCGAAGCCGATAAAGCTTTCGAAGAAACCGCGCAGAAAGCTCACGAGCTTGGCTTGGATCTGCAGGAAGCGCAGGCACACCAACGCATGGCTGCCTACCAGAGTGACGATGTGGCCGCGTTGAAGCACCTTGACGCAGCCGAGGACGCGCTCGGCCATCGCAAAGAGATCTCCCCGCTCGATCATGACGAGGAACTATCTCGCATTCTTCGTTACCGGACCGTACGTAGTGCCCACGCCGGTCAACAAGAAGTAGCGCACAACGCGCTAGCAAGACTCGAGTCCATGGCTTCGAGCAGCCGCAACCTGGTGATCCAGAGTTCGTATCACGGCGCTGCCGGTGCGCTTCTTGCCGCGCAAGAGAAGTGGACCGACGCCATTGCCCATCTTGAGGAAGATGCGAGCGATCCGTTCTCCATGCAGTTGCTCTCTCGCGCTTACTATGAATCCGGGGCAACCGAGAAAATGCACGAGGTCGAAGAGCGTCTGCGCGGCACCAATGTTCCGACCATCGAGCAGGCAGTGGTGGTTCCCGCAGCGCGCTCCCAAAAGCCTTCGACGACTTAGCAAGGTCCTGCCGATCGCCCTCGGTCGCCAGAATCAGGACTCGCAGGTTAGCTCATCGCCGCTGTGAAAAAGTCCTCCGCCACGCACGCGAAGGTCGTGATAGTCTCACCTGCCATGCTTGATGCCAAGGCCGACAAGCGCTCGCGTGCACGTATCCCCGTAAGTGTGCCCGCGACCGTGAGAACCAAAGGTTCGGCCACCGAGTTGTCGGCTGTAACCCGCGACCTCAGCGCGGGCGGCATCTTCCTCTATACGGACGGCCGCATTACCGAAGGCAGCAAATTGGAGATTGTTCTGATTCTCCCGGCTGAACTCGGTATGGGAGAAAAGCAGTGGGCCTGCTGCGAGGCGCTGGTCGTGCGTGTCGAGGACATCGACGGGCGCCGGCACGGAATTGCCGCGACCATCGACCGGCTTGATCTGCTGCCTGAAATCCCATCCTGAAAGCTCAATTTGAGACGCTCTCGGCCCTCGGAGCGCGGCTTTAAACAATAATTGCACCATTGTTAGTGCAGTTGTTTGATAGCCGTTTTGCTTAGAATCACACCCGCTGTCAACGCGCCACATTCTGCCCTTGCGAGTTTTCGGCAACAGAAGATTTCAGTTCCCAATGCAACAAGGAAGGTGCAATAATGTCCGCCTTTCGTAGGACTCTGGCAAGTCACTCCGAACTGGAATCAGGCAGGCCCGTATGTGGATCGACAAACTCGTCGACGGCGTCGTCCGTATTTTGACGCCGATCGGCCCTCGCTATATCCGACTCACCTTCTCCCAACGCGCATACTTCTTGTGGATCTTCCGGCACTTCGACAAATTGCCGCAGCAGGTTCTCAGCGAGCGGCAACAACGATTCATCGACGCGCTCTGTGTGGAGCATCGGTTCATCTCACTGCCATCGTCGATGGAAGAGGCGCCGATCATCGGCACGCTCGAGCGCATTCCGCTGTTGCAGGTAGAAGATATTCCACCGAAGCGTCCCGCGGCGAGCGTAAACGATGCGGGCGCCCCGTTGGTGGCGGATCTCCGACAACGCTCATAATCCTCCGCACCTGGAAGGACGCGCCACTCGACGGGGAAGCGCCCCCATTGCTATCAGGGTTGTTTCGGTTCGGGGGTGTTCTCTGTTGCTGGCGGTGCAGGAGCCTTGGAAGCGGTCTCACCGCACGGGCCAGGACCGCTCCCGCCAGGACGTGGCGCGCTTGCGGCGGTTCGTCCCGCGTTGCGCTGAGCGTTGCATGCCTTCAGTTCCTCGAGTTGCTGCGGCGTGATGATGGATTCAATCTGCTGGCGTGCCTGTTGGCGGATTTCTTTGATCTTCGCGTGCTTCTGCTGCGGCGTGAGCGAGGTATCGGCGCAGACCGACTCAACTTGGCTTCGCGTGCCTTGTTCGATTTCGCGGCGCTGCTCCATCGCAGCCTTCGAGATGCCTGCTTGTTGCCAACAAGGTGGCTGGTGCGGCGCTTTGACGGCGGCACCCTGCGCCGTGGCAATTTTAGGAGCAGGTTGTTGGGCAAGAGCGGCTACGGACATGCAAGCGATGACGATGACCTTCGAGCTGGTGAATGCACACTTCAAGCGCAACATGTTTTGGACCTCCTGCGACGACGAAACCCGAAGACGGCCTTGAAGTTTCGGCGTTGAGACTTGTTCGCAACGAAATTACATCGAAAATCCTCTCCCGCCCGACCCACCAGGTCCACCCGCACGAGGGCCGCCCCCGCGTCGCTCGTGTTATATTTATAAAGGCGCGCGTCGCTGTTGTTCTCGCGTGTCTAGCAGCGGGTTGGGGAATCGGGGTAGACCCTGAACCACTCTGCGAGCCGTCGGCGAAACGGACCGTGAAATTCCGCTTCAGCCATGCCATCCTCAGGTCCACCTCCAGGGCGCGTAGCTCAATTGGCAGAGCAACTGACTCTTAATCAGTAGGTTGTAGGTTCGATTCCTACCGCGCTCACCATTTTTGTTCAATGTTCATACGGGTTGTCCGCACATTCCACGATTTCAGCCTTCCGTTCTGTGTCACTGCCATGTCACTAGTAGGCAGGCGGTCCACTCTGTATCGCTTGGGATCTTAAGAGTCTCCTACTAGTAACCGCTACAATTCCAGGCACCATGGACATCTTCATTAGCTGGCCTGGCGCCGCGAAGCCGCGCGGTCGCGGAGGCGCTCAAAGAATACTTGCCTATGATCGTCAAAGCCGTGGCTTTCCTGTGCGACATCGACAAGGGCGCTCGCTGGAATTCCGACCTCGCCGCCGCACTTGCAACCGCGAATGCGGGCATCATCTGCTTGACACCTAATAACCTGACGGCGCCTTACATTCTTTTTGAATCAGGCGCTATCTCGAAGACGGTGGAGAAGCCCTTCGTATGCACGCTGCTAATCGGAATGGAACCAAGCGATGTCAGTGGCCCCGGGACGACACTTCAGTAGCCCTAGTCTTGACTTTAGTATATGTCTGGACGAATGTCGTTACAACATATATAATCCACAGCAATCATGAAAGAGACGAAGAAGGCCCGAGGCACCCCGGAGGAAGCGGCGTTCCTGGATCTGCTTCGTACCTGCGATCTGCTCTCTCGCGGTCTTGCCCAGTTCTTGAAATCCGAGGATCTTTCGCCAACCCAATACAATGTGCTCCGAATCCTGCGAGGAGCGCCGCCCGCAGGGCTGCCTTGCGGAGAGATTGCGGACCGCATGATTACCCGAGATCCTGACATCACACGGTTGCTCGACCGTCTGGAAAAGCGAGAACTGATCTCCCGCTGTCGGGAAACGAAGGACCGTCGCATGGTTGTGGCTCGAATCACCCCGCAAGGATTGAAGCTCTTGGCTCGTCTCGACGAACCCGTTCAGGAGATGCACCATAAGCAGCTCGGCCACCTTGGCGGTGCCAAGCTCAAGGAATTACAGGACTTGCTGGCAGCGGCTCGAGCCAAAGTGGGCTAATTTTTTATCCACTATAGTTGTTGCAACGAATATCGTCGTAACACATCTAAAGATGTGAAAGGAGAAGCACCCATGAGCACAGCAGCTATTCCGCAAACCACCACAAGGCGGGTACTCAGGAAGGCCAAGCTAGCCGATCACATTCGCTGCGAATGCGGCTGGGAGTGGTAGCAAAACAGGAATCGTGATCGAGTACTACTTACTTCAGAAGTTCCCTAAAGAAAGTGGGAAATTTGATTCCGCCCGCACAGCGCGGGAGAATCATTCCGTTTCCGGTGCTTGATAGCAACTCAGTGCTGATGCGCTTTTCGCTTGGCGTGGCCGCTTGTATTTGATTTCGGCGTGTCCAAGAGCACAAGTTCATTTTCGATTTCATGGGCGAGGTTGCCTTGAAATCGTCGAAAGCCAGGTTTTGGCTACGGCAGGTCGAGTCTGTTTCTGATTGCAAGGCTTGCCCTCACCGGCCCTGTCATCAGCAGTTGACTGTCACTTGACAGTTTCGACATTTCGACACAAGCGCCAACCATCTCTCCGACGAAATCCCTTTATTTTCATCGATACGCGCCATCACTTGCGGGAACTTCAGCCGGCTGCGGACTTCTCAGTTTGGCATCTGCGGTGCTCTTTTATGACGTGTAGAGAGGTGTTGTTTGAAACGCTTATATCTCGATCTCGGTGCCGCACTCGCTGTGGCGTTAGTCCTTTCCTTTCCGGCGTTGGGCCAGATCAGTCAAGTGGTACCTCGGACAGCAACCGTCATGGGCACCGTCACCGATGTCAACGGCGGTGTGATCCCGAACGCGACGGTCCTCCTTAAAGAAGTTGACAGCAATGACCCTCGTACGATCTTGACTACTGAGAACGGGATGTTCGAGTTTCACGATGTGACACCAGGCATTCCCTATCAGCTCAGCATCAGCGCCAAGGACTATGAAGACTGGATGTCTGCCCCGATCATCCTCAATCCGGACCAGTTCAAAATTGTGACCGGCATCCAACTGCGAATTCCAACCTATCGCATTACTGTCGATGTTCATTACGACCCTGTCAAAGTTGCTACCGAGCAGTTCAAGGCCGAAGAAAAGCAGCGTGTGTTCGGAATCGTTCCAAATTTTTACGTTTCCTATGAGAGCGACCCTGCACCGCTGACGACCGCGATGAAGTTCAAGCTGGCTCTGAAGATCTCTACAGATCCAATTACCACTGCAGGAGTTTTTCTTGTAGCCAGTGCCAAGCAAGCTGGAAACACTCCGAACTATGGCCAAGGCTGGGGAGCATACGGAAAGCGCTTTGGCGCAGTTGCCGCCGACGGTTTTTCTGACATCATGATCGGTGGCGCCATTTTGCCATCGTTATTGCACCAGGACCCGCGCTACTTCTACCAGGGAACGGGTACCACCGGCTCCCGATTCCGCCACGCGGTATTCAGTACTTTTGTTGCAAGATCGGACAAAGGAGAATCGCAACCAAACTACTCTAGCTTGGGCGGCGTTCTAGCATCATCCAGTCTCGCGAACCTTTACTATCCCAGATCCAATCGTGGTGCCGGGCTCGTGTTCGGAAATTTCGCGATCGGCATCGCGGAAAGAATTGGCGCAAACGTGGCCCAGGAGTTCCTCATCGGCAAGTTCACGCGAAGAGGTGGCCACCTCAAAAACAGCGAGTAATAGAAATTTTCCGTCGTCAGGGGAAAGTGGCGGATATCGAGTTTGCACGAAAGCGACCCGAGAAAGATAAAATCTCAACGCAAGATAGCTACTCCTGGCCAAATAGCACCAATTGGCTCGGCCGACTTCAGGGTGGAACCGTCGGCAGAGACTTGCATCAAGAATAGAGCGGAGGACCGCACGCCTTTGACTGGGGTGGGGGATCCAAGGAATACGTGCGAGCGACCAGCGCGCTGAGTAACAAACCTGCACCCAGAAGCACCAGGCCCGCATTTAACAGGGGCGCGTTCCCGGTTCTCAAGAAAACATCCTGTCCTCTCGACGCCCATGACCACACAAAACGGAGATCCCGGGACACGAGAATTTGTTCTGCTGAAATAGTGCACGAAGGGCGAGCGTCCAAATTCTACCGCTCTATGCGAAGCGGCGAGAAGACACGCTTGTACATGGACCAGAAGGCACGCTTATATATGGATGTGAATTTCAGCAGTACCGAGTCTGGAGACATGATGTTCGTCATGACCTGGAATGGTTGATGTCTGCCCGCGCTGGAGGCCGTTAAGACAGAGAAGCCCCCGAAAAGGCTGGAGGCACCACACCACATACGGCTCGTGACGCACGTCTAGTTTTGACTGTGTATCTGGCTCCTCTGGGGCCCCTTCACCGTTTTGTCTTCGAGATCCTCCTGCCACTCGGTGCAACTAGTGACTTCTACCCCCGGATTCTGCCATACGCAATTACCAAAGCAGTGGCAGGCGAACTGATAAGCCGCCTGGCATTTTATGACCTGTCCAGTGGGTACTGGGCGGCCGTTCATCATTGTCATGACTGCCTCTGGACTTGAGACGCGAATTCGCATCACCATCGAGTGCTTGCAGGTGGCGCAGATCGAGCCCCCTCTGTATTCGGTTTGTTCTACTTCATTCTTTAACACTGGAATTCCTCCGCGTTAGTAGACACACTCATCCCTCAGTTGTGCAACCTAAGCGCCTCGGGCGGCGCTTAGGTCCAGTTAGTGCTGTGTGTCAGTTTCAGCCAACCAGAAAAACTGACGACAGAGCGTCATTGTCGATCCCGAAGTTTTGGACCCAAGGATATAGCCCCGGACCCAACATGCCACCTTGCTGGAATCCGAAGTTAATGTCCTTGAAAAATAACCATTGTCCACTAACGATCACGAAGGAAGACACGATGTCATTCCAATTGCCCCCTACACCGCTACCCACCCCGCCGAGCGCAAGCTGCGTAAAATCAGGGGTTGACTGGAACACATGAGTGTGAAGTCCTCCAAAGTTGATGTCGACGTACATGATCAGCTCAGCCATCTCTTGTTACCTCCTCCTTCCCGCATAGTGAGGCTGCCTGACCTTTCGTTTCATTTGGTTCGCCAACTTGGCTAACAGTTACACGGGCGAGGCAGTTTTGTGTGTAGTTATGTCTTGTAATGGTCATATTTAAATAGGGTTACGGAACGTAAATCTCTTAATGCAATATCTAAGTTGGTTGTAAGATACGTGGGAGAATGCAGAACAATTGCTGGAGGATCAATCTGCTTGCGTTGTGCCGGAGTCTTAATCGCAAAAATCTAGATCTTTGATAGGCGCGAACACATAAAAGCGGTGAAAGCGGTGTCCGGCGAATGGGTTTTATTAGGCCACAGTTGCGCCATCGCGACCGAGTTAAGCGTCACGATCGGCTGAGTCGTCCAGTCCTTGTTATCGTTCTCAGTTGGCCATAGCAACTGACCGCACCCAAGCAGTTTCGGTTGGTGGCCTGGTGCCGTAGGCTCCGCCTGACCCCGAAGCCATTTGTTTGTGATCCGATAAACTGTGCGAAGTTCCGTCGATTCTGCTCACGATTTGGTCGTGTGACGCACCCATATCAAAGCGGCGGAACCAGCCTCATCAAAGAAACGATTGCAGTAATCAAAAAAAGTATGTGTTCACACCGCGCTTGCCTCTAAAATCCCCGTTTCATAACCAGCCACTCTCGTCGACCCTCCGCGAAATACACCTCATCGGTTTTTTGCATTTCCGTTTCACTCGGCGACTTCGCTATGTGTAGGGTGCTGCATTCGGGATGCGCCCGCGGCCGCACAAGCCTCCCGAACCACGTAGAGGAGGGAAATGCGCCCAGGCAGCAACGCAATCGAAGCAACCAAAGCGTCGGTCGGCGGAGATGGCCTTCGCATTCGGGAACAACTGCCTCGCTTGATAGGACAAGGCTACGAGTCGCTGACCAACGCGGAAAAAGATCTCCTCAAATGGGTCGGTGTCTTCTTTCGCCGGCCAACGCCAGGCAAGTTCATGATGCGGATCCGCATGCCGAACGGCTTCACCTCCAGCCGTCAGTTCCGCGTGATCGCTGACCTCTCCCGCCGCCTGGGTAGTTGTGTCCTCGACATCACCACCCGCCAACAGATACAACTGCGCGGGTTCGATCTCGGCACTGTGCCTGAAATTTGGGAGAAACTCCGCGGCGTCGATCTGCATTCTCTGCAAACCGGCATGGACAACGTCCGCAATATTAATGGTTGCGCACTAGCTGGCCTGACCTTGAACGAGTTGTTCGATGCCTCGCTGGTGGTCGCGGAACTCGATGCGCTCCTGGTCCGCAACGAAGGGAATCCCGAGTTCACGAATCTTCCGCGAAAATTCAACGTGACCGTGACCGGTTGCGTCGAGAATTGCACTCACGATGAATCCCAGGACGTCGCGCTGGTGCCGGCCATCCGTCGCGACAAGGTCGGCTTCAACGTTCTGGTGGGTGGCAAGATGGGGTCGGGTGGATTCACCATCGCCAAGCCACTCGATGTGTTTGTCTGGATTCCGAAGGCACCACAACTGGTAGCGGCCGTGGTTGGCATCTTTCGTGACCACGGACCACGTGATGCGCGCGCCAAATGCCGTTTCGCCTTCCTGATCGAAGAATGGGGACTGCCTCGCCTGCGCGAAGAGCTTGCCCGCCGCGTCGATCACTACCTCGAGCCTGCGGGCCGTGACGTTCGCAGCCAATACCACTCTGATCATCTGGGCATCCGGCAACAGAAACAGCCAGGCTGCTGCTCCGTAGGACTATGCGTTCCCATGGGCCGGCTTCATCCCGATCAGATGAATGAACTCGCGCGCTTGGCCGACGAATACGGCAATGGCGAGATTCGATTGACCACGGGGCAGAACGCCATTCTCGCGAATGTTCCCGAGCAGCGTTTGGATTCACTGCTCGAGGAAGATCTGCTCGCCGAACTTTCTCCCGATCCCAGCCGCTTTCGCCGAAGGATGGTCGCCTGCACTGGGACCGATTACTGCAACCTGGCGCAGATCGACACCAAGGGCCGCGCCGAGGAGTTGTCGCGCCGGTTGGACGAAAAACTGGGAAGCGTTGGCCGGCCCCTCAGCCTTCACTGGTCCGGTTGTCCTGCCGGATGCGGCAATCATCAGGCGGCCGAGATTGGCTTCCGCGGATTCAAAGCTCGCATCGACGGTCAAACTGTGGATGCGGTCGCTGTATATCAAGGAGGCCGCACCGGTCCTCAGGCGAGGGAAGGGAAGGAAGTCATGGAGTGCGTTCCGCTCGACGAGAATTTTCCCGAAGCGATCGCCAACCTGATCCAAGGCCTCGATGGTGGATCGCAACCAGAAGGAATCCCGGAAACACTGGCGGCCTCGCAAGCCCGACCTGCCAGTAACGCTTCCGGCGAATCATCACGCACCGAAACGCAGTAGTCGAGGAGGTTCCTGATGGACTATGTAGCTCCCAAACAACTGGTCGCCGAGATGCTTGAGACAACGCAGAAAAAGGCAGCTCTGCCAGTGCGTGACCTGATGATCCGTGGCATGCTGGCCGGCGGCCTGCTCGGATACGCGACCTCACTGGTGATGGTCGTGTCAGCCCAGGGCTTGCCCCCAATTGTCGGAGCCCTCCTGTTTCCAGTCGGCTTTGTCATGCTGGTTCTGCTCGGCCTGGAATTGGCCACCGGCAACTTTGCGCTTCTACCCGCGGGACTTTTATCGCGCGACGTGCGCTTCGGCGAACTGGTTCGCAACTGGAGCTGGGTATACCTCGGAAATCTGCTTGGCAGTGTCGCCTACGCGCTGCTGTTTTTTCTCGCCGTCACAAATTTCATGACCTCTGACGGCGGTGCGCTTGGCGAGTTGCTGCGACAAGCTGCGCAGAAGAAAACACTTGCCTATGCTGCCCTGGGCTACAAAGGTTGGATGACCGCGATGATCAAGGGAGTGTTGTGCAACTGGATGGTCACGCTGGGCGTCGTTCTGGCCTTCAGTTCGCGGTCCACCTTGGGTAAGGTCGCTGCCATGTGGCTCCCGATCATGACCTTCTTCGCACACGGCTATGAACACTCGATCGTCAATATGTTCGTGATCCCCGCAGGCATGCTTTTCCACGCCCCGGTCTCGATCGGCAAGTGGTGGTGGTGGAATCAGATTCCAGTTACGATCGGAAACATCGTTTCGGGCGCTCTCTTCACCGGAGCTCTTCTCTACGTCACTTATGGCAACTCGACGCGTCTCGTGAGAGAACCTGTTTCCATTGAATCGACGTCACCGGTTGGCCTGGCCGCCGAAGGCGCGTAGACAGCCGGCAGACGATCCTAAACAGGCTGGTTTCCCGACATTCGCATAACAAAGGGCTCGCCGTGTCTCGCGCGGAGCCCTAGCCGCGAATTGCCCTTCAAGAGTGGTGACTGCCTTTTTGTGTCCTTAGTGGCCGTTCTTAGTGATCTTTAAGGTTAAAATCTTTCTCGACGTTCTAGACTAGACCGTCGCCTCACCCTCATGCCCAACACCGGATTCGCCAATCGCCGGGTACTATCGCTTGAGAGTCGTCGAGAGCGGGAAATGGCAGTGCTCATTTCGAATCACGGCGGTCAACCGACCGTGGTGGCTTCGACTCGCGAAGTTTCCTCCGGCCCCAATGAAGAAGAGTTGGCCTTCGCACACGGCCTCGTCCACGGCCAATTTCACATGGTGATCTTCATGACCGGCGTCGGCACTCGCGCGCTTGCCCAAGCCATCGAGCCGTCCTGTCCGCGCGACCAATTTGTGGCCGCGCTGAGCAAAGTAAAGGTGGTGGCCCGGGGACCGAAACCGGTGGCGGTCCTGCGCGAATTCGGCGTGCCCATCACGCTGACTGTCCCTGAACCTAACACCTGGCGCGAAATCCTCCAGACCCTCGATGAGCATGTGTCGACCATTCCTCTTAAGGGCATCCGCATCGCCGTGCAGGAACACGGCATGCCCAGCCGGGAACTCTATGCCGGCCTTGAACAGCGGGGAGCAGAAGTGTTCGCGGTGCCAGTCTACAAATGGGAGCCGCCGGAGGAACTCGAGCCTCTGCGCGCGGCCATTCGAGATCTGGCTGGTGGTCTTTTCGATGTGGTTCTGTTCACTTCATCGGTGCAGGTGCATCATCTGTTTCGATTGGCCGATGAAATGGGACAACATGCCGAAGTGATCATCGGGTTGCGGCGGGCCATCGTCGGATCGATCGGTCCAGTGACGTCGGAAACACTGCGCGACTACGGCATTACACCAAATCTCGAACCATCGCATCCCAAGATGGGGTTTCTGGTCAAGGAAACGGCCGAGCGCAGCGAGCAACTCGCCGAGACCAAATAAAAATCCTTTGGCCATAATATCTACGAGGGTTCACTGACCTCTAGAAGCTATCAGCTATCTAAGCTATCTAAGCTATCTCATAAATCGGTTTTGAAAGGGCGTGGCTTTAGCCACGCCGTCACGGAAAAAGACTGTAGCGCCGGCGTCCCGCCGGCTGTCGTGAGAGCCTGCCCTGAGCTTGTCGAGGGGTCATCTTGCTCTCGCATTCCGCCGTTGCGGGAAGGGCACGCTTTTCAGGGCGTGCCGCCAACTGGTTCCACGAACCCTGGGCTTTAGCCCCTGAGGAAACCGAAGCTTACACGCTTGGCCCATCTAGGCAAAATTGCGATGGAGAAATCTTATTTCGGAGGCGGCTGCTTCTTCTTTCCAAAAAGTCCGATTATTTGCTGGACCGTATCTTGGGGATTCGCCTGCTGTCCTTGCTGCTGCTGCGCTCCCTGGGTCGCAGGTTTCGAGCCCAAAAGATTTTGCAGCGCCCCTGACAGCGAGGAAGGATTTTGAAGATTGGGAATCAGCCCCTTCAGCTTCATCTGCGCCATTTGCTGGACGTCAGGTGAGAATTTCGGGTTCGAGAGCGTTCCCGTCACCAGCGCCGGAACCACAAGTTCCCCTTGGTTGTTGGCAAGTGCGGTTTGCATGAACCCGCCGACGCTGGTGCCTCCAGCTTTTTGACTCGTAGACTGCGACAGCACTGCCGTGACGTGGAGATTCAAAGCCTGGGTCACAAGATCGGCAGTGCCGACGATGCCGACGTTTCCAATATCCATCTTGGCCTGCAGATTGTTGGTCTGCGCCACACCGTTCTTCACTTGAATGTTGCCCGTCATCGCCGAGATATCTGTGACGCCGGCCGTCGATTGCGACGCCGCGCCGGGGTTCAGGAAGCCTGCAATCGTTGAAAGCTCACGGCCCACATTTGCTCCCGAATACTTGACGTTGTTGAAATTGACATCAGCCGTTCCATTCACGGCCCGCATGATGGCCGCCGAAGTCACCGATGACAGCGGCCCACTGGCCCGCAGATTGAGGTTCATTGTGCCCGCGCCGCTGACCTTATCCAGCGACGTTACGCCATACGCTTTGGCAATTGAAAGAATCGCCGGAAGCTGCGCGTTGGGTGCGCGCACACTTGCGTTCACGGTGGGCGACGTTGCGGTGTAATTCCGCAAAGTGAATTGTGTATTGATTGTCGTCCCCCCGGAAACGACATTGAAGGGATCGGACTGTACCTGGGCGGGAGTCAGCTTCAAATTCAGGGACGGGATCTGAATCGGTACCGCGATATTTTTTCCGCTCATCTGGATGTTGCTTCCGGAGATCGTTCCATTCATTGCTAATTTGTCCGCGGGACCGCGTGCATCGATGTTGATGCTTACATTCCCGGTCGCGTTGGTCCCCGGCGAAAGGGCCATGCCGGAACTTGCCGCGAGCTTGGCTGCTTCGGCGATGGACACATTGTTCGCCCGAACGTTCACGTTCAGGACTGCTGCAGTCGGCTTGCTATCGACGGTGCCGCTCAACTCCAGGGGGGTGTTCCCGAGCTTCACCGCAAGTGAGCGGATCGTCAGCAGATCAGCAACCAGATCATCGTTAAGGTCGTAGGAGGCTGCGATAGGGAAGCCGAGCTCCGAGCCATGCACTTTGCCGCTCTGAACCTGAAGGTTGCCGGTAGTCGTGAGTTTCCCGCCTTCGCTATCGATCTTGCTATCGCCACTGATTGTCCCGTCCGTTCCATTCAAGGCTGGGGAGTTGAGAAACTTCGATAGATCTCCCACCTGAACTTGACGCAAAGTGATCGTGCCGTGAAACGGCGTCTTCGCTGGTTCAGCGCTTGCGATCGGACCTCCATCGCCTTGCAGCCGAACCTGGGAATTTGAACTTGCCATACGAACCGCAGCATCGACCGAAAATTTGCTGGTGGGAGAGAAGTTCAGCAGGGTCACGTCAATATGGTCGTATACCGAGGGAGTCTTGCTCGTTTGCTGATCGAGAACAGAAATCTGCCCGTCACTGATGATCAACTTGCTCAAAGAAAATTGTTGTTGGCCTGATGTTGAAGCCGGCGCCGTTTGGGGAGCCGGAGACTGACTCGTGGGCGCGGCTGGGGGCGCACCCAAAACACCCTCAGTCGGATGACCCAAAGATGCAAAATTCCAAATTCCCTGTGCGTTCTTGATGAGGTTTACAGTCGGCCGCTTCAGATCGACAGATTCGATCTCCACCTGCTTCCGCAGCAAAGGCAGCAGCTGCACCGAGACGTCCAACTCCTGGGCTTTGATGAACGCAGTGTCTCCGCCGAAATGAGGGTCCTCACCGACTGTCGGCGACTGCACGCGGAAACGTAAGGGGAGAACGCTGAGGTGCATGTCGCCCAGCGAAACCTTCCGTCCTAGCCTGGATTCAAGCTCCGACTGAATTGTGGGGCGATATCGGTTCACATCGAAGGTCGCGGCAAAAATCAGCAGGCCGGCGATGACAACAACGACAAGAATTCCAATGCCCGCAAAAACCTTTCGCATGACGCCCTCCCGGAAAACAGAATCCTCAAGCGGCCTCTCTACGTTGGATGAGCTGAAGGACCGCAGGTTTGGCCGATTCTGCTCAGAACGCAACTATACCGCTTTCCGCGCGTCAGAGATGTCCGTAGGGGAAAGGCTTGACCTACGCCAACTAGGGCCTTTTTGCGCGGCAATGCCGCAGAAATCCGCTAGAATACGCAGGCGTTCGCGGAGGGCGGATGCCCGACAGTGCAGCCAATCGAACCGGTCAGGCACAAGCAGGCGACGTCATCTCCGAGATCGACATCCTGTGGCTGACGGCCGGACTCGGCTGCGACGGCGACACCATCGCGATGACCGGCGCCACCCAGCCCAGCCTCGAAGATATTGTTCTGGGCGCATTGCCATGGACTCCAAAGGTGCGCTTCTACAACCCGTTTCTCGCCTTCGAAAACGGCGATGACTTCGTACGCCCGTTTCGCGAAGCCGCCCAGGGGCAATCGCAACGACCCTTCATTCTGATCGTCGAGGGATCGATTCCGAATGAGGCCAATAAGACGGAAGGGTACTGGGCTTCGTTTGGAACTGATTCCGCCACGGGTCAGCCCATCACTACCTGCGAATGGATCGATCGTCTCGCCCCTCATGCATGGGCCATCGTTGCCGCCGGAACATGCGCCACCTACGGAGGCATTCACGCCATGGAGGGCAATCCCACCGGGTGCATGGGCCTACCCGACTACCTGGGATGGAAGTGGCAATCGAAGGCGAGGATTCCGATCGTCTGTGTGCCCGGCTGCCCCGTCCAGCCCGACAACATGATGGAAACCGTGCTCTATCTTCTTTATATGGCGGTTGGGCGGGCGCCAATGATTCCGTTAGACGACGCGCTGCGGCCTACATGGTTGTTCGGCAGCACCGTTCACGAGGGATGCGATCGCGGTGGATATTACGAGCAGGCAGAATTCGGCGAAGAATATGGTTCGCCACTCTGTATCGTACGGCTCGGCTGCTGGGGACCGGTGGTGCAATGCAACGTCGGGAAAAGAGGATGGATGGGCGGTATTGGCGGCTGCCCCAACGTGGGCGGCATATGCATTGGCTGCACCATGCCGGGATTCCCCGACAAGTTTATGCCCTTCATGAACCAGCCTCCCGGGTCCCTGCTCTCCTCGCACGCAGTACAAACCTACGGGCGGGCGATTCATGCTCTGCGGCGATTCACCCAGGCATCCTTGAATAAAGAGCCGAGTTGGAGGAGTCGGCCGCGCGAAGGGCAAATTCCGTAGGAGTCTTTTCCAAGGCACGTCATGAGTTCGTTCTGGCAAATCGGCGGCGCAGGGGCGGAGGGGAACCTTCCCGTGTCTGACGATAACCTCTCGCCTGAAAGCGCGGAAGCCATTCTTACGGAACTCGCGAGTACTTATTCCAAGGACGTCGTAACTTCTCTGTCCGCTCTCCACCATTTCTTCGAGCGCCTCGACCAGAAACCAATTCCCGAATCGCAGCTTCCCAATGTCGAGGCCAAGTACCGCGCGCTCGTCGAGCAGCTTCCGGCCGTTGTGTTCATGGCATATCTCGATCGCGGCATCGGAGAAGCTTACGTCAGCCCGCAAATTGAGGCGACCCTGGGATTCTCCCAATCCGAGTGGCTTGAAGATCCGGTGCTGTGGTACCAGCAGATTCATCCCGACGACAAATATCGTTGGAGCATTGAAGCGTCGGAGATGTTCCTGAGCGGGAAAGCGCTGCGCTCCGCCTACCGCGTGCTTTCGCGCGATGGTCGCGTGATCTGGTTTCATTGCGAAGCCAAAATGATCTGTCGGCCCGACGGCAGCCCATGGTTTATTCATGGCATCGCCTTCGACATCACCGATCTGAAACAAACCGAACAGGAACTGCAGGACGAACGCAACCTGATTTCCGCGATCCTCGACACCGTCGGCGCATTAGTGGTGGTTCTTGATTGCGACGGTCGCATCGTCCGGTTCAATCGTGCCTGCGAGTTGATGACGGGCATGTCGTTTGCGCAGGCGCGTGGCAAGAGCGTATGGGACCTCTTTTCCAGCCCGGAAGACCGGGAGCAGTTCAAAGTGAAGTTCCAGGAGATCGCTGACAGTCCTGCGCGGGGTGAGTACGAGAGCAGTTGGGTTGCAGCCGACGGCAGCTGCCGCACCATCGCATGGTCAGCCGCCGTGTTGCCCGGCCTCAAGCAGATGCCGACTTACATCATTGCTTCCGGCATCGATATCACGGAGCAAAAGCGGGCCCAGGCAAAATTCCGAGGCCTCCTGGAGGCGGCGCCGGACGCGGTCGTCGTCGTGAACCAGAAGGGAAGAATCGTTCTGGTGAATGCTCAGGTGGAAAAGCTCTTCGGCTATCCACGCCAGGATCTGCTGGGCGAGGAGATCGAGAAGCTGGTGCCGCCACGCTTGCGGGGAAACCATCCGGCGCATCGCAGAAACTTCTTTGCCGAACCACGCGTCCGGCCCATGGGCGCCGGCATTGAACTCTACGCGTTGCATCGCGATGGTCACGAGTTTCCCGTGGAAATCAGCTTGAGTCCGCTCGAGACCGAGGAAGGAGTGCTGGTTTCGAGCGCGATTCGCGACATCAGTGATCGCAAACGGCTCGAGCGAACGGTTCTCGAGATCAGCGAACGCGAGCAGCGCCGAATTGGCCAGGACCTTCATGACGGCCTCGGCCAGCACCTTACCGGAATCGCCTTCATGAGCAAGGTGCAGGAACGGAAGCTGGCAGAGCGGCAGGTTCCTGAAGCTGCCGATGCGGCCAAGATCGTCCAGTTGGTCAACGACGCAATTCTGAAGACGCGCGAACTGGCGCGGGGACTGCTGCCGGTCGTTTCCGATGCGCACGGTCTAATGTCGGCGCTCCAGCTTTATGCTGCTGAGATTCGGGACCTTTTCGGCGTTAACTGCCGTTTCCAATGTGAAGAAGCCGTCTTGATCCACGACGCTGCCGCTGCGACCCACCTGTACCACATCGCGCAGGAAGCGGTGAACAACGCCATCAAGCACGGCCACCCGAAAAATATCTCGATTCGCCTTTTTGCTGGCGAGCGGGAAGGAACGCTGGTAATAAAGGACGACGGGGTTGGGATTGAGCGGCCTCTGGCTCGGCATGCCGGAGTTGGATTGCACATCATGAATTATCGCGCCGGGATGATCGGAGGAAATCTCGAAGTCCGGCGTGAGCAACCGAGTGGCACGGTAATCACCTGCCGTTTCCCGGTGACGACCGACAACGGAGGTTCAGGAGCACGCAAATGAACCAGAGCGGCGTACCAGCAAAAAAGAGCAGGGTCTTCGTTGTGGATGATCACCCGATCGTTCGTCAGGGGCTCGCCTTGCTGATCAACCGCGAAGCTGACCTGGCGGTCTGCGGCGAGGCCGAGGATGCCCACGCGGCGATGCAGTTGGTCATGAGCACCCAGCCCGACATCATGATCGTGGATATCTCGTTGAATGGACCCGACGGCCTCGACCTGCTGAAGGACATCCGCACACGATACCCGGATTTGCCAGTTCTTATCCTCTCCATGCACGACGAGTCCATCTATGCCGAGCGCGCCCTTCGCGCCGGCGCCCAGGGCTACATCATGAAGCAGGAGGCGACCGACAAAGTCCTGGTCGCCTTGCGCCGAATCCTCAGCCACGAAATCTATGTGAGTGAGCGCATCGCCAACCGCATGTTGCAGCGTTACATCGGCAGCCCAGGTGCGGCCAAGCCTTCTTCCATTGCCGATCTCACTGACCGCGAACTGGAAGTCTTTCGCTTGATTGGAGAAGGGCACTCCACCCGGCAAATCGCCGAGGAATTACACATAAGCGTCAAAACAGTTGAGTCCTATCAGGCACACATCAAGGAAAAACTTTCCCTTCGTAGCGCGCGTGAGCTCGTGCAACATGCCATCCAGTGGAGCATTAGCGAAAAATCTGCCTGAGCGTTATTTGCCCCCATTTGGTGAAAGTAGTTCCTTCAACTTTCCGCCCACTCTTATCGGGGAATCCCCCATCGCCTCGTAGGAAATGATTGGGGCAAAAAAGAAGGTGCCTCCTGCTTGTGCGCCAGCACACATTTTCTCGATTCTATGCATCAGTAATTCCGCGAAGTGGGTGGGTGACTTGTGCGGAGATTCTTGAGCCAAGGTCTTTCTCTACACACATTGACTTGTAGCGAAGCCGACGGCTGGCCATATTGAAAATCGGAACTTCAGCAAGCACTCAGTATTAATCCGCGTGACTACCGAAATTCGAAAGGAGACCCAGCTATGGCAGCGGAATCTGTTCCGTACGGTCGATCCACGCAACACGCGCCGGCCGTGCCCGAGGTACACATAGTCTGGATTACGGCCGGTCTGGGCTGTGATGGAGACTCAGTTTCAATCACGGCGGCGACTCAACCCAGCATCGAAGACGTCTTGCTGGGTGCCATTCCTGGGCTGCCGAAAGTCCACTTGCATAATCCCGTGCTCGCCTACGAGGTGGGTGACGACTTTCTTAAATACTTTTACCGTGCGGAGGAAGGAAAGCTCGATCCTTTCGTCTTGGTGGTCGAAGGCTCCATCCCCAACGAAAAAATCAAAAAAGAGGGGTATTGGGCGGCGCTCGGAACCGATCCGAAAACAAACCAGCCAATAACGACCAACGAATGGATTGACCGTCTCGCTCCGAAGGCGCTCGCTGTTGTAGGTTGCGGGACTTGCGCGACCTACGGCGGTATCCATGCCATGGAAGGCAATCCCACAGGCGCCATGGGACTGGCCGATTACCTCGGATGGCAATGGACTTCGAAGGCCGGCCTGCCGATCGTGAACGTCCCGGGCTGCCCCGTTCAACCGGACAACTTCATGGAAACGCTTCTCTACCTGCTCTACCAGGTCGCAGGGCGTGCCCCGATGATCCCGCTCGACGACCAGCTTCGCCCCATGTGGCTCTTCGGAAAGACTGTCCATGAAGGCTGCGACCGCGCCGGATACTACGAGCAAGGCGACTTCGCCGAAAACTACGGTTCGCCAAAATGCATCGTGAAACTTGGCTGCTGGGGCCCCGTGGTCAACTGCAACGTACCGAAGCGCGGATGGATGGCTGGCATCGGCGGCTGCCCCAACGTCGGCGGCATCTGTATCGGATGCACCATGCCCGGCTTCCCGGACAAGTTCATGCCCTTTATGGACGAACCGCCGGGCGCCAAGATTTCTTCCGGAGCTGTGGGTGCTTACGGCCGCGCCATCACAGCCCTGCGCACGCTTACCATGGCGACCGTCAATAAAGAACCCAAATGGCGGCATCCGCGGGCTGAACTGACCACCGGCTACCATCCCAGATCCTACTAAGAGGAGCGATCGTAATGAGCACGATTACCGCACCGACCAAAGAAGTTGCAACCAAGGGCAAAAACCTGGTTGAGATGAACTGGGATC
>Ga0210401_10000779_pt1 | contig 38516 bp, 29 predicted proteins | sample IncBWH32MmetaG_FD_150866 | JGI IMG/M metagenome (GOLD analysis project Ga0210401, IMG submission 150866) | Forest soil microbial communities from Barre Woods Harvard Forest LTER site, Petersham, Massachusetts, United States - Inc-BW-H-32-M | ecosystem: Environmental > Terrestrial > Soil >... | reverse complement strand
AATATTGACCCACCGCAACTGATAAAATTCCTTTGCAAAGTTTAAACATTGCGGTATTCTCCTCCGTCCCCAATTTAACCTTGGTTAATGTTCGGATCCATTCATACACTTTGGAGGAGTAGACCATGATTATCGGAGAGCGTCTGCGTGCGTTGCGCGAGGAAAAGAATTTTTCACAAGGTGAGATTGAGAAGAGAACGGGCCTACTCCGTTGCTACGTCTCCCGCCTGGAAAACGGCCACACGGTTCCCAGCGTCGAAACACTTGAGAAAATGGCTCGCGCTCTGGAAATCCCCATGTACAAATTGTTTTATGAGAGCGAAGAGCCTCCCAAGCTGCCGAATCTCCTGAAACGCAAGTCTGCGGAAGATATTTTGTGGGGCGACTCGGGCAAAGATGCAAGCATGCTTGGCAAGTTCTGTCGCCTTTTCGGTCGGATGAAAGAAGATGACCGGAATATATTATTGTTCATGGCTCAGAAGATGGCGAAGCGGAAGGCTGTTTGATCGCTGGTCGCGCTTATGGTTGTTTTAGTTGCTGGCCAAGGCATTCAGTCATTTTCATCAGAATCATTCCATAACTTCAATAAGGCAGCCGTTGGCAGCGACGTTATTTGCGTTCATTAGCCCATTTTGCCACTGTTCGCATGGCGTTCCGAATCTCCTGCAAGAGGTTAGAGTCAAATTGCGCCGACTGAAGGTGTTTTACCGTGATCGGATTAACAATCACGCGGCGGGCAAAACGACCTTCGGATATGTCGATTACGTAGGAATGTGCCACGGTTTCGGAGGGAAAAACCCTGCAATCCAGGTCGGAAAATTCCGGTGATTGCAACTTTACCTTTGAAACCAGATTCTCAAGCTGGGTAAGAATCAGACGCTGTGTAAGTATTCGCTCCTGCATGAGTATTCCAATTCTCACGCAACTTGACGACTCACGAAGTGTATCACTGCCGCGATAGAATCTCACTGATGTCGGAACGACGCAATGAGACATCTGCAATGACCGCAGCAAGGGCAACTGTTTGGCCAAGGATGACGAAGCAGGATTCGGCCCAGTCCTACTAAACGGGCCGAGTTCGATCGAGCCCTCATGCATGAGCTTGAAGAAAATACGAGGTCAGCTTGGCAACGATGGGCTGAAACCCGAGAGAATTTATGGGTGCGCATGGTCATTTTCCAGATCCACTTGTGGGTGGGCGCGATAGCCGGCATTTACGTGGCTGTGATGAGCATCTCCGGCAGCATCGCGGTTTTTCGGAATCAGTTGGCAGGCAGGTTCGGTATCGAGTGGCTTGTGGATTTTCATGACAACCTGCTGTCGGGGCAGGCGGGTCGTTTCGTGGACGGCATCGGAGCGGTTTGTCTGACGTTGCTTTGCTTGACGGGAGCCGTAGTTTGGTGGCCCGGAATCAACCATTGGCGTCGTAGCCTCACCGTCAACTGGAAAGCGCATTTTGCGCGGCTTATGTGGGACCTTCACAGTGCGATTGGATTCTGGTGCTTTATCTTCGTTTTGCTGTGGGGAATCTCGGGAATCTATTTTGCTTATCCACAAGCATTCAACGTCGTGTTTGACCTGTTCGATCCGCGTGACAAGGTCACCGATCAACTGCTGTTGGTGCTCAGTGATCTGCACTTTGGCAGGTTCGACTGGTTGACTGAAATCTTTTGGGCTATGTTGGGCCTGGTCCCAGCGATCCTGTCCATCACAGGCGTGTTCTTGTGCTGCCGCCGGATGATCTACAAGACCTCGTCTCCGAGGGACCAGACGCCCAACCGGCATAGTGTCTTGCCAGGACACAAGAAAGCGGAATGAATATCCAGATCATCGATACTAAGAGGCGGAAGTTCTACCGTGTCGGTCGCTATTTCGAAGACGTAGAACACTGGCATGCCCGGATTCACTTAATGCCGTGGCGATAAGGATTGATGGTGGGCTACTATAAATCGCGTAAGGACCATGGCGGAACTGATTGCGAGAATCGCCTGCCCAAAATATGGCCATGCGTCAATGGAGACGATGCCGATTGACCGCTGTATCTTTTTCTATCGGTCCTTGGGTTGTGGGACCGTCCTCAAACCGAAACCGAATGATTGCTGCGTGTTCTGTTCCTACGCGGATCGGCCATGCCCGATTATCCAAGCAACAAAAAATTGCTGTGATTCGAAGTAGCCCACAACTCACGGGGTATCCGAATTCAGCATTTCTTTTACTTTGCCACTACAGCGTGCGGACGAGGAATTCAACCATGCGCTTTTTTAACGATTCCTGTTGGGCCTCTATTTTCTGTTGTTCGCTTAGGGAGGGGTGTAGCGATTGTTGCAACCGGACCCATTCCAACCGCAAAGCGTGTGCCGTTTCCACTATGCCCTTGTCTGCGGACGGGATAGCGGCGACCTTTCCGCACAGGACAGCCAATTCCGTTAGGTTTTTGTGTTCAAGCTTCTCTGCGCTGGGCACAGGGCACGCTCCAAACGCCTAATCATACTGTGCGCAGCAATACAGGATTAAGTGTAGCCCGGCGCAGTTTCCCGGAACGCTCGGATTGGCCTACCGGACGACCGATTCATTTCTTGCCTCTAGTTAGCCCAATCAATTCTTTGAAGATTCCGAACACGGCTAAAGCGTCCGAATGCAGCGGTAGGTTAATAATTGTCCGCGTATCATTTCGCGACATATGCTGTAACCGTTATGCCTATATGTGCGTCTCTTACCACGTACGTCAACAGGGGGCCAGCCATGACCATGAATGTGGGTCAGCGTTACCGCTGCCAAGACCCAGATTGCCGTTGTGAAATTGAAGTGATTAAGGCCTCGACGGTAGCTGTGCTCAATCCGAGATGTTGCTGCGGAGAGGAGATGAAAAAACCGTATACAGAACCCACACTTAAGATACTGGATGCCAAGCCCAAGGTCTTTGATGGCGTTGGATGGACAAGAGGCTAGCCCAGCAGCCCGTTTCTCAGACCTGTTCTGCACAGAATCGGAGAATTCATGCTGGACAACCTTGGCTTAGTTAGGCGAGCGTCTGGAATAGTTGGTGACGCTAGTAGACGTAAGTGCCTTTGAAAAATGGGGCCGTACTTGGCACCGTTTCCGTTTTCGTGATAACCAGGGGCATTGTTTCATTTGGTGGTCTGATATTGACGATGCTGGCATTCCTGCCAGGAGTCGCGCCTTAGCAAGAATGACTGTGACAGAGCACTCGCGCTACCAATCTTCCCTAAACTGCTCGACTGTGCGGGATACATACCCGGAGTACTTATCTGATTCTTCAAACAATCGGTCTTGCTTTGTAAATTGTTTTTTTTTGAGTTGCCCGGAGCGGTATAGAATCAGACTTCAAAGTGACCTACTCAACGACACAAGTCGCAAAGAAAATTGGCGTTCGTCCACAAACGCTGGAAGAATGGCTCCTCAACGGCTTGAAATCCCCTCGAAAAAGATATGTCGATGGCGCATTTGTCCGGCTTTGGGAAGAAAATGACCTTGAGCGTGCGAGAGAATATTCAGTCCGGCAAATCAAACCAAAAAGGCAACGAGACAACCCAGGAACGGCTGGCATTCGGGTTTACACATCCGCAGACGTTGCCAAACACCTAAAAGTCAGCAAAATGACTATCATGCGGTGGGTAAGCTCCGGTTCCGTGAAGAAACCGAAACTTTTCATCCGGTCGAGGAATGGAACCGTGTGGTTGTGGACGAAAAAGGAATTGGCTCGTTTGAGTAACCTAAGAAATTTGCTTTTCGATCCACGAGGGCGACATCCCAAAGGGCGGAGCGGCATGACCAAGCGTCGCGTCAAACGAGCATCCAACAGTAAAACTGAACCCAATATGCAACACCAAATACTGACAGACGACCCAGTCGAGGAAGCCTCCAAGGAATCATTCCCCGCAAGTGATTCTCCCGCCTGGAATGCCGGACAAGATTCTCGTGAGCCAGAGATTAAGAAGTAATCGGCAAGCGAAAACCCGTTTCATTAAACCCAAGCCACATTCCGATAATCCTTTGCCGGCTCAACCGGTCGATGCAACACCCTACAACGAATTGATCTGAAAATACTTCTCCTCGAGAATCAATCAGTACGGCAGTGCTAAATCAGAATCTAAACAGGGCTTTTGCTTCGTTTGATATTGACGCTGGCTAACAAAATCAGCTTCTTAGGCTCCTACAAGAAGGCTTTGACCAGGTATTGCGACGACCCATTGAGACCACCCTTGTTTATCAGGATGTGGTCCGAGGCTTGTGCAAAATAAACGCGCCGCGTTGGTGGCTTATACCTCCAACGCGGTGCGAGTAACGTTTGAGGTGTTTGTCCTATCGGGAATCTTCTGCTCTTCGTTAGTGCGTGTCAATGAAAAACCAAGCGGAGCCAAATTGCGAACGTCATCGTACATTCGCTGGATTTCGAATGGCGTATCCCAAATTGCGAACAGTCTTGATCAGCTTCACCTCGTGATCTCGATCCACTTTCTGCCGTAACTGGTAGATGGTGACATCGATGAGATTGTTGTCCGCTTTATCCTGGGAGCCCCAAACCGAATGAACGAGTGCGTTTCTGGGCACGATCTGGCCCGAGCGCCGCATCAGGGATTCCAGCAATCGAAACTCCGTCTGGCTCAGGGCAATCTCCTTGCCTGCTCGCGTAGCATCATAAGTGGCAGGGTACAAGACTAGATCGCCCACTCGCAGGAGCTTTGAGCGCGGAGCCGAGCGGGGCTGGCCATTCACCCGTTCCGAGGCGAGGGGGAACGGTCTGCCGCACATGGGACATCGGTTTGTTTTGCGCACAGTGTTCGCTCTGATCGCCAACTTACGGCGGGAACGGCCCGCCGACGATCCTATCTGGGACACTTACGTTGAAATGAAAGTCGCATTTGATACATGAAATCCTATAATCGGCCATCAGTGTGGGCCCGGTACGGACAGCAACATGAATCTTCTGCTTAGCTTGGCAGCGGGGGCATTCCACCGTCATCACAACATACCGCTCGCCAAGCATCGCTGGACCTCGGTGCGGATTCTAGCATGCACGGCACCGGCCCTGCCGCCCGATGACGCGCCTCCGAAAAAGAAAACCGCGAAGTGTGGAAGGCTTACTTCCTTTCAAGAGGCTCAAGTGCGGAAAGCTTCCTGGCTACGTGAGATTCAAGACGCAACTCACCTGAATACAGGATACAACGCTTACCGACAGCGACACCGCAGGTAGGACAAGGCACGGAGGATGATTGTTTGCGGGTCAGGTCTTTCTTTTTCACAAGCCAAATTGACTTAAAACCCCGCCGCAAGTCTGTTCTATTTTGGATAGAGATGTTCATTTAGATATGGGGTTTGGTTCCAGCCACGGCCTTACTGCCTTTCGACGCGCCTCATTGGGAGAGAACAGCAAAGCGCGGCGTCAGAAAAGATAGGCGGCGTGATGGTCTAGTGCCATGTTCGCCTCTCTCATGCGCCACGAGCCTCTGGTGACCGGGTTTGGGGGCTGTAGAGGCTTCTGGCTCAAGGTTACTGCCAGCGGTTCGGACAAAACGAGGCTGCGGAGGCATTATCAATTCGCGTCAAGCAACAATCGCCGGATCGCAACATGCTAAAATACGACCGTCATGGCGGAAATTCCTGGCGGTCTAATTGTGGAGATGTTCCCCGATGGCAGGGTGCGTCTCGTGTTCCTTGCAGACATCGGAGGCGGAAACGAATCCCCAATCACAGCAAAGGACCTTGATGAAGCGGAAGCGCTCTTTATGACGTGTGGAATATCGGCAGAACTTGCGGCTGCACTTCGGAATGAAGTGCAGCGCAATAAAGTCGCCAGCTTGGATATAAGCATTGACGAAAACACAGCGCAAAGGTTTCGGTACACAATCCCTTCCAGGTAGAATCGCCCGGCCGCTGCCACAGGAATGGAACGGCCCCGGCCCCGATGGGGCAAAAAGCCATCCAAACTGCGAATTGCGGAGGGATTCAAACTAATTTACAGACCGAGCAGTATCGTCCACTTGTTTTGCTTTCCTTCTGCTAAACGATTAACCGTAGTATCGGCCAATGCAGTTCATGAAAGAATAGCGGCGCAAAAGGATCATTCGCAGGAGGAGGCGCTTTATCGGGCCGCCTCCTCGATGACGGTGGACATCGAGGCTCCCACACTCGGGACATTGGCGAACAGCGGACCAAGGGTTCCACATGTTCCCAAATGCTGGCGCAGGTTGAATCGTCTGTCAACTCCGTAGCGGCGTCGGAAACGGCTTTTTGGCCTGAGGAGGCTTGAGCAACATTCCGATGATCCGTTTGTCAGGATCTATCTTGCGGTGAGGTCACGAAACGCATAAGCCAGAGGAAGATTACGGCGCCGGCGAAGGCCACGACGATCGTGCCAAGCATGCCGCCGATTGGAAAACCTCTCAGGCGGCCGAAGATCCAGCCGCCAATGACGGCGCCAACGATGCCGATTACGATATCCGGCAGCACGCCGAAGCGGCCCCTCATCACTTTTCCGGTGAGCAATCCCACAATGAGGCCCACGATGCACCACATGAGCAAGCCACCGAGCATGGGTACCTCCTATGCGCCCTCGTTCGGGTATCCCTGCGACCGATACTCGACCAGGTTTTCCGCTTCGGCATCTGAAAGACCCGTCAGTATGCAAGAAATGAGCGCACTAACTCTTCCCGCGTATTATGAAGAGTGTCAAGTCCAAAGATGAGTCCTAGTACTCACAATTTTCAAGTGGTGCTTGCCAGCGCCGGGGTGCAGCACGAAACGGTATTGCGAAGCCAACCGCCCTGCCAGAGCCAAGTCCCGATAAGTCCCGCTTATCGGGAGGTGGCTTTTTACTTGCATTGGCCCAAATTCCCACTTTCCGATAACGCCGTTATCTGGCCCTGGCGCACTTACGGCCGCTGGGTTTACATTCCAAGCCCGCAAGTTTTGAACGCGCTATGAGTATTTTGATCTTGTGCGAATTCCTTGAGATTGGCCTGTGACACGCTCTATCGTTGCGATTAGCTCCTCTACGGGCGTGGATTTTGAGACGCAAGCATCTCCCCCGACCTCACCGGCGGTCGATGGGACATTGTGAACAGTATAAAAGATAATCTTCGTTGATGGTGCGATCCGCCGTATTTCTTTTGCGGCTTCAAAGCCGTTCATTACAGGCATTGAGAGGTCGAGAATGACTACGTCAGGCGAAAGGCCCCGAACTTTGGCAATCGCCTCTCGACCATTCTCAGCATCCCCACAGATTTCCCAATCACACTTTACCTTCAGTAAGGTCCGCACCCCAACGCGCACAATCTCGTGGTCGTCCGCAATTAAGAGACGCAGTGGCACGCTCCATGCCTCCGGAGAAGCCCAATCTATGCACGAAACTTGCGCACAGGAATACAGGAGATCCTGTAAGAAATCAGCTTTGAACACCTACTGGCTCGGCTTCGGCAGAAACTGTCGCCCGCAATCGCATAAGGCGACCGGCATGGCCATACGGGAATAAGTGCAAAGTTCTCAAATTCTGAGAAGTCTTAGTGCTGTATCGGAATGTGGGATTTCCAGCAGATACGACTTAAGACTAATTCCGTCGCCATCGAGTCAGTCGGCTGCCGCCAAAACGAAAATGCCGGAAGAGTGAGGACTATCGGGTGGGGATTTTCGATACGGCGGCATTGGGGGTCGCCTATTTTGTTCGAAACCGAAAGAATGCGCCTGACACATCCACGAAAATTATGTCGTCCAATGCTTTGCTGGAGTAGTTTGGCGCTCCCACCCACCGCGAAGGTTTTGATCCGAAGCTTTCCTAATTTCCACCCAAAGATTGCGAGGAGCCACCCTGATCTGGAATCGTAAACGACTGTTGCGCTGAGGTCACGATCGTTCCCGATGCGTCTTGCGACTGGGCTTCGTAATAGTAGGTCGTGCTCGGAGCAAGACCTGAGAGAAGCATGGCGTGGTTCGTGACCAAGGCCGTATCGGGAGTCGCGTTTTCCCCCATCGCCGTAGTGGAGCCGAACTGTAATCGCGAAGTAGCCGGCTTGTTCGTGGTCCAGATGAGCCTTGTCGAGGTGCTTCCGACGACGGTTGCGAGGCTTGAAATGACGGGAACTATACGCTCAGCCGGGGGCGGAGGTGGTGCGGGAGGCGGAGTGTGGGTCGAGGCGTAGCTGTTCCTAGTGTTCCCCGTCCGCACGTCGTCGGCTAATAGAATTTCGTTAGGATAGGCGGTTTGAAGTTCTTGAACTCTCGAATCGTTCTCGGCTAAGGATTGCAATTGCGAATCGCTCAAAGAACTATTTTCGCTTATGACTTTGCTTGCGGCGGGAAAAGCCCACAAATAGTATGAGCCATCATCTTGGTATCGCGTTGCGAACAGATATGTCAGACCGGGTTGCATGAGATAGCCTGCGCCCGGTCTTGTGCGAGGGCCGAAGATGTCGCCGTCTTCGCTTGCAAAAAGAACACCGTCTTGATAACCACCTAGCTGTTCGACAGTAACGGTCCCCGATAGATTGCCTTTGACGTTCAAGATCGGCTCAACGGAAAACTGTGTTATTGGCAGAGTTCTTCCAGAACCCAGCATCATTCCTTTGGTCCCAATCTGATCGATAATTCTTCCGACAAACACATTATGTGAAGCGCCCATCAAAACTCGATCGTTTCCCAGCGGGATCGTAAAAATTGGACTAATGAGCAGCGCGACATCCGAGTGACCCAGATCCCTAGTCACATTACGGCTACCCCCATTTTGTAGGGCTGGTTCTGTGACGTCTGTGGCTTGCCGATTCCTAATTGTGCTTTCATTTATACGAGGATAGAAATAAAATAGAGCGCTGGAGCAAATGAGTATTGCACAACCTACCGAAGTTAGATATTTGAAGTTCTTGTTCATCAAAATATTCGGGTGGGAGCAACACACGTTAAAGACGCTTTACTACAGTAAGAGCCGTCGCGCAGGACACTGCACGCATTGTCGTTGGTACAGAAGAATGGGCCGCCACCCGCCGCAGCAAGAAGATAAATAAATATCCCGATAATCACGATACTTACAGTCGTACTAATGAATGCACTTTTTACTTTGCCTGTCTTGTAGACTATTATCCCTCCAGCGACAGAGAAGGCACCAAACATTAATCCGGGCAGCGGTAAATATGCCAATAGAAATTGAGTAGGTATGTTCTGCGACCAACAACCGGCAGCCATAAAGCCGAGCAAGGAAAGGAAGGACAGTAAACCGAAGTAATTAGGTAAACGCGTTGCCCAGGACGCCTTCGACGAGTTAGGTTGAGAAATCTTCCTGACACAATCAACAGTAATAAATACACTCAGAACAATACCTAACAGTGTAAAGTCGATAGCTGTTTCTATAGCATCGCGATTTACGGGATAATAGACATTCTTAGCTGCTACATATAAGCCCATCACGACAAATACAAGAATAGCCATGATGCAAATCTCTATCAAAACGCATTTCCGAACTTTTGTCATGTTGTAGATATTTTGTTTAAATTAATTTCCTCCACCCCACAAAAAGTGGAAGTCACTTAGATCTTGGCTTCCGAGACTTGTCGTAGCCGGCGGATCATCACTCGTATAATTCATGATATTCCCGTAATAGCTATGATCCAAACCTAAGCTATGACCTAGCTCGTGAGTAACTATTACCTTATTATAATCATCGGCAACGCATGCACCAGAGCAAGAGTTCAGATAAGGGGAATTTAAATCTAATTCGTCAGAGCTCGTTGTGCTGGGTATCGAAAGCCCTGCGATACCGACCCATGTGCCAGTTGTGTGGCTGACTTCAAATATCTGCAGATCCACTACTCCTTTGTCACTACTTGTAGCCGTAGTAGAAGCCAAATCAACAGATCCTAACGCGTTCCAAGTGTTAACCGCAACGTTTACTGCACCGGAATATGTCGAGGAGCCGTAATGCCATCGCAACAACGGCGTACTGCTCTCGACCGAGGTCGTTCCTCGAACAAAGTGCCCAAATGGCGTCGAGGAGGTTGCGATTGGACTTCCACTTTGGCTTGAGGTCCCGTTGCCCGTAATGTAATCCGTCGAGGAATTGTTAAAGTGCCACAGTCCGAGCAGATTAGACGAGGAAACCACTTGTGTATTCCAGATATTAGAAATGTCTGACGCCGATCGTTCCGTTTTCCAAATACGTACTTCATCCAGGTTTCCGACAAGCGTATCCAGGGGAGGAGTTCCACCGAATATGATTGAATTGGTGCTTGTGGAAGAGAAACAATTCCCAGACACTGGCCCGGAATGATCCACTGAAAGTGACTGCTGGTTTCCGTCAAAGTATAAGTGGAAAGCGCTGTCCGTCGTTCCGGTGCTTTTTGTTATTCCAACGTAATGCCAAATACTGCTTGTGTCATACGGACTGCCATTCCTGTTGGTAGCGAGGTCGGCGGCGGCATGAAATTGCACTATGCCGGTATCGCACTGCAGAATAAAATCTATGCCTTTATCCGCATCTCTTCCGACGTAATATCCGTTAGTCGTATCACTGCTAACCGTCTCGAGAAAATCCACAACGCTTGATGTGGGTGCTGTGGTCCTGTACCAAAGCTCAATCGTCGACGAGTCCGTGGCCGTGAAATCAACATTCGATGCCGAGTAGGTCAGAGAGCTCGACCCATTGAGGTACTCGCTCGCCGCATTCGAGAGGCTACTCACACGGAAGTCGATGGAGCTCGTACTTGGCCCGAGGAGCTGCCAGGGCGAGGCCAATCCTGTTGCATCTACTGCTCGTGCCTGCCAATGGTAGGAGTGATTGAGGGTGAACGGCACGCTCGTCGTGGCTTGATGCCCTGTCGCCACAAGGCCGCTTGAGGCATTCGCGACATTCATGAAATCCGTGCCTGCGGGTTGCCACTCCACCTCAAGCCGCACGGTGCTTGTTGCCGCAGAATTCACGGTTGCGCCGAAGACAACGGAGTTGTCCGGTGTGCTTGATCCCTCGGTTAATTTCGTCATGGCATCCGCTCGGTACTGCGAGAGGGTTCCGGAGGAGATGGAAATGTCGCCGCATCCCGAGGTGATGCAAACCTGCCTGCCGATCCCGCCGTACCACAGCGCATCCCTCGTGCTCGTATTAATATACGTGTTCGCGAAGAAATACTCATCCATATCCCAGGTGGCGTAGTTATACAGCCCACCGGTTCCTTCCGATACTCCGTTGAATTGCTTCGGCTGGTCGATGGTCTCGATCTGAGTTCCGTTCGTTTCGGTGTCTATATTTGAATCATTCACCCAGAACTCCGTTCTTGAACCTTGTCGTTCCACGGTCACCCAGTTCCAAGCATTCAGCGCCAAATGCTGCCCCGTAGCGCTGATGTAGCATCTGAATGCTCCGGTGCCGGGATACGAGGCGACTTCGAGGCCGTTCACGCAGGTAGCATTATCAGAGATAAATTGCTTTGGGTGTCCTCCTCCGGCTCCTCCGTCTTTTCCCATAAAAACCGGTACGGTGAAATTGGCCCGCGGATATACCCAGAATCCGACCGTCCAGTCCGTGTCCTGCATGGCAAATGTAGAGCTGGGAGCCTGGAAATCGTTCGTCGTGTTGAAGCTTACCGCTGCGCCACCCAGCTTTGAAGACGTCGTGTTGAAGGTCGCGCCGTTATTCGTGCCGTTGTATGCATTTACACTTGAGTCGGTGAGGTCGCTGCTGTTGAAATGGTAGAGCGCTTGGACGCTCGGTACGTAGACCACGGCGTGGGCGACTAAAACACTGTGGCTTCCCGAGAAAAACAAAACGCCTGCGAGGGCGGCGAGGAACGATGCGCGGAAAATTTTTTTGCGCGTCAATGCCGAGAAAGCCATCCACCTAAGCATGCGGCATCCGGAGATTTACGCAAGATACGGACTTATGCACAGCCGAAAACACTTTATCTTTTTTCCAAAGATATTTTTCCGTGACGAAAAGCCCTTACGCCAGAACGCATTTTCGAACCGATTTTAACGGGACGGGAATGATAGTCTCAGAAACCGTAAAACGTTCCCTCCTCGAAATCTTTGGGAGTGGAGAATATCTTTTCGAGGATTCTCGCGGACTCACCGGGAGAGGCCGAGTCAAGGTCAGTGAACCAGAACCGCTTGGACGCGACTCCGGCCTCCTGAAGTTTTCGCAAAGTTTTCATTTCCATATTTTTCTTAATCATCAAAAATGGGCCCTCGGCGAAACGCACCGAGGGCCCGGAGGCAAGGAGTTAATCTCTTATTGGAGTTTAGCTTGAAGTCTTTGCGTGGTCAAGATTCCTGGTGCTGGAGGAACATTTGTGAATGGAGCCTTTTTAAATTCGACACGAATCAGACGGTCGGTGACAGAATCAACATTCTCTATCGAGTGTGGCGGTTCCGGCCCCTTCATCATAACCATAGGGAATGGCTCATTGGGAGATGCAGCTGGCGCTTTTAGATCTGGGCCGCCCTGAATGTGGTCTATGAATTTACCTGCCTGATAAGCGATGAGAATCGAGTTCCATCGGTGACCATGAACGTTCTCCTTCTCGCCCGGATTAACCGTGACCAAGAGAATCCGAAAGTCGTCGTCCTCATAGAGGACTCTGTGGTTTTTTGGAGCGGCCTTCACTGCGTCCGGCCATTCGGAGGAATTCTTTTGGGCAAAAACGCCCGCGCCGAAGGAGAGCATGCAAAGGCAAAAAACTAAAGAAGGCATTTTCAAAATACTTGGCCTGGCACTAAAAAGCATAAAGGGCTTCATTGTGCCTCCTTTATAGAGTGAGCCCCCTGCTCTTGGTATAAGCCTAGTCGCGGAGGCTGTAAAGCGTTCCATCCTCGAAATCTCTGCGGGTGAAGAATATTCTTTCGAGAATTTTCAAATTTGGAGGATATTCTCCGTGAAACATCGTTTACCCAGCTCCAACTAGTTGAATTGAGAGGATCATTTCGATGCCTGGATCAGTGGGAATTCTAAAGTTCCACGTGTATACGATATCGCGAGCAGTGGACCCAGCAACCCTATACATGATATTAGAAATCTATATTTAATTGAGGTAACTACTTTTGACCAACCAGCCGGTGATTCTGGCCAACCGCTACGCTCTACAGCTCGCACCTCGCATTGGCGGAATGGCTAAGGTCTACCCCGCAAGTGATATTTCAGAAGCTGGCAAGAAAGTGGCGGTGAAGATATTTGAGCGGGGCACGTTAGACGAAGAGATTATCAGTGAGGCATTCAGCCGGGAACTCCGTGCGCTAAAGGAGTTGCAGCATCCTTCAATCGTTCAATTGCTCGACTGGGGTAACGACCAGCATTCAGGGCGGCCTTTCCTTGTATTGGAATGGTGTGAGAATGATCTTTCAACTTATGCTGACATCGTGGAAGGCTGGGACGGTTTTTATCAGGATCTCGGTCGTCCGATTCTGGACGCTTTGGCTTTCGCTCATTCCCGCCACATTGCCCACAGGGACGTGAAGCCAGCGAACATACTTGTTACTTCGACGGGTCAACCCAAACTGTCAGATTTCAGCATTTCGAAGCTCAAGACCTGGCTAGAGCCAGGTGTAACCCTCGGGGAATTCAAGACCGTACCCTTTTCGCCGCCAGGGAGTGACGACGATTCCTACTCCTTTACTCGAGATGTGTTTGGTTTTGCAGTCCTGGCACTGGACTCTCTTTCAGATATCCGATTGATCCAGTATGAAGACATCGCAAAGGCGCTTGACACATTGGACGTAGTGGATGACGTTCGCGAGCTCCTCCTCCAGTGCCTGTCCAGGAGCCCGGAACTGCGTCCTAGAGATGCCAGAGTACTGCTGGCAAAGCTTGATGCAATCCAGGAAAGACGTAAGGTCGAATGGGAACGACGCGAGTGTGTCTATCTTGACCTTTCTCAGAAAGCATTGAGCGGTCTACGACCGGACTTTTCGTCCGCGTCGAAAGACGAAATTCAGACACAACTTGCCGACGACCTGAACAGCGTGTGCGGAATTAGGCCCTATGCGAGCGAAAGCCGCGAGGTGGTGGAGGGCCACTATGTTCTACTAGGCGCCAGTTTTTCCTGTCATGTGGCGACGGGTCAGAATTCTCCCTTCTTAATTGTTCATGGCGTTCGGAAATTGTCTCCGAGTCTCCTGGAAAAGCAGAGAGAGGATGTTTTTTTGACAAGTCACCGGTTCGTTTTTGGAAAGCCACCGAACGAAATAAACTCAAAACGCATACTGCTGCAGCTTCAAGAACAGATCGAAATACATCAACAAAATCTCAATAGAAAGATTGCAGAGAGGAGGGAGCAACAATTATTTAGCGTATGGTCAGCTCTATTGAAAGCCAAAACAGACCTGGAAAGGCGGAGGGAACAGCCGATCAAGTACAGGGGGTTCAGTACCAAGGGTAATCGGATTGTCTTTACGCTTGCGAAAGCAGTCGAAAACCACATCATCGGGCAACAAAGACAGGTTAAGGAAGGCAAGACTACATTTGTGAGTGGCGAGGTCGAGGACGTATCAGGAGATTCGCTGACGCTTTACGTTCCTTACCGGCTTTCAATTGACTTGCCGCAGCATGGGCAACTCCTTGTCGATACCTTTGCCTCGATGGCTGCGATCGAACGCCAGAAAGCCGCTCTCGACTCTGTGCGATACGACCGGGCTTTGCGGTCGGACCTCCGGGAATTAATTGTCCATCCAGAAAAGAACCCACTCCCATCGAGAGTCGATGGTCTCACATACTTTCATAACGAATTGGACGAAGCAAAGAGGCTGGCGGTCGAGCGAGCCCTTGGCTCGGAGAGCTTTTTAGTCGTGGAGGGACCACCCGGGACCGGGAAAACCACGTTTATCGCGGAGCTCGTTCTGCAGACATTGAAGCGCGATCCCAAAGCTCGCATTCTTCTCAGCTCTCAGACTCATGTCGCGTTGGACAATGCGCTAAGCAGGATCAGAGTAAAGGATTCGTCCGTAAGAATGGTACGCATCGGGCGTTCCGACAATCCACGGATCGCCCCGGAGATTGGCGCACTCTTGCTAGAGAATCAAATTGACGGCTGGCGAGACGACGCCATCTTGAGAGGGCATCGATTCTTGGAAAAGTATGCACAGGAAAACGGTTTTTCTCTTCAGCAGCTAAAGGTCGGAGAACAGCTGAACAAGTTGAGTGTGTTGACCCGGGAGCTTTCAAATCTCGATACTGAAAGCACACGTCGAGAGATCGAACGTAAGGAGTTTCTACAGGCAGACCCTCTGATTTCGAAACAGGGTGGGGCTGCGACCAGGGATCAGGGCGAAGAAATCACCCAAATGAACGAAGATCTGGAAAGGCTCAAGCTAGAACGTGGCGCCAAAGAAAAGGAAAGGAAGGCATTGTGCGATGAACTTAGGAAGGATGACTTGGCCAAAGATTTGCTCGACTTCAGCCCAGAGGAGATTGCATCCTGGGCGAAAGCATTCTTCCCGGATACTTCGCCATCCGCCCGTATCCTGCGTGATCTACTCGACGTTCAAGTCGAGTGGGCTGCCCGATTTGGCCGAAGCGCAGACTTTCACCCTGCGCTGGTCAACGCCTGCCAGGTAATCGCAGGCACTTGTGTAGGCATAGCGGGGATAAAAGGACTTCAGGATTTGGAGTTCGATCTTTGTATTGTCGACGAGGCTTCGAAAGCAACGCCCACGGAGACCCTGGTCCCAATCTCGCGCTCCCAACGGTGGATTCTGGTGGGTGACAAGCGTCAATTGCCGCCATTCGTTGAGGAAGGCCTTCTGGAAGATCAACTGCTGGTGCGCTACGGCCTAGACACGCAGGATCTCACTGCGACTCTGTTTGACCGCCTATTAGATCTTCTGCCGGACGACTGCAGAACTTCTCTCTCTCGCCAGCACAGGATGGTCCCGGCGATAGGAAATCTGATCAGCCAGTGCTTTTACGATGGCGAACTAAAAAGCGCAGAGAAAGCGGAAGATGACACGTTTTCGAACCTTTTGCCAAAATCAGTCACATGGCTTTCTACATCCTCACACCTCGACAGAAATGAAATCCTGGCGGACACGAGTTTCACAAACATATGTGAGTCGCAGATAATCACCGACCTGCTGAGGCGAATGGGCACACTCGCCGAAAACCGCAATCGCCGATACAAAGTTGCCGTACTTACAGGGTACGCGGAGCAGAAAAAACTTCTCGAACGTACGTTTGCGCCCTATGTTTCTCAACACCCAAGTTTGCAGGTCGAATGGAATACGGTCGATGCCTTTCAGGGCCGCGAAGCTGAGGTTGCCATCTATTCAGTCACGAGGTCGAACCCGAATCGCAAACTGGGATTTCTGAGGGAGAATCGGAGACTCAACGTCGCACTTTCAAGGGGAAGGCTTTTTCTAGTGATCGTCGGCGATATTCATTTCGCCCGAGAAATTGAAGGTGAAAATCCTTTCGGAAAAGTTATCCAGCACATAGAACTCAATCCGAAAGAATGTTGCATCAGGGAATTTAGATGATATCTCATGAAGAAATCGCTCGCAAATTTCAGCACCTGAAACCCACATTTCACCTGGCGGACCAAGTGGCGGTTGGCCTGCCGATTTATTCAGTTACAATCCGCGCGTTGACACTCTCACGGAAACCAATTCCGCCAATCGACGAGTTCGTTTTGAAATGCATTGACCGTGGATTGCGTTCAACCGCTCAGATTTCAGAATTCTTGGGTCTGGATGAGGCGGTCATAAAAAACACGTTGGTCAATCTGGCGCAGATGGACTGTATCGCTCTAATACCGGAGGCTAATTCACGAAACCAGATTCTCCGGCTAACGCGCAAAGGTAAAACGACTCTCCAAACGGCGGAAATAGAAGAGCCGGAGGAGCGTGAATTCAAGCTTCACTACGATGGCTTATTGAGAAAGGCGGCCTGGTATGGGCGTCTCGAAACACTGCGCTTCGACGAACTCCGGGAGAATGACTTTTATGAGATTCAAGCATATCCGCCCAAAAGACCTCAGCTGTCGGATCTTGAGGTCAGAGACGTTGAGAGAATAGTTCGAGCCCTTGGTAATCCTGACCGACGCAAGCGGGATCTGCTCGCAATTAAGAAAATAGAACGGGTACAAAAGTTATTCATACCAGCGCTTGCTCTTGCATACGTTTCTGACGGAGCGGTGGACATTCAAGTGGCTTTCTTGATTGATGGGAAGTTATCCGTCGAGCATGAACTTGCATATGCAAAGATGGACGGCCCGAAGAAACAGGGCATTGATAAGACGATCAAATCATCTGTTGCGGAAGGCCAGGTCGCCGAAGATTTGGGACGCGAATTAGGAATGCGCGAGAAGGAAGTGAGTCAGGCTGAGGCTGAAGTTACAAGCGCGCTGCTGGCTGCGGAACAGTGTGAGGCTAGGCTGGAATTGGCAGAGGACGAGACAGACAAGGAAACTCTGAAACTGGAATTAGAAAAGCTCGATGCAGCCAAGCGGGATGCTGAAGCCGCACTGCAAGCTCTGCCCATTCGTAATCTCTACACTTTCGACCACCCTCCCCTGCTTGAAGAGGCGCTGAATCACACGAGAGAACGGTTGATGATCATTTCTCCCTGGATCAAGGCGAATGTCGTCGACAAAGGCTTTCTGGAAAAACTAGAAGCTCTCCTCAAAAGAAATGTCGCAGTGTTCATTGGATACGGGATCAGCAAGCAACCGACGGCGAATCTTGATCCGCAACACCAGGCGGCCAGAGACCAACTGAGTCATCTCGCGGGCAAGTATTCGAGTTTCCGTTTTAAGAGACTGGGAGACACCCACGCCAAAATACTTATCAAAGACAGCGACTTCAGTGTAGTCAGCAGCTTTAACTGGCTCTCTTTTAAGGGTGACCCCAATCGTACTTTTCGCGACGAACAAGGCCTGAAGGTCCAAGACAAGAACTTTATAGAGAAGAAGTTTGCCGAGTTGCTCCCTAGATTTAACTCAGTGCCATAGCAGAGGCCGCCCCTACCCCGCGAGAGAAAGATTGTTAACGGCCTTGCGCTTGAGGCTATCGTCAGGATTCAGATATTGGCGTGTGGTTTCAAGATCACTGTGACCGAGGAGATGCTGAACAGTGACAATGTCGCAGCCCTTCTCTAGGAGCCGGGTTGCGTAGGTATGGCGAAATTTGTGCAGCGTGGCGTGCCCGATGCCAGCGCGCGACGCGATCTCCTTGAAACGCCGGAGCAGATGGTTCAGCCTCTCGCCTTTTGGATTCGGAAAGACCCAGTCCGCCGGGCGCGGCAATGCCTTCAAGAGCTGAACAAGATCCGGGGGAATAGGAATGACGCGCTCCTCATAGTCTTTGGGCGAGAAGCCGTCTTTTCCTTCCCCCGTGACGCGGATCGTGGCGCGCTTCAGGTCAATATCTCGCCACGTGAGGAAATAGAGCTCGCGCTTTCGAAGGCCGGTTAGTAGTAGTGTCGCAAAAATTGCCTTCTCAGACTCATCGCAGGTTGCAAAGAGTTTGTCGAGTTCTTCTTGCGCATACACAGACGGTTTTCGCTTGGCTCTCTTCCTTTCGTCCTTGAGTGGTTTGAAATGCGCGCAGGGATTCAGCATCGGGAGGCCGCGCTCGTGGATGAGATAATAAAAGAAAGTGCGTAGCGTGCTCACCTCGAAATTTATCGTCCGGGGCGTTACCGGGCGCTTGCGCCCTTCGCTCGGTTCCGTGCTCCTCTTGGTTTTGTATTCATCGATGTCAGCGCGGGTGATCGCCTCGACGTATTTCTTGCGCACCGAGGCGAGTTCGAAATGCCCGAGGACCTGCTCGTAGCGCCGAAGTGTTTCGGGCTTCCCCGGAGAGTGATTACGTACGTGGTCGGCAAACATCCGGACGGCATCACTAATCCTAGTTGCACTTGCCTCGTCGGCGGTTGGCGGAACTCCTCCCTGCTCCAGAAGCTCGCCTACCAATTCGTGTTGCTTCCGTCGCTGCGCTTCCGCTGCTTCACTAGGGGTTATTCCGGCGCGCTCGCGGCGGCGCTTCTTTCCTTCCCACCATTCAAGAAAGTAGTAGCCGGAGCGCTTGTCCCAGACGTACCGACTTCCGATTCGGTCGAGACTGATAAATTTCCACAGGCCTCCGGCAATTCGGACCTTTTTGATGATCCGAACACGCTTCTTAGCCACCCGGCCCAGCCCCCTCGCGGAAGGGCTAGAGGCAGCTTTGGGAGTGTCTTTTTGCCCGGCGCGGAAAGGGTTCACTGGCAAGTCCTTGGTGTCTATTATAGAGAATTAATAGACACCAAGAGGGTATCAAACCTCGTAAACCACTGCAATAACAAAAGAAAATAAGATTTGGCTGGGAGGCCTGGACTCGAACCAGGATAGTCAGCTCCAGAGGCTGATGTACTACCGATTGTACGACCTCCCAGCCGAGGGAGAAGCAAGAAATGGGCCGTGGCGAACCGGGAATTGTTCCCGGCCTCACGACCCAGCTTCTTTACTTTAGACAGGAAACTTGAATCCGTCAACCGAGTGTGGCATCGCAGGTGCGAGCCGCGTGCCGGCGCATCTGTCCCCGGTCAAGCGCCATTGATTCATTGCGCCGTAGAATCGTGAAAGTGATCCACAAAATCGATCGGTTTGATTCTCTAAAACTCGTCGAGGAATAGACTTTATCCTTGAGATGGCGGGGCCCCGCCAGTACCATCGTTTGCCAGCGTTTCGCGAAGTTGCGGACATGCGCTCTTTCAGGGGAGCCACTCACGATGCCAGCCGCCGTCAGCGAATGGTCGAACCTCATTCTCCGTTGGATCCACGTGCTTGCCGGAATTTTCTGGATCGGACAAACGTATTATTTCACCAAGCTGGAGGGACGAATGGCCCTGGATGAAGAGACCGCGCGAAATTCAGGCAGGCTGCCCCAGGTTTGGCTGGTACACAGCGGCAGCTTCTCCCTTGTCGAAAGACAGGCTTCGCCTAAAGCAGTGCCGGCAAAATTCTACTGGTTCCGATGGGAAGCGCTGATCACCTGGATTTCCGGTTTCCTGCTGCTGGGCCTGCTGTACTACTCCGGCGGCCTGCTGCTGGATGACAGCGTTTCAAATATCGGCATGGGGATGGGAGTAGCGATAGGCCTCGGCACGCTGATTTTAGGTTTTTCTGTGTATGAGGGCATCTGGATGTCGCCACTGGGACGAACACCAGTTCTGGCCGCGACGATTTGCTATCTGCTCGTCGTCGCGCTTGCTTACGGACTCACGCACGTTATCAGCGGCCGCGCCGCCTACATTCACATCGGCGCATTATTCGGCACGATTATGGCCGCCAACGTTTGGATGGGAATTCTGCCCGCAACCCGCAGAATGCTTTTCTCCATTCGCGAGGGGAAGCCCATCGACACAAAGCTGGCGGAACGGGCGAAACGACGCACCATCCATAACACCTATATGACCGTTCCCCTGATTTTTTTGATGATCAGCAACCACTTCCCGACGGCCACTTACGGCGCGAGCTACAATTGGCTGATTTTGTCCGCGCTGGTGCTGGCGGGCGGCGTTTCCGCGAAATTTATCTACAGGGCCTGACAAAATATACGGAGCCGCGTGATCTGGATAGATCCCCGATTGCGGACCGTTCCTCAACACATAGATTCAATGTCATCCGCCCATGGATTGGCGAAACTGGCCAACCTCTACTTGTGAACCCGAGCTAGGTTCCAGTCTTCTCCACAAATTAAAAAATGTACGCACGTCATAGTGGTCGCGCGAGAGCCTACCGCAAACGCTGTAGAGAGAAAATAGTACGAGTGGAATACTTATCCACTTTTAACAAACCAGCAAAGAATTAAGAAACCCTCCAGCCGACATCGCAAGGCGCCGCATAAGAACCGTGCGGTGGGCGCAACGTTTCTCACCATATTCATACTGAAGGAATGCGCCTGTAATTTTGCAGTTGCACTCTCCGCGATGCGCAGCTCATTCCCCTGGTTACCATCGAGACCACTGGAAAGGGAGGAACAAAAGAATGGCCTTCAAGAAAGCGACTGCAAGGATTCTGAACGGAGCACGGTTAGTTCTTGCATTGGTTGCGATGATGCAGTTCAGTTTTTTCGGACCGTTGGTGGAAAGCGCCAAGGCTGACGACAATCACACCAGCACACCCATCAAGCACGTGATCATCATCGTCGGTGAAAACCGCACCTTCGACCATATTTTTGCCACTTACATGCCAAAAGCGGGAGAGAGTGTAAACAATCTCCTGTCCGAAGGAATTGTCAATTCGGACGGGTCGAAGGGCCTGAACTTTGCTCAGGCAGCCCAAAACTCCGCCGACGTCACCGGCAGCGCTACGTACCAGCTTAGCCCCACAACGGGAAAAGCCCCTTACTCCTTTCTCCCTGCGCCACTAAATGGAGGACCGACAAACCCATGCACGAATAATGGAATCTGCAGCCTGGGAGACGCTACGTCGTCGGAAGACGGCTTGTCCGACACTCCGACGAACTATTATGAATTTTTGTTAACCGGAGGCACCGGACTGACGGGAAAAGTTCCGGACACCCGCATCAACGGGGTAAACGGTTCGGCGCCCTATTCCAGCCTCAAGTCGGGCCCATTCCAGCTCACCAACTCCACTTCATTTCCCTATGACTCGTACGCCGCGAGCCCCGTGCACCGTTTCTATCAAATGTGGCAGCAAGAAGACTGCAGCGCGACCCATGCGACATCGGCAAATCCAAGCGGTTGCCTGGCGGATTTCTTCACCTGGACCGAGGTGACCGTCGGGTCCAACAACAACGGCAAGGCTCAACCGGCAAACTTCAGCACGGATTATGCGCCGGGCAAGGTTACGACCGGCGAGGGCGCAACCTCCATGGGCTTCTACAACATTCAGCAAGGGGACGCGCCATACACCAAGGAACTCGTCGACAACTATGCGATGAGTGACAACTACCACCAGCCGGTTATGGGCGGGACCGGCGCGAACAGCATCATGCTGGGGTTTGGGGATGCCATCTGGTTCAGCGATGAGCACGGCAACCCTCTGGTACCTCCGCACAACGCGGTAACGTTTGCGGGCGGCCCGGTGGATGAAATCGAGAATCCCAACCCGGTTCCCGGAACGAATAATTGGTGGATCGAGGACGGCTACGGCGGTTTTGGCAACAATGGAGCGTCCACGGGAGTCTATGGCGGCGGCAGCTACAGCGACTGCTCCGATACTTCGCAACCGGGTGTCGGCCCAATCGTTACGTACCTTGGTTCATTAACGCCCGCTATCAAATCGAACTGTGAACCTGGTCACTACTACCTGCTGAATAATTACAACCCGGGCTATTTCGGCGATGGCGGCGACGCCTACACCAACAACAATTCCAACAACACTCCGTTCACGATTCCCGGCACCACTCAGCGGAGCATCGCGGATGTCCTGATGGCCAGCAACGTCTCCTGGAAGAGCTACAACGATCAGTGGGACCGCTACCTCACGGACCAATATCAACTCGATTACGGAAAAGTGGGGCCGCAGAGCGACCAGTACTGCAACATTTGCAACCCGTTCCAATACCAGAAACAGATCATGACCAACGCTGCCGTGCGCAAAACCCACATCATGGACACCGACGAACTCTACAAAGACATCGTGAAAGGCACCCTGCCCGCCGTGTCTTACGTGAAGCCGAGCGGATGGGTGGATGGCCACCCGGCTTCATCGAAATGGAACCTCTTTGAAGGATTCGTGAAAAAGATCGTGGATGCCGTAAAGGCGAATCCTTCCCTTTGGAGCAGCACCGCGATTTTCATCACCACGGATGAAGGCGGCGGCTACTACGACTCCGGCTACGTGCAGCCGCTGGATTTCTTCGGAGACGGCACGCGGATCCCATTGATCGCGGTTTCACCCTACGCCAAGCCCGGCCATGTTTCACACACCTATGCGGATCACGTTTCGATCCTGAAGTTCATCGAACACAACTGGTACCTCAATCCGATCACCGCGCGCAGCCGGGATAATCTTCCCAACCCCACCTCTGGAGCAACGCCATACGTCCCGGGAAACAGCCCTGCGATCGGCGACCTGTTCGATCTGTTCCAGTTCCCGTGAAGCCCAGGACAAACATCCAAGAGATGAAAGAATAACCATCGCGGCAAGAAGTCAGCGGACTCGAGCCTCCGGCGCCAGTTTTGTGCGCGCCGGGGGCTTCCGCGTTTTAGGAGCGTACTCGGAAAGGCGGAGAAGAACGCCGTCTCGTTCCCCGCGATTTTCACAACTGAATGGCGCTAGGTAAGCTTCGAAGGAAATTTGGAACACCTCAAGTGCGCCCCGCGCGCGGCACCACCGGAATCATCCGGCCCTTTTCGAGCGTGAAAGAGCTTCCCCTCCACTCGATGCGGTTCATTCCGAAGCTCGCGAGCCAAACGAAAAACGAGAGCAGATCGCGCAACGGCAGCAGCCAAACGCGCCGCCGCAAAACGGGATCATGCAGTCCCCAAACACCGACCGCCCAGGCCATCGCGAATCGCAAAACAAAATAGCCGCCGAGATACCCCGCGGCGATTGCTGCCGATGGCGCAAACCACGCAGCAGCTATTGCCCAGGGAAGGCCGTGCGTAAACAGCATCCCGAAATGTCCGCCCGGGCGGATATTGCGGATTCCAATGGCCCAGCGCAATTCGTGCCGCAGGTATGCGCCGAGCGTTTGCGAGGGAAACGCCATCCAGACCGGCTCAGGCAATAGCTCGATCCGGTAGCCGCGAGCGGCAATGCGGCGGCCCAGTTCGTAATCGTCGGAGTGGAGGTCTACCATTGCCTCGAAGCCGCCGATTTCGGCAAGACGCTGTTTCATCGTGGCCATCGTCGAACCCATCATGAATTTCAGTCCTTCGAGTTCGCGCGCAACGAGCGCCGCACCACAAAACGCCGCCGAGGAGCCCACGCAATCCATGGCAGCGACGAACTGCAGGTTGTCTCGCCCGCGATACAGCGCCGTCACACCGCCAACGCCCGGATCGCGGAACATCGCCGCGACGCTTTGCAAATATCCCGGCTCTACTTGCACGTCGCTATCGGTGATGACCAGCAGGTCGTGCCGAGCCTCGCGCACCAGACGGCACAGGTTGGAAACCTTGGTGTTCGCGCCCAACCGCTCCGCCACGACAATCAGCCGAATGGATCGTCCGGGAAAATCGGCCATCAGTTTTTGCACGACCGGAACGGCTGGATCCTGCAAATCGTTCACGGCAAACAGCATTTCAAATTCCGGATAGTCCTGGCGGCAAAAGCTGGCGAAATTTTCGTACGCGCCGGGATCCAGACCGCAGATTGGCTTGAACACGCTAATCGCAGGAGTTTCCTCTTTCGCCGGTTGCAGACGGCCTGCCTGGCGGTGCGCCACACGGAAGAATCGCCACGCGGAATAAATTCCAACGAGATAATAAAACAGCGGGCCTGCCGCCAGCGCCAGAATGACCCTGCGGATGACCGTAATCATGGAAGGGTAATGCAGCGAAGCGGGTAAATTGTCCGCCCACGCCATGCCCACGCCGAAGCAGATCAAAAGAATCCCCGCCCAGCGCGTTCCGTTCAATTGCTCGCCCAAAAATATTTTCGCGCCAATCGCTCCGGCCACATACGCGAGCGATGTCGCGGGAATCACAAAGCTCACGGGAAACCACGACAGCATCGCCAGGAACGAAAAGAACGAAGCCGTCATCAAAAGCACACCGATCCAAAGCCAGCCGACGCGCAGCGCGCGCAGAACAAACGACACAATCGCGCGCGGATGGAAATCGTGCACTTCGCCCAGCAGCTTCATCGCGTGCGTAAGGCAAATTTCTCCGCCCGTGCCGGTCAGGACCACGAAGATGAGGATGGACGCCGTGCGCATGTCAGTCGGGCGTTCCCTGCGGAGTCGTGCGATGCGGCGTGCGGTTGATCAGCACGACGCCCAGAACAATCAGAACGATTCCGATCCACCGCGCCGTGGAAACCTGTTCGTGCAAAAACAGGTATGCGAGCAGCGGGACCAGCGCGTAGGCAATCGCGGAAAACGGCATCACGAAACTATAGTCGGCCCACGAGAGCACAAGCATGTGGCACACCATGAACGCCAACATCATCGCAATTCCGGCCCAAATCGTTCCGCTCGTCAGCACGCGCGCCGCTCCTGCCGCCAGGGACGCAAAGTGAGAAATGTCCAGGTCCCCTGCGTCCTTCATCCCTTTGCTCAGGATCGTGTTCCCCACCGACCCGAGCAGGACGAGCAGGAATAGCAGCACGTAGGTTTTCGTGTGGTGAGTTTTTGGAGCGGTCATCGCAGGGAGAAGATCGAGTGGCGCATGCTTCAGCTTGCGGGGTTAGTTGCGCCGCAATCAATCGTGCACCAACAACCCCCGCAGGCTAAAGCCCGCGCCACTGAAATCCAGTTTAGTCCCCGGCGCTCGAAGCGGGTGCCGCGGCGGACTGGGCCATTTCGCGCGCCGTCGCCTTGCGCTCGTGCAGAAACTTGAAGAACTCGACGCCTTCGCGCAGCCGCCGCTTCATCACTTCCGGATCGCGCAGCATCCCGCCGAACAGCGAGAACATTTTCCGCGGGCGGAAATAGAATTTCCTGTAAAGGTCTTCCACGGAATTAAAAATCACGGTCGAGCTGAGTTTCGGATAATTCATGGCCGCCGTCTGGATGCCGTGCGTATCCACGAGCTCCCCGCTCTGAATCTGCAGCCAGCCCTGCTCCTGCGCCTGGCGGTACAATTCCGTGCCCGGATAGGGCGCGGCGAGCGAAACCTGGATCGTTTCGGGATCGATATCGCAGGCGAACCGGATGGTCTGCTGGATCGTTTCCGGCGTCTCGCCCGGCAGCCCGAGTATGAATGTCCCATGAATTTTGATTCCAAGATCGCGGGCGTTGCGTGAAAACTCGCGCGCGATATCGATGCGCACGCCTTTCTTGATGTTGATCAGAATTTGATCGTTCCCGGATTCGTATCCCACCAAAAGCAGCCGCAGGCCGTTGTCTTTCATGATCTCGAGCGTCCTGCGCGGGACGTTTGCTTTGGCGTTGCACGACCAGTTCAGCCCCAGCTTGCCCAGGCGCCGCGCAATTTCCTCGGCGCGCGGCAAATCGTCCGTGAACGTGTCATCGTCAAAAAAGAATTCGCGCACCTGCGGAAAATATTTCTTCGCCAGCGCCATTTCATTGGCCACATTTTCCGGACTGCGCACCCGGTAACGATGCCCGCCCAGAGTCTGCGGCCACAGGCAGAACGTGCATTTCGAGCGGCATCCCCGTCCGGTATAAAGCGAGACATAGGGGTGCTGCAAATATCCGATAAAATAATTCTCGATGGTCAGATCGCGCTTGTACACGTCCACGACGTAGGGAAGTTCATCCATGTTCTCAATCGTGGGGCGTGGCGGCGTGAGCGTGACGCGCCCGTTATCGCGATAGGCGATCCCACCCACATCTTTGAGCGGCTTGCGGGCCGCGATTTCCGCGCAAATATAATCGAATTCGCCGAGAGAAACCCAGTCCACCGCCGGCGCCGCGTTCATGGATTGCAGCGGCAGAACACCGACGTGGGCGCCAACCATCCCGATCATGATTTTCGGATTCACTTCCTTGAGGTGCGCGGCAAATTTCGCGTCGTTGGGAAATGACGGCGTGCTCGTATGCAGCACAGCCAATTCGTAATCCTTCGCCAGGGGCGCCACCTGATCGACCGTAAGCCCATCCGGCGGCGCATCAATCAAGCGGCTGCCGGGCACCATGGCCGCAGGCTGCGCCAGCCACGTCGGATACCAGAAGGATTTGATCTCCCGACGCGCCTGGTAGCGCGCGCCGGCCCCGCCGTCAAAGCCCTCATAACTCGGCGGATTCAAAAATAGCGTTTTCATCACTTCGGGCATTCTGTTCTTCCCCTGACCCAGAACTTCGCTAACGAATGCAACTCTTCTGAGCCTATTATCTTACCTGAAACCCGGCCCGCCTCGATAGAAAACTCAGCGAGCGGTGTTGTCTCCATATCGAAAAAACGGGATCCTTTGAAATAGCACAGGCACTCTTGCCTGTGCGGTTTTTGCAACACTATCGCGTCTAAATCACCGGTGACAATTGCACTACCCGCACAGCCAGGAGTGGCTGTGCTATTGCAGCACCTGGGCCAATTGGCCGGTTGTGTGGAGAAGCTCCAACTGCGTCTGTTGGAGAGAATAATTGGCATCCAAAAACGCCAGCCACTTGTCGTTTTCCTCGATGTGCGCGGCTTCCAGGTCCTTTAAGCTGCCGCGCCCCCCGTCAAACTGCGCCTGCAAAACGCGCACATTCTCCTGCGCCAGCTGCAACTCCAGCCGCGCCACTTCTCCTCCGAGTTCCGCCTCGCGCACCAGCCTGGCCTTGCGGCGGACATCCAGACTGATTTCGCTGCGTTTTTTTTCCAGGGCCAGATTGGCGGCATTCAAATCGGCTTGCGCAAAAGCGACGGCGGAGGAAGTGCGCGAAGCAAAGATGGGAATTTGCACCTGGACTCCGAAGATGACGTTGTTGCGCTGAAACTTGCTGAAGAAATCGGTGTAATTGTTGATCTTGCTCAGCACATTGTACTGGCCGGTCAGGGCGAACGAAGGCCAGCGCCCGCCCTGCTCGCCTTTGAGTTTGAATTCGCGCGCCCGCAACTCGGTTTGCGCCTCTTTCAGGTCCACGTTGTTGGCCATCGCTTCCGATACAACGTCCTTCGAGGCCTCCGCGGCCGCCCCCGGAATTACCTCGGTGGAGACATCGATTCTCTCATCCGCCGGCAGCCCCATCATGTCGCGCATTTCGCCCGATAGGGAATCGTCGCGGTCCTCCAATTGCGCGATTCGCTGCTCGATTCGCGCCGTGGTCAGCTGCGCCCGGATCACCTCAACGGGCAGCTCGCGTCCGGTATCCGCCCGCTCACGAGTCGCCTCCAGAATCCGTCCCGCGCTCGTGCGTTCGCTGTGCATGAGTTCCAGAGCGTGCCGCACTTTTGCCAGCTCGAGGTAGTCCATCGCCGCGCGCGACATCACCGTGTCGCGGACGTCGTCCATCGAAAGCCGCTGCTCCTCAGCTCTTTGTTCTGCGGCGCGCTGTTCCCCCTTCAGTGGTGGATTGAAAATTTGCTGCGTATAGGAAAGCGTGAATATGGCGGGTGCGCCTCCCCCCTCCAGGAGCGGAAAGCCGTTGGTGTAGGCCACGCCCGTCCCGGAATAAAGGTTGGGAAGAAACACGGACTTCGCCACGCCGATCTGGCGCTGCATCACGCCGTACTGCAGCCGCGCCAGGGCCAGATCGCGGCTGTTGGCCACGGCGAGGTTCACGGCTTCCTTCAAGGTCAGCCTGCGCGCCAACTCCGCATCCTGCGCGCGAATCGCCCCGGCGCTCGCCAAGCTGCAAATCGTCAATCCAGCCGCGTAAAACACTGCCGGCCAAATTCGCCGAACGCTTCCCGTGAAATTTCGCTCGCACATCTTATTGCACCTGCTTTCCATCGGTTTCACGCGCGCATGCTTTGATGCCCAGGGAGGCCAACGCCATTTTCCGGTTTCCACGAAAACCGGACAAAGCCGCGCTTATTCATACCGCAGCGATTCGGTGGGCTGCAATTGCGCGGCGCGCTCCGCAGGCAAGTATCCGAAGAACACGCCAACCGAACATGACACTAAAAACGCCAGGACTACCGATTCCCATGGCACGGGAAGGCTGATGTTTGCCGGAAGCAACGGCCGCACCAGAACAGGAATCGCGACCGCGATCAGGATTCCCAGCACCGACCCGAAACCGCTGATCAAAAATGCCTCCAGCAAAAACTGATACAAAATTTCCTGGTGCCTCGCCCCGATGGCCCTTCGAATCCCGATCTCCCGCGTGCGTTCCTGAACGGTTACCAGCATGATGTTCATGATCCCAATGCCGCTGACCAGCAGCGCGATGAATCCGATGAGCAGCAGAACGACCGTCAGGGCCAGCGCGATTCTTCGCGCCGCAACCAGGATGGAGCTGAGATTCTGCACCGAATAACGCGCCCGCGTGGGATGCCGGCTGGTCAACAGGGCCTCCAGTTGGCGGGTCGCGGGGATCACGCCTTCGGGCGTGCTGGCCTGCAGGTAGAGCATCTCCAGCGACGAATCTCCCAGGTAGTTTTTCATCAACGGAAAAGGAATCAGAACGGAGTAATCCTGAATTTCAGAAAGCCCGAAGGTCTCCACGCGCTCCCGAAAAACTCCGATGACCGTAAAGCTGAGTTCGCCGACGCGCAAACTTTGTCCAATCGGGTCGGCATACGGAAAAGCAAACTTTGCGAGTTGCGTGGTGATCAGACAAACCCGGCTTCGTTGGGCAATGTCCTCGGCATCCAGGAACCGGCCCTGCAAAATCAGCAAATTTCGAATTCGCTGGAACCCCTCGGTGACGCCCACCAGGTTCACGTTTCGCTCGACCGAGCCGGCATTCACGGTGGCCAGATCGCCACGCGTTCCGGCCACGGCCACCACGCCCGGAATCCCCGCTTTCGCGGCGTTCATGTCCTCGATCGACAATTCGTCCTGCAACATGACTGGTTGGTTCGGGTCAATGTCCAACCGCGCGTAGACCAGGTTGGATCCGACGCCCTCGATTTGCTGGATAACGTAGCGCCGCCCGCTGAGTGCCACGGTCACAACCAGGACGATGCAGGCGCTGCCGATAATCACGCCCAGCGTGGTCAAAAACGCGCGGACTTTATTGGCCCAAAGAGCGTCCAGCGCCACCATCCAGGTCTCGTTGCGTAGCATCATGAGAATTCCCGTGGACTATACCAAACCTAGTTCGATAAACGCTGCCCGCCGGGCGCTGTTTCCTCTACTTCCTTTGCACCCGCCTCAAATCCTCTTCCACCTTTTTGTCATGCGGATCCAGGGAAAGCGATAGCCGGAATTGTTCAGCCGCTTCGGAAAATCGCCCCAGCGATTCGTACAGTTTGCCAAGCCATTCCCGCGCGGCCGCGTGCGGCGGAAGATCGGAATTATCGGGAACAGTGGCCAAATAGGATTTCAGCAGCATTTCAGCTTCCATGGGGCTTTTTCCCTGCACCACCAGGAGAGCCCCTTTGTAAAACTTCAACCGGCGGTCGTCGGGATCGATCTTCCCGGCCTTGTCGATGGCCTCGCCCATTTTTTCAGCGTTGGCGCGGTCGCGATAATAATCGCTCACCTCGAAGTAGACGCCTGCCCGGTCGGCGCCCGATTCCAGAAGTTTGTCGAACACTGCATCTGCCTCAGGGATCCTTTTTTTTGTAGCGAAGAACTCCCCGCGGGCAAGTTGTCCCTGAATGGGATCGATCTTCTCGAGCGCATCGATGTGTTTCAACGCTTTTTCGTCGCCGCCCCCGACGACGCTGGGAGCGTTCATTTCGTAACGGATCAGATCGCGTTGCCCCTCCAGATTCTGAGGATCCAGCTCGACGGCGATTTCAAATTCCCGGTGCGCTTTTCGCGCCCAGCTCATCGCGCTCAAGAATAAACTTTCCTCGGCCTTCCGCCCGTAAGCCCTGCCGAGCCAGTCATGGTATTCGGAATTTTTGGGAGCAAGCTGGACGGCCCGCTCCAGGCTCCCCACGGCCCGCAGGAATTCGCGCAGTTGATAATAACTCTGTCCCAGCAGGAGTTGCAGGGAGGCGTCCTCGGGCGATTTTGCAATGGCGATGTTCAGCGCGTCCACGGCGCGATTGTAGCGTCCGGCGTTATAGTCGTGTTGCGCATCAACCAGAGAAGTCTGTCCCGCAAAAACCGACGACCCGCTCAATCCACAGTACAAAACCAGCGCCGTGGCTGCGAATGAAAAACGCGGCATCATTCCGGGCGCACCGGTATTATGCGCAGATTTTCTTTGAGGGAAACCTCCCCGGGCAGCGCCACCACGTCGCCTTCGCTCAAGCCGGAAAGAACTTCGATCTTGGTTGGATTCGCGATGCCCACTTTGATCAATCGGCGGTGCAGCCGGTTCTCCTCCACGCGAAACACAAACCGCCTATCACCCTCGATGTAAACGGCCCCGCGTGGAACCACCAGAGCCGCGGGCCGCTCACTGATATGAATTCGGACATCGACTGTGGTATTGGGGAGCAGGTCCAGCCGGTCATTGCTCACCGAGCAGATCAATTCCCCGACGTTGCGCGTGCCCCGGGTGACCACCTGCTTTGGCAACATTTCCGTTCGCCCATTCCACACACGGTCAGGATGCGCATCCCAGAAAATTTCGACGGACTGATTGATGTCAATCTGTCCGAGCTCCGGCTCATCGATGAACGCCCTGATCCGCACCTGGTGCAGGTCCGCAATCTCGGCCAAAAGGTCGCCGGCCTTCACAAAATCGCCCTGACGAATCGGCAGCGAATACAACGTCCCGTCGAAAGGAGCGGTCCCGTGTGCCGACTGAAGCCGCTCCTCGAGATCGCGAACCGCCGCGCGCCCGTGTTCCACCAGGAGGGCGACACGCCCCTCGTCAAGCTTGGCCTGTTGTTCCAAGGTTTGCTTCATCTTTACAAACGATTGAACGTCGGCTTCCGCCTGCGTCAACTGCAGCCGATTCTGCTCCAATTCCTCGGGCGTTGCGGCTTTCTCGGCCACCAGTTTCGTCAAGGTCTCGTTGTCGTGGTGCAATTGGTCGCGGCTGGCTTGCGCCTTTTGCAAATCGGCTACGGCTTTCGCAAGCTGGCTCGCGTGGCCGCCCGCCTTCGCCACGCTGAGCGCTTCCTCCTGGGTCGCCAGATCGGCGCGAGCCTGCGCCAGATCGGCTTGAACTTCCGTATCGTCCAGGGCAAAAAGCTTCTGGCCGCGCTTTACCTGCTGCCCCTCGACCGTATAGACGCGTTCCACAAAGGTCGGGTATCCCGCGCGAAACGTGCGCGGCGCCAGGGGTTCAACCTTCCCATTGGTGGATACGACCGAACTCAAATTCTCGCGGACTACGTCCGCAACCGCCACGCGGGCCGTGGATCCTCTCCCGCTGAGAAACACCAGCAGGGCAGTCAGCGCCAGGGCGCCGCCCACAAGTAACCACAGTCTTCGGCCCAGCGCCGGTGTCATTCCGTCCTCGTCCTCCCAGCCTTATCTGGCGCGATTAAAACTCGGCATTCTAACAAAGTTTCAGACGGCAGGCGACCGGCCGGAGATGGCTGGATGGCTCCGACTGCGTCCGATAAGATGCGGCATTCCTTCGCCCGGGATGCCGCGCGCCCGAAGCATGCACTCAGCAGAAGTGTCGCAATACCCGCTGGTGTGCTAAAATTTGCCCATGGCCACTGAACCCGCTCCGCCGCAAACCCACACCACGAAACACGAATCTCCGACGCCCGGGCAACCTGTGCTTCATCGTGTTTGCATTCAGTGTAACAATATGTTCCGCGTTACGCCTGAGAATTTTGATGCCAAGCAATGCGCCAACTGCCATAAGGGCTAGTCTCTCCAGCTTGTTTCCGATGTGACACTCCATCCTCCTGCAAATTCGTCTGCCGATCAGATACAATCTGCGCCGCATCTTCTCGAATTGAGATGGCATGATCGAAGCCCATCATCTGGTAAAACGATTCCGGGACAGGAAACGCGGCACCGTGCGCGCCGTCAATGGAGTTAGTTTTTGTTGCCGGCCGGGGGAAATTTACGGGCTTCTCGGAGCCAATGGCGCCGGAAAAACCACCACGCTGCGCATGCTCGCCACCATCCTGGCACCCTCGGAAGGCACCGCCACCGTGGCCGGATATGACGTCGTAAAAGATCCGCAAACCGTCCGCTCCCGCGTGGGATTTCTTTCCACGGCCACCGCCCTCTATGGGCGCCTTTCCGCGCAGGAGATGGTCGAGTATTTCGGCCGCTTGCACGGCCTCGATGAATCCACCCTGCGGCGGCGCATTGACGATATTTTCACCCGGCTCGAAATGAATGATTTCCGCGACCGCCGCTGCGACAAGCTTTCAACCGGGATGAAACAGAAAGTTTCCATCGCGCGGACCCTTGTTCACGACCCCTCGGTGATGATATTCGATGAGCCGACTGTGGGCCTGGATGTCATGGCCGCGCGCACCATCGTCGGTTTCATCAGGGAATGCCGCGACCACGGCAAGACCGTGGTATTTTCCACGCACGTCATGAGCGAAGTCGAAAAGCTCTGCGACCATATCGGAATCATCCATGACGGCAAGTTGCTCGCCGAAGGCACTCTCCCTGATCTGCGGGCTCGATATGGCATTCAAGATCTCGAAACATTATTTGTGAGAGTTGTCGAGCCATGAACCTCCGCAATATTGGCATCGTCTATCACAAGGAACTCGTCGATTCCCTGCGCGATCGCAGGACGGTGATCTCCATGATTGTCGTTCCTTTGCTGCTCATGCCCCTGCTTACCATTGGAATGGGCGCGCTCTCCTTGACCCTGGTGGACCAGGCCCGGAAAGAAACACCCAGGGTCATGATCCTGGGCGGCGCTGATTCGCCCGGCGTGATTGCGGAACTCCAGCAACTCAAGGACGTGGAGGTCGTCCCCGCGAATCCGGACTTCGCCGAGGAAATTTCCAACAAGGAAATTCGCGCGGCTGTCGAAATCCCCAAGGGGTTCGAAGCCAAGCTGGCTGCCGGCGAAACCTCCACCGTAAAAATTTATATGTACGAGGGCGAATTGAAGTCCGGTTTCGGCGCCGACCGGCTGCAACGATTCTTCCGCGAGTTGCGCGACCGGACGATTCGCGAGCACCTCGAAGCGCGGCAGCTGCCGCTTAGCCTGGTGCGCCCGTTCGACATCGAACAGAAGAATGTCGCTCCGCCGGAAAAAGTGGGCGGCGCAATCCTCGGCGGGCTGGTTCCCTACTTCGTCATCCTGCTGTGCCTGACCGGCGCGATGTACCCGGCCATGGATCTGACTGCCGGCGAGAAAGAGCGTGGCACAATCGAAACGATTCTTTGCAGCCCGGTTTCCCGCACCCACCTCGTCCTGGGAAAATTCCTGATGGTGCTCACGGCTTCCATCGCCACGGCGATTCTGACGATCACCTCCATGGCTGTTTCTTTTGGCGCCGGCAAAAAGCTGCTTCTCGGAGTCACGCAGGGAGAGGCCGATGCCGCCTTGCAAATCACGATCACCGGAAAAGCCATGATTTCCATATTTTTTATCGTGCTCCCGCTCGCGGTATTCTTTTCCGCTGCCCTGCTGGCCCTCTCGCTATTCGCGAAAAGCTTCAAGGAAGCGCAGAGCTATATTTCTCCGTTGATGATTGTCGCGGTCCTGCCGGCGGTTGCCGCCATCTTGCCCGGCGTCGAATTAAGCCCGGCTCTGGCGCTTGTGCCCGTGCTGAACACCAGCCTCGTGAGCAAAGAAATCATAACCGGCACCTATCAATGGAACTTGATCGCGCTGATCTTCCTGTCCTCCAGCGTTTATGCCGTGGCGGCGCTGGCCATAGCGGTAAAACTATTTCAGCGGGAAGATGTGCTGTTCAGGACTTGAAGGATAGAGGCAGAGAGGCACGAGGCAAGCTGGCAAGAACAACGCACTTCGATTCTCCCGCGTCTCCCTGCTTCCCTGCCTCGGTCTCTTTCACGCAGGTCTGGCGGGTTCGTGATGCTCGTCCCAGGCGTTGGAGAGGCGCCGCACGGTTTCGCGCAAACGCACGGCTAGCCCCGCGATGGTTTCCAGACGTTCGACGGCGGCAGGCGGCAGACGGTCGCGCCGCGCCAGCAGAAGCTCGGTATTTCCGAGGATTCCGGTCAGCGGATTGTTCACTTCGTGCCGCAGGACTTCCCCGAAGTCGCCTGACAATTCGTCGTTTGGAAATTGCAGCATCCCCGCGGCGCGCTCGGCCATCCGCACCCTGCGGTCCAGCATGGCCGCGACCAGCGGCAAAAAATCATTGGTGCGCGCTACAAAATCCACCGCGCCGGAAGTAATCAGGAACGCCAATCCCCTTTGTTTCTCCGGCGCCGCCGCCACGACGACGGGCGCCGTTTCGGTAAGCACAGCGGTCGCGGATTCCAGCGTCTCGCCCCCAGGCACGTTGTCAATTGCGGATTCGTCCAAAAACACCGCGCCTGGCGCGCTCCTTCCGATTCTCTTTCGCGCCTGCACCACCGTGCCTGCAACCACGATCCGATAGTGTCCGCCAAATGCGGCTAACTCCTCGAAGCATCTCCTGGAAAGATCTTGATCGCCGCTGATGATGAAAATAGTCCGGCTTGTCAAATTCATGGGTCCCTCTTCACGGTTCTCGCTTCACTATTCCCGGCTTGCCGCGCGCGACCGTTCCGCTCCCAAGCCCAATTCCGCGCCCTCCAGCGTGGCGGCAAGAGCTTGCCGGACGGCCCGTTTCAGCTCGTCCACCAGAAACGGCTTGGCCAGGTACGGCAAGCCGCTGGATTTCAGAAATTCAAGCGTTCGCGGCCCGATCGTGTCTCCGGTGACAAACAGGATCTTGTGTTGCATCGGGCTCTTCCCGCGCACCAGCGCGCGATACAGTCCCTGCCCGTCCACGTACGGCATTTTCAGATCGCATATTACTAAAGAGTAATTCTCATTCTCGAGCCGCCCTAGTGCCTCCCGGCTGTCCAGCAGCATGTCCGCGCGGTGCCCTTCCTCGGCCATCACGTCCGCAATCAATGCCGCCACGGTGGGCTCGTCTTCCACAATCAGAATGCGCTCCGCTGTAACGCTGCGCTGCAAATCCGGGAGGGGCGAGGTCGCGGCGGCTTGCCGCCTGATAGCTCTCTCTTCGCCTGCGAAATCAAACCCCGAAACCGACAAAGCAGGGAGTTCCACAGTCAGCGTGGCCCCCCGCCCTTGCTGGCTATCGACGCTGACTTCCCCTCCATGCTCCTGCACGATCCCATAAACTATGGAGAGCCCGAGCCCCGTTCCGACGCCCGCTGGTTTGGTGGTAAAGAACGGATCGAATATGCGCGACACAATGTCGGGCGATATTCCGGGGCCATCGTCGGACACTTCCATGGCCAGGCGGTCGCCCGCGAGGCGCCGCGTGCGAATCAGAATATGTCCGAAGCTGCCCTCTTCCACTCGGGCCATTACGATGGCTTGCTCCGCGTTCACGATCAGGTTTAACACGACTTGCTGGAGTTGCGCCGCATCCGCAAGAGCTTGCGGGAGCGCCGGATCGAGACTCAGCTCCACGTCGATGTTCTCGAGCTTCAATTCGTAGGAGCGCAGGGAAAGCGTGCGCTCTATCACCTCATTCAGATGGACCGCGCGCCGCTCTGGCTTGGTCTCTCGCGAAAAGAGCAGCAAGTTTTTCACGATGCGTCCGGCTCGCTCGGCTTCCTGCGAGATGCGCTGCGCGTCTGCGGCGCGATCCGTCGCGGATCGCCGGCTCAGTAATAGCTGCGCGTAGCCCTGGATGCTCGTCAAAGGATTGTTGAGTTCGTGGGCGATGCCAGAGACGAGCTGGCCCAGCGCGGCCATTTTTTCAGTCTGCAGAAGCTTGGATTGGATCAGGCGCTGCCCGGTAATGTCGCGATAAACTTCCATCCAGCCCAGCCGCCTGCCGTCGGGCTTGTGCAGCGGCCTGGAAAACCGCTCCACGATTTTTCGGGACGGACGGACCAGCTCGAATTCGTCCCAGCTGGCTTCGTCGCCCTGGCAAATATGCTCGCGCCAGCGCGCCGCGGTTTCCGCCGGGCGCAGGAACTGGTAAGCCAGACTGTCAATCAGCGCATGAATGTTGCCGAATTCCAGCAACCGCCGCGATTCAAGTCCAAAGATTGCTGCCAGCCGGTCGCTGGCCATGAGAATGTGCCCGTCGGCGTCCAGCAGCAGCACACCGGATTCGATGGAGTCGACGAGCGCGGCCATTTCGGCCTTCAGGCGTTCTTCGATTTCACGATGTGTCTGCTGCGCTCCTTGATCTTCAACATGAATGAGCCACCTCGGTCCAAGCCCGCCCGTTCCGGGGATCTCGCGCCGAAGGTGCATGCGAATGACTCCCCCTCGTTCGAGCGCCGCTTCGAGTGTCGGCGCGAAAACCCCTTCCTTCGGCCCGGATTCGCTGGCAGGCACATGCAGCAGGTCTCGCCACTCGGTAACCGCATTGCGCGCCACAGGGGAAAAAAGGTCCTCCAGGAATGTTTCCTTCATCCGGCCCCAGGGCGCAAACAAGAGCTTGGCTGCGGAACGGCTGGCTTGCAGAAGCTTTCCTTCCCCGTCAATCACGATCAGAATTTCGCCGCTGTCTTCTATGATCTTTCGCAGGATTTCGTTGGACTCCGCTCGTTCCTCCCGCGCGGCCTCGCGGTCCAGCGCCGAGGCGCCCAGCAACGCGTAGGATTGCAGCCGCGTGAAGTCCTCGGCGGCGTCTTCCGACCGCAGGAGCCCCGCCATCAAAACGCCGCGCGTCACCCCCCGGACCTCCATGGGCGCGGCCACCACGCGATCCAGGACCGCGCGGGCCCCTTCGGACGAGGTACCAGAAAGATTGGCGAGCCCCTGGCCCGCAAGTTCGGATTCCCGGCCCTCTTTCAAAACTGTCCGCCACAGTTGTGAGAGACTTTCCTGATGCGCGACGGCCAGCCACCCTGCCGCGCCGTCCCATCCCTCCCCGGCAAGTGGAGGCGCACTGCCCCGGCCCAGGGCGATGAATTCCGCCTGCAGGTAGTGCCGCGCTGCGCGGGCAATCTGAGAAAGGATGGAGTCGACGGAAACGCCGCACAAAATGGCCCGGGAGAGGCGCACCTGGGCGCTCAATTCCTCCGCTCCCAGTTCGCTGCGGCGGGAATTCCGGTGGTGCTGAATGGCCAGAGCGATTTCATCCGCCCGGGCACGCAACTCGACGAGATCCAATTGTCCTGGCGGCCGGGTGTGGGCCACCATAGCCAATCCTAATGTGCGGTCGCGCGCCCGCACAGGAATCCAGACCGCAGTACGCATACCGATCAGGGGGCCCAAGCGGGGGGTCATCCCATCCATGGCTAATTCCACCCGCAACGGATTGGGGCTTTCGAGCGCCTCTCGTACCGAGGGCATCGAAACATCCAGGCGCTTCCATTGCTCCGGGATTGGACCTGGTTCCGCTTCCACCACCCAGCCGGTGCCGGACTCCCCCCGATGATCTCCGGAGAGCCACAGCCCGGAGCGATCCGCGTCCGCAGCCGCCAGGAGGGCGCGAGCCCCCAACTGCAGCAACTGACTGAGCGGTTCGCCACGCGCGGCGGCGAGGACCGGCGTGTTGGCCCGATCCTCCGCGCCCCGGCCGCCCCGCCATCTTCGCATCCAGCCCGCCGCAGGCATTCCCCCTCCTACAGCCTGGCCCACATAATCAGATAGCTCAGCAGCAGCGCCGTCCCGGCCGTGACTAAAATCGTGATCGCATCCTGGATCCGGCGGTAGTGCAAGAGATAGGTACGATAGATCATGGCAGCCTCCTGCCCTCTTGTCTTGCACCACAGTGGCCAATAGTAGAGTCTGGATAACTCTTTTGGAATCAAGGAGATGCGTATTGCTCGGAATCGCTGCAAAGGCTGCCAGTTCCCATCCCGAAACTCGTACCGGGCACAATTCCCGGATAGGTAAACTGGGCCGCCCGCAAACCGGGACCCTGT
>Ga0210401_10000777_pt1 | contig 38680 bp, 39 predicted proteins | sample IncBWH32MmetaG_FD_150866 | JGI IMG/M metagenome (GOLD analysis project Ga0210401, IMG submission 150866) | Forest soil microbial communities from Barre Woods Harvard Forest LTER site, Petersham, Massachusetts, United States - Inc-BW-H-32-M | ecosystem: Environmental > Terrestrial > Soil >... | reverse complement strand
TACCGGCGGCTTCGCCAGGACCATCAGCGCATGGTAAAGAAGCCCTTGACGGCATCGGCGGATGCCGTCTCTGGATGTCACCTCTTTTGGGAACGCGTTGATGCCAAGTCCGAAGTCGCCGATCGCCTCAGCCGGCCCCGCCCCCGCCAGCGATGCCGTCCAGTCTGCGCTGCGAACCCTCGAGGTCGGCAGCCAGGGCATTGCCGCCGTTGCAACCGCGCTGAAGGGTCCGCTGGGATCGCCCTTTGCCGAGACCGTGGCGTTGATCCACCAGGCCGCCGGCCGCGTCATCGTCACCGGGATCGGCAAATCGGGCCATGTCGCGCGCAAGATCGCCGCGACCCTCGCCTCCACCGGCACGCCCGCTTTCTTCGTGCACACCGCCGAAGCGAGCCACGGCGACCTCGGCATGATCACACCCGATGACGTCATCGTCGCCCTGTCATGGTCCGGCGAGCAGCCGGAGATGAAGAACCTCGTCAATTATTCCGCGCGCTTCGCGATCCCGATGATCGCGATCACGGCGAATGCGGCCTCCTCGCTCGGACAGGCGGCGCGGATCGTGCTGGAACTGCCGAAAGTGCGCGAGGCCTGCCCGCACAATCTGGCGCCGACCACCTCGACGCTGATGCAGGCCGCGATCGGCGACGCGCTCGCGATCGCGCTGTTGGAAAGCCGCGGTTTCACCGCGCTGCAATTCGCCAACTTCCATCCGGGCGGCAAGCTCGGCGCGATGCTCAAGCACACCAGCGACCTGATGCGCGCGGGCGATCAGGTGCCGCTGCGACCGCTCGGCACAAAAATGTCCGACGCGCTGGTCGAGATGACCGACAAGGGGTTGGGCTGCGTGCTGATCGTCGACGGCCGCGGACAGCTCGCCGGGATCATCACCGACGGCGATTTGCGCCGGCAGATGCGCCCCGACCTGGTCAACGCGCTGGTCGACGAGGTGATGACGAAAAATCCGCGGACCATCGGCCGCGACTCGCTGGCCTCGGAGGCGGTCGAGATCCTCAATTCGGCGAAGATCACGACGCTGATCGTGACCGACGCCAACAAGCCGGTCGGCGTGCTGCACATGCACGATTTGCTGCGGGCGGGGGTGGCGTAACGGCGTCATCGCCAGTGCCCGCCACCTACGCCGCTGCCACCGTCAGGTTGGCGCCCTTGGCTTCGACCACGCGCACCCGCGTGCCGGCCGGCGTGTCGGGCCCGGCGACGCGCCAGATCGTGTCGTCGATGCGCACCGTGCCGGAGCCATCGATGATCGGCTTCTCCAGCGTGAAGACCCGGCCGACCAGCGCCTCCGCGCGGCGGTTGAGGAACGGGTTGTCGGTGCTCGCCGCTTGGCCCGTGCGCGCCAGCCGCCGCCAGAGCGGCACCGCCGCTGTGACAAAGACCGCGAACATCAGGATCTGCGTCTGCCAGGACGGATGCACCACGAAGGCGATCAGCCCGACGAGCAGTGCGGCAAGTCCGAGCCAGAACAGGAACACGCCGGGCGCGAGCAATTCCAGCGCCATCAGGATGACGCCGAAGATCAACCAGTCCCAGGTGCCCAGCGTGACGAACATCTCGATCATGGTGACCTCTTTGCAGCCCCCCTTACGATTGAGGCAGCGCCGGCGGCGGCACGGGCGGCGGGGAGCCCGCGGTCGGCACCGAGCCGCGGCGCGCGGCGGCTGCAGCCGAGGCCTCGCTCTCGCCAAAAGTCGCCTTCGTGATTTCGCCGATGCCGGCCAGCGAGCCCAGCAGGCTCGTCGCCTCCATCGGCAGCATGATCACCTTCTGGTTCGACCCCTCCGCGAACAGCCCGAACGCCTTGATGTATTTGTCGGCGATGAAATAGTTCAGCGCCGCGACGTCGCCCTTGGCGATCGCCTCGCTGACCATCTGGGTCGCCTTGGCCTCGGCCTCCGCCAGGCGCTCGCGCGCCTCGGCATCGCGGAAGGCGGCCTCCCTGCGGCCCTCGGCCTGCAGGATCTGGCCCTGCTTGGCGCCCTCGGCGCGCAGGATTTCCGACTGGCGCTGGCCCTCGGCCTGCAGGATGTCGGCGCGCTTGACGCGCTCGGCCTTCATTTGCCGGCCCATCGCCTCGACGAGGTCGGCGGGCGGCACGATGTCCTTGATCTCGATGCGGTTGACCTTGACGCCCCAGGGCGAGACCGCGGCATCGACCACACGCAACAGCCGCTCGTTGATCTCGTCGCGATGCGACAGCACCTGGTCGAGATCCATCGAGCCCATCACCGAGCGGATATTGGTCATGGTCAAGACCGTGATCGCATTTTCGAGGTTGGCGACCTCGTAGCTCGCCTTCGCCGCATCGAACACCTGGAAGAATGTGACGCCGTCCGCCGTGACGCTGGCGTTGTCCTTGGTGATCACCTCCTGCTCGGGAATGTTGATCACCTGCTCCATCACGTTGATCCGGCGCCCGACGCGATCGAAATAGGGCACGATCAGATTGAGCCCCGGCGTCAGTGTGCGGGTGTATCTGCCGAAGCGCTCGATGGTCCAGTCATAGCCCTGCGGCACCGTCTTGACGCCGGCGAACAGGGTGATGATGGCGAGCAGCGCCACGAAGATGGCGAAAACGTCAAAACCACTCATAACTCCTCCTGCGCGGAACGTTGCTTCCCGCGACCTTCCCGTCTGCATGACGCAGCCGCTAGCTTTGGTCTGCCCATGCGCGAAGCCGGTTCACGCCGGCTCCGCGCTCGAGCCTACGTATGTATGAGCGATTCCAGCCGCCAGAGACAGGCCTAAATGCCCCGCGCCACTCGCAAAAGCGGCGGCCTTTCATGAAGCCGTCAAATCCAGCCCTGCAGCTCGCGCAACACCAGCTGGCTGATGACATCGATGCCGGCCTCGCTGTCATTGAGGCATGGAATCGCGGAGAACGCCTCGCCGCCATTGTGCCGAAAAATCTCGGCATTTTCCTGCGCGATCTCCTCCAGCGTTTCCAGGCAATCGGCGGCAAAGCCCGGCATCACAACGGCGATGCGACGTACGCCGTCCTTCGCCAGCCTTGCGATGGTCTTGTCGGTGTAGGGCTGCAACCATTCCGCGTTGCCGAAGCGCGACTGGAACGTCAGCAACAGTTTTCCATCGTCGAGCCCCAAACGCTTGCGCAAGGCCTGCACCGTCGCAATGCACTGCCCTTCATAAGGGTCACCCTTGTCGACATAGTCCCTGGGCATGCCGTGAAAGGACGCCACGAGCAGCTCCGGCTTGAACGTCAGGGTGGCCAGGTGCGCCTCAATCGACGCCGCCACGGCGTCGACATAATTCGGATCGTCGTAATAGGGCGGGCTCACGCGCAGGGTCGGTTGCGCGCGCAGGCTCGCGAGCACCCGAAACACCTCGTCGCAGACGGTTGCAGACGTCGCCGCCGAATATTGCGGATAGAGCGGCACGACGAGGAGGCGGTCGCAGCCCCGCGCCATCAAGGCGTCGATGCCGACGCGGATCGACGGATTGCCGTAGCGCATCGCCCAGCCGACTTCGACATGATCATGGTCGGCGATGGCGCGCGCGAGCTTTTCGGCCTGCGCTCGCGTGACCGTCTTCAGCGGCGATTCATTCTTCTCGACATTCCAGATCTTGCGGTAGTCGCGCGCCTTGATCCGGGGCCTCCTTCGCAGGATGATACCATTGAGGATGAGCTGCCAGAGCAGCCCCTGGTCCTCGATCACGCGCGGATCGGACAGAAATTCCTTCAGATAGACGCGTACGCCTCGGGCGTCGGCCGTGTCCGGCGTGCCAAGGTTGACCAGCAGCACGCCGACACGCTCCGATCTTGGCGCGGCTTCCGGCTTCGCACTCGCAATGGGAGCGATCGTGGTCATGGTCGCCGTGGATTCGCGCGTTGCCTCAATCTTGTCAAGCCGAACTCGGGTTCGATATTGTAACGGCGTCGCCGCGTGCGGGAGGGGTCATGACGGTCGCCGAGTGGTGCGTCTTCTTGTGCGTGATGCTCTATCTGGTCTCGATCGTTCCGATCAAATGGATCGGCGGCCGGGCTTACGACAATTCCAGGCCGCGCGATGCGGCCTTCTATCAGGACGCCATCCGTGCCCGCGCGCTGGGAGCCCACCAGAACGGGATCGAAACCTTTCCGTTCTTCGCCTTCGCCGTGCTGCTCGCCGAATTTCGGGCTGCCCCGCAGAACCTGATCAACGAGCTCGCCGTGCTGTTCCTGATCGTGCGGATCGCCTATGTCCTCACCTATATCGGCAACCGTCCGCGGCTCAGATCGATCCTCTGGAATCTCGGCATGATCATCAATGTCGCGATCTTCTTCCTGCCGCTGATCCGGCGCCTGCTGGCGGTGTAACAAAAGCGCGGATAGAACAGCGACGGCGGCGTGCGCCTAAGCAAACGGCAACTCCGGGTGGAAGGAGCGCGTAATTTGGGGGCCACAAACGGACGGACCTAACCCGGCTGATTTGAGAGCGAATGCTCGAGGAAAAAGCGCAGCATTTCCCTCGTCGCATCCGGTCCTCGCGGATCAGTGTAGGAGCCCGCGGGGCTACCTCCCGACCATGCGTGTCCAGCTCCGTGAATGTTCCAGTGCTCAAAGATTCCGCGCCCGCTCGCGTCGGTATGGATCGTTCGGGTATAGGCATGCCCTCCAGGCACCCGCCCGCGATGCGCCTTCTTTTCCGTGCTCGTCGTTTTCACGAGCTGCTCGAGAATTTGATCGCCGTTGCTCGGATGGACCGTAACGTCGCGATCGCCGTGAAAAACGATGGTCGGGACAGGTGTCCCGTCACCTGGAATTGCGTTGGCATCGGACCCGCCACCTTGTCGCATGGCGACGAACGCGGAGGGAAGGTCAATCGCGGCCCCACAGGCAAGGCCGGAATGTATGCCGATTGCTGCATACACATCGTTGTATGTTGCCCCCATGACAGCCGCCGCCGCTGCTCCGGCCGACAGTCCACCGACATAGACGCGCTTTGGATCAACCGAATAGTCGCGCATGATCTGGCGGGTGATTCCCGCGATAAGCGAAGGTTCGCCTCGGCCCCGCTGCTGGTCGGCTTTGCGAAACCAGTTCCAGCACTTCGCCTGGTTTGCCTGGCCGTGCTGTGCAGGATAGACCACGAAGCAGGTTTGCTCTTCCGCAATGAAGTTCATCCTCGTACCGGCGGCGAAATCTTCCGGCGACTGGGTGCAGCCGTGCAACATCACGACCAAAGGAAGCGGTTGGCCCTGATAGCGGCTGGGGATGAAAAGCCGGTAGGCACGGCTTCCCGCCGAAATACTGTAGGTACCTTCGATGAACCTTGCGCCCTCCGGCACCATGTCCGGAGTGGACGGCGGGGCGCGCCTGCTCACACCTCGCAGTCCGAGCGGAGAGCGCTGCCTTGTGCGATCGAACAACTCGCCGAACATGCGCGGTCGAACCGGCGTCGCCCGCGCTGGGCGCGGACCATCCGTCCCCTCAATGGTATTGGCCACCGCGTCAAGTATTGGCGGCTGTCGTCCTGCTGGAGCGATGCGACCGGTGCGCCATGTCGCGTCTGGCGGGCTCTCACCGCGGAGCATGCGCTGAAGGAGCAGAGTGGCCTCGGCGAGTTGGCCCGCGCGCGTGAGGCGTGTGGCTTCGCGCATCATGTCCTGGTTCAGCATATCGTTTTGTCTCAAAACCTTCGCTGGCCCAGAAGCCGATAGGCCCGGGGCATTTCCGTCTGTCACCGGGTTCTGTCGGCGAGTGCGGCCTTCACGGCGGGACTCGCATGCAAAGCGCCCAGCACGCTGACGGAGGCAATTGTGGCGCGAGCAAGCTCGGGCGTGACGTCTTGGGCGATACTGGCAAGGCCCAGAACATTGATGTGCAGCATCTCGCCAGCGCGTCGCGCCGCTTCCAGATCCTCGCGGCTGAAGTTCCGCAGACCGAGATCGAGACCCTTTCGGACCGCGGACTGCTTGACCACGTCTGCGTGACGTTCGAGTTGGTTCCGGATTGCCGTTCGAATGAAATCGGACCGGTTCGAGTAGAAGCCTTCCCGCACCATCAGGTCGACGTGACCAAGGTCGACATAGCCAAGATTGATCGTGATTTTTTCGCTGTCAGCGGGCTTTGGTCGGAGTTCGCGAACATTATCGGCCATGATCGTTCACCATCCTTTTTCCATCCATATGGATGGTATATGGATGTCCGGCTGCCGCTGTCAAGTAGACATTCGGGTCAGGATTGATCCAGCCAAGGACCGGTCGGGGTCACCACGCGGCGGTCAAGTCAGTCACCAGGGAAAGTCCCGTCTCCCGTGGACAGCCGAAGCGACGACGGCTTACGCGTTGTGCGGGCCCAGCGTGACCTCGGGACCAAGCACCGCAGTTTGGCGCAGCCGAGCATGCGCTGCTTTTGTCGGCCGGTGCTGTCGATATGTTTTTTGCTGTTCGCGAACATTGGTGTCGGGACAGCCATATTTCACCCCTGCAACGAACACGGCGCGGCCAATAGAGCCGCGCATTGTTCGTTTCTAAATTCCGAGACAGAAACTCGTTCCTACGCGAGCGCGCCGAACTGAAGAAGCGAGAAACAGTTCGGGCTGAGCGGGGTTATGACTCCACCGGAGCAGTGCAGAGATGAGCATAATCAGTCCCGTCGTTTCGAGCGCGCGCCGCGAATCGTTCTCGATTTCCGTGGTGTCGCGTGCCGAATTATCCAGATGCGCGCCGTGGACGTTTACGTTCGTCGGCACGCGAAAGGATTATCGGTACTACGAGATCCTGGACGATACGCTTCGGGGCAACTTCGAATATCGATATTTTGCAATTGTCGACAACGACGGCCATGTGCGAGCGATCCAACCGTTCTTCCTGCTCGATCAGGACATTCTCGAAGGGCTGGGTGCCGAACGAAACTATTGGATTTCGCTCGTCCGACGATTCTATCCGCGCTTCCTCAAACTGCGCACCATGATGGTTGGTTGTTCCGCGGGGGAGGCTCATCTCGCAGGCACTGAAACTCTTCCTGCCGATATCGTCGCCGAAACCTTGTCGAACGGAATCATCGCACAGGCGAGATCCCTCAACGTGCAACTCATCGTGCTGAAGGAATTTCCTACGCACTATCGCAAGGTACTTCGCTGCTTCGTGCAATGCGGCTTCGCGCGTGCGCCGAGCATGCCGATGACGGTACTCGATATCGGGTATGACAGCTTTGATGCCTACATGAAAAAGGCGCTGAGAAGCTCATCGCGAAAAAAATTGCGCAAGAAGCTCGCGGCGACGGCCGAAATATCGGACATTCGTATGAGCGTCACCGACGATGCGACGAGTTTCGTCAATGAGATTTATCCGCTTTATCTGCAGGTGTTCGAGCGCTCAAAGATGCAATTCGAGAAGCTAACGAAGGAATTTTTCCGTGAGATTGGGCAGCGAATGAGCGATAAGGTCCGATTCTTCGCCTGGCGTCGGGGAAACGTGCTGGTGGCCTTCAGCCTCTGCATGGTGCAAGAAGACTCGCTCTACGCGGAGTACGTGGGTTTCGACTACACCGTCGCATTGGACCTGCATCTCTATCACTACATCGTTCGGGATATGATCAGCTGGGGGATCAGCAACGGGTACAGATGGTTTCGCAGCAGCGGCTTGAACTACGATCCGAAGCTGCATATGAGGCACCGCCTCGATCCTATCGATCTCTATGCGCGCCATACTTCCGCGTTTGTAAATGCGATATTCAGGCTGGCGCTGCCCTGGATCGTGCCGGCGCGCTACGACGCGACGCTGAAGCTGTTTCCAAACTACAGGGAGCTTTGGTGACGATCTTGCTGCGTTGCGTAGGCGCTGTTGCCGATCACCAGGGCGACGCGCTTGCCGTCCGCCAATGTCGGTGTCGCAGCGAAGCCCACAAGCGCCGCGACTGATCCCAATCCCAGAACGAATCCGCGTCGCTTCCTGTTGGCTCGCGAACGGAGTTGACGACCTCCTCGGTTCGATAGCAGCCAGGGCGCGCCAGCCATGGGAATGGCCGCTGCATTGCATGAAAATTCAGCGGCCGGCGCACTGCGGCGCTTGCCGGTCATTTTGATTCACTCAGTCGTCCAATATGACCGGGAAGCGTCGCCGTACACAAACTGATCGGAACTTCAAATTCGCCGCACTAGAGATCGAAATTGGTGGGCATCATGATCACGTCGCGAAATTGTCATGCGGCGCGGCCGCGTCAGCATGAACGTCACCACGTTCGCCACCTCGCTAGCTTCCAGCAGACTTCCCGACTCTCTGGCTTGCTGCAGCTTCTCGGCCGGCCAGTCCTTGAGCAGTGCGGTGATGACGGGTCAGGGCGAGATCGAGCCCACGCGAATGCCGGACTTGAAGACCTGGCGCCGCACCGTCTGGACAAAGCTGTTGATCGCCCACTTGGACGACGCATAGACCGGCTGCCATGGCGTCGGAAAATCGGCGCGACATCCGCCGGGCCAACCGGCCGTTCCTTCTCATCTGCCCGTAATAGTACTGGCAAAATGGCGCTACGCGCTCCGACAAGGCAGCAGCCGGGTACGCCTTTGGGCCGCAAGCGCGGCAACAGCATGCATTCTTAACCGTGCCGATGTTCCGGCGCGGCTGGTACATCGCTGTTAACGCGATTCGGAGCGGCAAGACCTAGGATTTCCAGGATATCGACCATCGAGGGACTCATGTCGTGGGCCGTTCGCTTGCGTGGCGGGTTGTCAGCGAGCTTCGCGCTGGATGGCGCTGCGCGTCCGACACGCCGGACCGCCTCGAGGCGTCCAATCGTCGTCCTCGTGTTCTGCGCCGCGTTCCTGATCGCGCTGGTGGTCGGCGTGATCGCCCTGATCCTGTCCAACCTGCGTCAGCACGCGATCGAACAGAGCAAGCAGCAGCTGTTGGCAACCGCAACCGTGCTGGCCCGGCAGACGGCGCGTGACTTCCAGTCGGTCGACCTGATCGAGGCCAACCTGATCGAATACATGGAAACGCTCGCGATTGTCTCCGCCGAGCTCTACGCCCGCGCCATGGTGGGACGCGGAATCCACCTCATGTTGAAGGACAAGATCAGCGGCTTCCCTCACATCGGAGCGGTCATGCTGATCGGTGCCGATGGCCAGCTCATCAACTCGTCGCAGACCTGGCCAACCCCACCACTCGATTTCACGGGTCACGACTATTTCGAGGCGCTGAAGAACAACCCGCGCTTGGGTTCGATGCTCGGCGAGCCGAGGCGGGATCCGCAGACCGGCGTCTGGACCCTCTACTTCGCCCGCAAATTCAGGGGATCAAACGGCGAATTCCTCGGCCTGGTCGTCGGCACGGTAGCATCGCAATATTTCGAGGAATCCTATGGAACGCTCGCACGCGGGGCCGATGAGTCAACCGCGCTGTTTCGCGATGACGGCGTGATGCTCGCGCGCTATCCGCATATCGATTCCTACATCGGGAAATCCTTTGTCCGCAACGTCCCTGACCGGACGACGTCGCGATCCGGCAGAGGCGTGGCTGGGCAGCGCGACGTGGCGAATGATTCCGAGCGGCTGACGGCGGAAGCGCGGCTGCCCAATGCCCCGATCAATCTGACGGCCAGCACGACGGTTGCCGCCGCGCTCGCCGACTGGCGAACCGAGGCCGGGTATCTGGCGGGGCTCAGCATTGTCCTTGTGGTGGCGATCGGCGGTACCGGCGCCGTCGTCGTGCAGTTTTTCCGCAGGCAGAGCATCCAGCTGGACTCCACGCTGAACAATCTGTCGCAAGGCGTCTGCATGTACGACGAACACCGGCGCCTGATCCTATGCAACGATCGCTATGCCGAGATGTTCCACCTGCCGCATGAGCTGACGGCGCCGGGAACCACGCTGCGCCAGATCTTCGACCATCAGATTTCGCACGGCCTTTATCCCGGAAGCGGTGCCGACGAGTACATAAGCGGGCAGATGGGCATCATCGCCGCCAACGAGCCGGCGAGCACCGTGACGGAATATTCCGACGGAAGGGCCATGGTGGCCGTGTTCCGGCCGGCGCCGGGCGGCGGGTTCGTGACGACCGTGGAGGATATCACCGAGCAAAAGCGCGCCGAGAAACGGATCGCGCACATTGCCCACCACGACCCGCTGACCGGTCTGCACAATCGCGCGGCATTTTCAGACTATCTGGCCACGACCATCGGCGAGACTCTGGGTGCGGCCGGAACATTCGCGATCCTGTGCCTCGACCTCGACCGCTTCAAGGAGGTCAACGACCTCCACGGCCATCTGGTCGGCGATGCGCTGCTGCGCGAGGTGGCGCGGCGTCTGCAAGCCGTTGCCGACGGTGCTTTCCTGGCACGCGTCGGCGGCGACGAGTTCATCGTGATCACCGTCGGAGAGGCACAGACTGCGGCCGTGGGTGAGCTCGCGCTGCAACTTCGGGCCGCGCTGAGCGGCGATATCGAACTCGCGGGACAGCAGTTGCGGATTGGACTGAGTATCGGCATTGCGTCCTGCCCGGCCGACGGCGCCGATCCCGAGACCCTGCTCGCCAACGCGGATGTCGCGCTCTACCGCGCCAAGGCCGAAGGGCGCGATGCGATCCGGTTCTTCGAGACCGGCATGGCGGCACAACTGCGCGACCGACGCGAACTGCAGCACGATCTGCAGTCCGCGGTCGCCAACGACGAACTGCGGCTCGACTTCCAGCCGCTGGCGAGGATCGACGGCGAGATCGTGGGTTTCGAAGCGCTGGTCCGCTGGCAACATCCGACCCGCGGCCTGGTGGCGCCGGGACTGTTCATTCCACTGACAGAGGAGAACGGGCTGATCGTCGTCATGGGCGAATGGATCCTGCGGGCCGCGTGCCGCGAAGCCGCGTCCTGGCCGAACCGGCTACAGATTTCCGTCAATCTGTCGCCGGTGCAATTTCGCAACGACGACATCGTCCGGCTCGTCCATGAGTCTCTGATCGAGACCGGATTGGATGCCGGGCGTCTCGAGCTCGAGATCACGGAAGGCGTTCTGATCGACGACTTCTCCCGCGCGGTGTCGATCCTGCGGCGTCTTAAATCGCTGGGGGTGCGCATCGCACTCGACGATTTCGGCACCGGCTATTCCTCGATGTCCTATCTGCAGGCGTTCCCGTTCGACATGATCAAGATCGACCGCAGCTTCATATCGAACCTCGAACGCAGCGCGCAATCGAAGGCCCTGCTGCGCGGTGTGATCGGACTGGCACGGGGGCTCGAGCTCCCGGTGACCGCCGAGGGCGTCGAGACCCGCGCGCAGCTCGATGTTCTCACCCGCGGCGGCTGCGATCTGGTGCAGGGCTATCTGATCGGAAGGCCGGCGTCGATCGACCGATATGCCGAAATCGTGGGCCGGCCGGTCAGCCCGGAGCGGCGCAGCCAGGCGTCGACCGCGCAGGGTGCGAGATGAATGTCGTGGAGCTGAACAGCAAATCCCGAGGAGGAGATGGAATGACGCGCCTAAAACTGATCCTGACCGCGGCGGCGTTCTGCCTCGCCGGCCATGCGGCGATCGCCGAGGAACTGACGGGCACGCTGGAAAAGATCAGGAGCACCGGGGTGATCACGATCGGACATCGCGAATCGTCGATCCCCTTCTCCTATTACGACAAGAGCGAGAAGGTCGTGGGCTATGCGACGGACCTCTGCTACGCCGTTGCCGACGCCGTGAAGGTCAGGCTCGGCCTGGCAAAGCTGGAGATCAAGCTGGTGCCGATCACGCCGTCGCTTCGCATTCCGTCGGTCTTGAGCGGGAAGATCGATCTCGGATGCGAAACCATGACCAACAACGCCGAACGACAAAAGGTCGTGGCATTCTCGTCCACATTTTTCGTCGCCGCCAACCGCTTCGTCTCCAAGACGGCCGCCAATCTGCGAACCCTGGACGACCTCAAGGGCAAGACGGTCGTGTCGACCATCGGATCAACCAATCTCAAGCAGATCAGCGAGCTCAATGAGCAGCGCCATCTTGGTCTCACCATCATCGCGGCCAAGGACAATTTCGAGGCGTTCCGCATGCTGGAATCCGATCGCGCCGCCGCGCACGTCATGGATGATATCCTGCTGTACGGCAGCGTGGCCAACTCGGCGACACCGGCCGCCTTCGTCGTGTCCGACGAAGCGCTGTCGGTTGAACCCTACGGCATCCTGCTGCCGCCCGACGACCCCGCCTTCAAGAAGGTGGTCGACGATGCGCTGGCGGCCACCTATCGCAACGGCGATATCGGCAAGATCTATGCGAAATGGTTTCTCAACCCGATTCCTCCGAACGGCGTCAACCTCAATATCCCGATGAGCGCGGTGCTGAAGCGCGTGATCGAGCATCCAACCGATAGCGGTGATCCGGAGGCATACAGGATACGAAGCGCCGCACAATAACCGGGCAAAATCGACCAATGCGGCGAATTTGAAGTTCCGATCATGGGTTGCGACCCCTTTGGTTGCGACCATCAAGTCACCCCGGCGCTCCCGCAAAAGGAAACACGGGCGTCGCCGCCTGTTCGTTTCGACGGGCCGCAAGCTGTTTCGTGCATGACGCCCTCACCCGCCATGGTTGGGGGCTGGGCGAGAACGCGGTGGTCACGCCGTCTTCCTTCCAATATGCTGCTTGGCTGGATGCCTTGATGGCCTGCCGTCGGCCGATGCGCAGGCGCGTCGCGCATGAGGGTTTTGACCGAAGAGAGGGGAGCAATGACCAGCCAATCAGTATCGACCATCGTCGTCCTCGGCCTGCTGTCGTCGGCAATCGCCGCCAGCAACGCCGCCGCGCGCGATCTGACCGTGGTGTCCTGGGGCGGCACCTATCAGGATGCCCAGCGCAAGATCTATTTCGAGCCCTTCTCCAAGGCGATCGGCAAGCCGGTACTCGATGAGTCCTGGGACGGCGGCATCGGCGTCTTGCAGGCCAAGGTCAAGGCCGGCAATCCGGCGTGGGACGCGGTGCAGGTGGAGGCCGACGAGCTTGCGCTCGGATGCACCGACGGATTGTTCGAGAAGGTCGACTGGAGCAAGCTCGGTGGCAAGGACGCGTTCCTGCGTTCGGCGGTCAGCGACTGTGGTGTCGGCGCCATCGTCTGGTCGACCGCGATCGCCTATGACGGCGCCAAGATCGCCGACGGACCGAAATCCTGGGAGGATTTCTGGGACGTCAAGAAATTCCCGGGCAAGCGCGGGCTGCGCAAAGGAGCCAAATACACGCTCGAATTCGCCCTGATGGCCGACGGTGTGCCCGCGGACAAGGTCTATGAGGTGCTGGCGACCCCGGCCGGCGTCGACCGCGCCTTCAAGAAGCTCGACGAGCTGAAACCGAGCCTGGTCTGGTGGAGCTCCGGCGCGCAGCCGCTGCAGCTCTTGGCGTCGGGCGAGGTGGCCATGACCAGCGCCTATAATGGCCGCATCACCGGCATCGATCGGTCCGAAGGCAAGAAATTCAAGGTGGTCTGGCCGGGCAGCATCTATGCCGTCGACAGCTGGGTGGTGCTGAAGGGCGCGGAAAACAAGGCTCAAGCCTTCGATTTCATCGCCTTCACCTCGAAGGCCGAGAACCAGTCGAAGCTGCCGGAGTACATCGCCTACGGCCTGCCGAACAAGGAGGCCGGCAAGGCTGTCCCGCCGCAGCTTGAGGCCGATCTGCCGACGTCGCCGGCCAACATGGAAGGCGCGCAGGCGCTGAACGTGGATTTCTGGATCGACAATCTGGAGACCCTGACCAAGCGCTTCGACGCCTGGCTCGCCAAGTAGCCTTCAGGTCCACCAAGTCTAGCGGAGCGTGATGAGGTTTGATCCAATCGGTCTCTCCGCGCAGGCGGTTCACCTCTCCCCGCTTGCGGGGAGAGGTCGCATCGCATTAGCGATGCGGGTGAGGGAGATTCTCAGCGAACTCGCTCCCCTGCGACTCCCCCTCACCCCGACCCTCGCAGCGCGAGCCTTTGCTCGCGCGACCCCGCGAGCGGGGAGAGGGAGCGCAGCTCCGACGCGGCCGCGATCGACCGTCAGTTCATCACGCTGGATCATTGAAACAGCAGAGCCCACGGAGGGCGGCCTTGGCCATCCCGCGTATCCGCATTGATCAGGTTTCAAAATCGTTCGGCGCAGTTCAGGTCATCAAGGATTTGTCGCTCGATATCGAGCGCGGCGAATTCGTCAGCCTGCTCGGCCCCTCTGGATCGGGCAAGACCACGCTGCTGATGCTGCTGGCCGGCTTCGAGCAGCCGACCGCCGGCAGCATCGTGCTCGACGGCTCGCGCATCGATCACCTGCCCCCCCACCGTCGCGAGATGGGCGTCGTGTTCCAGAACTACGCTCTGTTCCCGCACATGTCGGTCGCCGACAACGTCGCCTTTCCGCTCAAGATGCGCGGGATCGGGCGGGGCGAGGTCGAAGGCCGGGTCAAGCGCGCGCTCGACATGGTGCAGCTCTCGTCGATGCGCGATCGCCGCCCGGCGCAGCTCTCGGGCGGCCAGCAGCAGCGCGTGGCGCTCGCCCGCGCGCTGGTGTTCGAGCCCGCCGTGGTGTTGATGGACGAGCCGCTCGGCGCGCTCGACAAGCAATTGCGCGAGCAGATGCAGCTCGACATCCGCGCGCTGCACAAGCGGCTCGAACTGACCGTCGTGTTCGTGACGCACGACCAGTCCGAGGCACTGACCATGTCGGACCGCATCGCCGTGTTCAATCAGGGCATCATCGAGCAGATCGGCTCGCCGCGCGCCATCTACGATCACCCCGCGACCCGGTTCGTCGCCGAGTTCATCGGCGAGACCAACCTTCTGGAAGGGACCGTGAAGGGACATCAGGCGGACGGGACGACGATCGAACTCGATCTTGACCGCCATCTGACCGTTCCGCGAACAGAGGCGATTCTCCCCGGCGCGCGCGTGCTGGTCTCGGTGCGCCCGGAACGCATCCTGCTCGGCTCACCCTCTGTCGCCGTGCAGAACAGGCTGCCGACCAGGGTTCTCGACAGCGTCTACCAGGGCGATCATCTGCGCGTGCAACTCGACGAGGCCGCGTTCGGCCTCGTGGTCCGGCTCGACCGGCGTTTCGCGGAATGGCCGGCCGGCGCCGATGTCGTGGCGCATTTCGCGCCGGACGATTGCTGGGTGATCGCGGCATGATCCGGTTCTGGCAACGCGCCGGCCACGCTGCGCTCGTCCTGCCGCTCGTGCTGTTTCTCGGCCTGTTCTTCGTCTGGCCGCTGCTCACCGTGCTCGAGCAGGCGGTGTCCGACCCGGTCGTCAGCCGTCACCTGCCGGCGACCACCGCCGCGTCCGCCACATGGGACCGCAAGTCCGTTCCGTCAGCTGAGATGCAGCAGGCTTTTGTGCGCGACCTGCGCGCCATCGATGACGACCAGACGCTGGGCGATCTGGTGCGCCGGCTCAACAGCGCGCAACCGGGCTTCCGGACGCTGATGAAGAAGACCGTCACCGCTGCCCGCGACAGCGACGGCCCCCTCGACCTTGCCGAGGTCGACGCCCGCTGGCGTGAGACAGCCTTCTGGCGCGCCATCGCGGAGGCCACCAATCCCTACACCGACCGCAATCTGCTGGCGGCGATCGACCTGCAGCGCGATCCGTCGGGCGCCATCGCAACGATGGCGGAAGGTGAATCCGCCAACCGCACCATCCTGCTCAGGACCTTCCTGGTCGCGAGCACGGTGACGCTGGCGACCTGCCTGATCGGGCTGCCCTATGCGATGCTGGTCGCGTCCTCGGTGGGCTGGCGCCGGCAACTGCTGCTGGCCGCGGTGCTGCTGCCGCTATGGACCTCGCTGCTGGTCCGGACCACCGCCTGGTACATCCTGTTGCAGGACCAGGGCCTCATCAACTCGACGCTCTCGGCGCTTCATCTGATCGCCCACCCGCTGCCGCTCTTGTTCAACCGGACCGGCGTCATCATCGCCATGACGCATGTCCTGCTGCCCTTCATGGTGCTGCCGATCTACAGCGTGCTGATCGCGATCCCGAAAAACCTCGTCCCCGCGGCCGCCTCGCTCGGAGCCGGCCCGATCCGCGCCTTCGTCTACATCATGCTGCCGCTGACGCTGCGCGGCATCGCCTCCGGCGCGCTGCTCGTCTTCATGGCGGCGCTCGGCTACTACATCACACCCGCCTTGATCGGCGGCCCCAAGGACCAGATGATCAGCTCCGTCATCGCCTTCTATGCGACCGGCTCGGCCAATTGGGGGATGGCGGGCGCGCTCGGCATCGTGCTGCTGGCGGCGACGCTCGTGCTCTATGGCATTTACGGCCGCCTGTCCGCGGCGAACACGGCAAGGGCCTGAGGCAATGCTGCGCACGGGGCGATTTCTGTTCGGTGCTGCGACGGTGCTGTTCCTGCTGGCCCCGCTGATCGCCATTCTGCCGCTGGCCTTCACCTCCTCCAGCATGCTGACCTATCCGATCACCCAGCTCTCGGGTCGCTGGTTCGAGGAACTCGCCACCGCCGACGCCTGGCGACGATCCATCGTCAACAGCCTCATCATCGGCGGCGGCACCACGCTGCTGGCAACCGTGCTCGGCACGCTGGCCGCGCTGGCGCTGCGACGGCGCATCGCCTTCCATTCGGCGCTGCGAACGCTGTTCCTGCTGCCCATGGTGGTGCCGGCGGTGGTGCTCGGGATCGGGCTGCAGATCCTGCTCGCCCGCCTCGGGCTCGCGAACACCTACTTGGCCGTCATCATCGCCCATACGGTGGTCGCTGTTCCCTTCGTGCTGGTCAGCATGTCCGCGTCGCTCGACGGCATCGACCCGCGCCTCGAGCGCGCTGCGGCCAGCCTCGGCGCCTCGCCGGCACGGGTGTTCCTGCTCGTGACCATGCCGCTGGCGATGCCGGGCATCCTCTCCGGCGCTGCGCTCGCGTTCGCCACCTCGCTCGACGAGGTCGTGCTCACGCTGTTCGTCGCGGGTCCCAATCAGTTGACGCTGGCGCGGCAGATGTTCGCCTCCATCCGCGAGAACATCTCACCGGCCATCGTCGCCGCCGCGTTCCTCTTCATCGTCGGAACGGTGCTGATCGGCGGCCTGCTCGCCGCCGTCCGCCAGAAGGCCTTGCGCACCTCCGCGACACCGTGACCAGGCCCGCGAGCCGGGAGCAAATCGCTCGTGCCTCAGAAGCACGTCACCCGCTCGGCAGAGAGGTAACCGAACAGAAGGCCCACTCCGAGCAGCAGCACGAGCCCGGCGGCAGCGAACTCGATGCCGCGCATCACGAGCGCGCCGCTGCCCTCGCTGGCAGAGCTCAAGCGCCGCGCGACGTCCTTGGCCGAGACCGCGAGCACCGCGATGGTCGCCACCGTGATCGCGGTGCCGAGCCCCATCACGAAGGTCGCGGCGATACCGGCCCAGAACAGGCCCTGCGCCAAGGCGAACACCAGCACCAGGATCGCTCCCGAACAGGGCCGCACGCCGACCGTCAGCACCGCGGCAAGTCCGCGCCGCCAGCCGCCGGGACCTGCCAATTCGCCCGGCTCCGGCCCGTGCGAATGGCCGCAATGGTCGTCATGGACATGATCGTGGGCGTGGTCATGATCATGGCGATGATGGGCATGGCCGTGACCGTGATGGTGGTGATGCGCGCCAACGGCGGCCACCTGCAACCGCGGACGCGCCTGCAGCACACTGATGAAGCCGCCGCCCTTGGTCCAGACCAGCCGGGCGCCAAACGCCGCGATCAAGGCATAGCTTGCGATCTCGATACCCGTCTCGGCGCTGCACATGCTCTTCGCGGTGACGTTCAACAGCCAGGCGCCGATGGCGACGATCAGCACGGCAACCAGCGCCTGCAGCAATGCCGAGACGAACGACAGCGCTATCCCGCGCCGCGCGGTCTCCTGGTTGGCGATGAGGTAGGACGAGATCACCGCCTTGCCGTGGCCGGGACCGGCGGCATGGAAGATGCCGTAGGCAAAGGACACGCCAAGCAGCGTCCAGACCGCCGACCCGTCGGACTTCGCGCTGCGGATGGCCGAGGAGATCTCGAGATAGAACTCCGATTGGCGGGCGAGCAGCCATCCGACGATGCCACCGACCTGCGGCGCGGCGGCGGGGCGCGGCCCGCCGAACGCATTCTGCGCCAGCATCGGATGAACAGCCGCATCGAGACACATGAACACAGCCAGGGTCGCGAGGGCGATCACGACAGTGCGGACCGGGCGGGCGCAGAACTTTGGCATCATGGGCAATCCACCGTGATCTTGTTGGCAAACGTGATGCCGAAGTTCAGATTGCCGCCGTCGGCAAAGTTTTGCTCGCCGAGTGTCTGGGCACTGGCGGTGCCATCGGCGGGACGCCGGAGCTTGATCTGGCATGCGGCCGGCGCGCCGACCAGCTTCGCCGGATCCTGATCGGCCAGCTTGAAGTCCACGAAAAAGGTCGGATCGAACACTTCGAGCGACAGCTGCCTGCTTTTCACCGGGACCTTCAGCGGCAGCGTGAAATGCAGCGTCAGCAGGCCGTCCTTGGCCTCCATGAAATAGTCGACCGGCTCATCGAACTGCTGTTTCTTGCCGTCGGCCTTGGCCAGGCTGAAATAGTCGAACTCCTTCAGCGCCTCGACATTGGTCTGTGCCAGCGGCTGAAGCTCCTCGCGCGTGTAGACGCCCTTGGCCTTGGTCTCGACGCCCTGCAGCGCGTAGGTCGAGAACATGTCGTCGAAAGTCCAGGCGTGGCGCACGCCGGTGAGCGAACCGTCGGGCGCATAGACAAGCTCGCTGGTCGACGTGACCCAGACATGGGGATGCGCATCCGCGGCACGGCCGCCGGCCATGAGCGCGCCAGCGAGCAGAAGCAAGCCGAACAGCGGACGCGCGGCCAACCTCACCTCAGGCCGCCTTGGCCGGTTCCAGCAGGCCGCGACGGCGGAGCAGCGCGTCGGGCTCGGGGTCGCGGCCGCGGAAGGCAACATAGGCGGCTTCCGGATCGACCGAGCCGCCGGTCGAGTAGATGTCGTCATGCAGCCGCTTGGCGACCGCAGGATCGAAAATGTTGCCGGCCTCCTCGAAGGCGCCGAAGGCATCCGCATCCATCACCTCGGACCACATGTAGCTGTAATAGCCCGCCGCATAATAGCCGCCGGAGAACACGTGGCCGAACTGCTGCGGCCGGTGCCGCATCGCGATCTCCTCCGGCATGCCGATCTTGTCGAGCTCGGCGCGCTCGAACGCGCGCACGTCGCGGCTGGCCGAGGCCGGCTGGGTGTGGAATTCGAGGTCGATCAGCGCCGAGGAGATGAACTCGACCGTGGCAAAGCCCTGGTTGAATTTTCGCGCCGACAGGAACCGGTTCAGCAGATCCTGCGGCAGCGGCTCGCCGGTCTCGAAGTGGCGGGCGAAGCGCCGCAGCACCTCCGGCCGCTCCTGCCAGTGCTCGTAGAGCTGCGACGGCAGCTCGACGAAATCGGTGAACACGCTGGTGCCGGCAAGCGAAGGATAGGTGACGTTGGACAGCATGCCATGGAGCCCGTGGCCGAATTCATGGAACAAGGTGCGCGCGTCGTCGGGCGAGAGCAGCGAGGGCGCCCCGTCCGCCCCTTTCGAGAAGTTGCAGACATTGAGGATCAGCGGCGCGATCGCGCCGTCGAGCTTCTGCTGGTCGCGCAATGAGGTCATCCACGCGCCGGAGCGTTTTGAGGGCCTGGCGAAGTAGTCGCCGTAGAACAACGCCTTGTGGTGGCCGTCGGGGTCCCTGACCTCCCAGACCCGTACATCCGGATGCCAGACCGGGATGTCCTTGCGCTCGGCGAAGGTGACGCCGAACAGGCGGGTGGCGCAATCGAAGGCGGCCTCGATCATGTTGTCCAGCGCCAGATACGGTTTTATGGCGGCGTCGTCGAAATTGGCCTTGGCCTGCCTGAGCTTCTCGGCGTAGTAGCGCCAGTCCCAGGGCGCGAGCTGGAAGTTGCCGCCCTCCTCCGCAATCAGCGCCTGCAGTTCGTCGCGGTCCGCGAGCGCCTTCGCCCGCGCCGGCTTCCAGACCCGCTCCAGCAGGCCGCGCACGGCCTCCGGCGTCTTGGCCATGGAATCCTCGAGCCGGTAGGCGGCAAAGGTCGGATAGCCCAGCAGCTTGGCGCTTTCCTCGCGCAGCGCCAGGACCTCGACGATGGTTTCGTTGTTGTCGTTGGCGTTGCCGTTGTCGCCGCGCGCGACAAAGGCCCGATAGACCTTTTCCCTGAGGTCGCGGCGGTCCGCGCTCTTCAGGAACGGCTCGACCGAGGAGCGCGACAGCGTCACAACCGCCTTGCCGGCGAGCTTCCGCTCCTCCGCGGCCGCCTTGGCGGCCGCAATAAAACTATCCGGCAGTCCGGCCAGATCGGCCTCGGTGAGCTCCAGGACCCAGTCCTGCTCATCGGCAAGCAAATGGTGGCTGAAGGTGGTGCCGAGCTGGGCGAGCCGCTCGTTGATCTCGGCCATCCGCGCCTTGGCCTCTTCGGAGAGACCCGCACCGGCGCGGTGGAAGTTGGTGTAGGTGCGCTCCAGAAGCCGCAGTTGCTCGGGGGTGAGCCCGGAGCTCTTGCGGTTCTCGTGCAGCATTGCGATGCGGCCGAACAGCACCGCGTTCATCATGATCGGGTTCCAGTGGCGGGCCAGCCGCGGCGAGATCTCCTTGTCGATGGCCAGGATTTCCGGATTGGAATGCGCCGAGACCAGGTCGTAGAACACGGCCGAGACCTTGGCCAGGAGCTTGCCCGAGCGCTCCAACGCCGTGATGGTGTTGGCAAAGTCGGGCACCGCCGGATCGTGCGTGATCGCGTCGATCTCGGCGCTGTGGTCGACGAAGGCCTGCTCGAAGGCGGGAAGAAAATGTTCCGGCCTGATCTGGTCGAAGGGCGGCGTCTCGCATGGCGTCTGCCAGGCGAGGAGAAGAGGATTGGTCTGGTCTTGCCTTGAATCCGACATTGCAAATGATCCGTCTTTGACCCCGAAAGATTACCGGCAGCTATATCACGCGATGCGGCCTTTTTGGGCCTTTTGTGCTTGATGGCGCGGCACTTTTCGGAGAGATTGCGCGCCTCAACAGGACCAAATTCATGGACTCGCAAACCTCATCCACCGCCCCCCGCCGCATCGTCTGGGAAAGCGTCGTGACGGTGATCTCCGCCGCCATCCTGATCGGCGCGGAAGTGTTCGGCGCGGCGTTTGCCGGCGGCTGGGCGCTGGCGATCCTGTTCGGGTTGGACGACACCGGCGCGCACATCGTGCAGGCCGTGCTGTTTGCGGCCGGCGTCTTCGTCATGGTCGCTTTCATCCGCGCCGCGAGCCGCGTCGAGCCGTTCACGACACGCGCGTAATTTGCGGAGAGCAAGAAGTCCCTGTGCCGCAGGCACAACTTTCATCGCCGCAATTGCTGCACGGCTGCGCTTTCTCAAGTTGAATTAACATCCGTTCAGATTTCGAGGGCCGGCCGTGCGCGTGCGTAAGCACACGTTAGGGAAATTTCGCGCCAGCCTAAAAAAATTCTTGCGAAGGAAAGTTAAAGAGCTTATTTCCGTCTCTGCCCAATTTCGCACGTGCCTGTGGTCGTGTGTCAGTCGGTAGGTATCCGGACAAGAGGCCGGACAGCCGCCAAGGGATGAAGAACCGAGGGGCCCTTTGCAAATCGTCGAGACGCTCGCGTCTGCGACGATCCAGAAGAGCCCAGCATCTCTCTCAAGAGATGCCGTTGAAGGTCTCTCCAACCCTTGCAACCGTGACTGGCAGCCGGAGGCGAACCGGCGCACCCCGCTCTCCACGGGGGACGCGACTTAAAGCAACGACGGAGCGGGCTTTTTTGGTCTCTACCGGCAGTCCAACGCCGGCGCGGGCTACTGAAAAGGCTTGTCCTTCATTGCCAGGTGTGCGGGCGGGAGCATTCCCAACCAATCCACGGCAGCACAATTCGGCTCTCGGGTTCGAGGCCTTGTCGCCTTTCCATCGGGCGGCAATGCCGAAACACCCTTGGCCGAGCACATTTTGCTTGGGCTCCGTCGCTGGAGCCGTCTGGAGAGGTGCCATGACCGAACGCATCAGGGAATTCCTGCGCAACCGCCGCAACGAGGGCCTGGACAACGAGCCCTGCCTCGTCGTCGACCTCGACGTCGTGCGCGACAACTACCAGAGCTTTGCCAAGGCGCTGCCGGACAGCCGCGTGTTCTACGCGGTGAAGGCCAATCCTGCGCCCGAAGTGCTGGCGCTGCTCGCCGCGATGGGCTCCTGCTTCGACACCGCCACCGTGGCCGAGATCGAGATGGCGCTCGCCGCAGGCGCAACGGGGGACCGCATCTCCTTCGGCAATACGATCAAGAAGGAGCGCGACATCGCGCGCGCCTTCGCGCTCGGCATCCGCCTGTTCGCGGTCGACTGCGCCGCCGAAGTCGAGAAGATCGCCCGAGCGGCCCCCGGCGCGCGGGTGTTCTGCCGCATCCTCTATGACTGCGCCGGCGCCGAATGGCCGCTGTCGCGCAAGTTCGGCTGCGACCCGGAGATGGCGGTCGAGGTGCTCGACCTCGCCAAGCGGCTGGGCCTGGAGCCGTACGGCATCTCGTTCCATGTCGGCTCGCAGCAGCGCAAGGTGAAGGCGTGGGACCGCGCGCTGGCGATGGTGTCGCAGGTGTTCCGCGACTGCGCCGAGCGTGGCATCGGCCTTTCCATGGTCAACATGGGCGGCGGCTTCCCGACCCGGTACCTGAAGGACGTGCCGCCGGTCGTGCAGTATGGCCGCTCGATCTTCCGGGCGCTGCGCAAGCACTTCGGCAACCAGATCCCGGAGACCATCATCGAGCCGGGACGCGGCATGGTCGGCAATGCCGGGATCATCGAGTCCGAGGTCGTGCTGATCTCCCGGAAGAGCGACGAGGACGAGGTGCGCTGGGTCTATCTCGACATCGGCAAGTTCGGCGGTCTCGCCGAGACGATGGACGAATCAATCCGCTACGCGATCCGCACCCCGCATGACGGCGCGGACATGACGCCGTGCGTGCTCGCGGGGCCCACCTGCGATTCCGCCGACGTGCTGTACGAGAAGCTGCCGTATCCGCTGCCGGTGACGCTCGAGATCGGTGACAAGGTGCTGATCGAGGGGACCGGAGCCTACACGTCGACCTACTCGTCAGTGGCCTTCAACGGCATCCCGCCGCTGAAGACCTATCACATCTGAGTTGTCTTGCCTCCCCCGCTTGCGGGGGAGGTCGGCGCGAAGCGCCGGGTGGGGGAAAACCCTATCAGCTGACTCCGGTCTAACAGACCCCACCCCAGCCCTCCCCGGTAAACGGGGGGAGGGAGCGAGAGAGCGAGGAGCCGGCAACGGCTCTTCTCCTGACATTGACATTTCTGACGAACGCTTGCGCGCGCCCTTGCGACGCGCGCCAGGCGAGGACTGACGTGCCATGACCGCTGTTCGGACGACCCAACCTGCCGTTGCCCCGAAAGCCGCTCCGTTCGCGATCCGTGCGGAGCGAGCCTCGGACGTCGTCGCGCGCGAAGCGCTGCTCGATGCCTGCTTTGGCGAGAACCGCCATCAGCGCACCTGCCAGCGCCTGCGCGACGGACGCGCGCCAGCCACAGGCCTTGCGCTCGTGGCCTTGCGCGAGGGCAATCTGGTGGGCACCGTGCGGCTGTGGCACGTCAGCGCCGGGGGCATCCCGGCGCTGGTGCTCGGCCCGCTCGCGGTCGAGGCCACCAGCCGTAAGCTCGGGATCGGCGCCGCGCTGGTGAACCATGCGCTGGCCGCCGCGGGGGCGCGCGGTCATGGCGCCGTCATCCTGCTCGGAGATGCGCCCTATTACACGCAGTTCGGCTTCTCGGACGCGAGGACGCACGAGCTCGCGCTGCCCGGACCGTTCGAGCGCGAGCGCCTGCTGGCGCTGGAGCTGCGCGACGGCGCACTCGATGGCGCCTGGGGTATGATCGTGCCGACCGGCCTGGCGGCAGGGATCAAGACGGCCCGTATCCGGCGTGCGCGGCTCGCGCCACAGGTCGCGTGATGGCCGCCACGCCATCGAACGACAGGCCCGCCACGGGCCAGGGACCGCGCTGGCGCGCCCATGGCGTCGTCACGACGGTGGTGTTGATCATGCTCGGCGTCATGATCGTGCGCGATCTTCTGGTACGGCGCTGGGGCTCATCTGCCACACCCTCCGCCGACGTGACACAGCGCCAGCTGTAATGTAGCGAAGACCGCGACCGCGTCCGCCCCGCACCCGGGCGGCGCTCACGCGATGATTTTGGGAGAAGGTTCGATGTCCCGTCGTCTCATTTCCACCGGCTCACCGTTCGAAAAGGCCGGCGGCTACAGCCGGGCCGTGGTCGACGGAGACTTCGCCTTCGTGGCCGGCACCACCGGCTATGACTACACCACCATGACCATGCCCGAGGATGTCACAAACCAGTCACGGAACTGCTTCAAGACCATCCAGGCGGTCCTCGAGGAGGGCGGCTTCGCGATGACCGATATCGTCCGCGCGACCTATTACATCACCGACATCAAGGATGCGGATGCGCATTTCGCGGTCTGCGGCGAGATCCTTGGCGAGATCCGCCCGGCCTCCACGATCCTCGTGGTAGCGGCGCTGCTCAAGCCCGAGATGAAGGTCGAGATCGAAGTGACCGCGAAACGGCGTTCCGCCTGATCGTTCCCTGCCATCCCAGCACATTGTTTTCGGAGAGACCCATGAGCCCGCCCGCGCAGATCCATGCAAAAATTTCCGGCCCCATCGTCGTGATCGGCTTCGGCTCGATCGGTAAGGGGACGCTGCCTCTGATCGAGCGCCATTTCGACTATGACAAGTCGCGCTTCGTCATCATCGATCCGCATGAGGACGGCGAGCTCGCCAAACAGCATGGCGTGCGCTTCATCAAGGATGGCGTGACCCGCGACAACTACCGCGAGCTCCTGAGCCCGCTTCTGACCGAAGGCGGCGGCCAGGGCTTTTGCGTGAACCTGTCGGTCGACACCTCCTCCGTGGACATCATGACGCTGTGCCGGGAGATCGGCGCACTCTATGTCGACACCGTGATCGAGCCCTGGGCCGGATTCTATTTCGACAAGAAGATCAACCCCGAGAAGCGCTCCAACTACGCGCTGCGCGAAACGCTGCTCGCCGCGCGCCGCAACAGCGCGGGCGGGCCGACCGCGGTGTCGACCTGCGGCGCCAATCCCGGCATGGTCTCCTGGTTCGTCAAGCAGGCGCTGCTCGACATCGCCCGCGACACCAACGCGGCGATCGTGGAGCCGAAGAGCCGCGAGGACTGGGGCAAGCTCGCCCAAACGCTCGGCGTCAAGGGTATCCACATCGCCGAGCGCGACACCCAGCGCTCGAAAAAGCCGAAGCCGATGGATGTGTTCGTCAACACCTGGTCGGTGGAAGGCTTCGTCTCCGAGGGCATGCAGCCGGCCGAGCTCGGCTGGGGCACGCATGAGACCTGGATGCCTGTGAACGGCCGCAGCCATCCCGACGGCTGTGGCGCTGCGATCTATCTCCTGCAGCCCGGCGCCAACACCCGCGTGCGTTCGTGGTGCCCGACGCCCGGCGCGCAATACGGTTTTCTCGTCACGCACAACGAGTCGATCTCGATCGCGGACTATTTTACGGTGCGCGAGGGTGACAAGGTGATCTACCGCCCGACCTGCCACTACGCCTATCACCCCGCGAACGACGCGGTGCTGTCGCTGCACGAGATCTTTGGCGCAACCGGCAAGATGCAGGAGAAATGGCACATCCTGGACGAGAACGAGATCGTCGACGGCATCGACGAGCTCGGCGTGCTGATCTACGGCCATGCCAGGAACGCCTATTGGTACGGCTCGCAGCTCTCGATCGAGGAGACGCGCGAGCTTGCGCCGTATCAGAATGCGACCGGCCTGCAGGTGTCCTCGGCGGTGCTCGCCGGCATGGTGTGGGCGTTGGAAAATCCGACCGCCGGCATCGTCGAGGCCGACGAGATGGATTTCCACCGCTGCCTGGAAATCCAGCGGCCGTATCTTGGGCCGGTGAAAGGTTTCTACACCGACTGGACCCCGCTCACCGATCGTCCGGGCCTGTTTCCCGAGGACATCGACACGGCGGATCCCTGGCAGTTCCGGAATGTTTTGGTTCGGTGACCCATTCGACGTCATTCCGGGGCGCGCCTAAGCGCGAACCCGGAATCTCGATGTGGCGCAACGCAAGCCAATTTCGAGATTCCGGGTTCGTCGCCAGCGGCCCGGCCGATGGCGATGCCCCGGAATGACGACAACTACTTCGCCAGATAATCGAACACCACCGTCCCGAGACCGAGCGTGAGGTCCGTCTTGAAGTGCAGCGCGGAGACCACCTCGCGCACCGGCAGCTTTGCCACGTCGGCGAGCGCATGCGGAAACAGGCCGAGCGCGGCGGGGCCGGTCCAGGCCTCTTTCAGGGTGATGTCCTCAAGATAATAGCGCACCAGCTCGCAGACCCGCGCGCTGCCGTCCACATGCGGAATGATCTTCAGCATGAAGTTCGGCGCCTGCATCCCTTTCAAAAGGGTGTCGTGATCGACAGGACGGTGCTTGTAGCCCATGGTGGCCGAGGCGCAGAGCACCGAGCCGTAATGCAGCGTGCCGACCAGCACGTCGCTCTCGACCTCCAGCTTGGGCCTGGCGAGTTTTTTCGGAAAGCCCCACAGCTCGCGGCCGCCGGCGATCGGCCCCTCGTCATCCAAATACATCGAATGGACATAGACGCCCTTCTCGCCCTTGAAACGGACCGGGATCACCTGCCCGGTCTCGGTATAGTCGCCAAAGCCGGTGGAGTCGGGCATGCGGATGAACTCGTAATTGACGAGTCCGTCCACGACCTCCAGCGGCTCCGGCACGACGGCCGCGAGCGCCTCGGGATCGGTGCGATAGGTGATGGTGAAAAATTCCCGGTTGAAGAAGCGATAGGGCCCGGGCGGAAATGACGGATTGGTCAGCGGCATCGAATAGGCTGACTTTCTGACGTCCTCGATTTTCATGGTGATGGCCTCCGCTCAACATCGGCAATGCCAACATTATGCGGCCGAACCTGCCGACAGGCGAGGCTGTAAAAGCGGCTTTGAACCTCAAAACATCGTCAAAGGTCGTAACCTTGTCACATCGCGGCTCATCTGAGCGAGCGTCGATCCGTGCTCGGGCGCAATCCGCCTTGTACGGGTTTAGCGAGCTGATACAGTGCGCAACCTGAAGCTGACGGTTTCGACGGAGCAGGGCGGGGGCGATCAGGGTGAGTTGGAAGTGGACCGTTCGCGCGAGGTCAGCGCGTGCAATCCGCAAGAAGGCGCGGCTTGTCTGTCCCGCCATTCTGAAAATCGCCGGCATTGTGGTCGTGCTGGTCTGCCTTAATTTCCCGCCTCGGATCGCTTTCGCTGTTGGACAGGAATGCATGCTTGGCTATTACCGAACCAAAACCTCGGCTTGCGCCGACGGCATCCTGGCCGATTTCCGCCAGCGGCCGCAATCCGATCCCAACACGCTCATCGGTTTTCTCGCCCAGCTGTTCAGGACATCCCAGCCGGAGCGGGAGCGCATTCTCAACGCTGAAACGTCGGATCAGCTGAAGACCGTCGATGTCGTCAGCCTGTACCGGGCTGGTCTGCCGGACCAAGCCGAGGCGTTCGCGAAGGCCAACAATCTTTCGGCGCTCGCCGACAAGGTCCGCACCACGCACTTGCCGACGCTTGACGCCGTCAAGCCGTCCGTCCCGGCCGACAACGATCTGCTGGTCGGCGCCTTCATGGCGTCGGGCGAACCGGCCTTCATTCAACGCATTCTGGCGAGTTATTCCGACGCGGACGACGGAATGATCGGTGATGGCCTGCGCATCGGATTCATGATGAGCAAGTTCGGCCCGACACTCGCGGCAAAGGGGCGCAAGCCCGTCATCATGCAGGTCGCCTGTGAAAAATATCAGTGCAAGTCCGACCCGGCCAAGCTGCTCCGCGTGCTGACCCTGGCGACGGCTTTATGGTCATTGCAATCACTGTCGCAGCAGGACGACCAGATCAAGAGCACCATCAACAATTTCTTCGCCGGCGATCCGCGCCTCAAGACGCTGCTCTTCGTCGAACAGAATGCGTTCGCCAATTATCTGACAATGATCGTGGGCCTCGCAGGCCTGCCGGATAACCCTATCCTGAGCCGGTCCGCCGAGATGTACGAGAAGCTCCAGCCGGCGAACGAGGCGTTCGCACCGCCTTCCAACATCAAGAAATAGTTTAGATCCGTATCCGCGTCGGAAGCCTGCACTCGCCATCGCGCGCAGGCCTGAGCCGAAATCGGGAAGTCTTTCTTATTTGTCCTTGATCGGCGGCGCGACTTTTTCGGCAGGCGCCGGCGGCAGCACCGGCGTCGCGCCGGCCTTCTGCGCATCGGGGTCGGGACGGGCGGGCTCGGGGGCCGGCGTGGTCGGCCGGGTGCCGCCGGGTTTTGACTCGGCGGGCTTGTCGCTCGCGGAAGGCGCAGGAGACGATTGCAGCGGAGGGGTACCTTGCGCCATGAGCTGCGAACCGCTCGCCCGGAGCTTGATCAGGGAAAAGCTCGACATGACGACGCCGGCCGCAACCGCGAGCATCGCGAGCCGTACATTCCGCCTGTAGGCATCGTCGTGAGACATGACCTGTCGATCCCGCGCATGACTGCAACGAATCAACGATTGCCGATCTCATCAGTTCCAGCGGGAACAGCCGCTCACAAGGTCAGCAGCCCGCCATCGCCGGTCTCGTCGGCAAAGGCGAGCAAGGTGCCCTTGGCGTTCCAGGCGAGCGCCGCGACCGGCGGCGTGCCATTGCGGCGCACCAGGATTTCCGCGCCGTCCTCCATGCGCACCATCAAAACGGTGCCGTCCTCATAGCCCGCGGCAAAAACGTCCTGCTTCGGATGGCAGGCGACGACCGTGACGCGGGCCTGCAGCGGCGCCAGCATCGCCGGCTGCTTGCCCATCGGGCCGTCCTTGCTCGCGAACGGCCAGATGATCACCGACTCGGCGCCCGAGGTCGCAAGCGCCTTGCCGCCTGTGCTCCACGACATCGATCTGACCCGGCCGGGATAGCCGGTCATGCGCATGTGCTTGTGATCGGCGAGCCGCCAGCCATGAAGCGCCGGCTCGTGCATGGCGGTGACCAGAAACTTGTTGTCCGGGCTGAACGCGACGCCGAGATGCGAGCCGGCCCATTCCAGAAATTCCGCATTCGCCGCCATGTTGGGAAACCACAGCGTGACGCCGCCATAATGCGCGATCGCAAGCCGCATGCCCTTTGGCGCGAAGGCCAGTCCGCCGACCGTCGAGGGCACCTCAAAGAACTTGTCGTCGCCCTTGCCGCCGCGGACATAGGCGACCTTGCCGACCGACCAGGCCAGCCCGCCGTCGCCGTGAAGCGCGACATTATCGATCCAGCGCCGCTTCGGATCGGTCGCGAGCACCGTCACCGCGCCTTTCGCATCGAGCGCGACCAGCCTTCCGTCGTCGCCGCCCATCACGATGCGGCTGCCATCGGAGACCGCGCAGAGAATGCCGCCACCGTGGGTCGCCACAGCCGTGATCTCGCCTTGGCCGTCGGCGAAGAACACGCTCTCTTCCGCGCCGACGAAGGCCGCGCGGTCACCCAGAAAATGCACCGATGTCACCGCCGCGCCCAGCGCGACCGCACGCACCTTCTCGGTGACGGAGGCGATGGACGCGGCCGGGCCGCCCTGTTCGAAAGCACTCATCACGAGACGATGCAGCGCTCAAAGCCGTCGCGGATTTCCTGCTCCGGCAGCTCGCGGCCGATGAAGACGAGGCGGCTCTGGCGTGCCTCGCCGTCCTTCCATTTCCGCTGGTGGTCGCCCTCCAGCATCATATGCACGCCCTGGAAGACATAGCGGTCGTCGTCGTCCTGGAAGGCCAAAATGCCCTTCGAACGGAGAATCTTCTGGCCCTCCAGCTGCACCAGGTTCTGCAGCCACGGCATGAACTTGTTGGGATCGAGCGGCTTGTCGGTCTTCAGCGACAGCGACTGCATCTCCTCGTCGTGGTAGTGCTTCAGGCCATGACCGTGATCGTGATGACGGTGATCGTGGTCATGATGGTGGTCGTGATCATGATGATCGCCGGCTTCGAGGAAATCCGGCTCTATATCCAGGATGCGCTCGAGATCGAAGGCGCCGCGATCGAGCACGTCGGCAAGCTCAACCTTGCAGCGCTCGGTGCGGTGCAGCCTGGCATAGGGGTTGATGCCGCGGATCCGCGCCTCAACCTCGGTGAGTTCGCCCTTGCTGACCAGGTCGGTCTTGTTCAGCACGATGACGTCGGCAAAGGCGATCTGGTTCTTGGCCTCGGGGGCGTCCTTGAGGCGGTCGCTCAGCCATTTGGCATCGGCCACCGTCACGACGGCGTCGAGCCGCGCGTTCTTCTGCACGTCTTCGTCGACGAAGAAGGTCTGCGCCACCGGCGCCGGGTCGGCGAGCCCCGTGGTCTCGACGATGATGGCGTCGAACTTGCCTTTGCGCCGCATCAATCCATCGAGGATGCGCACCAGGTCACCGCGCACGGTGCAGCAGACGCAGCCGTTGTTCATCTCGAACACTTCCTCGTCCGCGCCGATGATGAGGTCGTTGTCGATGCCGATCTCGCCGAATTCGTTGACGATGACGGCGTATTTCTTGCCGTGGTTTTCCGACAAAATGCGGTTGAGCAAGGTGGTCTTGCCGGCGCCGAGATAGCCGGTCAGCACCGTCACTGGAATTTTTTCCGATGGCGATTGAGACATACTCGCGAAATCCCCAAGCATAAAGAGGCGCTGCGCTTTCGTGGTGAAGGGCCGCGCTTCACCGGCCCAGCGCGCCGGTCAGCGCCTTTATATTGTGCCTGACCATCGCAATGTAAGTGGGTGCATCGCCCTTTTCGGAGGTTAAGCTGTCGGAAAACAGCGTTCCGCCGAGCGTGGCGCCGGTCTCGGCCGCGATCCGGCCGACCAGCCGGTCATCGCTGATGTTTTCCAGAAATACCGCCGGGATCTTGGCTGAGCGGACCTGGGCGATGATTTTGGCGATGTCCCGCGCGCTCGGCTCGGATTCGGTGGAGACGCCGAGCGGCGCGATGAAGGCGATGCCATAGGCGGCGGCAAAATAACCGAACGCGTCATGGGTCGAGATCACCCTGCGCCGCTCCGGCGGGATTTTTGCGATGGCCTCGCGGACCTCCGCATCGAGCGCATCAAGCTCGTCCAGGTAACGATTCGTTCGCGCGCGGAAGATTTCGGCGTCCGCCGGATCGGCTGACATCAGCGCGTCGCGGATGTTGGCAACATAGATTTTTGCGTTGGCAACCGACTGCCAGGCATGCGGATCGGCGTCGGAGCCGAGTTTCAACGGAACGATGCCGGCCGTCGCGACGACCGTCTGCGCCTTGCTGCCGGAGGACTGCAGCAGGCGCGGCAGCCAGCCTTCCAGGCCGAGCCCGTTGATGACGAGAACGCGCGCGTCGGCGACCGTCTTCGCATCGGCGGGCGTCGGGGTATAGACATGGACATCGCTGTTGGCACCGACCAGCGTGGTCAGGTTGACGCTGTCACCGCCGATTTGGCGCACGAGATCGCCCAGGATGGAGAAGCTCGCGACGACGTTGAGGCGCTCGGCGGCCTGCAGCGGAGACGCCGTCACTGCCAGGACGAGGCAAAGCCAGAGCCGGAGCCGCATCAAAGACTCCTCATGCTTCCAGATGGCGTGCCGGGAAAAGCTGCCGGACCAGGCCGCCGACGCTGCCGAACAGCACGGAAAAACCATACAGGGCGGCGGCGACCAGGATGATCGCCGGCCCCGACGGAATCCGTGTCTGGAATGACAGCACGAGCCCGGCATAGCCCGAGAGGACGGCGGTTGGCACCGCGATGCAGATCATCGGCGTGATGTCGCGCGACCAGAACCGCGCGATGCTGGCGGGCAGGATCATCAGCCCAACCGCAAGCAGGGTGCCAAGCGCCTGAAAGCCCGAGACCAGATTGACCACGATCAGCGCCAGGAAAGCCAGATGTGCCGGCGCGCCGGCCCGGCTCACGGTGCGCAGGAACAGCGGATCGACGCTTTCGACGACCAGGGGCCGATAGATTACCGCGAGCACGAGAAGGGTGATGGTGGCGTTGATGGCGACGAGCAGCAGCGTCTGGTCGTCCAGCGCGAGAATGTTGCCGAACAGCACGTGCAACAGGTCGACATTGGTGCCCTTGACCGAGACGATGGTGACGCCAAGCGCGAGCGAGGTGAGATAGAAGGTCGCAAGCGAGGCGTCCTCCTTCAGCCCGGTGCCGCGCGACACCAGTCCGGCCAGAAGCGCCACCGCGAAGCCCGCGATCAAGCCCCCCGCGGTCATCGCCAGCAAATTGAGGCCCGACAACAGGAACCCGATCGCCGCCCCCGGCAGGATCGCATGCGCCATCGCGTCGCCGACCAGGCTCATCCGTCTGAGCATCAGGAACACGCCGATCGGCCCGCCGCCGAGCGCCAGCGCGATCACCGCCGCGAGCGCGCGGCGCATGAAGGCGAAGTCGGTAAAGGGGGCGATCAACGCGTCGTGGAGCATGTCAGGCGGCCCGCGGGGAGATGTCGTCGGCGCAGGCGGCCGCGTCATCGTCGAAAGCTTCACACATCCGCATCGCGACCAGCAGGTTTTCCGGCGTCAGCACTTCCTTGGTTGAGCCCCACGCCACGGGCCCGCGCGCCAAAAGCAGCGTTTCGGGAAAATTGGCGCGCACCATGTCGAGGTCATGCAACGCCACCAGCACGGTGCGGCCTTCGTCGTGCCAGCGACTGATCAGAACCATCAGGTCCTTCGACGTCTTGGCGTCGATGGCGTTGAGCGGCTCGTCCAGCACGATCAGACGCGCATCCTGCAGCAGCACGCGCGCGAACAACAGCCGCTGCATCTGCCCGCCGGAGAGCGTGCCGATCGGGCGGTTCTCAAAGCCATTGAGGCCGACCGCGGCAATCGCTTCGGCAATCTTGTCTCGCGCCGCCCGGCCGAGACCTCCGAGAATGCCGATCGTGCCCCACAAGCCGGTGCTGACGAAATCGAACACCGAGATCGGAAAGCTGCGGTCGATCTCGGCGATCTGCGGCAGATAGGCAATGTCCCTGTGATCGAGGCCGCAGAGACCGATTGCGCCGGACAGCGGTTTGAGGATGCCGGCGATACCGCGCAGCAAAGTCGACTTGCCGGCGCCATTCGGGCCGATGACCGCAAGCAGCGCGCCCGAGCCGACTTCGCCCGACAAGTGATGCACCGCCGGGTGGCGGTCATAGCCGAGCGTGACATTGTGAAACAGCAGTTGCGCCGGCATGCTCATCTCATGGACAGCACAACGACCGCCCACAGCACGGCGCAGACGGTCAAGGCGGCACCCAGCCGGGTAACGACGGGCATCCGCAGGATCGACCAGGGCGCGACCTGCGCCGGATGCGGCGAGGCCGTCGCATGGTGATGGTGATGCCCATGCGAATGGGGGTGGTCGTGCTGCGTGTCGACGGGAACCATCGAGCAACGTTATATTATAACATTACATCTGTCCACCGGAGACCCGCTTTCCGCGCGGCGCCTCAGGTCAGACAGCGGACCAGGGCCAGCGCCGCAAAAAGCCCGGCGATCGAGAAGCTGACCGATCCCAGGACATAGAAGGCCGCGAGCCCGAACGCGCCGCGCTCAAAGAGCAGCGCGGTGTCGAGCGAGAAAGCCGAGAAGGTGGTGTAGCCGCCCAAGATGCCGGTCATCAGGAACAGCCGCCAATGCTGGGTCGCCTCGCCCCGGAAGGCGAGATAGCCGGCGATCAGGCCCATCACGATCGAGCCCGTGATGTTGATGATGAAGGTGCCGTAGGGAAAGGCGGTGCCGAACGCCTTCGCAGCCGCCATGTTCACGGCGTGCCGCAGCGAGGCGCCCAGCCCGCCGCCGAAGAAAACCAAGAGATAGTTCATTCCCGCGCGCCCCGTCCAAGATTCCGGCGGACACGATTTTGCCGCAAGCGCGCGGTGGCTGCAACAACAGCCGACGCAAGAGGCGCCAGCTATTCGGTGCCGCCTCCGTTTTCACCCGAAAACGAAGCGTCAGGCGACCTTGCCGAACATCTCGTCGACATGGTCCCAGTTCACGAGATGCTCGAGGAACGCCTTGAGATAGTCCGGACGGCGATTGCGATAGTCGATGTAGTAGGAATGCTCCCAGACGTCACAGCCGAGAATGGGCGTTGCGCCGTGCACCAGCGGATTTTCGCCATTGGGCGTCTTGGAGATCTCGAGCTTGCCGCCCTTGACCTGCAGCCAGCACCATCCCGAGCCGAACTGACCGACGCCGGCAGCGGCGAAATCGGTCTTGAATTTCTCGAAGCCGCCAAGGTCCTCGTCGATCTTCTTTTCCAGCCTGCCCGGCAGCTTGCTGCCGCCGCCATTCGGCTTCATCCAGCTCCAGAAGTGGATGTGGTTGTAGTGCTGGCCGGCATTGTTGAACACCGCGGCGTTCTTGCCGAACGAACCCTTCACGATCTCCTCCAGGGACTTGCCCTCGAATTCGGTCCCCTTGATCGCGTTGTTGCCGTTGGTCACATAGGCCTGGTGATGCTTGTCGTGATGGTATTCCAGCGTTTCCTTCGACATATGGGGCCCGAGGGCATCATAGGCGTAAGGCAGGGGGGGAAGGGAAAATGTCATGGGATGATGTCCGCAACTGGGGGGAAGACGTGTCTTAACGGGAACCCCTTATAGAAGGTTCCTGGGCTGTAAAACATTGCATTTTGGCAAAACAAGCACCTTATCGCAGCATCTCTGAGAGAGCAGGGACCGGCTGCCCGTGCTCACCGTTGCATCGCGCGAGCCATGCCGAAGGCGATTGTGAGCCACGCATGAAACGATTGCGTGGAGAGCATGACGATGATCCCGCACGGCTCATCGTTCTCCGAAGCGGCCAGGTTCAGATTGAAGGACTTCGTCAAGGAGACGCCGCGTGAAAGCCTGCAATTTGACGTTGCGGAAATCGAATTTGCTGGTATTGAGACCCTCCTTTTCAGAAGGGGGGCTCCATGGCTTGTCGGTTGGGTTTTGTTGCTTTGCTGCTGACGGCATTGTTCGCCGCACCTGGCGCGAAGGCGCAGGCGGCCGGCGAACCCACGGGCATCTGGCTCACCCAGGCCGGCGACGCCAAGGTGAAGGTCAACAAATGCGGCGGCGGCATTTGCGGCGTGATCGTGTGGCTGAAGGACCCGATCAATGCCGCCACGGGAAAGCCGGAGGTCGACGACAAGAATCCGAACCCCGCGCTCGCCAAGCGCCCGATGCTCGGACTTCCGCTGTTCAGCGGCATGCGCGCGTCCGGCCCGAACAAATGGTCGGGTGAGATCTACAATGCCGACGACGGCAAGACCTATGAGAGCCACGTCTCGGTGAGCGGCGCCGACACGCTCAGGGTGGAGGGCTGCGTTGGCATCTTGTGCGGCGGCGAGACCTGGACCCGCGCCGGGCACTGAATCGGCGATGATGAATTCGCGCTCGATTGCTGCCGCATCGGCGGTGCGCTTCCTCTCCCCGCAAGCGGGGCGAGGTGAACCCTGTGCGCCGAAACAGCGATTGAACGCAAGCGCTAAACCGTCGTCGCCTTCAGCGCGGTCGCCGCGGAGGCATAGCCGCCGCGGGCCCCGTCGATGAAATGCACATGGTCCGCGCGGATCGCCGACGGCGTGAAGCAGGTCATCATCGCGGCGTCCTGGCGATGCAGGCCGTAGCGCAGAATGCCCTTTTCCGCCGCCGCGACCAGCCGATCGGTCAGCGCGCGCTCGAGATCCTCGGTGCAATCGAGGATCATGCGCAGGCTGTCGTCATATTTTCGGAAGTCGGAGTTCTCAACCACCTGTTTCGTATAGAGCTCGGGCACGAAGCGGCCGACCTTGATGCCGAACCGCATGATGACATAGGCAAACAGCGTGCGCCCGAGCACGTAGACGCGACGCCTGAACAACGGCCCGCCGCGCGCGGCGCGCGCTTCATACTCGACGCCCTGCGGCGGCCAGCGCAGCGGCGGCCCGCTCGACGGCACCGGCCGTCCGCCGTCGGGGCTGCGCTCGACGAGGGTGATGATCTCCTCGATCGCGTCCCGAAACAGCCGCGGATCGGCGTCGCGCTCCGGCACCACCAGCACCGACAGGATGAGACCGCGCGCCGACGGAATCTCCTCGAACCGGCACGACAGCCCGGATAGATCGGGCTGCGTGCCCGGCGGGGCCGCCTCGACGGCGAACTCGCCACGCTTCATCGCAGCATCCGACCAGCCGAGGCCACCGCCGGAGAACATCGCGTAGGACAGATTCGCCGACGGCCCGTAGCGCGCAACCCGCACGTCGAGGCCCTGCGCGCGGATCGCCGCAACCGGCACCAGCGCGACCCGCATGGCGAGATCGAGATCATCCCTGACCCAGGCCGCGGTCGCAGCCAGCGCCTCGCGGGCTGTCGTGAGGTCGTCGTGCGAGACCGCAAAACTTGCACCATCGCCGCCGAACACGAAGGGAAATTCACGGCCCTGAAGCGCATTGGTCACCGCCGCGATGACGGCTGCGCCTGCCATATTGACGGCCTTGTAGCGCTGGGCCGCGATCGCCTTGGTCGATTCCACGATGTCGGCGACGCCGACGGTCCAGTCGTCCGGCAACGGCGAATAGAGTTTTGGCTCCATCAGGCTCGCAAAGCCGCGGAACACCGGAATGCCGCCGTAGAAATTCTTCGCCGTGGGGGTGGTCATGGGAGCTGGCTCATCCGGGCGACCGATCGTCCTGAAGATACGAGCGATCCTGCAACTCGGTTCATGTGACGGGAAGTCCATTGAATACACAAATCCCGAGAAAATAAACCGCTACGACCGTTGAGAGCCAGCTGACGACAGCGGCCGGCGTCGAAAAAGCATCTCCCCTCTGCTAGGCTTTGCCGATGAAAGATGCCGGCCCCCTGGTAAAGCAAGTCACCGCGCACGCCGTGCAGCTCGGCGATCGCATCAACACTGCGGGCTTCGAGGGACAAATCCTGTCCAACACGCCGCTGGCGCTGCGCACCGGTCCAAGCGGAATCGCCGTGGTCTTCCGCTATGGTGTTGCCGTGTTCATCGGCCTCACCGCCGACGAAGAGCAGGAATTTCTCGAGCGGCTGAGACCCCGGACCTTCGGCACCATCACGCCGCCTGAGGAGGAATGGGCCAAGATCGAGGTTGCACGGGAATCCGAGGAGCCTATTCCCGTCGGCGGCCCGATCCAGGTGAAGGAGCTGTCACTGGAGCGGCTTCTGGTGGTGTCCGATGCATTGGCCAAGAGCGTCGTGCTCGGGCGCGGCGAGCGCGAGGTCACCAACGTCTTCGATGTCATCGAGCCGTTTGCCCGCGAGCTCGCAGCCTCCGGCAAGACCTCGAAGAGCCGCACTCAACTGCTCAAGCTGATGGGCGAAGCGCTCCTGGTGCAGCATCGCGTCTCCGGCCGCGTCGCGGTCAGCGAGAAGCCCGATGTGCTGTGGGACCGTCCGGATCTCGAACGGCTCTACGCGCGCCTCGCGGACGAATATGAGCTCACCGAGCGCGAAGAAACGTTGAACCGCAAGCTCACGGTGATCGCCGAAACAGCGACTACGCTCGCCGATATCGTCGACAGCAAGCGCTCGCTCCGGCTGGAGATCATCGTCGTGGTCCTGATCGCGGTCGAGGTCGTCGTCGCGTTTTACGATCTCTTCGTCCGGAGCAGGCATTGAGCCGGGCAAGCACGCCCGTACTCACTCGAGCGCGCTGACATTCCAGGTCGCGTGGCTGACGCCGGCCCGTTTTGCCAGCGCGGCGACGATCGCGTCGAGGTCTCCGGGCTCGACCGCAAGACTCACCAGGACCGCCGCGACCTCGACATTGTCGTCGGAGCGGTACACGACCTTGGTCTCGCGCACCGGATAGTTCGCGGCCGCCAGTCTTTCGCCCAGCGCCTCGCGAATCGGCGCGACGTTTTCGACATCGGTGGTGACGATGATCTCGTAATTGGCCTCCGAGGACTTTTCGTTGAGCGGGATGCGGTCGATGGCGTTCACCAGCGGACGCAGCAGCGTGTTGCCGGCCAGCACGAACAGCGTGAGGGCCGCCGACTGCGCCAGCATGTCGGCTCCGGCGCAGCAGCCGACCGCGGCCGAGGCCCACAGCGTGGCCGCGGTGTTGAGGCCGCGTACATTCATGCCCTCCTTCATGATGGCGCCGGCGCCGAGAAAGCCGATACCGGACACCACATAGGCGATCACCCGCACGCTGCCGTCCGCGCCGGCGAGATGGTCCGCGAGGTCGACGAAGGCGGCGGCGCCGACCGCGACCAGCACGTTGGTCCTGAGCCCGGCGCTGCGCTGCCGGTACTGGCGCTCGGCGCCGATCAGGGTGCCGAACACGAAGGCGACGAACAGGCTGATGAGCGTGTCGAAGAAGTCGTGGAGCTGGAAGGTCTGCAGAAACCGCATGTAATTGAATCGCCTTTACCGGACGGTGCCCTTATCCCAACGCCATCGGTCCGCGTCAAACCGCCCAGCGCTGAAGGCGTCCACGAATTGAAACTGGACCGGACGGTCTGGGAAACGTGCCGCGCGACGATGGAAATCATGGGCATGCGACGCGCGCCGGCGCTGCGCGACGACGCATCGACCTGGCGAAACAAGAGAGATTGGCTGGCTCGGGGTGACGTCAGGCGCAGTATTACCGCTCGGCGTCGTCCGGCTTGTG
>Ga0210401_10000776_pt1 | contig 38682 bp, 35 predicted proteins | sample IncBWH32MmetaG_FD_150866 | JGI IMG/M metagenome (GOLD analysis project Ga0210401, IMG submission 150866) | Forest soil microbial communities from Barre Woods Harvard Forest LTER site, Petersham, Massachusetts, United States - Inc-BW-H-32-M | ecosystem: Environmental > Terrestrial > Soil >... | reverse complement strand
CCGCCCTTCCGGCGTGCTGATGTGTGTGACGAATTTTAGACTTCCAGGATCACCGGCAGAATCAGCGGGCGCTTGGCGGTCTGTTTGTTGAGGAAACGTTTCAAGTCCTGGCGCACTTTTTCTTTGATTACGCTCCAGTCAGTTTTTTCCTCCTGCGTGGATTGCTCGATGGTGCGCAGGATGATCTCGCGGGCTTGATTGATGATTTCGGCGCCGTCTTCGGAGGGCAGGAAGCCGCGCGTGACGATTTCGGGAGCGGTTTCCATGCGTCCGGTGTGTTTGTTGATGACCATGATGGGGACGACCACGCCGTCTTCGGATAAGTGGCGGCGATCGCGGATTACGACTTCCTCGATTTCCTCGAGCGAGCCGGAATCCACCAGCACGCGTCCGGCGGTGACGGGTTCGCGGCGGTGCGCGCCGCCATCGGCTGTAAATTCGACGGGCTGGCCGCTTTCCAGTAGGAAGATCTGTCCACCGACCGCGCCCAATTGCTCGGCAAGCGCGGAGTGGCGGAAGAGCTGGCGGTATTCGCCGTGAACTGGAACGAAATATTTCGGGCGCACGAGCTGTAGCAGGATTTTCATTTCTTCCTGGCTGGCGTGGCCGGAAACGTGGATCGGAGCGGAGCGTCCGCCTTCGTAATAGACCAACACGCGGCGGCGGAAGAAATGATCAATCATGCGGAAGATGGCTTTTTCGTTGCCGGGAATGATGCGCGAGGAAAGAATTACGGTATCGTTCTCGGCGATGCTCAGCAGGCGATGATTATCCACGGCAATGCGCGAGAGCGCGGACATCGGTTCGGCCTGCGTGCCGCTCGCCAAAACTACCAACTTCTGAGGGTCGAAGGTGCGAATGTCCTGCGGACGCACCACGCTGCCGTCGGGCACGCGCAACTTGCCAAGGCCGTGCGCGATTTCAACGTTGTCCACCATGCTGCGGCCGACGAAACCGATCTTGCGGCCGACCATGCGAGCAATATCAATCACTTGTTGCACGCGGTGCACGGAGCTGGCGAAGCAGGAGACGAGAACTTTGGCGGGCGCGGCGCGAAATAATTCTTCCAGGCGAACGACTACGGCGCGTTCCGATGGCGTGAAGCCGGGGCGCTCGACGTTAGTGCTGTCACTGAACAGCGCTAGAACGCCTTCCTGGCCGTAGCGCGCGAAGGCATGCATGTCGAAGGGCTTGTCGTCCACGGGCGTGTGATCAATTTTGAAATCGCCGGTGTGGATGATTACTCCCACGGGCGTGCGCACAGCTAGCGCGACGCAATCAATGGTGCTGTGCGTGACGTGCAGGTATTCGATGGAAAAAGGACCGAGGACAGTGGTTTGACCGGCTTTCACTTCGTTCAGCTTGGCTTTATCGAGCAGCGCGTGCTCTTCCAGCTTCTTACGCACTATGGCGAGCGTAAATTCCGTGCCGTAAATCGGGACATTTATTTCGGGCAGAATATACGGAATGGCGCCGATGTGATCTTCGTGCGCGTGGGTGAGGATGATGGCGCGCACCATGCGTTTGTTCTGCTTCAGGTAGGTGATGTCCGGGATGACGATGTCCACGCCGAGTAATTCCTGCTCGGGGAACATCAGGCCCGCGTCAATTACGATGATGTCGTCGCCGGTGCGCAACGCGAGCATGTTCATACCGAACTCGCCCAGCCCGCCCAGCGGAATGGCCCACAACGATGGTTGGCTCAATTTGTGTGTCCGATTTGTTCGTTCCGCTCGACCAAGGGGGTTGCACGCAGCGAAAGCAGTCCCGCAATGAAGCCGATGCACGAAAGTCTTCGTACTTTGTTCGCGGTTATCGTATCACACCCGGGCGGTGGGGATGGCGATCTCACCTTGCGGAACTGTCGGTAGTGAGTCATTTCCGATAAGAGCTGCCAGCTCAACCGGTCGATGCAACACCATCTAATCAGTTGATCCGCCAATACTTCCCCTGAAGAACCGATTTGTTTGGCTGTACTCGGTCAAAACCTAACCAGGGTAACGTTCCTGCTAGGCTAACCCCAGCTGGCGATTTTGGCTTTTGTTTTCCATGCAAGGTGGGTTCAATCTTAGTGTTGCGTCGACCAATTGAGACCGCCGTGTTAATCAATCAGGAATGCTTTGGCAACGGTAAAATACTCTTCGGTAACATCCGCGATTCCGAAAAGCGATTCGCATAGAGCTAAGCCCTACGGTGCAAATAGAAAGCCATAAAGACTTAGGCCGAGTCCGGCCAAGAACAGCAAGGGTGCCAAATAGACGGTCACAACTGGCTGAATGGGGAAAGGAAGTTCCATTCCGCTGTAACCACCTGCGAAGTAATGGATGACCGCAGCCAGAAGCATACATAGTAGCCCACGGCGAATTTTTCTGCGCCCAACGTCGGAGCGGCGAGGGGCATCCGCGCGCAACTCCGGAATTGTCTCATGACAATGCGGACATTCAGCCAGAGAGTCATGCACCAGCTGTCCGCAATAGGGACATTGGCGTGTAGGCACGAAATCACCTCCACTGATATCTCTCGCGGTTATCCTAGGTTTCCGAAGTAGGATTGTCAAACTTGCGAGAGCTAGAAGGTAAACGTCACGCTGCCGTACCAGTTTAAGCAAACAGTTACGTCGATCAACCGGAAGGGGGGCTAACTCCTTCCATAAGAAGGCCGGTGTGAGTCAAGACAGTTTTGTTCTTGCTTCTGTGAATTCTTTACTCTGAGCCGGCCGCCTGATCAATTGCGTAATCGTAAACTGACAGCGTAGCGAACTGTCGCTAAGAGAGCGGGTCGTGAGGTGCTAGTCTGCTCTGCCGCCGGCGAAAATGCGGGCTACTGCTACTAGCAGCACCGCGCCGACGGTGGCCGCTGCCAGGCTGCCCCAGAAACCGAAGGTCAAGATTCCCAAGCGCGTGAAAATCCAGCCGCCGATTACTGCGCCCACCAGGCCCAAGATTACGTCGGTGATGCAGCCGAAGCCGCGGCCGCGCGCGATGGTGCCGGCGAGCCATCCGGCAATCAGGCCGATGATGATCCACCAGATGATTCCGTGCGTTTCGACGTAAACCACCCAGCCGTGCTCCGTCGTAGGAAGTTGTTGAAGTAGCGCTGCCATCACAAACGTAGCCATGCGGCCTCCTGGAATCATGCCTGACAAAAAATGTAGCCCAGAGTCTTATAGATTAGCTTGGCAGCCAGAAAATCCGAAGCGTGATCGCGCGGGCGGGGGGAAAGCTCGGCGACGTCCATGGCGACAATTTTTTTGTGGTCGGCGACGGCGCGGATCAGCGACGTGACTTGGTACCAATCGAGGCCCCCGGGTTCCGGCGCGCCCGTGGCGGAGACAATCGAAGAATCAAAGCCGTCCACGTTCACCGTGAGGTAAACGCGCGGGCCGAGATCTTCCAGCACTTTCGCTATCCAGGCTTTCACCGGAGCGCGCACGATGTCTTTCGCCCAATAGACCTTCGTTTGCAGCTTGGGAATGACTTCGGATTCTTCTTCGGAGAGCGAGCGCACGCCGACTTGCACGGCCGGGCACATGTCCACGACGCGGCGCATGGTGCAGACGTGGCTGCCGGGGTTTCCTTGATATTCGTTGCGCATTTCGGCATGCGCGCCGATGTGCAGGACGCAGAGGTCTTTGAATTTTTTTAGCGTGGCGGAAACTAGCGGAGGAGTGAGGGAATGTTCGCCGCCGAGCGCAACGGGGAATTTCCCGGCGTCGAGCAATTCCAACTGTGCGGTGAAAAGTTCGCGCAACACTTCCTCGAAAGTGCCGTCCTGCGTGTCAATCGGCGGCCAGGTGGCGATGCCGATTTCGCGGCTGGGATCGAGCTCCAGTTCTTCGTCGTAGAGTTCCATGTGGCGGCTGGCTTCCAGGATCGCGCTGGGGCCGTTGCGCGTTCCACGTTCGTAGGTGGCGGTGCGTTCCAGCGGAACGGGGAAAATTACGGCGCGCGCCGTCTCGTATGCGGAAAACTCTTCGGGAAGTCCGCCGAAATTGTGCGGCGGCATGGGCGTGTAGCGGGACATGTGCGGTCTAGGCTCCTGCGATGAAGTAGAAATTTTTCTTTCGTCTCGTGCGCATTTGTAATATCAATGATGCGCGCGCACGCGCGAATTCGTGCTCCCAGGCCTCTTGGGAGACATACATTACCTGTGAGGACGCTGAATGGCAAAGAAAAAGGGCGCGACCGGACGAATCCTGCACGATCCGGTGGAGGACCGCCTCACCCCGATTTATCCGCTGGACCTTTCGCGCATCCACACCATAGACGACATGGTGCGCGCGATGAGCCAGACGGCTTACACCGCGCGGCAGATTGGCGACGCGGCCGACGTGCTGGAAGCAATGGCGCGTGACAAAGAATGTTTTATCGTGATGACGCTGTCGGGCGCGTTGACCGTGGGAAAAATGGGATTAGTTTTCTGCGACCTGGTGGAATCGGGGATTGTGAAAGCGATTGTGTCCACTGGCGCGTTGATGGCCCACGGACTAGTAGAGGCTACGGGGCGTTCGCATTTCCGTTACGACCCGAAGATGGATGACAACGAACTATTTTTGGCCGGCTACAATCGCGTTTACGATTCGCTGGAGCCGGAAGTAAATCTGGATGCTGTGGAAGTGGTGGTGGACCGCGTGCTGAACAACTGGCCGGAAAATGAAGTGGTGTGCAGCTGGAGGCTGAATCAGCGCATTGGGGAATATCTGGCGCGACATGCGAAGGGTCGGGGAATTTTGAAATCCTGCATCGAGAATAATGTGCCGGTATTCGTTCCGGCGTTCACGGATTCTGAATTGGGGATTGATTTTGCTTTGTACCAGCGGCAGCGCAAGGCGGAAGGGAAGGCTCCGTTGCGTTTTGATCCGTTTTTGGATTTCGAGCATTACGCGAAGACGATGCTGGCTACTAAGCGCATGGGAATTTTCACGATTGGCGGAGGCGTGCCGCGGAATTGGGCGCAGCAGTTTGGAGTTTACGCGGAATTGCTGGCGCGGCGGGGGTACGAGAAGATTCCGCTGAAGCGTTATAACTATGGGTTGCGGATTTGTCCTGAGCCGGTGAATTGGGGCGGGCTTTCGGGAAGCACTTATACTGAGGCGGTGTCTTGGGGGAAATTTGTGCCGCTGGAGGAAGGCGGGCGGTTCGCAGAAGTTTTGGATGATGCTACGGTGGCGCTGCCATTGATTGTTGGCGCGGTTTTGGAGCGTATCGGATATAGGTACAAGGGCGGGTCGAAACCTGCTAAGCCCGCACCGGGTGCACCACGGCAGTGATTGCTTGCCGCTTCGTAGCGCCTTCGTGAAGCGCGTGTTCGCGCGAGTTGCGCCTGCCTATTTTTAGTTATGGGCTGCGTTTTTTCATTGCGCATCTTCGCCGTTGCGGTTCCCGCACCCGTAAATTCCAGCGAAATTCATTTTCCCAGTGGCGTTGCGATGGTCGTGGATGGAGTGAAGTCCGCCGGCGAATGAGACGATGCTGCCATCACGCAGTTTGCGGTGGCGCGGGGGTCGAACGTGCGGGTGTTCTCGAAGCATGACGCGCAATATATTTATTTTGATTTTGAGGGCGTCACGCACGGTGGGAGCCGCTTGTTTCCGGAGATTTTGCTTGATCCGCACAACGCGAAATCGGTGGCTTGGCACAAGGGGCAGTGGTGGGTGCATGTTTCCAATAATCTATGCGAAGGAAATGGCGCGCCAAACGTTTATGAATCGAAGGGGAAGTCCCTCTGCACACACCGCAAGCCGGGATGGGATGGAAATAATCCGCCGGATGCCGGCACCGAGATCATCGAAGTGAAAATTTCGTTCGCTAAGTTGGGCGTCGGGTATTCGCCGGGGATGAAGATCGGACTGGCGTTCGACGTGACCGACGCGACGGGCAAAGCAGGGCAGAAAACGTATTACTGGCCTGCGAGCGCGAAAATCGATTCGCCAAAAACGTGGGGAGTCGCTGTTCTGGAATGAAAGCGGGAACCTACTAATCGTCTTCGCCTATGAGGATGGCTGCAGCAAGGACCGTGGTCCAGAGGCCGCGCTTGTCGCCTACGGCGGATTGGGTGATGTTCATGGTGCGGACGATTTTGTTGGAGATGCGATAGACTTCTTTTTTTTCGTCCCAGGAAAGATCGGGATCGAATTCGACGTTCAGCGTGGTCGCGAGCATTTCCGCGGCTAATTCCTCGGTGTATTCCCCGGCAATTTCTTCGCTTTCGCCGAACGAGTGGTGCTCGGACAAATAGCCGAACATGGATTTGTCGGCGGGCAGCGCGAGGCCCACGCCGGCGGCGATCAGGCGATGCGGTTCGCGCGTCTGGTTTTCGCTGATGACCGTGAAGGCCACCTGGCCGGGCTTGATGTGCTTCAAACCTTCGCTGCGAGAGATCAGTTTGCAGTAGGGCGGGAAAATCGAGGAGACGCGAACAATGTTGCACGCGGCAATGCCGGCGTTGCGCAGCGCCAGCTCAAAGCTGGATAGGCGCTCGCGGTGTTTTCCGACTCCCTTGGTGAGGAAAATTTTCTTCGCGACGAACGCCATGAGTAGTACCGAACTGCGGTGCCTCCACCGAATCGAGTCGAAAAACAGAGCGCAACGAAAATTAACAAGCACACGTAGCGATGTCAATGGAATTCAGCGTGGCGGCGAGATGCCGATGCTGCAACAGTATCGTAGCCGCGCATCGATTGTTACAGCACGATGAAAATTTTGTTGCGGGGGGGGCGGCTCGGCTACGCGCCGAAGTGGCACAATCTCGGATTCTCGTAACGATCGTGCAGCGCGAGCGGCAGGTAAGTGAGACCGGTGCAGCATTTTTTCGCGTGCGCGCGCGACTGAAAATGAAAATGGGGACCCGCAGAACGAGTCCCCATCGGGGGAAGAGTCGGATGGCGGCAGCTGGGCCGCCGTGGCCTAAAGCTTTACCATCCCCACCGGCCGTAGAAACCGTAATACGGGTACGGGCCATACGCATACGGACCGTACGGGTATGCGTAGTATCCATATGGCGGCGGTGGATACGGGCGCACCAGACGCGGTCGCACGCCGGCGGGTTTCGCCTGGGCGTAATCTTGCGATGTAACTGGACGGAAAGCGACGTTGCTGCGCACGGTCGAGATCGTCACCGGATTCTCCAGCCGGAACGTGAGCACATCTTCCGGAGGGATAATCGTGGGCTTGCCGCGAGTGAGCAACACTCCGGCAACGCTGGCGACAAGCCCGGCGCCTGCGCCAATCGCCGCGCCCGGACCGCCGGCCGCAGCCGCGCCGATTGCAGCGCCCGTTCCCGTAGTGAGGCCGATGGCAGCAGCATCGCGGCCGTTAGAAGTTCCGGCGGAAGCGTTTAGCAGAGTGGTTTGCACCGGCACAAGTTGGCCGTCAACCAGCGTCAACTGGCTCAGGTCGAGCTGCAGCTTTGAAACTCCCTTCACGCGACCGGCTCGTTTCGCGTCCGTCACGTGGCCGATGATGTTTTGATTGCGGCGCATCACCACCCAGCCGTCCACGACGATGGGTTGAGCGAGCGTCGCGATGAACTCGTCACCCGCCTTGTTGTGGTCGCTGGAGAGCCAGTCCGCAGTGCGCACCTGGATCACGGCGCCCGCAGGAATCGTCAAGGCGTCGGGCAGATTTGCAGGCCGAGCGCGTGGGTACGGTTGCGGTTGGGGGGCGGGCTGCTGATATTGCGGCGTAGGGGCCGGCGGTAGAGGCCCGGATTGATCTGGTGGCGGAGGCGGCGCCGCTTGCTGGTCTTGTTGTTGGTCCTGGGTCTGCTGATTCTGTTGTGGCTGCGCGGATTGATCTTGTTGCTGCTGATCTTGCTGCGCCTGCTGGTCCTGCTGCGGCGGCATCGCTTGGTCCGGCTGAGCTTGTGGCTGGTTTGCCGGTGCGCCAGCCTGCGAGTTGGCAGGTGCCGTCGCTGGCGGATTCTGCTGCTCGGGCGGATTCTGCTGGTCCTGTTGCGCCAGCGCGGGCATGCCGCACAGCAATATTCCCAATGCCAGGACGCCAATCGCCCTGCCGTTCCACGGTTTGCTTGCCTTGCGGCTCAATTGTTCGACGTTCATCGAAGACTCCTGTGTATTCCTATGGAGATGCGGCAACTCCACGGGACGCTTCAGGTGCCGGTAAACATCACCTGACCAGCAAACCTGTTCCAATGCCCTCTATCCGTGATGGCGGAACGCCCGCCCCGAGTTGTCTCCCCAGCGTGTAACCCGGCAGCGTGGGAAAAGTTTCGGTCAGTGTCCGCGTGCGTGAATTTCCAGCCGGATCGCGTGCGTGCGGCGAGCCCGAGCAGATTATTGCTTGCTGAAGAGCGGGACGCAAGGCGCGAGGGTGTCCGCGACGATTTTCAATTCGCGCAGCTGGGGATGGGTGAAATCGGGGCCGGCGTCGGCGGCGGTCTTGCCTTTGCGCGAAATCTGAATTACGGCGGCGACTTTGCGTTCCTGCAGGATCGGCGCGCTCATGATCTTCTGGATGGCTTCGCCGCGCTCGGCTTCGGTGATGGGCACGGCTTCGAACACCGAAGAGTGCGGGACCACGGCGAAATGATTGATCACTTCGGGGCGCTTTTCACGCACGGTGCGCGCTGCCAGGGAATTCGTGCTGGTGAGCGGAATCTTTCCCACTTGCCGGAGCTTTTCGGGTACCACGAAGCGCAGGAAGCGGTCGTCCTCGGTAATCACCAGGATCGCCACTTCGTGCGGGTGCACCGCGAAGTTCTTGCTGACCATGTCCACCACGCGGTTTAGTCCGACGAACTCGCCATCGGAGCTCTGGCGGATCACTTCACCCACCCACTTTTTGAGGTCGCTGATAGATTCGGTGGACATGTCGGTGCTGTTCTCTTTCGGCTCAGTCTAGCATCGCGCGCGGAGGCTGCTGCGACGCAATGTCTGAGCTGTATCCAAAGGATAGCTAGTGAGTAGCGCACGAAGCTGGCTGCGTGGAATCAGATCGCGGGGAAGCGGTGCAACTGGCTAATTGCTCTGGCACCTTAGCGCAGCGAATCGAGTTTGCCCTACAGCAGCATGTGAGGAAGCACTTCATCCTCCGCGCGTTTTGGAGTTGGTAACGCGCCGCGAACAACGGACAATGCGGATGGCGTCGCTGGAACCACGGCGCAGGAATCGAAATCGAGGTTGGTAAACATCAGCTCACGATCTCCGGGTCTTAGCGGCATGTTTCTGGCGGGGTTGAAAATCATATGATCCGGATCGGTGGGGGAGGGGATCCACTGTCTGAAACGTACCGAATTCCAGGTCCCCTGAGAATTTCCGCGCAAGTTCTCGACGACGCGATAGTCCGAGTAATGTTCGTCCAGGACCTGGCCCTCTTCGTTAATTCTCTCCGTGCGAGTATTCATCACTTCCAATAGAAGCAGGTCCAGATCGAGGAGATATCGTACTCTCCCGGCTAAAATGCGATCGGGGCAAGGTTCGGCGCTCTTCAGGCGAGCGGTTGTGGCAGCATCGATAGTTAGCTTGTCTTGCCACGCGAGCGGCGCAATTTGCCCGGCGCTGCGACATCCCAGCAAACTCCAGAAGCAGCTTAATTCGACTTTGAAAGCGCGCGAGGTCAGATCGGTCGGCGCATCGTAAGAGTAGGTTATGTGCAGAAACGCCTTACTGCCGTTAGGCCCGATGCTTATAGGTTCGTTCCCGCCCTCGACTCGGTACTGCGGACTCTCGTCGTCGGAACTGGTAACTTCGATCGGACGGCGATACGAACTCCAGAATCCGTGAACACTCTGCACCGCCACGATTTCGCTCAGCGCTCTTGGGAATATGAGGTCGTTCGCAATTCCGTATCGGATGCTGGAAACTTTTCCGTCCAGCAATATGACTGCGGCGTTGAATCTCAGATAGTGGAAGCCCAGCCGATCCGCAGCGGTGAGCAACCATCCGCGCGGCAGCCAATCGCCGGGCCCGTCGAACGCGAATCTGTTCAAGAAGTCCAAATTGGATTCATTGGAGATAACCACGTAATAGCCCCGCACCGTGCTCGGGCCCTCCGTTCTGTCCCGCTGCTCGCGAACCAGATACGGAACCGTTCGTAGTAGTTGGTCCTCCGTGCTTTGGTCGATTCGCAGGCGCTCCAAGCTATTCAAGACTGCGTGGATTCTTCGTGTCAGGACATACGCCCGAACGCGCGCCGCGGTGGTCGCGGCGAACAGCAAAATAACAATCGCGCGATATATGCGGCGCGCAAACGGGGATGTAAAACGTCGCCGGACCCACAAAGTCGCAGGAAACTGGTCAGCGAAGGGCATTTGCTTTTAGTATAATCGGCACTTTAACTATTAGAAATAGCTCTCAGACGGTGCGGGACCTAACAATAACGGGCGTTTTTTAGAACTGCTTCGCCGTACGCGTAGCGAGTCGGAGTTTTGGTGGCTGATCAGTTTCGGGCGACCTAAGTTTTGCTCGCAAGGAGTTGCTTCGGAGTACGCCGTGACCCACGAATGACCATTACAGGATGGCGCGCACTACGCCGCCTTCAACGCGGAGGGCGGAGCCGGTGGTCGCGGAAGCGAGCGGACTGGCAAGATACACGATCATGTTGGCGACTTCTTCGACGGTTTCGAATCTCTTCAGCAGCGAGGTGGGGCGCACCGTTTTGAAAAACTCCGCTTCGAAGGCCGCGGAGTCGCCGCCTGCTCCCACTTGTGCTATGAAGGTTTCCACTCCCTCGGAGCGAGTGGGCCCTGCCAGAACGCTATTCACGGTGATTCCTGTCCCCGCGACGGTTTCGGCAATACCTCGCGCCACGGCAACTTGCGCCGTCTTAGTCATACCGTAGTGAATCATCTCGGCGGGAATCTGTACGGCGGACTCGGAGGAGACGAACAGGATTCGTCCCCAATTCTTTTCACGCATCCCCGAAAGATAATGGCGCGAGAGCCGAACTCCGCTCATCACATTGGCCTCGAAGAAACGGAACCAATCCTGGTCGGGAATCTGTTCGAAGGGCTTCGGTTCAAAAATCCCCATGTTGTTGACCAGGATATCCACTCTGGCAAGAGCCGTAATCAGTTTCGCGCACCCTGCCGCGTTCGAAACGTCGCTCGCGACGCCCGACAGCTCCGGTTTGGGATGCAATTTCCGGATATTACCGACGGCAGCGTCCACGCGCTCCTGCGTTCTGCCGTTCACGACGACCGAGGCGCCTTCGGCCGCGAGTGCGCTGGCCGTCGCGAAACCAATTCCAGCGGTAGAACCTGTCACCAATACTTTTTTGCCTGCCAGTTGTAGATCCATGATGATTACAGAATTGCTCGCACCACGTCGCCAGGAACGCGGAGGCCGAAACCGGTCGTCGCGGAAGCAGTGGCACGCGCAGGCACTCTGGGATTCCGCTCCTGATTGGCGGCCGCGATTTGAAGTGCTTCCGAGGATTCCATGATGTTCTTGATTAACGCCAACAATTCCGTACCGAGGCGACTCTTTTCCACGCATGCATGCGCGCCCGCGGCTAGTGCAGAAGGCAAGAAGGCGATGGGGTCATGCTGGGTCATGATCAAAATCTTGGCCGTGGGCACTTTCTGGTGCAGAAGACGCGCCGCTTCCAATCCACTTAGCCCCGGCATGCATATGTCCAGCAGGATGAGATCGGGCAGGAATACTCCGGCCTTTTGAATTGCCTCCATCCCATCTCTCGCCTGCGCGCAAACTTCGCAATTCGGCGCCGACGATAAAATTCCCGCCAGCCTGCTACGAACCATTCCGTTGTCATCTGCGATCAGAATACGCATAGTTGGGCCACCATCGCTCTCGAGGAAAATACTATCCAGCGGACGCGATCCGTTGCAGAACGCTTCCTGATTCTGAAGTAGCAGTCACCGGGACCGGCAGCTTTACCGAGATTTTCGTGCCTCTATCATTCGACTGAATATCCATCGTTCCCGCAAAATGGCGGATGCGCTCGCGCATTCCCGTAATTCCCACACCTGAACGCTGCCCTTGCATCCCAGCGAGCTTTTCGGCCGATATTCCCTTACCAGCATCCTCAATCTCCAAGCAAACACCCTCGGCTGCGCGGGAAAGCCGAATTGTCGCAGTCTTGCTGTCAGAGTGGCGATGAATGTTGGTCAGAGATTCTTGCACAATACGAAACACCGACAATTCCATTTCGGCGGGAAGCCTGCCGAAATCTTGAGAAACGTCAAGTTCGATCTTTAGGTCACTACGTTCCGCCAGACCTTGCACGTACCAGTGAATCGCCTGGGACAAGCCGTTCTCATCCAACAGCGGAGGATGCAGTAGATACGACAGCGTGCGTATTTCTTTGCTTAGCTGTTGCACCAGCGCGTGGCTATCTTCCACGGTTTTATCAACCGGTAAACTTTGTCGTGCGAGTTCACCAATGTTGGATAGATTCAAGCCCAGTGCAGTCAGGATTTGGCCCGCGCTGTCGTGCAGCTCGCGCGAAATTCGGCGCCGTTCCTCATCTTGGGTTTGCACCAGGCGGTTCGAGAGCCCCCGCAGCTGCTCCGATTGTTGCAGGACTTCCGCGTTTCGCTGCTCCAGCTCTTGCGTCCGAATGTGCACCTGACTTTCGAGCCCCTGGGCCAGTTCCCGCAGCCGTTCCTGGCTTTCGCGCAATGCTCGCTCAGTCCGCTTTTGTTCGGTGACGTCCCGCGCCACTTTCGACGCGCCGACTACGCGGCCTGCGCCGTCCTTCACTGGCGAAATTGTCAGGGAAACGTCAAGCGTCGTGCGATCTTTTCGCATGCGCACAGTTTCGAAATGGTCAACGCGTTCGCCGCGCTTGAGCCGCTCCAGAATCATTGTTTCTTCATCCCGGTGCTCACGGGGAATTATGAGGGTAATGTGCTGGCCAATCGCTTCTTTGGCGCTGTAACCGAACAACCGTTCCGCGCCTCTATTCCAACTACTGATAATTCCTTGCAAATTCTTGCTGACGATCGCATCATCGGACGAATCAACGATAGCGGCCAGCAAACCGGTTTGCTCGGGTTGCGCCTCGGCATCGGTGACGTCATTCTTCTGAGATGCGGTAGATTCGGTGACGTTCTCGCCGCGGCCTGGGATAGCCGTGTTTCCTAATCGAGTGTCAGGGAGGGTCTGGTACGAGAATCGAACACCCGTCCCGTGGTTCGAGCTGCTCTCCGTGTTCAGATCGCCGGCCAGCCTGTCGAGCGTAGGGAACAAATCCTGAATGATGTTATTTTTGGCAATACAAGCTGCGGCGTCTACTTCCTGAGCTTGGCGATGAATTATGGTGGGCTCGTTCTGGCTGACGATCACGACCTTGGTTTGCGGGAGTTCGCGTCGAATGATCCGGGTCGCATCCAGGCCGTTCATCCGAGGCATGGAGATGTCCATCAGGACAACGTCCGGCCGCAGGGTCTTGGCTTTCTCAAGAGCTTCGAGTCCATCCACAGCTTCGCCACATACGTGCCAATCGGTGCGTCTTGCGAGCAAGCTGCGCAGCCCGCGCCTGACCGCTTCGGTGTCATCAACGAGAAGGATGCGCATGGAAGTCAAGAATTTGATCGCTTCAAATAGAAACTCCCAGCCTCGAAATATTTCACGTGTACAGCTTCGGCATCGTGGAGCAAGTTAGTAGAACAGGCTAGGACAAAACGTTAACGGAGCTCGCGCGCGACCGCCATACAGGATTCACCCTATTTATCATGGCGGAGAATCAGTGCTGTGAAGTCCCCTTCGTCCTGTTCGGGCCAGCAATCGGCGACGACGGCCGCGCGCTCACTCCGGATTAGTCGCGCGACCGAAAACTGACCAACTAACGCTGCTTTCCGCTTCTTGCAAACTTTTGCGGGCGCAACTATACTGAAACTTCTGCAGGTTAGTGTTCAACGCGCTTGGAGTGTGCATGTCGGTTGCAGCGGCTAATTCTAAGACGAGTTATCTCCTCGACAAACTGCAGTCCCTCAGCGGCGTAATACCAATTGGAGCATTCCTGGCCGAGCATTTCTGGTCAAACAGCTACGCGCTGGTGAGCGTCGGGAAATACAACGACGTTTCGCGCGAGCTGCAGCAGATTCCCTGGCGCATCATTGTCGAAACCTGCGTGCTTTTCATTCCCATCTTGTTTCACGGCCTTTACGGTTGTTACATCTGGTGGACCGGCAAGTCCAACGCCATCGGACACCCTTGGATGGCCAACTGGCTGTACGTGCTGCAGCGCTGGACGGGCCTGATCGCTTTCGTTTTCATCGGCTGGCATTTGTACACCGAGCGGTTTCTGGGCCATGGCGTCACCACCTACGCCGATGTGCAGCGCAATCTGATGAACCCCTGGTACCTGACTTTTTACATCGTCGGAATCACCTGCGCTTCGTTTCACCTGGGCAACGGGCTTTGGAATTTTGCGTGTAAGTGGGGAATCGCGGTGAGCGTGCCGGCGCAGCGCGCGGCCGGATGGTTTGGCGCGGCTGTTGCGGTGACATTTACTTTTGTCGGTGTCGCGATTGTGCTGGCGTTGCATTACGGGGCGTTCCCCCTGGGGGGCTACGTCCAATGAGGCAGCCGAAGATTATCATCGTGGGCGGCGGGCTGGCCGGGTTGATGGCCGCAATCAAGGTAGCCGAAACTGGCGTGCCGGTGGATTTGTTCTCGATCGTGCCGGTGAAGCGCTCCCATTCGGTGTGCGCGCAGGGCGGCATCAACGCGGCGAAAAACTTGAAGGGCGAAGGCGATTCCACCTGGAAGCATTTTGACGACACGATTTACGGCGGCGATTTTCTGGCGAATCAGCCGCTGGTGAAGGGCATGTGCGAGGCCGCGCCGGCGATTATTGACCTGCTGGATCGCATGGGCGTGATGTTCAATCGCACGCCGGAGGGATTGCTGGATTTCCGGCGCTTTGGCGGCACTTTGTATCACCGCACGGCTTTTGCGGGCGCGACGACTGGGCAGCAATTGCTCTACGCGTTGGACGAGCAGGTGCGTCGCTTCGAAGCCGAAGATAAGGTGAAAAAGTTCGAGGGCTGGACGTTTCTTTCTGCCGTGCTGGATCACGCCGGCGTGTGTCGCGGCATCTGCGCGATGGATTTGAAGACCATGGAGATCAAGACGTTCCCGTGCGACGCCGCGATTTTCTGCACGGGCGGCATCGGCGCCGTTTTTGGCCGCTCGACGAATTCGGTGGTTTGCACCGGCTCGGCGCAATCGGCTTTGTTCCAGCAGGGCGCCTACTACGCGAACGGCGAATTCATTCAGGTGCATCCCACCGCGATTCCCGGCGAAGACAAATTGCGGTTGATGAGCGAATCGGCGCGCGGGGAAGGCGGGCGCGTGTGGGTGCCGAAGACCGCGCAGGATCCGCGCCCGGCAAAACAGATTCCGGAAGGCGAGCGGTTTTATTTTCTCGAGGAGTGGTATCCGAAGTACGGCAACCTGGTGCCGCGCGACGTCGCTACACGCGCGATTCACAAGGTTGTGTACGAGATGAAGCTGGGCCTCGCCGGCGATCCTGCCGTCTATCTGGACGTGACGCACATCCCGCGCGAAGTGCTGGAGCGCAAGCTGGAAGGCATCCTGGAAATTTACCAGAAATTCGTGGGCGTGGACCCGCATGTGGAGCCGATGAAAGTTTTTCCGGCGATGCATTACACTATGGGCGGCTTGTGGGTGGACAACGAGAACCAGGCCACGAATATTCCGGGGGTTTACGCCGCGGGCGAGTGCGAATATCAATATCACGGCGCGAATCGCCTGGGCGCGAATTCGCTGGTTTCCTGCATTTACGGCGGAGGAATTGGCGGAACTGCCGCAGTGCGTTATGCGCGCAGCCTGGAATCGGGTTGCGAAAATACTTCGCCGGCCGTCTGTGAGCGCGAACGCGTCCGCCAGCAGGATATTTCCGACGCGCTGCTAAACCAGCATACCGGCACGGAAAATCCGCTGACCATCTGGCGCGAGATGGGCGACATCATGACCGAAAACGTGACCGTGATCCGTTACAACGCCGCGATGCAGAAGACCTTGGTGAAGCTCGACGAGCTGAGCGAGCGCTTCAAGCACATTAATTTGCAGGATCGCACGCAGTGGTCGAACCAGACGCTGAATTTCGTGCGCGAGCTGGGGAACATGCTGGTGTTGGCGAAGGTGATCACGCTGGGCGCGATTGCGCGTAACGAAACGCGTGGCGCGCATTACAAGCCGGATTTCCCGAATCGCGACGACGCGAATTGGCTGAAAACCACCATAGCGAGCTGGGACGGCGGAAAAATTAAGCTGGAATATGAAGCGGTGGACACGTCGTTGATTCCGCTGCGCGAACGTAAATATACCGCGGCGAAGTGACGTTCGAAAGTAGTGAGCGAAGTAGTGGGCGGAGAAAGTGAGACATCATGGCCGATAAAACTTTCATCGTGAAGATCAAGCGGCAGCAGCGGCCGGATGAAGCCGTGCGTTGGGAAGAATATGAGCTGCGCTACCGGCCACACATGAATGTGATCATCTGCTTGCGCGACATCGCTGAACGGCCATTCACCCGGAGTGGCAGCGAATCAACGCCGGTGAGTTACGAAGCGAACTGCCTGGAAGAAATTTGCGGGGCCTGCGCGATGATCGTTAACGGCAAGCCGCGCCAGGCCTGCACGGCGCTGGTGGACGACCTCGAGAAGCCGATTCGCCTGGAGCCGCTCACAAAATTTCCACTGATACGCGACCTGCAGGTGGATCGCGGCTCGATGTTCGAGAATTTGAAGCGCACCAAGTGCTGGATTCCGATCGATGGCACCTACGATATCGGTCCCGGCCCGCGCATGTCGGAGGAAAAGCAAGAAGTGGGTTATGCGCTTTCGCAGTGCATCACGTGCGGCAATTGCCTGGAGATTTGCCCGAAAGTGAATGAACATTCTAATTTTGTCGGCGCGGCGATTGTTAGCCAGGTGCGTCTATTTAATATGCATCCCACGGGTGAAATGCACGCGGGCCCGCGGTTGGATGCGCTGATGGGTCCCGGCGGCATCGAGGATTGCGACAACGCGCAGAATTGCGTGAAAGTTTGCCCTAAGGGAATTCCGCTGACGGAATCGCTGGCGGCGGTGAACAGCCAAGTGCTGGTGCACGCGGTGAAAAGTTTCTTCCGAGGCTCGTGAACAGCGCGAGCGAGCTTTCTGTTTAAACGCCACGGGTTGTAGAATCCCAAAGAATGCGCGTCTTGTGGGGGATGAATGGGACGTAGTGGTTTGTTCGGGATTAGTCTTGCGCTGGGAGGAATTTTGTCGCTGGTGGCTGTGACTACTAAATCGCAATCGCAAACGAATATTTCGCCGGCGGCGCGCGAGCTGCATTTGCAGTCCATCGTGGTGGATACGCACGACGACACGACACAACGCTTGCTCGACCCAAAATTTGATTTCGGTGTGCGCCACACCGACGGCAGCGTGGACATCCCGCGCATGCGCGCGGGCGGGCTGAGCGCGATTTTCTTCTCGATCTGGATTCCCGGCACGGTCTCTGGGCCGACGGCGGTGCAGCGCGCGCTCGATCAGATTACCGCGGTGCGCGAAACCGTGGCGCGACATCCGGATGATCTGGTGCTGTGCACCACGGCGGAAGGAATTCACCAAGCGAAAGCAGCGGGTAAAATTGCGGTGCTGATGGGCGTCGAGGGCGGGCACATGATCAACAACTCGCTCGCGAACCTGGATAAAGTTTTTGCGTTGGGCGTGCGTTACATGACGCTGACGCACACCGTGAACACCGATTGGGCGGACGCTTCGACCGACAAGCCCGCGCACGACGGCCTCACCGATTTCGGCAAACAAGTGGTGCGCGAAATGAACCGCCTTGGGATGATGGTGGACATCTCGCACGTGGCGGACAAAACTTTTTACGACGTGCTGGCCGTAAGCAAAGCGCCGGTGATCGCTTCGCACTCTTCGTGCCGCGCGTTGTGCTCTGCGCCGCGCAATATGACGGACGATATGATCAAGGCGCTTGCCGCGAAGGGCGGCGTGATCCAGATCAATTACCACATCGGTTTCCTGAGCCAGCAATTTCAGGACGCTTCAAAGGCGCATCCCGAGCTGGGAAAGGAAATCGAAGCGGAATCGAAAAAGCGCTGCGGCGATAACGAAGCCTGCCAATTGATCGAAGCCGATAAAATTACGCGGGACATGGTAGCGCAGGGAAAATTGCCGCACGTGGATTGGACCGCGATCATTAATCATATTGACCACGCGGTGAAACTGGTGGGCGCAGATCACGTGGGCCTTGGATCCGATTTCGACGGCGCGGATATGCCCTACGGGATGGAGGATGTTTCCGACATTCCACAAATCACGAATGCGCTGCTGGCCAAGGGTTATTCGCCCGCCGACGTACGAAAAATTCTGGGTGGCAATACGCTGCGTTTGATGCAGGATGTGGAAGCCGCAGCCCAAAAATAACATCCATAATCGCTAGGAGGAAAATCGTGAAACGCTTTGTACCGTGGTTCTTTATCGCGCTGGTGATGTGTTCGCTCATGGCTCTGGCTCCGGCTGCGACGCCGGCGCAAGCTCAGTCTCAATCCACCACGCCCGCCGCTAAGCCGGCTACCGCGGCGCATCCGCACTCGACAGCGACTCACACGGATCCGGCTTTGCTGCATCCCGCAACGCTCACCGCCAAGGCACCTGACGTTTACGAAGTGACGTTCAAGACCTCGGCGGGCGACTTTGTGGTGCAAGTGACGCGCGCGTGGGCTCCCATCGGCGCGGATCGTTTTTACAATCTGGTGCGGCACGGATTTTTCACCGATGCGGCGTTCTTCCGTGTGGTGCCCGGATTCATCGTGCAATTTGGACTGAGCGCGAATCCAGCGGTGAATAAAGTTTGGGACAAGGCTTCGATCAAGGATGATCCGGTCACGCAGAGCAATCACGCCGGCTATTTGACGTTTGCGACCGCCGGGCCCAACACGCGCACAACGCAATTGTTCATCAATTACGGCGAAAATGCCTCGTTGGACGGCCAGGGATTCGCGGCGTTCGGAAAAGTGACCACGGGAATGGACGTGGTGCAGAAAATTTACAGCGGCTACGGGGAATCACCGGATCAGGCGATGATCACGGATCAAGGGAAGGCTTATCTCGACAAAAATTTTCCGAAGCTCGACCACATTATTTCGGCGACCGTGACTTCGCCTCTGCCGCCAGTGCACACCACTCCGGCACATAAGGCTGCGCCGGCGGCGTCTAAGCCCGCGCCAGCGCCCACGCAACCCTAGCCCGTAGCAGTGACATCGCATTGGTAGCGGTGTTCGCGACGGCTCGCTAACCAAAGATGGCGGTCCTGCTCTGCGGGACCTCCGCCACAAAAACACGTTCCAAATTTTTCTTGGAGAGCACACGAACCGTGCAGGCACGGTTCCCTGGGAGAATGACTGATGACTGCAAAGCCGTCGTTGCTGGATGCTGCTAATCTGAAAGATACCGCGCCCGAAAAATTTGATGTGACCTTCAAGACCACCGCTGGAGATTTCGTGGTGCAGGTGACGCGCGCCTGGGCGCCGTTGGGCGCGGATCGTTTCTACAATCTGGTGAATCACGGTTTCTACGATGATGCCGCATTCTTCCGCGTGATCCCGGGATTCGTGGTGCAATTCGGCCTGAGCGCCGACCCGGCCGTGAATAACGTATGGCGTAAATCGAATTTCAAGGACGATGCCGTCACGCAGAGCAACAAGCCCGGCTTCATCACCTTCGCCACCGCTGGAAAAGATACGCGCACCACGCAGCTTTTTATCAACACGGGGAACAACGCGCAGCTCGATAAGATGGGTTTCGCGCCCTTCGGCCAGGTAATCTCGGGCATGGACGTGGTGAAGAAAATTCACAGCGGCTACGGCGAGGCGCCGGACCAGGGCTCGATCACCGCGCTAGGCAGGCCGTATCTCGACAAAAACTTTCCGAAACTCGATCGCATCCATTCCGCGACGATCGCTTAGCGTGTCGCTGCCGATTCCGCGCAACGGCACGGAGTGCGTTCGCCGCGCCTGCATTTTACACATCGGCCCAAGTGCAGCGAGGGACATAAGTATTACGCAGACGGTTTGCCACCGCACCCGATGATGGACACGCTGTCAGCTGTCACCATTCCTCGTGACTACGCGCCCGGGCGCGACTTGGCAATTCGCTCGCGCGTGATGCTCTTCGCACTGGCTTCCTGCAAGCTGCTCATCCAACTCGCAGGCATCAATCACTATGGTTTTTTCCGAGATGAGCTTTACTACATCGCCTGCGGCCAGCATCTCGCCTGGGGCTATGTGGACCAGCCCCCGCTGATTGCATTCCTTGCCTGGTTTGCGCGCCATGTGTTTGGAACTTCGCTCTTTGCCACGCGCCTGCTACCCGTTTTGGCCGGCGCCGGCGTAGTGTATGCCACCGGTCGGATTGCCGCAGAACTGGGCGGCGGGCTCTTCGCGCAATTTCTTGCCGCCACCGCGATTTTGCTCGCGCCCGCTTATCTCGCGTTCGACAGCTTTTTTTCCATGAACGCGTTCGAGCCGCTCTTCTGGCTTTTGTGCGCGTGGATTGCCATCCGCATCGTCAAAGGAGCATCGCCGCGTCTCTGGCTGCTCTTCGGAGCATTCGCCGGCCTCGGTCTGGAAAATAAGCACAGCATGCTGGTGTTTGGTTTCGCGCTCGTCGCGGGTCTGTTGCTTTCGGGACAATCGCGCCTTTTTCGTTCGCGATGGATTTGGATCGGGGCAGCGCTGGCCCTGGCGATCTTCCTGCCGAATCTGCTGTGGGAATCGCGCAATGGCTGGCCGCAAATCGAAGTGGTCCGCAACGCACAACACTTCAAGAACGAAGCGATCACTCCACTGCAATTTTTGTTCGAGCAGGTGCTGTTCCTGCAGCCGTTGGCGCTGCCGGTGTGGCTCGCCGGCCTGTGGTGGTATTTTGCGGCGCCGGAAGGGAAGCGCTTCCGGTTTCTGGGCTGGGCTTACCTTTTTGTGCTCGTGATTTTTATCGTGCTGGGCGGCAAATCGTATTACGCGCTGCCGATTTATCCGCTGTTGATGGCTGCTGGAGGCGTCGCGCTGGAGGCATTTTTTGCCGCGCCAGCGCGTCGTTGGATGGCCGTGGCTTTTCCAGCGTTGCTGATCGTCGCAGGCCTGGTGACGCTGCCGTTTGGCGCACCAATATTGCCAGTGGAAACTTTTCTGCGCTACTCGAAGCTGCTGCCTTACGCGAATTCGGTGAAGACGGAGCGCGACGCCGCCACCGAGCTGCCACAACTCTACGCGGACATGTTCGGCTGGGAAAATATGGCCACGCAGGTTGCCAACGTGTATCACGCGCTGCCGCAATCCGAACAGGCCGGCTGCGCGATTCTGGCGGGGAACTACGGCGAGGCCGGCGCGATTGACCATTTCGGTCCGGCCCTGGGTCTGCCCGCGGCGATCAGCGGACATAACAACTATTATTTCTGGGGGCCGCGCGCCTACACCGGCTCATGCGTGATTCTATTCGGTGAACGCGCCGATGAATTGAAGGAATTGTTCACGGCCGCGCAGCTAGTCGCCGAGATTGCTGATCCTCACGCAGCGATCGCCGAACGAAATGTGCACGTTTACGTCTGCCGCACGCCGCGGGCGCCGCTCGCGGAGCTGTGGCCGCATTTCAAATTGATTATTTGACGCGAAAGCGGGCCACGCTGGTGCGAACCGGTGGCTCGATCAATGTAATGGAGCGTGGCGCGGATTTCTCGCGGCCTGCTCCAATTCACCGATGTTCAATCCCGAGGCCACCAGCCGATGCCCAATTTCCGAATCGGTGCGCTTGGTAATGGCCAGCAGCACACATTCGCAGGTGAGGATCGGAATGTTGCGCCCGTCCAGCACGTCGTGCGCGGGAGCCATCTCTTCCGCGATCTTCAGCAGCGCCGTCAGTTCGCCGGAACGCGCGAGTGGCTTGGCATCGGTCTCAGGACTTTTCGCCGGCCGCGGCCACTGCCACTTGGCCGGTTTTTCGTCGCCGCGACGCTGCTGATCGTAGAATTCAATCCAATAGTGCCAGCGCTGCGGGCTGATGCGGCAGATCTGCTGCAAATATTCCTCGATGCCGTCCTGCTCCGGCCAATATTTCGAAAGCCGCTCCCAATCGTAGATGTACATTCCGGCGAGCAGGTCGGCGATCTCGACGGCGCTGGCCGCGCGGCTGTGCGCAAGCATCTCCGCCAGACTTTCCGCGCGCGCCAGGTCCTTGGTGAGCCGGTGCGAGACGTGCACAGGCACAGACTTAGTGGGCGATTGCTCCGCTCCGCCAGTCAAGGCCTTGTCCCCCTTGCGCCGGCCGCCGGAATCAGGGCCTGCAGGCGTGCCTTTGCCGCTCCTTCGTCCGAAAAATTTCATTTTAGATTGACGGCTCCCGTAATAATCTTAGCAGGCACTTGGTTTTCTCGACTGGAAACTCGGGGCGGCTTTCTCCGATTGGTCACTTGCTCTGGCGGGAACGCGGATATATATTTTGCTTTTAATCCTTTAGGATTTTTCCGGCGGGTGGATGCAGCGTGGTTAAGAAGCTAGATCACGCAGCAACAGAAATTGCGCGGGCAACTCCGAAGAAAGGCCCCGTTCCATGACGCAGACGCAAAGCATGACGATGCGCGATTCCTCGCACGCCAAGTCGAATCCATTCGTAGGAACCTGGAAGCTGATTTCCATTTCCTCGTCGGAATCGCGGCTGTTCGGCGAGCGGCCGATGGGCATTTTGATTTACGACGCGGATGGGCACGTCGCCGTGCAGATCATGCGCAATCCGCGGCCGGATATTTCTTCAGGCCCGGGATTTCCCACAGCAAAGGAAGTGCAGATCGCTTACAAGGGTTACTACGCGTACTACGGCACTTACAAAGTAAACCGCGAGACGAAAACCATCACGCACCACCTCGAGGGCAGTCTGCGCCCCGGCGACGTGGGCAAGGATTTCACCCGCGCCTACGAAATTTCCGGCAATCGCCTTGCGCTCACGCCGGTGGACGACTCGCAAGCCCGCGACGCTTGCCTGACTTGGGAGCGCGCGAAGTAGTTTGTTGGATGTAACCGCGGAGTATTTTTCGTCGCAGCGCAGTCGCGAAGCTTAAATCCCCAGCACAGTCACGAGTTCACGCACCGAGGCCGCCGATTTGTCCAGCGCCGCCTTCTCGTCGGGCAACAATTTGATTTCGACAATTTGTTCGATGCCGCCAGCTCCCAACTTTGCCGGCACGCCGACGAAAAGTCCGTTGACACCATACTCGCCCTCGAGATACGCCGCGCAAGGAAGAATTTTCTTTTTGTCCTTCAGAATTGCCTCGGCCATTTCGAATACTGCGGCCGACGGCGCGTAATAAGCCGATCCAGTCTTCAGCAAATTTACAATTTCCGCGCCACCTTTGCGCGTGCGCGCGACGATCGCATCCAATTTATCTTTCGCGATCAGCTCAGGGAGGGGAATTCCCGCCACCGTCGAGTAGCGCGTCAGCGGGACCATATCGTCGCCGTGGCCGCCGAGCACGAATGAGTGCACGTTCTCCACCGATACGCCCAACTCTTCCGCGACGAAGGTGCTCATGCGAGCCGAATCCAGCACGCCGGCCATGCCAATCACGCGCGCCTTCGGAAATTTGCTAATCTTGAACGCGGCTTGCGCCATCGCGTCCAGGGGATTTGTCACCACGATTAGGATAGCTTTCGGCGAAAGCTTGACCACCGCTTCCACAACGCCCTTGATCACGTCGTAATTCGCCTTCAGCAAATCGTCGCGGCTCATTCCCGGCTTGCGCGGGAAGCCTGCGGTGATCACGATGATGTCGCTATTTTCCGTGCCGCTGTAGCCGCCGCTGGCCGTGGAAATTCCGGCTGCGCGCGCGTCCGAGCCCATGATCGGCCCGGATTCGGCCATGTCTAGCGCTTTTCCTGCGGGCACGCCATCCAAAATATCGGTCAGCACCACGTCGGCCAGCCCCGCATCATGAATCCGCTGCGCCGTCGTGGAACCGACGAAGCCGCCACCCACCACCGTGACCTTCTTGCGCATACCACTCTCCCGATTGGATTGAATTTCGTCCTGCTGTTTTCTGCAGATTCCGCTGTCAGTCGCCGACGCCCACCGCGGCCTGCATGTTTTCGATGATGGCCGAAGCGTACTCGGACGTTTTGAGTTTTTTCGCTCCGGGCATCAGACGCTCCAGGTCGTAGGTAACCTTTTTCTGCTGAATGGTGCGCGCGATGCCGTCTTCGATCAGGCGCGCCACCGGCTTCCAATCCATAAAATCGAACATCATGGCGCCAGAGAGCATCACCGAACTCGGGTTAATCACGTCCTTATCCGCATATTTCGGCGCCGTGCCGTGCGTGGCTTCGAATACTCCGAAGCCGTCGCCGATATTCGCGCCCGGAGCCATGCCCAGGCCGCCCACCTGCGCGGCGCAAGCATCCGAAAGATAATCGCCATTCAGATTCGGCGTCGCGAACACATGATATTCATCGGCGCGCGTGAGCACTTGCTGAAACACCGAATCGGCGATGCGGTCGTTGATCAGGATTTTCTTCTTCCACTGGCCCGTGCCGTGCGAGGCGTACAAAGTGTCCAGCGTGTGTTTCACTTCCTCGAAAACCTGCTTCTTGAATTCACTGGTCGCTTGATCCAGGCCCGGCTCGATGGACGCGGCATTTTCCTCGACCGTCATATTCGGGTTCTTATCTTTATTATCCAGAATCCAGCTTTCGCGCTCGGTTACCACTTGGGCGCGAAATTCCTGCGTCGCCAGTTCATAGCCCCAATCGCGGAAAGCGCCCTCGGTGAACTTCTGAATGTTGCCCTTGTGCACCAGGGTCACTGTGTTGCGCTTATTTTCCAGGGCGTGGACGATGGCGCGACGAACCAGGCGCTTGGTGCCCGTCGGAGACATCGGCTTGATGCCCACGCCGGAATCTTCGCGGATTTTTTTTGAGCCGCCCTTGAGCATCTCGTTGTTCAGAAAATCTATGAGTTTTCTTACTTCCTGCGTGCCGGCGCGCCATTCGATTCCGGCGTACACGTCTTCGGTATTTTCGCGGAAGATCACCACGTTCATGCGTTCGGGCTCGCGTACCGGGGAGGGCACGCCGGTAAAATAACGCACCGGACGCACGCATGCGTAGAGTTCCAGCACCTGGCGCAGGGTGACGTTCAGCGAGCGGATGCCGCCGCCGACTGGAGTAGTCAGCGGTCCTTTGATCGCGACGCGGAAATCGCGGATCGCGTCCACGGTATCTTGCGGCAGCCATTCCTGGAATTGGCGGTAGGCTTTTTCGCCCGCGAAAACTTCCAGCCATTCGATCTTGCGCTTGCCGCCGAAAGCTTTTTCCACGGCGGCATCGAACACGCGCCGCGAAGCTTTCCAGATGTCGCGGCCGGTGCCGTCGCCTTCGATGAACGGAATCACCGGGTGGTCGGGCACCCGAAACACGCCTTCCACAAACTCGATGGCCTTCCCGTTCGCGGGCACCGCCACGCCGTTATAAGTCGTCTTCATGGTTTGCTGATTCTCCCTGGCATCCAACGGGCGCCGAAACGCGCGGTTCCGGCGTCAATTCCGAACCAACAACCTTAGCATAAAGTTTGGCGAGCGAGCAGCAACGTTCAGGGAAGCGCGGGCGCTTTATCGGGGAACAAGAATATTTTCCGCGCGAGGTCGGACGATAACGTCTCGTCGCGATAGTATTGCTTCAGAATAGAATCGGCCCAGGTGAGCAAATCAGGATTGGCGGACGCGAATTCCTCCCATGTCAGCGACAGCCCGGCGCGGTTCATTCTCTCGTGGATCAGCAAGATATATGCCCAGGTGATCGTCTCGTGGTACAGCCCCGTCTTGGCGTGCGTCGCGGCGTAACGCTTCAGCGCCATCGGGAAACAGGCGAGCACGTCCAGTACGGGATGTGCGCGCAAATACAAAAATGCGATTTGGATGTGCACAGGGTGACGGAAACGATCGATGGCCAAGGAACCGTCTTCAAATTGCCGCAGCAGCTCGTCGTCGTGGCTATCGCTCATCGCGTACGCGTCGCTCTGCGGCGTGACGGCTTGGTCCGTGGTTTCCGTGCGGCCGGACGTGCCTCGATCAGCCGATGACTGGCGCGATAGTCGAGTTCGAGGCCATAGAACTTTTTCAATTCCTTGATGCGGCGGCGCGAGGGCGTCTGGAACGCGGTCTTGCCGTCAAAGGCGTGCAGCACGATGCCTTCCAGCAGGTCGCCGAGGGTCAAATCGTGAAATTCGGCGAGCGCTTTGAGTACTTTCAGCAGCCGTTTTTCGATGCGCACTCCGGTCTGCACTCGTTCCACTACGAATTGCCGCTTTTGCTGGATCGTTTTCATTATGGTACCAATGTACTATGGTACATCTGATGAAAGCAATTCACTGGTCACACTTTGTCTGTTTCCAAGGTCACACTACGCCGAACGAAGCGTGCTAAAGAAAGACGGAAGGTCAGAGCCAGCAGGCGCGCGCACCAAAGTTTCAGCTGTTCTGTTGAGCTGTTCTTGACCTGCGCGGCCGCCGCCCGTAGCATCGGGGAGAGACGGATCGTGGAGGATGCCATTCGAAATCGTAGAGTACTGATAATGTGCAGCGCACTCTTGCTGGCAGGGCTGGCAACCAAGCTGGCGCTCCACGCTCGCGCCGCCGTCGCGCAATCTCCCGCGCAGAAACCGGCGGAAGTGAAATTGCAGTTGACCAGCTTATCCTTCGAAGCCGATAGCGGGCTACCCGCGAAATATACCTGCGACGGCGCGGACGTTTCCCCGGCGCTGGCGTGGACGGAGCCGCCCGCGGGCACGCAGAGTTTTGCGCTGGTAGTGGACGATCCAGACGTGCCAACGAAAACCGTGATCCACTGGCTGATCTATGATCTGCCGCCCGCGACGCGCGCATTGCCGGAGGGCGTCCCGACGAAGGCGAAACTTCCCGACGGCTCGCGTCAAGGCAAAAACGACCCCGGCAAGATTGGCTACACGGGCCCGTGTCCTGAGCGGGGAGGCGCAGCACACCACTATTTTTTCAAGCTCTACGCGCTGGATTACAACACTGGACTGAAACCAAAAGCAAAAGACGCGGACGTGGAGAAGGCCATCAAAGGCCACATCCTCGCGCAGGCCGAACTGATCACGCGTTTCCAGCACTGATGTAGAGCCAAGCGCCCGACCGCGCGCGGATGCAGATGGCAAAGTTTTGTTTATAGGTTCGATTTGAAATTCTTTGCCTTCTCCGCGCATTTTGGGATTTGACGGTCACCAGGCTGCGCGGTACCCTACGCTGTTCAAAAAATGCCGCTGAACCCGCAATTCATTCGCGCTCGATCCCACCGCAAGGAGAATCATGACAACCGATCTGCGTAATTTTCTGGCAATTCCGTACGATGAACTCGAAGAGCTAAATCTGAAGGCCAAAGCACAGCGCATGAATCGCGTGGCGGCGCACAAGATTCAGGAAGAGCGCATCAAATACCTCTCCGACGAAAAGCGCATCAAGGCCGTCACCGTGCTCTTCAGCGACCTGGAAGGCCGCCTGCACATGCTGGATTACGACAAGAAATTCCTGGTGAAGAGCTGGGACAACCTGACGTTTGATGGCTCATCCATTCGCGGTTTCACCGCGCAGCGGGAAAGCGATTTGCGCCTGGGCATGGATTGGGGCGCGTTTTACTGGGGCCCGGCGGACGTGTTTGGCTCCGGCAAAGTGCTGGTGTTCGGCGAAGTGATCGATAAGGACGGCTCGCCCTACAGCGCGGACATTCGCGGCGTGCTGAAAACATTTGCTGCCGAAAAATTCAAGAAGGACGGCTACACGCTGAATGCCGCGAACGAAATCGAAGGCTTCCTCTTCAATGGAGCGGACGCCGAGGCGCGCTACAACGAGACCGGAAAATTCGATTACGTGAATACTGGCGGCTATTACCATTCTCTGCCGGGCGACCCGCTGCGCACGTTTATTGACACTTGCGCCGAAGTACAGCGCTCGATGGGCTTCCAGAACGAAAAAGATCACCCGGAAGTCGCGCCATCGCAATTTGAAATCAATTACGGCTATGGCGAAGTGGTCGCCGCCGCGGATCAAATTCAACTCTATAAACTGATTTGTCGCCAGGTGGCCACGCGCATGGGCCTCACCGCCAGCTTTTTGCCGAAACCTGTCGTCGGTGTGAACGGCAATGGCATGCACACCAACGTTTCCGTCAGCAAGGGCGGCAAGAACCTGTTCTGGGATCCCAAGGGCGATGAAAAGCTCAGCAAGATCGGCTGGTCTTTCGTGGATCGCATTCTCACGCACGCGAACGATGTCTGCCTGATGCTCAATTCCAGCGTGAATGCTTACCGCCGGCTCGACCCGCATTTTGAAGCGCCCAATCAGATCAAGGCTTCGCCCGTGGATCGCGGCTCGATGATCCGAATCCCCATTGGCAACGAAAAGAGCATGCGCGTGGAAGTGCGCTCGGTGGCTCCGGACGCGAGCCCCTACATGGTGATGTACTCGATCTTCAAGTCGGGCCTCGATGGCGAGACCTCCAAGATCAAGAATCTTCGCCAAGCCGAGCGCTATTTGCCGGACAACATTTACACCGCGATTGATCATTTCCGAAAATCGGAGTGGACCTCGAAAATCCTGGGCGAAGACGTGAAGGGGCGCTACGCGGATCTGAAGCAAGCGTCCGCGGACCGTTGCTCGCGGCTGCTGGGAACGTTCGTGAAGGCTCCCGAAGTGCAATACCACCACGAAGTCTATAACCAGTATTTATGGAATCAGTTTTAAGTTTCGGACCAGCGCGATAGATTCAGCGAAACGGCAAAACGCCCTGGCCTGCAAGCCAGGGCGTTTTGCGTTCCTGCATTGGCGTATCGCTGCGCTCCAGTTAGTTCTTCACGTGGTGCGGCGTCGCTATCCTACGATTTCGAGCTCCAGTTGCACGCCGGGATGTGCCAGGTCCACCAGGTAGTACACGCCGTTTACTTCCACGATGTACACATCGTCGTTGTAGCCCCAACCCGCGGGCCACGGCTGCCCAACGATGAAGGAGAAGCCGCCGTACTGAAATCGCGGCCGCCCTTCCACGAGCACTGGGTGTCCTACATGGAAAGTATGCTCGCGGCCGAAGTGCGCCTTGAATTGGTCGTCAGGAATGCGACCGTTGCCGGCATGCTGGGCGCGCCCTGCGTCGTCGGGTCGCTGGGCGTCGGGTTTGCGTTCCGTGTCTTTCGGCGGCTTCGCGGCGTTGTCCGGTCGCGGCTTATCATCTGGAGTCTTCGGCGGCTCGGCGTGTGGCTTGTCGGTGGGCTTGGCGTCGGGTGGTTTCGCGGGCTGGTCCTGCGGGTCGTGCTGCTCTTGCGCGTAGGCCGGGGCGGAAATTCCGAAAAGCAACAACAAGGCCCCGGTTCCGATCAACATGGCGTGCTTCATGAATGTTTCCTCCCGTTGGTTTGAGCGTATTCACGGTTCTCATCGCTGCCGCTCCTGAAAGAGCGCGCGTTAAGAATGTAGCTGCAGAGGTGGCGCGAGCGAATACGGTCGGGACTGTATATAAGCCGGGAGATCGCGTTATGGCGCAGCGCGCTGTCTGCGGCTTCCGCGCGTAAGCGCACGTGTAGCGTTGCATCCGTCACTCAGAGTTGAGCGTTGCACTTCGCTTCGCGCTGGACTAGAGCCCGCGAGTTAAGTCAATATCGAAGCGGGGCAGAGAATTCACACGAGGTTCGCCATGGACCCATCGCGCGACCTGGATCGCATCGTAAGTGAACTGAACGCACGGCCGGAGACCGATGGCGACGAGTCGTCGGACACGGCGCCGCTCGATCGCTGGCTCGCCGCGCTGGTCGCAAAAGGCGGCAGCGATCTGTTGCTGGTGCCCGGAGCGCCGGTGTGCATCCTGCACGAAGGCGGAGTGCGCAATATCGAAGCTGAGCCGCTGAGCGGTTCGGAAATCGAAGCGATCGTGCTCCCCGCGCTTACGCCGCACGCGCTGCAGCAATATCGCGCCGGGCAGATTGCGGATTCTTCCTACCGCATCTCCGATCTGGGCCGCTTCCGGATCAATCTGCACCGCGAACGCGGTCAAGCTGCCGCGGCGATCCGCGCGCTGCCTGCGAAAGTTCCGCAGTTGAGCGAGCTGCGCCTACCAGCGGGCATCGAGACGCTGTCCCATCTGCAGCGCGGGCTGGTTCTGATTGGTGGGCCCGCCGGCTCGGGAAAATCCACGACGCTCGCCGCTTTAATTCACGAAATTAATCGTCGCGACGCGCGGCATATCGTCACCATCGAAGATCCCATCGAGTACGAGCACGCGCACGTGCACAGCGTGATCGAGCAGATTGAAATCGGCACGGACGCGCCGGATTTTCCCACCGCGCTACGCGCCGCCTTGCGGCAGGCGCCGGACATTATCGTGGTCGGCGAAATGCGCGATATCGAAACGATGCAAATCGCGGTGGCCGCCGCGGAAACCGGCCACCTGGTGCTTTCGACGATTCACACCACCGACGTGGCTTCGACGGTGTCGCGCATCTCCGATTCGTTTCCGGTGGAGCGCCAGAACACCATTCGGCAGGAATTGGCGATGGCACTGACCGCCGTCCTGACGCAAATTCTTTTGCCGTGCAAGACGGGTGGGCGCATGCCTGTGGCCGAGTTGCTGATGATGAGTTACGGCGCGCGGCAACATATCCGGCACAACGCGCTGCAACATTTGCATCAGGAAATCACGCTGACTAAGAAGAAGGGGTCGTTCACGATGGAAGAATCGCTGGTCAAGCTGGTGAGCCAGGGGTTCATCGAGCGCGAAGACGCGCTACTGTGCGCGATTCATCCCGACGATCTGGAAATTCTGCTGAAGGCCGAAACACAGGCGCGCTCCGCGCGAAGCTAAGCCAGCACAAAAGAAAACGGCGGAGCTTGCGCCCCGCCGTCGTAACAATTCGTGCGCGGTCTTATCGTCTAGTCGTAATATTCAGAACCGAGGTGCGTGATCAAGTCTTCGCCCATCATCCAGCGCAACGTGTTCTTCAACTTCATCAGCTGAATGAACAAATCGTGCTCGGGGTAAAGTTCCTTCGCGCACATCGGCGATTTGAAATAGAAGCTGAGCCATTCCTGAATGCCGCGCATGCCGGCTCGTTGCGCCAGATCAAAAAACAGCGCCAGGTCCAGCACGATCGGCGCCGCCAAAATAGAATCGCGGCAGAGGAAGTCCACCTTGATTTGCATCGGATATCCTAGCCAGCCGAAGATATCGATATTGTCCCAGCCCTCTTTGTTGTCGCCGCGCGGAGGATAATAGTTGATGCGAACTTTGTGGTAGATTTTGCTGTAAAGATCGGGATACAGCGCCGGCTGCAAAATATATTCCAGTGCGCCGAGCTTCGATTCCTCTTTCGTTTTGAATGAGCCGGGATCGTCGAGCACTTCGCCATCGCGATTGCCGAGAATGTTCGTCGAAAACCAGCCATTCAGCCCCAGCATGCGTGCTTTGAAAGCCGGCGCCAGCACTGTTTTCAGCAAGGTCTGTCCAGTCTTGAAATCCTTGCCGCCGATCGCGACATTTTTCGCCTTGGCATATTCCTCGAGCGCCGGAATATCCACGGTCAAATTCGGCGCGCCGTTTGCGAACGGCACACCTTCGCTGATGGCCGCGTAGGCGTAAAGCATCGAAGGCGCAATCGCCGGATGATTTGCCTTCATGCCTTTTTCAAACGACGCCAGGCTCTTGTGCACGTCCTCGGCTTTCAGGAAAACTTCCGTCGAGCCGCACCACACCATCACCAGGCGATCGAGCTTGTTCTTTTTCTTGAATGCGCGGATGTCTTCGCGGAGCTGTTCGGCGAGGTCGAATTTCGTTTTGCCCTTTTTTACGTGCGTGCCGTGCAGGTTCTTCACGTAACTCTGGTCGAACACGGCCTTCATCGGCTTGATGCCCTTCAGAAATTTTTCGGCTTTGGCAAGATCTTTGGCCTCCAGCACGCCGGCCTTCGCCGCGGCCTGGTAAGCATCGTCGCTGAACACGTCCCAGCCGCCGAACACGATGTCGTCCAGTTTCGCCAGCTGCACAAAATCTTTAATTTGCGGCGTGCGCCCGTCGGTGCGCTTGCCCAGCCGGATCGTTCCCAATTGCGTCAGCGAGCCCACCGGCACGGCGTGCCCTCGCCGCACCAATTCCACCCCCGCCATGAAAGTCGTGCTGACCGCGCCCATTCCGGGCGTCAGCACTCCCAGCTTTCCCTTCGGTGGAGCCACACTCACAGGCCTGCGCATTCGATTCCCCCAGTTCGATTCGTAAGTGACAAAGACGATGAAGATGAAGAAATTCTGAGCCGCGAAAAAGATCGCGCACCTGTCGCCAAATTCGCGCCGCGTTCAGGAAACTGCATTTTCGTGCTTGCGCGGCAGATGAGTTGTTCCGCAGCGTGTCCCGCGCCTAGACGGGAGAAACGCTCAGAACAAACAATTTATGATGCGGCAACGCGCGAAGTTTTGCAAATTGATTTCCTCGCACGCGGAAGTGATTGTGGCTGCATGAATGTGATCGCCGCTCAGTGCGATTTAACGCGGGCCGCGGAATTGATGCAGGAACGGAGGGACGCTTGAGACGTGCTTGCGCGCGCGGAAATTATTTGCGGCGGAACAGCTCCGAAATTTCGCTCGAAACCGAGAGGAATACCAGTACCGCGAGTGCCCCCATCATGCCGAAAGCGATCATCAATTTTCTCCATTCGCGCCTAACCTCACGATTGAACAGGCACGCCGGGTGCCAGTCGTGGCTTGAGATATCTCTAGTATTTGCAGTACGCGAGCTAGTGGCTCGAGGCAGGCGCGCAGATATTATGTTCAAAAATGTGGGCTAATGCTGACACAGCGTCGGGATTTCCGGGCATCCGCGGACCCAGTACGGGAAAGCGTGTACGCAGCGAACGCGAAAACGCGACGCTACAATTTTTCGATGTGAATGGATCCGTCGCCCGAACTGATCGCGAGCGTCGGGCCGCCGGCGTTCAGTTTTCCGCGCACGGAGGAATGGCTCAGCGAGCCGGAGACTTGAATTGGGATATCCAGCGTGATGCTGCCGTCGCCGGTGTGCGCGTCGAGCATCGCATTCAGGTCGCTCGGCACGCGCAGCGTGATGTGACCATCGCCGGAATGAAGGTTCCAGCCATTCGCGAGCTTCGAGCCGCTGCCCACTTGCGCTTCGATACTGCCGTCACCGGTCTTCAGCGTCAGCGCGTCGAAGCGGCCGTCAATGCGCAAGTTGCCGTCACCGGTATCGGCATCGAGCGTGCCGTCGAAGTTGTGGCCTTCAATGTGTCCATCGCCGGTGTGAATTCGTATGTCGCCCTTGATGTTGCTGGCCGTCACGTTGCCATCACCCGTATCGAATTGAATTTTACCGGAGACGCCCAGCGCGGTCACGTTGCCGTCGCTGGTGCGCACGTTCAAATCCAGTTCTCGCGGCACGCCGACTTCCACGCGCAGCGACTTATGGTTTCCGCCGAACATCGAAAAGCCCCAGTGCGGCACCTTCACTTCGATCGAAACGCTGTTGCCCGACTGGCTCTCGATGATCTGCACGTCGTTCGGCCCGATCTTCCAGCCGTTGGTGGTGACGTGCGCGTCAATTTGATGTTGGTCCGTGCCGGTGATAGTGACGTCGCCATCGCCGGTCGTCACACGCAGGTCCGCGTGGCCATTCACCTGGTATGTCTTGGACCATTGGTCCGCGCGCGCTGGCGTGGCGCTGGCGGCGATTGCGATTCCCGCCATCAGCATCGCCGCTGCAAAAATTGTCATCCGATTCATGAGTAGCTCCGTGGCACAGCCCTGCCTGCGGCAGGCAGGAACTCCTGGCTGTGCGCTTCAGCCTTGGCGCCGAACAGACTTACTGCTCAAAACGCCCTGCAGCCTCGTGCCTTCACTAGGAGATACGAGACCACCCAGAAAAATGTTCCCTGCTACGCGGACTTGCGTTTGGCCGCCTTGCCCCTGGCGGCACCGGGTTTCGCCCGCAGCGCAGCCAAGAACTGCTCCGTCGGCAAAGTGTTCACCACGTCTTTCTTCTCCACCCACCCACGCCGCGCCGTGATCACCCCATACTTCATCAACGGAAAATGCGCGAACGAGTGCGCGTCCGTCGAAATCACGATCTTCACCCCGCGCTCCTTCGCCATCCGCAAATGCACGTCCTTCAAATCCAGCCGGTCCGGGAACGCGTTGCACTCCACCACCACGCCGTGCGCCTTCGCCGCATCCAGAATTCTCTCCATATCGTAATCAAACGGATCGCGCCGCAAGACCAGCCGCCCCGTAGGATGAGCCAAAATCTGTACGTACGGATTCTCTAGCGCTGCCAGAATCCGGTCGGTCATTTCCGCGCGCCCCTGATTCATGTACGAGTGCACCGACGCCACCACCACGTCCAGCTGCGCCAGCACTGCATCGTCCAGATCGAGCTTGCCGGTCTTCAGAATGTCCACTTCGATCCCCGCCAGCAGACGAATTCCCGGGACGCGTTCCTGTGCCGCGCGAATTTTCTTGATCTGCTCGAGCGTGCGCTTTTCGTCCATGCCGTTTGCGACGGTCACGGCCTTGGAATGGTCCGTCAGCGCGATGTATTCGTAGCCGAGCTTTTTCGCGGCCTCTCCCATTTCTTCGATGGAGTTGCGGCCGTCCGAAGCCGTGGTGTGCATCTGCAGATCGCCGCGAATGTCCGCCAGCTTCACTAGATTCGGCAACGTATGATTTTCCGCAGCCGCAATTTCGCCTGTGTTTTCGCGCAGTTCCGGCTCGATGTAATCCAGGCCCAGCTTTTTGTAGAGTTCTTCTTCGGTTTTCCCAGCGACGAATTTTCCGCCCTTCAGCGTGGTCAGCGCGTACTCATTCAACGTCCAGCCCATGTCTCGCGCGCGCCCGCGCAGGACCACGTTGTGTTCTTTCGAGCCGGTGAAATACATCAGCGCCGCGCCGAAGCTATCCTTCTCCAGCAGACGCACGTCCACCTGCAGGCCGTTGCCGAGAAGCACGCTCACTTTATTTTCACCGTGCGCGAGTGTCTGATCAATGCCGGGATATTTCAGGATGTGCGCGGCCACTTCGTCCACGTGTTTTTGTTTATCGTGGCCGGGGCGCAGCGTAACCAGCAAATCCAGGTCGCCGATGGTCTCTTTTCCGCGCCGCAGAGAACCGGCAGGCGTCACCGACTCGACAATTTCTTTCACTTTGCCGATGTAGGCCACCAACTTCTGCGCCTCATCGTCCGCGACGTCCAGTTTAAATCGCCCGGAGGAGCGCTTTGCCAGTTCCGTGGCCTTCAGTATGTTCGTCTCGGTTTTTTCGCCGAAGCCCTCCAGGTCGCGCAACTTTCCTTCGCGCGCCAGTTTTTCCACTCCATCGACGGTCGCAACCTTGAATTTCTTGAACAGAATCGCCACTTTCTTCGGCCCCATGCCCTGCAAATGAAGCAGATCGAGCAGCGTTAGCGGATACTTCTTCAACAATTTCTGGCGCAGGCTGTAGTCGCCGGTCTCCAGAATCTCGCGAATGTGCGCGGCCATGCCGTCGCCCACGCCGGGAAGTTCCTTCAGCTTGGCGTCGTCCTTCGCGAGGTCCTCGACGCGCTCGTGGATGCTGTACAGCAGCTCCGCGACCTTCTCGTAGCTGCGGTAGCGCCCGATGATGGCGCCATCAATTTCCAGCAGCTGCGCCGTCTCCTGCAAAATCTTTGCGACTTCTCGATTTTCCATATGGTTTCCCTGTGGTTGGACTTCGGCGCCGATTCTACTTCTTTCGGATGCGCAACTGAAAGGGGGGTGGCGTAGCGCCGGCCTGCCTGCCGGTAGGCAGGCGTCTCTCCGGCTCTTTTTCTGAATTACGATTGTGCAAAGACTGCTTTCGCGCGTTCAATATCCTTCAGCACCTGTTCGCGCAAAGCTTCCGGCCCGGAGAACTTCTGCTCGTCGCGCAGGCGCTGCAGGAAGCGCACTTTCATCAGTCCAGCGGTCAGCGTTTCAGCGAAATCGAAGAGATGCGATTCGATCGCCAGACGCTCGCCATCGAACGTCGGCCGCACGCCAACGTTCGTGACCGAGCGATAAGTCCCGGCGGAAAGCACGGTCTCGGTGACGTACACGCCGGTCTTCGGCAGCGTCTCTTGCTCCGTCGCCAGATTCAAAGTCGGCACCACCAGCTTCCGCCCTTGTCCAGTGCCCGTGCGAATCTCACCGACCAGCGCGAACGACCGCCCCAGCATTCGTCGCGCATCTTCCACGCGCCCGCCGCGCACTGCGTCACGAATCGCGGTGCTGGATACGACGTCGCCGCCATCAAACACCGGCGTCACAATCACCACTGCGAATCCCCAGCGGCGGGCCAATTCGCGCAGCAGCTCGACGTCTCCCCGCTGTTTGTGCCCGAAGCGAAAGCTCGCGCCCACCAGCACGGCGCGCGCGCGCATCGCATCCACTAGATATTTTTTCACAAAATCTTCCGCGCTCTCCCGGGCCAGGTCCGCGTCAAATTTCAGCACCAAGGCCGCGCCAATTCCCATCGCTGCGAAATCCGCCAGGCGCTGCGGCAGAGTCTCCAGCAGGGAAGGGGCCTGCTGCGGCCGCAACACGCGCGCCGGATGCGGATAGAATGTCAGCACCGCCGGCAGCAGTTCCTTCTGCGCAGCGCGCAAATCACCGCCGGCGTCCGCGGCGCGTTCCACGACCTCGCGCAAAATTTCCTGATGGCCGACGTGCACGCCGTCGAAGTTCCCGATCGTCAAGACCGTCCCGGGCCGGCTTACTCCCAATCGCTCCACCCACTCATTCGCCGAATTGATGAGCAGAATCTCCGAGCGCCCGGAGGCGCGCGCCGGCAAATCCGTAAGAAGTTTCAAAGTGTCCTTCGTCGCGTCCCACAGCATCAAATCTGCACCTCGAATTTCAAACCGTCATAAGCCAGCTGCACGCCTTGGGGCAATTTGGCATTCGCCTCGCCGTGTCCCAAATCGTGGCAAATATGCGTGAACCATGCGCGCTTGGGCTGCAGTTCCCGCACCAGCGCGAGCGATTGCTCCACGTTCGAATGCATCGGATGCGGAGTGTAGCGCAGGGCATCGAGAATGAAATCATCCAGCCCGTGCAATAGTTTCTTGGAACTTTCCGGCACCGCGCTGAAATCCGTCAGGTACGCCGCCTTACCGAAACGAAAACCCAGCACCGGTTGCGGCCCGTGCTGTGCCGGCACCGGCGTGAACCGCAGTCCAAATAAATCGAACGGCCCGTCAATCGTATGCATCTCCACTTCCGGAACAGAACTTTCCGATTGCGCCGTGTCGAAGACGTACGCGAACTGCCGCCGTAGCGCTGCCTGCGTATCCTCCGCTGCGTACACTGGCACGACGCCGCGCTGTTTCAGGTTGAAAGGACGGATGTCGTCGAGCCCCAAAATGTGGTCGGCGTGCGAGTGCGTGTACAGCACCGCGTCCAACCGGTCAATTTTTTCGCGCATGGCCTGAAAACGAAAATCCGGCGTGGTATCAATCACCACGTTGCGGCCGTTATATGCCAACAGGATCGAAGGCCGCGTGCGTTTGTCGTGCAGGTCCGCCGAATCGCACACCGCGCAATGACACCCGAGCGTCGGAACGCCCATGGACGTGCCCGAACCCAGTACGGTTAATTGCAGGGAAGCCATGGTCGGGTGGGATGTTGCAAAGATCGCTCTCGATTATTCATCGGGGGAATTCTGGAACCGCAGCCGCTACGTCGTGCGAGCCGTCACGCGGCCTCACACAAAAAGCCGCGACTACTTCGCCTTGGCCTTCTTGGCCATCTGCTCGGCGGCCACTTTGGAAATTTCCATGAATGTGAGCTTCAGGCTGCCGATCACTTCAATCAGCAGGTTGTCGTCGTCCTTCGACAAATTCCCGCGCGTCTTCTCGCGCAGCGCATCGAGCATGTCAATCACTTCGCGCGCGCCCTCCAGATCCACAAACGCTTGTCCGGTGCGCGGATCGGCCATGCCGCCCAGCATCGCCGCCGCGTTGCGCGTCAGAAAATCAATCAGCATTTGAAAACTGCGCGACGTCGGATTGATGTCGCCGCTGTCCTGCGCTGCGGCTGCTGCATCCTCGGGCGTTACAGCCGACAGGCCCGCGCCATTTCCCGCCGCGCCTTGAGCATCCGCGCTCGCGGCGACCGGACTCGGCGCCTGAGGGGCCGCGGATTTGCTCGCCGCAGCGGCAGCGGTCGCCGCCTTAGCCTTGGCGTCCGCCTGCGCCGCGGCTTTCTTTTCCGCCGCCTCTTCGTTGCGCCGCTCCTGCTCCACCACGTCCTGGCGCAATTCGCCGTCTTCGCCGAACAACCGGCGATCCACTACTTTGAATGTCTCTTCGTTCTTCGCATCCGCCACGGCAGGTATCCTTAGAAGGTGCTCCTGAAAGTTACAAACAAGTTTAACATCCGCTTCCGTCCGGCGACAAGCCGCGTACCAGTGCACTGAACCGACCAGCGATGCGCCGCGTTTTTTCTTGTTGACACGCTTTCGGCCGTCTGTTACAAGTTGTAGCGCTACAATGAAGCACACACACAACGCGCGCCCCCGCAATCTCGGTGAAGTCGAACAGTTGGTCATGGACTACGTCTGGTCGCACGGCCCGGTTTCCTCCGAAGCCTGCCGCGAAGCGCTCGCCGCCCGCCGGCCGATGAAGGA
>Ga0210401_10000775_pt1 | contig 38696 bp, 39 predicted proteins | sample IncBWH32MmetaG_FD_150866 | JGI IMG/M metagenome (GOLD analysis project Ga0210401, IMG submission 150866) | Forest soil microbial communities from Barre Woods Harvard Forest LTER site, Petersham, Massachusetts, United States - Inc-BW-H-32-M | ecosystem: Environmental > Terrestrial > Soil >... | reverse complement strand
CTCGCGCCATGAAGGCGTATCCACAGTTCGCTGTGGTGTTGATCGACCTGCCGCAGCAGCAGTGGCCGCTGTATCGGGATCGTTTCCTAGGGGCCTGGTCCGAATCTCCAATCCGGCCCATCCACGGACAGATGATCCGTTGGCCTTGAGCTGAAGGTACAACTTCAAGTATCCGAGGAGCGTCGCCTTTACGGCATCCGCGACGCCGTGTACGCCGAAATCGCCAGCATGTCGTCTTCGCTCAGCTTGCTGACGACTGGTTTCATAAGATCGGTCCATACGCCTTTGCGCGCGCTCTGCTGCATATCGAACATCTGGCGCATCATGTAGCTGGGCGATCGGCCAGCGATTCCAGGCACCGGGCCCAGCCCTTTCAGATCCGCGCCATGGCAGACCGCGCAGGCCGTCGTCTTTCCGGCGCCTGTGGTCACTAGCGCCTCACCCTTCTTGATGCTGCCGACGGGCACGTAGGCAATGAATCCGGACCGCGCATCGCGAAGCAGCTCGGTGCCCTCGGTATTTTCCGGCGTCTCGATGATGCGGGCGCCCAATGGCTCTTTCTCGCCGCCCTCCTCCGTGAGAAACATGCCGCCCGCGATACGTGTCTTCGGCACCATCTTAGTTTCCACCACCTTGATCCAGGGCGTCCATTTCATCGAGCCATAATATTCGGCCGCCGCCTTGATTTCGTCCTCGGTCATTCCCTTGGCGATGACGATCATGACGTTGGTGTTGGCCTTCCGAGGTTCCGCGCTCTTCCGGTCTCCGTTTCGAAAATCCATCATTTGCTGGATGAAATAGGAGTTCGGCAAACCAGCGACACCGGCATTTTCGGGGCGCCCTTTGCCGTTAGGGTAATGGCACAAACCACAGGCTCGCACGTCCGGTCTACGGCCATGGGACACGACGTCCGGCATCGGCGGATGATCGTTCGGATACCAGTCGGCTGGGCCGAAAGCATCGCGGATCTGGGGAACGGTGAACGCTCCGCTGCTGCCGGGGAGGTGCTTGACGCTGGTATCAGGCGCTGCAGGCGGCGTTGGAGCGGGCGCAGCTGCTGGCGTGCCCGGCGTCCCGGGCGGAAATCCATATGCCCATCCCGGCGGACCATCGGCAGCGGATAATAAGCTCACGCCAAAAATGCAAACCGCGGTCGGGATCACAACTCCGAACAGGTTCTTCATACAGCCTCCTTGTGCGCAGGGCTAGCCATCGGCCCTTCCGTCTAGATTACTACTGTGTGAAGCGTAGCGTTTCAAGCGATAACGGGCCGCCATACCAGACCAGCATCAAGAGCACGACCCCGATCCAGAAAGCGTATCTGCCGGCGGGTTTCCTAGTGCATGTGGGCCGAACGTAGATAATGACGGCGAGAATCCACCAGCCGCCTTCTACGATCAACGTTGCGGCTCCGTCAAGGGCGGCTCGCACGGCTGCCCATCAGCCACCGCGTACCTCCTAGAATGGTCTTGAATGGTCGAAAATATCAGTCCGGGCACGTCTGCCCGAAACGCCCGGGTCGTGCTCTTCGACTTCGACGGCACTCTCTCCTTGATCCGCTCCGGTTGGATGGACATCATGGTCCCCATGATGGTGGAGATCCTGGCCGATTTGAAGACTGGTGAGACAGAAGAGCAGTTACGCTCAATGGTCGAAGATTTCGTGTGGAAGCTCACAGGCAAAGAGACGATTTATCAAATGATCGCGCTGGCCGACGCCATCGAAGCACGTGGCGGCAAGCCCGTCGATCCACTGGTCTATAAAAAAATGTATCTGAATCGCCTCTGGCAGAAGATCGAGAGCCGGGTGGAGGCGCTGCGCCAAGGGCATGCCGATCCGGAGCAGTACATGGTGCCCGGCGCTCGGGCACTGCTGGAAGAACTGAAAACTCGCGGGCTGACGATGTATCTGGCCAGCGGCACTGACGAGATGTATCTGAAGGAAGAGGCCCGGCTGCTGGGCATCACCGGATATTTTGGAGGCGGCGTCTACGGCGCTCTGGAGGACTACAAGAGTTTTTCTAAAGCCATTCTGATTCAACGCATTCTTTCTTCAGCTGAGTTCAGCGGGCAACAAATACTGGTTTTCGGCGATGGCTATGTAGAGATCGAAGAAGTTAAGAACGTGGGCGGGGTGGCGGTCGGCGTTGCAAGCGAGGAACCGGATTGCATGCGGGTGGATGAATGGAAGCGCAAGCGCTTGATCGGTGTCGGAGCCGATTATATCGTTCCCAATTTCCTGTGCCGCGAAGAGCTGTTCTCTTCACTGTTTTCCGCCTGATGCCATCCAAGTATCCACTGTTCGACCGTTCCCGCCTGCGCGTGAAACCGCTCGCCGAGCGCGTCCACGATCTTCACCTAGACCATTGGATGGCGCTTACCGATCCAACGCCCGAATACCAGCACGCCGATCTTCCGCAGATTGCGTGTCGCCTGAAGTCCGCTCGGTCTAACAACGCTGCTCGAGTTCTCTTGATGGGCGCCCATGTGATTCGCGCCGGCGTGAATCGGCATATTATCGATCTGATGGAGCGCGGCTTCATCGACCACATTGCCATGAACGGCGCGGGTCCCATTCACGATTTTGAACTGGCGCGGATCGGAGCCACCACCGAGAGCGTCGCTCGCTACATCCGCAGCGGGGAGTTCGGCCTGTGGCGCGAGACTGCCGAGTTGAACGATTGGGTTTCGGAGGCGGATGGCCTCTCACTGGGCCTGGGCGAGAATATCGGCCGCAGGATTCTGGAGAGCAGCTTCCCACATCGCGATTTAAGTATTCTGGGCGCCGCTCACCGGCTCTCGGTGCCGGCTACGGTGCATGCCGGTATCGGCTACGACATTCTGCATGAACATCCTAACTGCGACGGCGCGGCCTACGGGGCAACCAGCTATCGCGATTTCCTAGTTTTCGCGCACACGCTTGAGCGGCTCGAAGGCGGTGTGGTATTGAGTTTCGGATCGGCCACCATGGCGCCCGAAGTTTTCCTGAAAGCATTAGCCATGGTCAGGAATGTCGTCCACCAGCACAATCGGACCATCAATCACTTCACCGCTGCGGTATTCGATATTGCGCCGATTGGCGGTGACCACCGGAAAGAACTCGCGCGGACCGATCCAGGATATTTCTTCCGCCCGCACAAAACTATGCTAGTTCGCACCGTCGCCGATGGGGGCGAAAGTTTCTACATCCAGGGCGAGCATCGCGCCACATTGCCAGCCCTGCGTCGAGCGCTTTTGGTAGGCGAATGAAGATCGCGGAGATTCTCGCCGCGTTTCCAAACCGGTCGGCTCTGGTGGCCGGCGACATTTGCCTAGATCGCTGGTGCACTTACGAGCCCGCTACAGCCGAGGCTTCGTATGAAACTGGAATTCCGAGAATCGGCGTTATTGGGACCGCGATCACACCCGGCGCTGGAGGGACCTTCGCTAGTAATTTGGCTGAGCTGGGCGTCGGCCATGTGTCCGTATTGGGCGCCATTGGCGAGGACGGGTTTGGCTACGAACTGCGGCAAGCGCTCGAGTCACGGAGGATTTCTACCGATTTGCTCATTCGCTCTGACCAACTTTCCACTTTCACATACACGAAGCTGATCAACGCAACCAGCGGCGTTGAGGATCAGCCGCGCGTCGACTTTATCAACACGCGACCGTTGCCGGAAGCGGTGGAGCGCCAGATCCTCGCCCATTTACGCGAGCGAGCGGGGGACTTCGACGTGATCTTCGTGTCCGACCAAGCTGAGACCGACCATGGAGGTGTGGTCACGCCGGCGGTGCGAGAGGCGCTGGCCGAGATCGCTCCGGGAAGAGTGGTGATAGCTGATTCGCGTCGACGGACCGGTGAGTTCCGAAACGTCATTCTCAAGCCCAACGCGCGGGAAGCAGCATGCGCCTCAACGTCGCTGTTCGGCTGCATCGATTATCAGCGCCTTCGCAAGCACGCCGCCGCCCCGTTGTTATTCGTGACTCAAGGACCGCGCGGAGTGCTCGTGATCGAAGATGGCTGCGAGACTCAGGTTCCGACTCGACCGATCGAAAAGCCAGTCGATATTTGCGGCGCAGGCGATAGCTTTGCGGCCGGCATGGGCATGGCTCTAGCCGTCACCGGATCAGCGGTGGAAGCGGCTCGCTTCGGCAATCTGGTCGCCTCCGTCACCATCATGAAGAAAGGCACCGGCACTGCGAGCCCCGATGAGGTGTTGGCGGCGGCGGGCGAATGATCACCCTCGCCATCGACATCGGTGGAACGAAGTTTACTATCGCGATGTTTGAAGGCGATCGCATGGTCGAGCGTGAGTCACGAATCACCGATCGCGAACGCGGCCGCGAGGGGATGCTGCCCCAGATCGCATCCATTGCCGAAGGGTGGAGAGGGCGCTACCAAATCGATCGGTGTGGCATCGGCTTCGGCGGCCCGGTCGAGTTCTCCCAGCAGCGGATCGCGCTATCCACACACGTCGGCGGCTGGAGCGATTTCGATCTTCCCGGAGAACTCCGGCATGCGCTGGGCGTGCTGCCGGTCATCGACAACGACGCCAACCTGGGCGCACTCGGCGAAGCCTGTTATGGCGCAGGGCGCGGTTATCGGCCTCTTTTCTACATGACGCTTTCCACCGGTATCGGCGGCGGCATCATTACCAACGGTGAATTTGTCTATCGCGGCGCCGATTCATACGCTGGCGAAATCGGACATCTGACGATCCGGCCCGATGGTCCGGAGTGCCTGTGCGGATCGCGCGGATGTTTCGAGCGCATGTGTTGCGGGCTGTGGCTGGAACGCGACTACGGCCAGCCTGCCGAGAAGCTGCTCCGGGATCCGGCTTTCGTCGAGCGCTACGTGGTCGATTTGGCCCTGGGGCTCAAGGCCGCGATTATGTTGCTCAATCCGGCGCGCATCATTATCGGAGGCGGAATCAGCAAGGCGGGCGATGCGTTGTTCGTGCCGCTGCGCGCCGAGCTGCGGCGGCAGATCACCGATTGGTCGCGCGCGCGGATCGATGTCGTTCCCGCCGCGCTGGGCGATGACAGCGTGCTGTATGGCGCGTTGGTTCTGGCTGTGGGCGCACGCGCATGATCCCGGCATTTTATCCGCTGGTCGATACCGCTTGCGGACTGCCCGCCGAAGACGCCGCCGAAGCTATCCTCGAAGCCGGCGCCCGCATTCTTCAGTTACGCCACAAAGGTGTCTTTTCGCGCCAGGTTTTCGAAGAAGCCACAAAGATAGCCTCGCTTTGCCGGGATGCGGGGGCGCTCTTCGCCATCAACGACCGCGCGGACATCGCCATGCTGCTTGATGGCGCGTTGCATCTCGGCCAAGACGATCTTCCTCCGGCCGACGCCCGCAGGATCATGCCTCCCGACCGCATCATAGGCTTCTCGACCCACAATGCCGATCAATTGCGGGCTGCCGATCGTGAACCGGTGGATTATCTCGCGATTGGCCCGATATTCGGCACTACATCGAAGCAGAATCCGGACCCAGTCGTGGGTATCGAGGGTCTGCAGGCGCTCCGCGCTTTGACTCGAAAGCCACTGGTCGCCATCGGAGGAATCACCCGGAAAACAGCACCTGCAGTCTTTGAAGCCGGCGCCGATTCGGTCGCGATCATCGGCGATCTCTATCCAGAGCCGCTGACCAAAGCCTCGCTACGGGCGCGCGCCGAAGAATGGCTGGCTATTTGTTCGTCGCGAAGGTCACGGCCACAGTAGTTTCGCTATTTTCGACGCCGACAATTACCAGCACCGTATGTTTGGACGATTCATCTTGCGCGGATAACATACCTGCCATGGATTGCCCATTCTGGTTCGTGATATTGCTGGTGACCTTCAGGCCGGAGGCATTGAATTGATCCTGATAGTATTTGACCACCTTATCGCTCGAATCCCGGGTCTTGAAAGTGAATGTGCCGCTCGCGCCGTTCTCACCTTGCGTCGAAAATGCGCCTTGCGGATCGGACCCCGGATAATCCGGCACCCAGGCCGGCGCCTTCGCTTTTCCGCCCACCGTGAGCGTGGCCTTGCCGTTCTCCGTCATGGTGAACTTTCCGTTCTTGGCATCGTCGAAGCTCATGGTGTAGACCTTGCCGGTCTTCTTATCGCGGACGGTCATCTGCTGCCGGCCTTCGTCCGCGGTAACCATTTCGACATCGGGATTGGCAGCCACCATTAGCTTCGCCGCTGCCAGGCTAGGACTCCGCTTGATCAGATCTGGATCCAGCCCAGCCTGCTTGGCCTTGTGTGCAACGAACATGCCCAGCCCCACTATGGCGATGACGAACAGCATGAAACAAACACCGATCCCGATGAGCACCCACTTCAACACGTTACTTTTCTGCGGCGGCGACAGCGGGGCAGGAGGAGGAACCGGGGGGTAGGTGGCCATAATCAGTAAGGATATAGCAAAAGAGAGCCCAGAGGACGATTAGTCTCGCCCATCTGAGCTCTCTCCAATTGAAACAATTCGCCTAGCTGCGCTTAAGTGGTACCGCGCTTGGCGGTGACTTCTTGGGGGCCTCGTCCGGTTTCTATGGTCAACTTCATTTCGTCGCCGGATATCACGCCAGTGTACTTAATGCTCATTTGATTACCGCGAAATTCACGGACCACGGTGAACGAAACGTTATTACCGTCCACTTTGCCGTCCGAGATCTGGGCTTCGCCGCCGCGCCCGCCCGCCAAAGTACCGGTCAGGCTGCTGCCATCCTGCTTCAGGTTCAGCGTCTGAGTCGTCGGCCCATTTCGGCCTTGCGTCTCAAAGCTCCATTTTCCAGTCGCATCGGCCGCGTACACCATTACCGCCAGGGCACAGGAAAGTAATGCTAAACGAAACTTCATGCTGTTCTCCTTAATTCGGGATTGTTCATCCTCTCTAGAGAGATGAGTCTATAAGCCGATAAAGTTACAGGGCGATCGGTAAAGAAGCGTAAGCTATCTTCTCTTACGTACGATGCTCATGCTCGTGCTGGTGAGTCACCAGAATCGAACAAGGCGTGTCACATTTCGCGTGTTCGAATTGAATAGTGCTGTGATGGATATCAAATTTGCAAAGCAACTCATTGATCCGCTGGAGGATGGTGTTGCTCTCCGACGGCGGCATGTCCTCGATTATCACGTGACAGCTCAGCGCATGCGCGGCAGATCCGAGGCTCCAGATGTGCAAATCGTGCACGTCAACTACCCCATCTAATTGCCGCATCGCGCCGGTAACCGAGCTAAGTTCGATGCCGCGCGGAAGCCCTTCCAGCAAAACATTCAACGATTCCTGGATAATGTCCCAGGCCGTCCATATAATCAGCGCGCCAATCAGGACCGAAAGGATCGGGTCGATCGCATCGAAGCCCGTAAAGTGGATGACAATGGCGCCCGCGATAATTCCAACCGCGCTAACGGCATCGCCTAACATATGCATGAAGGTAGCCCGGATATTGAGGTCGTGATCCTTTTCCCGATGCAGACCCCACAGTATTCCGCCGTTCAGCGCCAGGGCCGCAACCGCTACCCATAGCATGGTCCATTCTTCGACATGTTGCGGATACAAGAACCGCTGCCAAGCTTCGTAGAAGATGAAGACAGCGATGCCTACCAGCGTCAGTGCATTCACGAACGCGGTAAGGACGCCCGCGCGATGATAGCCGTAAGTCTTGACGCTATCGGCGGGTTTGGACTGCAAATATAAGCCAATGGAGGCCAGCACCAGCGACAGCGCGTCGGTGAAATTATGACCGGCATCGGAGATTAGCGCCAAGCTGCCGGCATGAATTCCGGCGATCACTTCGATGACGACAAATAGGATCGTCGCCAGAAATGACCACTTCAGGATCTGCCCGGTCGCCTGTTGATGGCCGTGGTGATGATGCATTCCTTACTTCCATTTTAACAGCGCCCATCCACAGCAGTCTAAAACCGGAGGGGTCTAAAACCGGGTCACCTCGGTGAAGTGAAATTCCCGAGCCTTCATGGCTGGGACCACCATGTCGAAGGCCTCTTCTCCCGACGCGCGCACCGCGGGGGAGAGTGCTTCGACGTTCTTGAGTAACTCGATAATCCCCTGGTTGAAACGGAAATTTCTAAGGCCGGCGACCACGCGGCCGTCTTCGATCAAGAACGTACCGTCGCGCGTCATCCCGGTCATGATCTTCTCGTAAGGGTCGACCTCCCGGATGTACCAGAGGCGGGTAACGAGAATCCCACGAGGCGTGGAGGCAATCATATCGGCGACGGGCGTGTTTCCGCCGGCGATCACGATATTCATGGGAGCTTCACCGATTTCGTTGGGCAGCGGGAAGCCGTGGCCGGTCGGCTCCACGCCAGCGCGGTGAGCGCTCGAACGAGAGTAGGCGACTTCACGCGGCACGCCGGCTTCAACCAATGTCAGTTTCCGCCTCGGCACGCCCTCGCCGTCGTAGGGAGTTCCCGACTGCAACGGATGGGCGACATCGTCGTAGATATTGATGTTGTCGCCGAACAGTTTCTTGCCCAGACGATCGGTGAGGAAGCTGCGTTGATCGTGCAGAGCGGTCGCGCTAAAGTCGCCAAACATCTGGCCAACCAGGTCCAGAACGGCAGCCGGTTCCAAAACCACCGTGTAGTGGCCGGGCGGAAGTTCCTGTGGATTTGCGGACAATCGCGCCTTGTCGCAGGCGCGGCGCGCCAACTCGACTGGATCCATCTCGCTAAGGGCCGCCGTGGAAGCCTTGGCCCAACCCGAACTGTCCTGCGCCATGGTCGTGATCGAAAACTGCGCCGCAGTTTCGCTATGCCAACCCGCGACCCCTTGCGAATTGAAGATCGCTTCCACAGCTTGTCCAGTGGAATAAATGCCGGCGGCGGTTTGCCCGGCGCTTTCTACCAGGCGAATTGCTTCGCTCACGGCTCGGGCGCGATCCACCGGAGTAGCTTCAGCGGTTTTGGGATCGAATCGCGGGATCTGCGGGATGGGGGCGGGCGGAGCTAGCGGCAGAAGGTCGGGATCAGGAGCGACGGATTTCGTCAGCGCCAGCGCCTGCTCGACGGCGGACCGGATGGAATCCTCATCGAAACGATTGGTGGTTGCCCGAGCGGTCCTGTGATCGAGCAGCACCCGCACCGAAAGCCACTGGGCTTGTTCGGCGACATTCTGATGGATGGTGTTGTTGGCGAACCGTGTCAGCGCCTCGCGATGGCCGGCGATTAGCGCCTCGACGTCCGAAACCCCGAGTGATTTTGCGGCCCGCTGGACAGATTCAAACAGCCTCCGGCACTCGGTGAACGACAAAACTGGCGCCAGGCTATCCACCATAGGCCGCTCCGATTTTGATGTTGTGAAAACGCGAAGGGCTTGCCCCGTGGCCCGTTCCAATCACCTGCTCAGGCTGGCCCTTGCCACAATTGGGCACGCCCCACAGAGTCCAGTGATCGCGGTTTGCGATGGCGACGCAAGAATTCCAGAACTCCGTGGTGATGCCGCTGTAGGTCGGATTCTTATACATGCGGACCCGCTTGCCGTCGCGGATCTCCCAGGCGATTTCGCATCCGAACTGGAAATTGTAGCGTTTATCGTCGATGGACCAGCTCTTATTCGTCTCCATGGCGATCGCGTGGCTGACCCCGCCGAACACCTCATCCAGTGTCTGTTCGCCAGGGCTCAGGCTCACGTTGGTCATGCGGATGAGCGGCAACCTGGCCCAACTCGTGGCGCGCATAGTGCCGTTCGAACGCGTCTGGCCGACCGCCGCTGCGGTTTCGCGCGAGGTCATGTAGCCAACGAACTGGCCGTTGCGGATAATGTCCGCCGATTGCGCGGGAACACCTTCGTCGTCGAAAGCGAACGTGCCCAATCCAGGGCCATGCTCGAGCCGGGCGTCACACACCGCGTTGACGAGTTCCGAGCCGTAGCGCAGATTATTCAGTTTGTCGAGCGTGAGGAAGCTCATGCCGGCATAGTTGGCCTCCGAGCCGAGCACGCGGTCGAGCTCAATAGGATGCCCGATGGACTCGTGTACTTGCAGCCCGATCTGGCTGCTGTCGAGAATCAGATCGAAGCGCCCCTCGGGGCACTGATCGGCCGAGTGCAGCGCTACTGCCTCTTCGGCCGCTCGAGGCGCGTGATCCAGCAGGGCCAGTTCTTGGATCAGCTCATAGCCTTTCAATTGATGCTGGCCGCCGAAAGAGTTCGGATACGATCGTTTCTGAATCTCGTCTTCTTTGAAACTCAGGGCTTCAAATCCAGCGCCGCTGAAGGTGCGGGTCTGATCGATCACGCTCCCTAGCGAAGAAACCAAGATCTGGCGATTTCGATGGAAGACCATCGCCGTTTGAGCGAGCGTGACTCCGGAATTGCGGCGCAGCTCCGCATCCACCGACAAGAGCAGAGCAAGCTGCTCCTCCACACTCACCGAAAACGGATCAATGCGGCACGGCGAGGTCCAGGTCACTTCGTATTTGTTCTCCGGAGCGAGGACGATGTCGCGCTTTTTGGCGAGCGCGCTCGAGCGGGCGATGTCGACGGCCAGCCGTGCCGTTGCTTCCACGCCGGCCTTGCCTAGGTCGTCCGTAGCGGCAAAACCCCAGCAGCCATCCGCCAACACGCGGATTCCAAGGCCAGCCGATTCGGCGCTCGACACCTGGCCTGGCTTTCCGTTCTTAGTGGAAAGATCGCGGTCGCGACTTTCGATGACGCGGACGTCGGCGTAGGTCACGCCCGGCACCAGGGCCAAGTCGAGCGCTTGGAGCGCAAGCTGTTTCATGAATACAGGATACGCGGTCCTAATCGGGACGGACGCCCGCGAAGACCTCAGTTACGTTAATGGAGCAGCAAGCCAGTAGATTACGCTGCGCCAGGAGGGCATCGAGAAACTCGTACCGAGCCTTCTTGCCGTTCAGAGTGTCAACGATAACCGTGGTATCCAGGAGGAACACTGCCATCAACGCTTTTTCCTGTAACCCTCTCTCCTCCACAACCTGGTCTTGCTCGTTCCGCATTTGCTCCACCCAGGCCGCAGCACCATGCTTCAGCTCGGGATGATCATCGTCTTTCCATGCACCTGCAGCAGCCTTGAGTGCACCTCGTTGAGACATTCGTTGAACCTCATCACGGATCACTTCGACTAGGAACGCACTACGCCGACGCTTGCCGGCTATCTTGTCGATCGCGGCAACGAGATCCACGGGTAAGATAACGTGTGTTCGCTTTGTAGTCGTTTTATGCACACTACCAGCGTGACATACAACGTGCAAGACGGGCTTCCGTTCTTATTTCAGTGGAGGTGCCCTCCGTATCCTCGAAAAAACGAACCCAGAGTCACCATAAGTACGACGAATCGCTTGATAAGGATCATCAGCATGACAGCGGTAGTCGAAAAAACGAACCCAGGGTGACATGGATCGGACGACGACGTTCGTGGAAGCAGTAGTCATTTGAAAAAACGAAGCCAGGCATAGATGGGACCGTCAATACAAGGAATAACACGGTGGTTCAAGGAAAAGATGAGATCGAGAATGGAAGTTTATGATATATAAGAAATAACTCCGCTCTTGAAGGCGTCACTAAGAGTATGCACTTTCTTTTGCCAACCCTGAACTTCACCGGCACGGAAATTCTGCGACGCTCTCCGTACCGACGGTAAAAGCAAGTATGCCGTTGCTCAGCGCAGCAGCGTCGGCTTTAACGACGACGGGTTCTTTTTGCCCTTTTCGGTCGACCCAAAAAGATACTCATTCTCGCTTCCTTCAACTTTAGAATCACTGGTCCAGAACGCTTCGTTTCGCAGCTCTGGCTAGGACGCCTTGCCCCGCGGGACGACCGGATGGCGGTGCGTTTTCGGCTGGGGGCTGTGAAAACGGCATCGATATCCCAGGCTGAACGGCATCTTCCTCGATCTTCACTCGAAGAGGCTGCTTCCCGCCGAAGACTTCAACTGCCGCTTTCCTTAGCAATTGTTGTTCGTTCTCCGTCTCGGCCCAGCCGCGAGGATTGTAAACATTCCGACGGAGGATTCCCTTCTCGAACCGATATCCAAGATATGCTCCCATCTCAGATAGCAGGTCATTGAGAAGCTCGGTCGATTTGTCGACTGCCTGGGAAAGTTTCGCAGGGTCGTTGAAATCGGGATTGAACAACTGGTCGCAATATTCCCGCCAGAATTCGACTACCCGCTTCGCCTTTTTGTCCTTCTCCGCGTAGAACTCGACTTCGATCGCGTTCAATGCCTCGACGAATGGAGCGGAGAGCCGTGATGCGCGGTAAGTCATCAAGGTTCTGAATACGTGGAGCTTCCGATCTCGGGCGGCGCGTTCTCGATCTAGCTTTCGCTGGATGTACAGGGCAGCAATCGGACCGACAATGATGGCAACGATGGTCAGCAGAGGAAGAACCACGTTCGCCCACATAGCTTTTCTAGGTTATGACTTGAAGATACCACATTTCACTTGCGTAATGTTTCCGACTTCCTTCGAAATTAAAGGTTCTCACTGTCAGGAACTACAGTTCCTGCAGGCGCATGCCGATGGAGGGAGCATCACTGATGAACGATGGGCGAATCTGAAACGTGACGCGATCAATACGATTCGGCAGCTGTGTGAGCGGCATGAGGGCATCATCTCCGAGGTGCGCTTCGACGTCAGACCTCCCGATGACGAACACTACTACTACATGAACCTGTTGATCGACCGAACGGGAAGAGGCACGATCCAGGAATCGACGACCTCTAAGGCCGCGCCTAGGCTTCGTCCGGCCATGCGAGGGGACAGAGGTTAGCGAGCCAGGATATTCTGCACGGTTCCTGTAGGTCCACGGCCCGTCGCCGGATCACTTCGGCTTCTGGCAGACGGGGCAGCAGTCGGACTTTTCGTAAGCCTTCTGCCTGTAGCAAGAGACGACGAGCCGGACCTGTTCCTCCATCGTGGCACCAAGATCTAGATCCTTCTCAGCAATGGCCGCTAGACCACGAGCGAACGGATCAGAGCTGTTCTTGACTTCTTTTTCCCATCCAGATAGTTCGCGCTTCGATTCAACTACAGCTGCTGGTATGACCGGCTTCCAGTTCGGATCGTTCAATCGTCTGAAGACCTCGGTTCTCAGTTCGCGCTTCATTGGACGCCTCCTGCTAAGCGTTGCGCGGTGCCAAGGGTCAAGCCGAGTTCGGCAGCAATGTCGGTAATGGGTACGTGTCGCTTGTAAAAGTGCCACAGCCTTCTAAGCCTGGGCATCGGTCCACACACGACGACGGCCGCCTATCCTGCCTTGGCGTCTGGCACGCTCTAGGCCGGCCTTCACGCGTTCGGATAGGCGTACACGTTCCTGCTTGGCGATGGTGGCCAGAATGGACAGTACGGCGTCCTTAAACAGGCCGCAGGAGTCAAGGTACTGTTCCGTGAATGATCGGGATCGAACGCCCGCATCATCGAGTTGCTTCAGACGTGTGTGTGTCTGATAGACGCCTTCACCGTGAGAAACGGTCAAGGGACCAGAACAGGACGACGTCGAACTCACGTCTGCTGGCAGCTGCCCTCATCTTCAAGAATTGCGTGCGGTCTGCCTTGCCGCCGGACTCGTGGTCCACGTACCGCGCACGCCGATGGGCCAGTTCATGTCGGCGGCAAACTTCTCCAACTGCGGCTGTTAATTCTCATGCTTCTGACGTTTCGTGGAAACGCGTAGGTACAGGGCACTCTCATTCGTTCCTCCTGTGCCTAGCGTATAACAAACCAGTGTTTGATGTACGGCGTTCTTCAGGAAACGGAACAGGCCTCTACCAGCTGTTCGATGGCGGCTGGGAGGGGCCAGGTTAATTCTGCTATAGCGGCTCAAGAGTTTTGGCGCTGAGGATCTATCACGTTCGCGTCCAGCTAAACCCCCAGCCGCTCCTTCAGCGCCCGCACCCGATCGCGCGATACCGTCAGCTCGGTGTGCTTTTCATCTTTCAGCCGAACCATCATCCGGCCCGCAAACCAGTTGTGCAGTTCGTGAACATAGTCGATATTCAACAGAATCGCCCGGTGAATGCGGACGAATTTGCGAGGATCGAGCTTTTGTTCCAGCTCCTGGATGGTATGGTCGACGACGTGGTTCTTCGCCGCCGTGGCAGCATAGGTCAGCTTATCGCGGGCAAAGAAGTGCGTTACTCGTGCCAGTTCGATTAGCTCGACGCGCTCACCTGTGCGGGATGCGATGCGGTCCGGGTAAGTGGCTTGTGCTCCGCCGGCGGCAGCGAGAGCAGTGATCCGCTCCAAAAGTTGCAGAACGTCGGGGCGAGCCTCAATGCCGCGCCGCATCCGATCCACCTTGTCTAAGGCCCTGGCGAGCTGCGGCGCTTCGATGGGTTTCAGTAAATAGTCAACCGAGTTGACGCCGAAAGCTTCGAGCGCATACTGATCGTACGCCGTGGTGAACACGATCAATGGCTGCTGCTGCGCATCGAGCTTGGAAAGCATCTGGAAACCGGTCATCCCAGGCATTTCGATGTCGAGAAACAAGACGTCCGGCTTCGTTTTAAGGATGGCCTCGACCGCCTCTACAGGGTCCATGCTGGTGCCAGCGATCTCGACACGCCCGGTGACTGCGAGCATCCTCTCCAGGCGTTTCAGAGCGAGTGATTCATCGTCAACCAGGAATGCTTTCATGACCATTGCCGGTCTGCGGGACGGCCAAACAGACTCTGTTTCGATTTTCACGCCGCTCGACCGTCAGCCCCGCCCGCTCGCCGAATAGTGTCCTCAGGCGACCCTTTAGATTATCGAGCCCGTGCCCGGCAGGCGCCGATTCCAGGTTAAAGGACGGGCCATCGTCGGATATTTCTACTTGCAGCAAGCCGTTTTCGCGGCTGCCGGCAATCAATATCTCGCCTCCAGTACGGCACGGCGCAACGGCGTACTTCACGCTGTTCTCGACCAATGTCTGAACAGCCAGAGGAGGAACTTTAGCATCGGCCGCTCCCGGACTAATGTCGACCTGATATCGCAAACGATCGCCAAAGCGGGCGCGCTCGATTTCCAAGTAATCGTTTACGATCTTTAGCTCGCTCGAAAGCGGCACCAGGCCGGATTGACTCGCATCGAGTGAGAAGCGCAGCAGGGCGGCCATCTGCTCAACCAATCGCTCGGCGCGCTGGGGATCCTCCGGAATCAGCGATGAGATCGAATTGAGCGTGTTAAACAGGAAATGTGGATGAATGCGCGATTCCAGCGACGCGAGCTGAGCAGCTGTTGCCAGCTTCAGCGCTCGCTCTCGCTCCAGTTCCTTTGTGCGCAGTTGGAGGGTGGTTTGTTCCAACCGCGCTCGCATGGTCTCGAATGTTGAAATCACGCCTCCGGTGACGATGGTCAACAAAGTAGCGATCTTGAGGCTGCCAGTGAACTGGTGCCAGTACGCGTCCAGCGGGCTCCAACCAAGCATCACAAAGATCAGTCCCGCGAGCATGCAGCCCGCGATGCTCACCGCGAAACTAGCTGCTACCCGCATGGCCCATCGCGCTGGGGTGGACGTGTTGCACGATGCGACCCAAATTCGCGGAATTGTCGCAAAAGCCAGGCTTCCGATGCACTGAGCGTAAACGAAGGAAAAACCGAGGTTGATGACGAACTGCCGCCATGTCACGCCTTGGACTATGGTCACCAGCATTACAGGTTGAACAAGGGCGACCGCCGTGTCGATCAGCACGATACCGAATACGTGTTTCCAACGGATCATAGATCGCCCTGGGCCATTCTCATCTTACTTGCCAGTCTTACTTGCTCGTATGGCAGCCCAGACATCCGGACTGAGCGGGAGTCAACGACTTCGTCTCCAGCCACGTCGCGGCCGACTTCTCGTATGGCGTCCCCGGCATGTCCTTCTGAATCCGCTCGAACCACTCCTGCGCCTTTTCCTGGTTGCCAAGCCGGTTGTAGCCGTCCGCCAGTCCGATCATCAATTCGCCGCGTGGGTGTGTCCCCATTTTGTCGAAATTGGGAGCTTGCAGTTGGTAAGACTTCTCAAAATCGCCGACGCCTTTTTCGATCAGCGGGCGGGCCATCTCAGGATTGGGAACATACTTGGAGGCCGTAAGGAGCACGGCTCCGCGCGGGATGACGACGCCCAGTTGATCCGGCGCGAGCGCTACGGCATCGTCCATTTCCTTGAGGCCGCGCGCCCACAGCTCGCCGCCTTTCTGCATGTCTTGCTTTTGAAAGGCTTGGCCGGATGCATAGAATAGGCCGGCTCCATGCCATACCAGGGCTTCGGCATTCTTGGGATCAGCGGCGAGCGAATCCTCGCAGATCTTCATGCCTTTTTCGAGCGATGCAGCGTCGCCCGCAAATCCCGCGAAGAAATAGTTGCGGACCTTGAAATCGAATCGATCCTGGGCCGGCAAGAGGCTCGCGCCTCCAATCAGAAGCAGTACAGCAAGTTTCGTTTTCATGGGAAATCCTTTCAACCACAGGATAAGCGGGGAGCAGCCGATTTGCCCGCGTGTTGCTGACGAAAGGTCGAAAAACCGGATGAGCCGTAACGAGCGGCGGATGAATGCTACTCGCGGCGGAACGTCGGCTCTTCGTAGGTCTCCAGGTTGTAGCGTGTGCGTTCCCCGCGGGGCCGACGCCCGGGCCATTCCAGCCGCATGTCCTTACTCACTTCATCGAGCATTTCGACGGTCGCCACCCTGCTTTCCACCGCGAAGCAGGTAAGCAGAACATTGTCGCAGACGGCGTTGATCAGGCGCGGAATGCCTTGGGTCCTCACGTGGACCTCGGTCATGATCTCCGGCGGGAACACGGTCTGGCCAGGCATTCCGGCTTTTTCCATGCGGGTGTTGATATACCGCGCCGTGTCTTGGGGAGTGAACGGCTGAAGATTGCAACGTAGGACGATCCTCTGCTTCAACTGGCGCAGGTTGGGCGCTTCGAGTTTGCGATCCAACTCAGGCTGGCCGGCCAGGATTATCTGAAGCAGCTTGCCACGCCGGTTTTCCAGGTTCCCGAGCAACCGGATCTCTTCGAGAACCTCCCACTCCAGATTATGTGCTTCGTCGATGATCAAGACCGTGGTGCGGCCCTGTTCGGCCTGGTTCAGCAGCACGGAGTTGAGCGCAAACAAAACTTCCGTTTTGGAGGTGCGCTGGCAGCGCAGATCCAGATCGTAGGCGATCATTTCGAAGAACTGGTCGGAGGTAATGCGCGAGTTAAAAAGGAACGCAAACTCGATGTACTGCGAATCCAGGAAGTCCCGCAGGCATTCCAGCATGGTGGTCTTGCCGGTGCCCACTTCGCCCGTCAGAACGATGAAGCCCTTGCGGCTCTGGACGCCGTAAATGAGGTTAGCTAACGCCTCTTCATGCTGTTCGCTGCGATACAGAAAGGCAGGATCGGGACTGAGGCTAAACGGAGTCTCCGAAAACCCAAAATAGGCGTTGTACATAGCGAAGGTGGTGAGTAAAGCGCCTTTCCTGTGCCCCTAACGCATCTTATCATGCGATAATCGCACTCTAGTTATAATCGGCATAAAATGCCGAGCACTCCAGGTTCCAGGACTGGAACTTCTACCAGGAAAACGACGAGTTAGCGCCCGATTTCGAGGTGCACAAACCCGGCCAGGGTGGCCGGCTGACCAGCCAGAAAGACGATCCGGCGGGTCTTGGGGAATGGGAGCCCCGACTGTATGGCCCGGGCGTAGAAACCTACCTGCTTGAGGATTTGACGGTAGGCATCGTCTTGAGTATTGAGATAGGCGGTTTTAGAAAGGAAGCCAGCGCCCCAGCCCAGCGGGAAGACGCAGCCGCGGTCAGCTCCGCGAACTTCCTTGAGGCGCGCCTCTAACTGCTCGATGGTCGATTTCAAGAGTGCTAGACCGGCCCAATCGGCGTATTGTGTTTGCAGGTGGAGTAGCTGCTCGGTGTATGCGTTCACCAGGCCGAACATGGACGGGAGATCGAAGCGATCTCTCTTGCGCAGCGCTTTAGCGGTCTCTGGCTGCGACAGAAATCCGTTCTCGTGCCATCCGCCTTCGAACGTGGTGCCGGGGACTGCCATCTCCGCGAACGTGGGAGTGCTGTCTTCGGGCCGCTTCACGGAGCCGCTCGGACTCTGCTTCCACGCCAATTCGAACTTCCCGGCACCGCGTGGGGCCAAGGTGGCGACGCGCAGCAGATAAATCTTGAAGGAATTCTCGGGAATCGTGTTGGAATCGGAGGCGGACATCACCCGCATCGAATCGGCGCCCCCTGATCCAAGCGCGGCGTCTTCAACTGAGATTGCCGGACGGCGAGCCATTCGGCCTTCCGAAGTGGCGCGTGCCGAGATGTCCTGCAATGAGCGCTCAGTCATCCGGCCGTGGACCACGCCTGTTCGGAGCGCGCCTTTGATGGCAGTACCGGGAAGATAGGGGCCGCTTGGTCCGGTGCTAAAGGTCGGGATGAAAAGATGCTCGGCTCTGGCTTTTTCCCAGTATTGGGCGGACCCCGGATGTTCGAAGGGGATGCGGCGGCCGGCGTAGTTCTGGGCGAACCCTCCCCAGGAGCCAAAATCGAGCTTGTCGGCTTTCTTGAGCTGGCTCAAATATCCTTCGAGCCGCGGGCCCTTGGCCAGCAGCCTGAATATTCGCCTCTGGTCGAGCACGTTGACGTGGTCTTTCCAGACCATGTAGTCGATGGGCGACAGTCTTTGGCCATCGCCGACCAGGGTGGGGGTGAGGCATGTGACCCGGTAGTTCATGCGGCGCCGCCACCCCGATTCTGAGCCGTGATCGTCCGGGAGCGGTTGTCAAATCTTGCGCTACGGTGCCTCATGCCGCCGCTCTCCACGGAATCGGCACCGCTACTGCGAATCCCGCCCGATAAACCGGATGCGGAAAGCCTTCCGGAGCCAGGTCCCGCGCCGCACCGCGCAGCTCATTCGATGCCAGCAACACCGATCCCTCGGCGATCATCAGACTCGGCGCCTTCGGCTCACCCCAACGCGCGGGGCTCTCGATGCGGCCGCTGCGCGACACGGTCGAGTAACTGCCGCGTTTCCAGTCCACTGAATCTTGGTCTGACGGCGTATAAAGAGACAGTAGCCAGTAGGCCCATTCCGTGCCTTCGCCGAGCGCTTCTACCGTTGGCAGACTCCAGGGCTCCCATTCCGGCGCCTCCGACCTGCCCCACCCGCGCGACCGCTCGCCGCCGATCCCGGAGTCAGCCAACAACAATAGCGCGCTGTGCACCGGCGCCGTCCATTGGGCGGCCGCGTCGTCGTCGCTGAACTGGACTACTGTCCACAGACCGGCGTCGCGCGCGAATTCGAGGCATGCGGTTTCGTGTCCTACCGTTTTGCCTGACTCCAGGCGATCCACAGCTGCATTCGATCGTAGGGCTATTCGAAATGGCCCGCTGGCGCGATCGTGCGGTACCAGGCACTCACTTTCACCATCCACCGCCCAGCGATCTTCGTCGATGCCTTTATCGGCTAGCAGGGCTTCCACCACTGAAAGTGGAACGAATCGCGCACCTTTGTAGCGCACCTTGGTGGATTCCGCCGGGGGCCAGACGCTTCGCGGCGGAACGATCAGCAGCGTGTCGCCCTGAAACGGATAGAAGGAGCTGAACCGGACCGCTGGCGTCGCCTCGCTCCGGGCAGTCGCTTCCAGCCATTCTTCCCTCAGCCCCAATTGCGCCATGGCCGCGCAAAGAGCCGAAAAGACGGTGTCGCTGTGACAGATTAGGTCAACGCGATCACGCGCCCCAGAGTCCGGGCCGAAGCGCCAAGGCCCGGATGGCCGAAAACGGACCGCATAGCTGGTGGTGAAACCGGCCGGCGTCATTGCTACTCGGCGAGTTTCTCTGCGAAGTCGGCGCTGGTTACCAGCGATTGCAAGCCAGCCGGATCGGCCGCGGCGAGAAGCTCCTGTTCGGCTGCGCCTGAAGCATAGAACCCGCGCCCACGCCACGTCAGCTTTAGGTTCGACAGCGCGACCCGCCCGCTTCCGCGTGATCCTCCACCGCCCAGGCTGTCGTCTTCTAGTAATCGCAGTCCTTCCACCAAGCGCGGCAACAACTCCCGGTCCTCGGGACACAGGACATCCATCACCACGCGAAAATGGAAGCGCGCCCCGGCCGGAACACGCTCGAGGGTACGTGGATTGGCCTGCGAAGTAATGCGGTCGATAGCATTCTCGCTCTTTACTTCGGTCAACTCGTCGTCCATGTTCTCGCGCATTTGCGGCGTGATGCTTTCGGTAATCAGAGGGGCATCATAGACCGTCAGCCGCGCCGGCGTAGCCGCGTTTGATTCCAACGTCTCACCACCTACGCGCTCCATGCGGCCGGGATTGCGCCCGAACAGCAGGCAAATCTCGTCATCTGGGCGATCGCTCTGATGAATTCGTACTTCCTGGCCTTTGCGCTTGGATACATAAACCAGCTCGCCCGGCGCCGCCATGCCGGAGGACTGCTCCAGCATCGAGCGCAGCTTGCCGCGCAGGGAGCTACCTGGAATATAGGGCAGGCCGAAGGCATCCTTCACGACGGGGTTGTCAGCGCCCCCGATTTCGAGCGACCCTTTGCCGGCTCCGATATGGAGCCCGGTCTGGCAGGTGATATCTCCCTCGAGGATCAACTTTCCGATCAACTTCAGTTCCGTTTGCGCTGTGTGCGAGCTCATTCTGAACAGTTCCTGGTTTCTCGTTTCTGATTTCTTGTTAGGACCGGACTACTCGTTATACGCGACGATAGCTTCGAACAAGTCGCGGAAACGTTCGTAGCCTCGCGCTTCATTCTTGCGCGTGACTTGAAGCAGCAGCCGCTCCAGCGAGTCGAGGCTGCGCAAAGAATGCCGCGCGATGGTGTACGCCAGCCGCGCGCGCAGCATCACAAACGCCTGTTGACGCTCGTTTTCCGGGGCCCGGACGGCACGTCGCACGGCGTTATACAGACGCCGCAACTGGCTCCTGGTTCCCGAATCCATGTCGCGCATCCGGCTGACCACGCTGTGAGCCTGGTTGTCCAGATACAACGGGTCCGACATCAGCTTGTCGAGATCGATCTCCGGCGGACCTTCGAAGCGGCCCCGGTCGCCGCCGCGGTCACCGCGATCCGGACGCCGGTCGTCGCCACGCCCGCCGCCTTCCCGGCCGCCATGCGGACGATCGCCATGCGGGCGCTGCCCGCCCGGACCACGCCCTTCCCGATTGCCTTCTCGACTTTTCTCCTGCTGCGGTGGTTGCTGAATTTCAGCCATCCAAACCTCGTTCTTCGCTTAAACTTTCGGCTTGCCCCTCTGTTGACAGTCTCGCCCATTCTAGCGCTACGCGGCCGGAGGGGCGCAACTTCAGGTTGACGGGATTCTTTCCAACCAGGTCAGCGATCAAACTCGCACGCGCCTTCTGAAAGTTACGCGAGCGCGAACTGCCCAGAATGCGATAGAGCCGCCGATGGAAACGCCACGGCCGTTCAACCCGTTTGGCGCCCGGCGCGCGCTTGGTTTCCCGGTAAATGCCACACAGATCCCGTATGTATTGTGGCGCAATGCCAAACTGCCGCACCATGGCGGTCAGCTCGTCCTTCAAGTCCGACGCATCGGAGAGCTGCTTCCATTCGAGCGTACGGCCCAACAGCGAAAAGCAGTCTTTGTCAGCGGACTTCGCGATCTCCAGCTTGTCACCGGCCCGCTCATAAACCGACCCCAGCGAAGTATCGGATTCAGCCGCCAGCGCCAGCGCCATGGTAATCGTCTTTCCCTCCGGCCCTGGAAAATCCTTTAGATGCTCCTCGGTAAATCGCTGGAAAAGCCGCTGCAATTCGCGCGCGAATCCGATCAATGCATCCCAGGCGCCATAGACCGCGAAATCATCACCGCCGGTGTGCAGGAGATTTACTTTGCGCCAGAATTCGGGAAGCGAACATAGCACTTCCACCTCGCCGGCGAAAAACTGCTTGTATAGCACCGAGAGCTGGACGTGTTCTTCAATGCTATTGAGCCGGCGGATGCGAATGGCGAACGTGTCGACATCGCCGCGCAGCACGCCCCATACCGGCCGGCCTTCTGCACGCGAGGCTAGCACGGCTGCCGAGGCGGAATCGCGGCCATCGTCGGTCAGAGCGGTATGGCGTGCCAGCGGAACCGAATCCGGCGACGAGCCGATACTCCAGGTGTGTTTGCCTTTGCCCGCGCTCACTTTGGCGGGCGCCTCGGGCGACCATCCCACCGAAGTCGCGTCCCGAAGAGCGTGCCCGAGTTCCTCGAAATAGGCCGGATCGGGCTTAGCGGCATCGTTATTCGCGGGAAAGCCGGTCGCGGCCAGTGGCGTGTCGTGCTCCTGCTGGAACTGTTCGTTGAGGCGCTTGCGGACCACGGTCCAATCGCCCAGATTTTCGGTGATGGCCCAGTGCAAATCCAGATGCCCTCGGCTCAACTCTCGAATCTGCCGCTGCGCCGCGGCCAGGAATTGCTCGGCTTGGGGGCGGACTTCCTGGGGCAGCACGACCAGGAACTGCTCACCGCCGCTCGACCCCAGCAGCATCTTGGAAAGTCCTAGTTCGGCGATGAGGGCGCGCGGCAGGACCTCGCTCAACAGATTCAGCCAGCGAAGCCGGCCTACGAAAAGAGACTCTTCGGGCTCCGCGGCGAGTAGAAACTCCTCGGTTCCCAAGATCTTGCCCTGCAATAGGATCTGAACAGACATGCAGAATCAGGGTGAAAGCTCAAATGTAGCACGCTGGGAAACACTAAAGTTCCCGGCGAGTCTCGTCGATAAATCAATGTGGCAACCCCGGCTCTTCGCGACGAATTCTGCCTTTACCTTTGGCGCTCCCCCGATGTCCCCGGCACCTTATACCTCGCCAAGGACTTCGAACATGCTAACGCCGTCTATTCCGGTTTGATCGCCGAAGGCTATGTCGTGAAAGTGGTTCACGCGTCGACCAATACCGAATACGAAATGTGCGACGGCAAGCTCTTGCCGCTTCATTCGTTCAGCCAGCGGTAATCTCGGCGCAGGTTTAATATTGCCCGGATCGCCGATCCCACTTCCACCCGTAATACATCACCGACCAAGCCCATGCCAACAGACATCCCGCGATCAGAGGCAGCCCCAACGTTTGCACCGCGTTCCCGACGGAGAATAACGCAACGGTCTGCATCAGACCCCAAGGGATCAGCGCGCCACTTGTAAATCTCCAAGGCGTCTGCGGCATGACGTTCAACACGGAGACGTGGTGCCCGATCACCAGGCTCGCCATCCCTCCCAGCATGCCCCCCGCAAAATCCAGCGGCGCAACCAATACCGCCAACATCGCCAGAAACGCTAAATCCTTCGCTAGCAGAATTTGCCAGCCTCGTATCGGCAGTTGTAAGTACCGCTCCGAGCCCGCGCCGTCGATGCCCAGAAGCACCTGTGCATGGGTGCTCAACGCCAACGCCGTCACCAGAGCCATGATTCGCGGAGCCTCGGCATCCACTGGCAATGCGGAGAACCGGTACACCGTTGTGGATCCCGCCAAGACCAGCGCCACGTACGGATCCAGCGTGCGCAGCATCCCGCGCCACTGCAATCGCATAATTGCACCCAGCGCTCCCTGGGGCGCAGGCACCCCACGTAACCACCCTCCGTTCACTCCCGGCAGTCGCTTTGATACTTTCCGCAGCAACAGGATGACCGCGCCGCCGCCAACTGCCAGCGCCCCCACTCGCCATCCCAGACGCAGTGCCAGCGCGACGCCGATCCAAATTATCGGACTCAAAAATAACGACGCCACGCGAACCGCCGCCCATTGCCAATTCCCAAGTGGCCATGTTGCGCGCCGCTCTTCCGGCAGCGCCTGCATCGGATCGGCCGACAATGGAAACAGGAGCACCACCAGGAGAATCTCGCCGAAAAACGCCGCACTCTCCGGCTGCAGCGCTACAAATGCCACAAACAGAAAAAGGTTCTGCCCGCCGATTGACCCGAACGACCGCACGTGCCGCGCGGAAACCTTGCCAAGCGCGCTCAGCAGACTTAGGACGCCGCTGAGCCCAGCCATTCCAAGTCTTCCGCCGTCATTGTCTCCACACGCTCGAAGTAGGACTCCTCCAGTGACTTCGGGAGGTCTCGAATGGCCGAGTCCAGCACTACCTCGCCCCGCCGAATCATCACTACCTGATCCGCTACCCGATCGACCATCGACAAAATGTGCGAAGTAAGCAGCACCGTCACCCCGCGTTGCGCAATCGCGCGAAGCTGCACGCGTATGGTCTCAGCGGTAATCGGGTCCAGCCCCTCAAACGGTTCGTCTAAAAACAACGCCCGAGGGTTGGGCAGTAGCGCCATCGCGAGCGAGGTCTTCTTCTTCATACCATACGAGCACTGATGAATGAACGTGTCCCGCCCGTGTTCCAGCCGCAGCACTCGCAGCAGTTGATCAGTGCGCGACTGAGTATCGGAGCTCTTTAATGCGTAGACTGCGCCGGTGAGCTCCAGATGCTCGCCCACCGTCAGCGCGTCAAACAGCGCCAGGCTCTCCGGCAGCACACCTACTATCCGCTTCAGCTCCGGATTGTCCACTGCCAATCCACAAACCTGCGCTGCGCCGGCGCTCGGCGTGATCAAGCCCGTGAGCATCTTGACGAGTGTCGATTTCCCGGCCCCATTCGGTCCCAAGAGCGCACAGAGCGACCCCGTTCGAACTTCAAACGAAACGCCGGAAACAGCCTGGAATTCCCCAAACGCCTTAGTCAGTCCACGACAAGCAATCATCCACGCTCATTGTCTCATCGAGGCTGGGCTTCGCCGCGAACACGCCACGCTTCAACGGAATCAGATCGCCGTCAACGGGACCGCTTGCACTTCGGGTCAATCTAATCTCAACCGTGGCCGGAAAGATCGCGGCCGGCTCGCCAGTGGAGGCGATCGAAGCCCAGGACACGCTGCAGTTCGTCACTCCGCCGCCAGGGAAGCCATGCCTTCGATCTCCAGGTATCCGGCGACTGAATGATCGAAGATCACATCCTCATGGGACCGTCGTCATACGTGTGGGTAGAATGGGCCGAATGTTGACGAATAGGTACCGAGAAGAGCCTGCAATCGGCCGAACTGGGGCGGAATGTCTTATCGCATTGGACCAGCCAGAATTTCCCTCGCCTCTACTAACACTCGGAGAGAAACTATCCGCCAATCGATTCCTTCTCTTCTCAGCACTAGTAGCACCGGAATCCGAGTTTGAAGAATCATGGACCCATACTGAGTATTTGCCGCGTCAGTCAACGCAACGTCCGGGGTGACGAACCGAATAGATCGAATGACCACACGCGGAGGGGTTACTTCAGACAAAGGCTCGTGCGAGAGTCCAAAAATCTGACGGTCCAATTGCTTCAACCTATCAAACTCACTATCCGCGTCAGCTGCAAACAGTGTGGATACGGGTCTTCCGGTCGACGCTCCCTCAAACACCGCCTTAACAATCTTTTCGATAGCAGCACGATCGTCGGCCGAATCAGCCCAGGCGCCGTTCCCAAAGAGGAATGAGAGGGAAACGCACAGAAACAATGCCTTCATAGGGCAATAATACCTCGATTGGCTATAGTACATCGCTGTCCGCATACCCCGGGCCTGGTAATTATCCCTTGACAACAAGGACCGCTCCTGACATAATAATCCGGAGGCTAGGTTATGTCGATGGCAAGCGGAGCGATCAAAGTTAAACAGTCGATACCGAAACACCTTCGGTACAGCTTCGAGGACTTCAACCGCCAGTTCCCGGACGATGACGCCTGCCTGGAACACATCAAAGAACAGCGCTGGCCGAACGGTATAACGTATTGCGCGAAATGCAAAATTGATCGAAAGCACTACCGCGTTACGGATCGTACGGCCTACGCCTGCGAATGGTGCGGCAATCACATTTATCCGCTTGCCGGAACAGTTCTGGAAAAGACCACTACATCGCTTCGCACTTGGTTCTACGCAATGTATCTGATGGGTTCCACGCGCTGCGGTATTTCGGCTAAACAAATTCAGCGCGAAACTAGCGTCACATACAAGACAGCTTGGCGGATCTTCAAACAGATTCGTTCTCTTCTGTCGGAGGGGGATCTGCGATTGGAGGGACCATTGGTTGAGGTCGATGAAACCTATTTCGGCGGAAAACGAAAAGGGGGAACAGGTCGCCCGATGCGAGGCGATAAGACCAAGACTCCGATTCTCGGGATGGTTGAGCGCAAAGGCCGCGTTATAGGGAAAGCCATTGAGGCAGTCGACGCCAAGACGTTGGTCGGCAACATTCGAGAATATGTGTTGCCGGAGAGCACGGTATACACTGACGAACTTCCGGCCTATAACACCGTAGGAGCGAAGAAGCAGTACAATCATCGACGCATCCACCACAGTTCGAAGGTCTACGTTGTCGGCGATATTCACACCAATTCTGTCGAAGGATTTTGGTCTCTTATCAAGCGTGGAATTGGCGGTGTATACCACTCGGTCGGGTCGGGCTACTTGCAGACCTACCTTGACGAGTACAGCTATCGCTACAATCGGCGCGATCAGGGCAACCTGATCTTTATGTCGATTTTGGCTGAGGTTTCGAAGCGGGCAAAGGCGAGATAAGCCTTCTGAGCATCGTCTCGAATTGCCCCTTTGTGATTCCTGGGGAATCTTTGAGTAGATCTGAAGTTTTGTGGAACTTTGGCTTGGTGCGGGCGACGCGGAGCGGTCGCTTACGCGGGCTTCCTGGCATGCGAACCAATTATAGCAGAGCGGCATTAGACAAGCCCTTTGCGTTTGGGCCAATCCTTGCGTATAAAATCAACAATCCCGACGATGAGCGCCGAACCGATACCTAAGACTAGTCCGACAAGGATTATCCAAAATCTGATAGTGGCGAATAGCTGCGCTCTTTTGTGTTCTTCTTGACTACGGGCCGTAAAACTTGAGACTGAGATGAAGTTCCTAGATCTCTGGAATAACTTATCGTTTTTCCAGGCTGCGTCAATGGTCGCAGCGCTCATCCTTACAGTGGGCGCAATTGTGGAGTATTGGCCGAAACTAAAACCTCTTACCGTACTCCTTCTGAAATTGGCGCTGTTGCGTTCCAACAAGTTCGAGCGTTGCACATTACGTAAGCTACTTCTACATGCCGTAGCTCCACTTTTAGTCGTGTTAGGAATTGGCGGAGAACTGCTGTTCGAGTCGCGATCTTTCATAATTGAGGACCAGGAATCTGACGTTCTTCGCACGAGGGCCGAACGCGAGATCGAGGCCCGCATTACGTTAGAAAAAGAACTTCTTCGACAGGGTCCGCGTGCGCCGTTACTACGCGCTGCCCATATCGGAACAAGATTGGCGCGGTTTGCGGGGCAGGTAGTATATGTTTTCGACTGCGAAGGAGAGAGACTAAAGTATCGTTCTCCGGTTCCAAGTGACATGGAGGTGGTAATGGCATCATTTAGAATCGCGCATGAATTAACATACTTCGGCCACTGGCGCGCCATTCTGGACAACAAAAAATGCGACTTTGAAACTGTGTCCGGAATAGAGGTAGCCGTAAACCCGTCAGCAAGTAGAGCAACGTATGAGGCTGGCGAGGCGCTCACTTCAGTACTGCGCGCTGCACTTCTAGCCACTGCCGGGGAAGGACCGGTATTGAGAGAAGCCAAGTTCGGGGCTCCAAGCCCGAGAGTGCCAGGCGATCCTAATGAAGTTATCGTTGTGCATGTCGGTCCACACCCATTGCGATAGATTAGGCCTGTCACGTCAAACATCAAGCTAGCGCCGAGGACTACGATTCCCCATCTGGATGGCCTGTCACGCCACTTTGTGGTATGGCTCAAGTCCTTGTCCTCAAGGGATAATTACCCCGGGCCTTGACTTTTCCCCTTTTCTTCGCCCATAATCTACTCATGGCGCTCACCAAGCGGCAAAAAGACGTTCTCGATTTCATCGCCGACTTCGTCGAAGAAAACGGCTACAGCCCCAGCTACGAGGAACTGGCCCAGGGGCTGAAACTGGCCTCGCTGGCTACCGTTCACAAACATATTCAAGCCCTCGAATCGCGAAATTATCTGCGTCGATTGTTCAACCAGAGCCGGTCGCTGGAGGTCTCGGCCAAATACGTCCAGGAACGGCGTCGAAGCCGGCAGTCCACTCGATCGGCGGAAGTACCGCTGGCTGGAAGGATCGCAGCGGGTTCACCAGTGGAGGCGATCGAAGGTCAGGACACGCTGCAGTTCGCCGACTTCGCCGGCAAGGGTGATACGTTCGCGCTTCAGGTGACTGGCGAGTCGATGATCGAAGATCACATCCTCAGCGGCGATTATGTGTTAGTAGAGAAAACGCATCAGGCGAAAGATGGGGAGATCGTGGTCGCGCTCGTCGACGGCCGCGAGACCACTCTCAAACGCCTGTATCACGATCCGGATGGCCGCATCCGGCTGCAGCCCGCTAATTCGTCTATGCAACCGATCATCTTGGATGCGGCAAACGTGCAGGTACAAGGTCGCGTACTTGCGGTGTTGCGAAAGTTCAAGTAAGCCGGCGAGCGCCCGACTAACTATCCCCCACCAAGCTGTTAGACTAGTGGTGTACATGGATGGTCCATTGAGCGGCGTCAAGCGCTTCCTGTTTTGGGACTATCCTCGCGCTGGCTGGCAGTATGACCTGATGGTCGGGCTCATCCTGCTCTTCATTTTTCTAACACCGCGAGACTGGTTCCGGGATCAACCACGAGCTAGCAACATTGTCATGATTCGTCCCGACGCCTTCTGGGTGGACTCAGACCTGCTGTCAAGTGCTCCAGAGGGAGAACGAGTGGGGCGCGTCGATAACCTGCTTAAGGCGCGTACCGGAAAGAGCTACAAAGTGGTTCGTTTGGAACCGATCATCGATTCCGAAAAGGAAACCAAGGGTTACATGGCCTTCACGGCGCCATAACCGCCGCACGCCACTGGAATTCGTTTCTTACAAATGATGCGATTGGGTGCTTTTGCTGTCTCTATGTTCGCCTTCACGCTGGCTGCCGCGCCCGTGAATCCCGAATTGCTACAGCGTCTGGATGGCGCCGCAAACCGGTTCATGTCGATGAGCGCCAAGGTCACTTACCTGACCCATACGGACGTAATCGATGAAAACGTTACGGAAACCGGCAACGTTGTGATGAAAAAAGTCGCCCCGGGCGAAGTGCAGGGTCTGATCAATTTTACCGCTCCCAACCCGCGGTCTGTCACCTTCGAGAAACGCAGCGTCAAGATCTATTTTCCAAAGATAAATACGCTGCAAGTTTATGATTTGGAGAAGCATGGTGAGCAGTTGGACAAGTTTCTCATGATCGGATTTGGCACCTCCGGCACTGAACTTGCAAGGGATTACACCATGACCGTGCTGGGCACCGATGCCGTGAAAGGGACACCGGCCATTCATCTGGAGCTAATTCCGAAGTCCGGTGAGGCGCGGGAGTACGTAAAGAAATTGGAACTTTGGATTCCCGAACACGGCGACCCTTATCCCCTACGCGAAAAGATTACGGAGCCTTCGGGTGATTCGCGCATGATGACCTACAGCGACCTCAAGATCAATCCGGCGCTGCCACCTGAAGCATTGAAACTCATACCCCCTCCCGGGGTTAAAACAGAGCATCCAGGCAAATGACCGCCGCTGCTCCACAAATGACCACAACTGCGCCAGTAGAACGAAACCAGACTCGCGTCAGAAATAATCGCGACGCTCGGGGCCGTCTGACTTTTCTGGACTGGTCACGAGGGCTAGCGGTAGTGATTATGCTCCAGGGCCATGTGTTCCACTCCTTCAACAGAACGGATTTGCGAACTGATGGGCCCTTCATGCTCTCGCAATTCTTCGGTGGTATCGGTCCCGCAATTTTTCTAGTGCTCACGGGCATCACGCTGGCGTTCTTAATGGACCGGCGTGAACAGCAGGGATTCGATGCGCTAGCCCGCTGGAAATTTGCACTACGGCGCGCAGGTTACCTGTTTATGCTGGCATTTCTGTTCCGGCTGCAGCTTTGGCTGTTTGCTTATGGGCAGAGTCCATGGACTTCGTTGTTCAAGGTCGACATCCTCAACTGCATGGGCCTGGCGATCGGACTGATGTCGGTGATGGCGATCTTTACTACGGCGGACCGCGTTCGCTTGTGCGCCGCATTGGGGTTAGCGATCGCGACGGCCGCGCCGCTGGTGTCAGCCATTGATTGGACCTGGCTGCCCGCGGGCGTGTCCGCATATTTCGTGCCCAGTTATCAGTACTTCGCATTCTTCCCCTGGGCTGCGTTCATCGCCTTCGGCATCAGCATCGGCAGCCTGCTGCGCATCGTAAGAGCCGACCAGATGAATCGCGTCATGCAGTGGGGAACCTTGGCTGGCCTGGTTCTGATTCTGGGCGGACAATATTTCTCGAACATGCCTTATTCGCTTTATCCTAAGTCGGAATTCTGGCTCGATAGTCCGGGCCTGATCGTGATCAAGCTCGGGGTAGTGATGGTCGTCATCGCCTTTGCATACCTATGGACCGAATACGCCGTGGGCGCTTCCTGGAGTTGGATTCGCCAACTCGGAACCACGTCGCTGTTGGTCTATTGGGTACACATTGAGTTGGTATATGGCCGCTGGTTTGGAGCTTGGAAAGAATCGCTAAACAACTTGGAGTGCGCTGCGTATGCCGCGATCCTGATTGCCGCCATGGTGGGCCTCTCTGTTCTTCGGAGCCGTTGGAGCGGGGAGCGCCTTATGTCCGCAGTTGCGCCTTGGTTTTCCTACAGCAGCCCCCGGCGCGTATCGGGCGATTAATTGAATTCTGTCTTAATTCACAGAAAAGATGACGTTATTGTCGTAATCATCAATCGGCCGGAGGTACGGAATGCCGTCGATGGCCCAACCGCGAACGAGCTCGCCGATGCGTTCCGCAAGTTCGACGGCGATGAGCATCTGAAGGTCGCGGTGCTCGCTGGCGCGGGCGGTACATTTTGCGCTGGCGCAGACTTGAAAGCTATCGCCCAAGGCCGGGGAAATCGAATGTCGGAGGAAGGCGATGGGCCGATGGGTCCGACACGGATGCTTCTATCGAAACCGGTAATCGCCGCGGTGGAGGGCTATGCCGTCGCCGGAGGACTGGAGCTGGCGCTATGGTGCGACCTGCGAGTGGCCGCGCGCGATGCGGTGTTCGGAGTCTATTGCCGCCGGTTCGGCGTGCCGCTGGTGGATCTGGGAACAATCCGGCTTCCTCGCCTCATCGGCCATAGCCACGCGCTGGATCTGATCCTAACCGGACGCAGTGTCTCCGGGGAAGAGGCCCTGCGGATGGGGTTGGCCAACCGCTTGGTCGAGCCGGGACACGCCTTGGACGCAGCTGTCGAACTGGCGACAGATCTTGCACGGTTGCCGCAAAACTGCTTGCGCTCGGATCGGTTATCGGCCTATGAGCAGTGGTCTCTGACGTGCACCGATGCTATACGGAACGAGTTTCGCCGCGGAATGCAGGTAGTGGAAACCGGCGAAACTCAGCAAGGCGCACAGCGTTTCGCGGGCGGGTCTGGCAGGCACGGAAATACTGGGTGAAATACTTGGGCCTCAAACTTCATCAAACTGCTGAGGAGAATTCATCTTGAAACTTAGGGTAGTGCTAAGTGTTGTGTTTTTAATGGTTTCTGTGTTTTGTGTAAACGCAGTTAATGCCAAAGACGAGGGTTTCTCAGGGCGATGGGTTTTGGACAAGGGCAGCCAGCGGCCCGGAGACGCGCCCAATAGCCTGGAACAAAGGATCAAGCAAGACAATGCCGGGGTCACGATTGAATCGACATTTAAGGAACCGGACAACGGTGTTGTTCCACTTCTTTATTTGGGCGTGATGACGACGCGGTTACATTTGAGCACGAATGGCGAGGTGCAACAGAATCAGATTGGTCCGTTTCAAATGGGCTCGAAAACAACGATAAACGGGAATCAAATGGAGACCGAGTGGACCGCGATGGCGAAGAATGATCAAGTGCAGGGTCACTGGACGCATACTCTTTCGAGCGATGGCCGGCACATGACGTTAGCGATTAAAGAAAACTCCACTCAAGGACAGCAAGCCGAGGCGACGCTCTATTTTGTCCGAAAGTAGAACTAACCTGCGCTACCATTCTGTAGATGAAACTACAGGTCTGTAGATGACACTAAAGGACGGTGTTGCGCTGGTCACAGGCGCCGGGACCGGGATCGGCCGAGGAATCGCGGAGGAGTTCGCCCGGCAGGGCATAAAGGTCGCGATTAACTACAGCCGGTCGCGCGATGCCGCCGAAGAAGTAGTTCGCGATATTCGCGCGGCGGGAGGCGCTGCGGTGGCGATCGGTGCTAGCGTTTCCGATGACCGGGAAGTGCGCGGGATGGTCGAGCAGATCGCGCGCGAATTCGGCAGGCTGGACATTCTGGTAAATAACGCGGGCTGGAGCACCCGCATTCCCCACGACAGGCTGGAGGATCTGACGGACGAAATCTGGAATCGGACCTTCGATACCAATTTGCGCGGCGCATTCTATTGCGTGCGGGCGGCCGTGCCGCTGCTTCGCAAACAGGAGGGCGCGGCGATCGTGAACATCGCCTCGGTCGCGGGCATGACGGGACTGGGAAGTTCGATGGCATACGCGGCCTCAAAGGGCGCGATGATCACCTTGACCAAATCCCTGGCTCGCGCGCTGGCTCCGGAAATTCGCGTGAACGCCATCGCTCCTGGATTCGTTCGCACGCGCTTCGCCGATTGGCCGTCGTCGGCGTTTGACGAAGGCGAGGCGATGACACCGCTCAAGCGCTTGGCCACGGTAGAGGAAATTGCAGCTCTGGCCTTGCACCTGGCGGTGGAGGCGAAATCGATCACCGGCGAAACGATCGCCGTGGATGGCGGTGTGGCGGAGCTGGGCGCGATCCGCCTGAACGTAAGCCGCTAACTCGCGGCTTGCGCTAGCATGGTGATCAATGAGGAAATCGACGCTACCGCTGTTGGCGATTCTGTTTGCATTTCACGCCACGCCCGCTGGGAATTTCGCGCTCACCATAGACAATATCATGCGCGGTCCGGGCCTTTATGGCTACGAACCGTCGCAAGTCCGCTGGTCGGGTGATGGCGAGCGTCTCTATTTTCAGTGGAAGCAGGCTGGCGATGCGGTGCTCAAGGATCCCGACACATACGTCGTAAATCGGGATGGATTGGGCTTGCGAAAGCTGTCGGACGCTGACGCGAAACTCGCGCCCCCCGCCGCCGGCGCTACCACGCCGGATAAGAAACGCACAGTCTACTCACGCGACGGCGATATCTTTTTCTATGACGCGGCCAGTGGCCAGACGCGGCAGCTGACTAAGACCACCGACGCCGAAACTGATCCTCGGTTTACGCATGACGGCCGGCGCGTGGCCTTCACGCGAGCGAACAATCTGTATGTGATGGCGCTAGATGGTGGGGCGTTAGAGGAACTCACGGACATTGTATTGGCCGGCGCCAGTCCCACGCCTGCTGAAACCGGAGGTGAGCGAGGAGGGCGCGGGGGCGGAGCGGGACGCGGCGCGGCAGCGTCGGAAGATAAAAAGGGAACCGATAGCCAGGAGTTTCTAAAGAAGCAAGAGAAGGAACTGCTGGAGGTGATCCGTGAGCGGGCAGCCAAACGCGAGGAAGACGAGGCCAAGAAGAAACGAGAAAACCCGAGAAAACCATTTAAATTGACGACGGGGCAGACTGTCGCGTCGTTGCATCTAACACCGGATGAGAAATACGTCGTAGCCGGGGTGCGTGAAGCCGGCACAGGCGACAAAAACACGGTGGTTCCCAATTACGTCACTGAATCGGGTTATACGGAGGAGATTCCGTCGCGCGACAAGGTGGGCGATAACCAGAGTCGAATGAGATTGGCGATCGTGAGTGTCGAGACGGGCGAGGTGAAGTGGGTTGATCACGGGCAGAAGCAGGTGGGCGGCGCCGCGGATGCAGTGCGGGATGTGCAGTTGTCGCAGCCGTTGTGGTCTGACGACGGAACCAAGGCGGTGTTGCTGGCACGCGCGGCCGACAACAAGGATCGTTGGATTCTTGCGCTGGACGAAGCCACCGGGAAGACACGCGTGGTTGTGGAGGATCATGACGATGCCTGGCTGGATGGGCCTGGAGCCAACACGCTGGGCTGGATGAAGAACGATCGCGAGATTTATTTTCAATCCGAGCGCAGCGGCTACTCGCACTTGTATGTTGCGCCCTTCGAGGGCGGCGAGCCGAAGGCCCTCACGTCCGGTAAGTGGGAGGTGGATGGCGTTACATTGTCGAAAGACAAAAGCCGTTTCTTCCTGACCACTAGCGAAGCCGATGCAGGCGAACACAACATCTACGAAATGAGCGCCGAGGGAGGCGTGCGGACCAGGCTCACTTCCCTGCCCGGCGGCCATACCTGTGTGCTTTCGCTCGACGATCGATGGTTCGCCGACATTTATTCGTACACGAATAAGCCGCCAGAGTTGTATGTGCAGGAAGCTCGGGCGGGCGCCGCGGCGAAGAAGCTCACGTCGTCTCCAGCACCGGACTTCTTGCAATATCCGTGGCAGGATGTGCCAGTGGTGACCTTCCCTGCGCGCGATGGCGCGATGCTGCGGGGACGCCTATATAAGCCAGCGAACTTCCGGCCGGGTGGCCCGGGAATCGTCTTCGTACATGGCGCCGGTTATCTGCAGAACGTGCATCGCTGGTGGTCTTCAGCCTATGAGCACGAGTATCTGTTTCATCATCTGCTGATGGAGCGCGGCTACATGGTGATCGACGTCGATTATCGCGGATCTGCCGGGTACGGGCGCGATTGGCGCACCGGAATCTATCGGCATATGGGAGCGAAAGATCTGGATGATAACGTGGACGCCGCGCGTTGGCTGGTGGCGCAACAGGGCGTGGATGCGAAGCGCATCGGCATCTACGGCGGCAGCTATGGTGGATTCATCACGCTGATGGCCATGTTCACGCAGCCGGACGTCTTCGCAGCGGGCGCCGCTTTGCGGCCTGTGACCGATTGGGCGAACTACAATCATCCCTACACAGCCAACATTTTGAACTTGCCTCAGAAGGATGCCGAGGCCTACCGGCAGTCGTCTCCGATCTATTTCGCGCAAGGGCTGAAAGGCGCGCTTTTAATCTGCCATGGGATGGCGGACACCAATGTGCATTTCCAGGACACGGCGGAATTGGTACAGCGGCTAATCGAGCTACACAAAGAGAACTGGACGCTGGCGGTGTATCCGGTGGAGAATCACGGGTTCCTGCAGCCATCGAGTTGGGCGGACGAGTATAAGCGGATTTTGGATTTGTTTGAAAAGAATCTGAAGGGGCGAAGTTGAGCGCCGCGACCTCAACCTTGTGCTTGAGGAGCTGTTTCGAACGGATTCAGAACCGTGACCGCGCCAAATTCGCGGCCAGTCTGAAAATCCTCGCTTAGCAGCCAGCGGCACCTGGTTCGTTCCGCCGCTGCGACAATCATCGAATCCCAGAACGAGATCCCAGCTTCGTCCGTCCAAAACCAAGCGCGTTCTATCAGTCCGATTGTGACGTCGGGAGGATTCCACTCCATAAGCATTCTGACGTGGGAACGAATGCGGCTAGGCTGCACGCCGAACTTACGAATTGCATTGCAATAGAATTCCTGAATTACTTGCCAGCTTAGGCTTCCGGAAGTATTTTGCCAAAGCCACAGAAGCCACGCTTCAGCGTGATCGCGTTTGAAATGATTCGAGTCGTCGTAAGAATACAAAATCACATTTGTATCGACAGAGTAGAGATCAGCGCTCACGCGCCTCATCCCTGGCGAAACGCTTCGACGCATCTATGCCGCCGACTCCTAGATTGCGGTCGCGTTTCTTCCACTCTTCAAACGCACGCCAATAGCTATCCGACGCCCGCATCTCTCGTTCTATCAAGCGGCCGATCAGCTTTGAGACTGACATGTCTTCCTCAGCAGCTTTTCGCCGGGCCCACCGAGCGAGTTCGGGATCGAGGGTTATAGTTACGTTCTTTAACACAGGACCAGTGTAACGCGAGACCTGTGGCAAATCGACAGAAAGAAAAAGCCGGACCTTGCGGTCCGGCTTTGAAAGTAGATTTGTTGGATTCGTCTATTCAGCCAGGGGCTCTTCGCTCAGGCCACCGGCGTAAACAGTCCGGGCTTCGTCTTCGTACCCGCCGAGATCGCCGGTGAGCGAAACTTCTTCCGCGATGGGTTCTTCTTCCACCACGTCTTCGCCCGCGATCTTCACGTTGCGGTAATATTCCATGCCGGTTCCGGCCGGAATCAGCCGCCCCATGATGACGTTTTCCTTCAGGCCGCGCAGATAATCGACCTTGCCGTTGATGGCGGCTTCGGTTAACACGCGGGTGGTCTCCTGGAAGGACGCCGCCGAGATGAACGAATCGGTGGAGAGCGACGCCTTGGTGATGCCCAACAGCACCGGCTTTCCGGTGGCAGGCCGCCCACCCGCTTCCGCTACGCGATTATTTTCCTGACGGAATTTGAACTTATCCACCACTTCTTCAGGAAGGAACTCGGTGTCGCCAATATCGTCGACCTTCACCCAGCGCATCATCTGGCGGGATATGACTTCCAGGTGCTTGTCGTTGATATTGACGCCCTGCAGACGATACACTTCCTGGATTTCGTTCACCAGGTATTTCTGCAGTTCCTTTTCACCGAGCACGGCCAGGATGTCATGCGGATTGCGCGGGCCATCCATCAGTGGATCGCCGGCCTTCACGCGCTCGCCCTCCTGGACGTTGATATGCACGCCACGCGGAATCGAGTATTCCTTCTGCTCCCCGTCGTCGGCGGTAATGGCAATCTTACGCATACCCTTAGCGACTTCGCCGTATTTAACTACGCCGTTGATCTCCGCGATGATGGCTGTCTCACGCGGCTTGCGTGCTTCGAACAGCTCCACCACGCGCGGCAGACCGCCGGTGATGTCCTTGGTCTTGGTGGTCGCACGCGGAATTTTTGCGAGAACGTCGCCCGCGTGAACCGTGTCCTCATGATTCACCATAAGATGAGCGTGGGTGGGCATGAGGTAGCGCTTTTCTTCCGACCGTGAGCCGCCTTCGGGGCGGACAATAACAGTTGGAATGCGTTTTTCATCGAGAGCTTCAGTGACCACCCACTGCGACATGCCAGTGATTTCGTCCACCTGCTCCTGCAACGTCACGCCTTCGCCCAAGTCTTTGAAGTGAACCTTGCCGCTCACTTCCGTCAGGATCGAGAACGTGTAAGGATCCCATTCCAGCAGGATGTCGTTGGTCTTTACCTTCGCGCCGTCCCCGAACAGCACCTTGGCGCCATACACCACGGGGTACCGCTCTTTTTCGCGGCCCTTCTCGTCGATAATGGCCAGGATGCCGTTGCGGTTCATGGCGATCAGCTCGCCCTTGGCGTTCTTCACGGTGGTCACGCCCAGGAACTTGACGAAGCCGTCCGATTTAGCATCTTGCTTGGACTGCTCGCTCGATCCGGTGGCCGTGCCGCCGACGTGGAACGTTCGCATGGTGAGCTGCGTTCCTGGTTCGCCGATGGACTGCGCGGAAATGATACCGACCGCTTCGCCGCGCTCCACCATTCGTCCGGTGGCGAGGTTGCGTCCGTAACAAAGCTGGCAGACGCCGCGCTTCGACTCGCAGGTCAGCACCGAGCGGATCTTCACGCGCTCGATACCGGCCGCTTGAATCGCCGCGGCCAATTCCTCCGTGATCTCCTGATTGAGGCCAACGATGAGGTTGCCTTCGTAATCGAACTGATCTTCGAGAGCCACACGACCGACGATGCGGTCGCGCAGCGGCTCGATGATTTCGCCCGATTCGATGATCGGCTCGACGTAGATGCCATCGCCGGTGCCGCAATCGTCTTCGGTGACAATCACGTCCTGCGCTACGTCACATAGCCGCCGGGTAAGATAGCCGGAGTCGGCCGTCTTCAACGCCGTGTCGGCCAAACCTTTGCGGGCGCCGTGCGTCGAGATGAAGTACTGCAGCACGTCTAGCCCCTCGCGGAAGTTGGCGGTAATGGGCTGTTCGATGATCTCGCCCGACGGCTTGGCCATCAAACCGCGCATGCCGGACAACTGACGGATCTGCTGTTTCGATCCGCGGGCGCCGGAGTCGGCCATGATGTAAATCGGATTGAGGTAGCGTCCGGTGCGATCGTCCTCTTCCATGCTCTTGAACATTTCGTCGGAGACACGTTCGGTGACTTTCGACCAGATTTCGATGATCTTGTTGTAGCGCTCGCCCTGCGTGATGGCGCCTTCCTGATATTGCGCCTGGACCTCGATGACCGCCTTTTCGGCGTTTTTCACCAGCTTCGCCTTTTCGTCGGGCACCACCATATCGTCGATGCCAATGGAGATGCCGGCGCGCGTAGCGTACAGGAAGCCAAGCTTCTTCACCTCGTCCAGCATCTGCACGGTGATGATCAAGCCGAACTTGAGGTAGCAGTATTGCACCAGTTGCGTGAGACCCTTCTTCTTCAGCAGGCCGTTGATAAAGGGCATCTCGTCGGGCAGCACATCATTCAGGATCACGCGGCCAACCGTGGTATCCATATACTGCTTGTTGAACTCGATCGGCTCGGTGTGGATGACGTTCTGATTGTCGAATGCCTTATTCAAGTCGATCACCTTACCGGTGTAGCGCAGCTTGATAGGCGAAAGTGTTTCCACTTCACCCATTTCGAGAGCGATCAGGACGTCGTCGGTGGAAGCGAAGGTGCGTCCTTCACCCTTGGTGCCGGGCCGGGCTTTGGTCAGATAGTA
>Ga0210401_10000773_pt1 | contig 38765 bp, 53 predicted proteins | sample IncBWH32MmetaG_FD_150866 | JGI IMG/M metagenome (GOLD analysis project Ga0210401, IMG submission 150866) | Forest soil microbial communities from Barre Woods Harvard Forest LTER site, Petersham, Massachusetts, United States - Inc-BW-H-32-M | ecosystem: Environmental > Terrestrial > Soil >... | reverse complement strand
AGCCACCGGCGATTCCATTGCAACCGCTTTCGCGCGTGCTCGCGCCATGTCGCGGGTCTTGAGCGACTGCCGGAGCGTGCGCTTTCCCTCGAGGTAGCCATCAGCCCAGAGCGGGCAGTTGCACTTGAGGAAGCCGCGCCCCTTCTCACGGTGAGGGCAGTTAGCGGTGTGGCGGCGCCAGATGGTGAGCATGGCCTCAGATTTTATCATCGGCACCGCTCCCGATAGATCCGCTCCGCGACCGATTCGGGAATGCGGAGGGTCACATAATCCCGCTTACCGTCGCGACGGTTCGCCTTGCCTACTTTCATCACGCCGGGCTCATCCTGGAAAATCCTTCGGATTGTCGTCTCGTCGAGTTTCCAGGTGTCTGCCAAATCTTGGGGCGTGAAATGCCGCTCGAAGGGGCTGCTCTCGCGACGAATTGGAGCGGCGGCGATCATTGTTCGCGCGGTCGCTCCTCTGGTTGCCGACTGAATGCTGCCCGCTCGGCATGCCAGGCGAGGTGCAGGACGGCGCCGCAATTCGGACAGCCGTGATCACCGTCGACAGCTGCCACGGTCACAACGTGGCCGCAGGTGGAACACTCAAGCTTGTAGGCTTCGGATCCGCTCATGCGCCGCGCTCTCCTGCCCAAGCGGCCGGATTCTCGAACTTCGTAAACTCACGAAGCCACACCAGGTCGATGCTTCCAGTAGGCCCGTTGCGATTTTTCGCTACGATCAGTTCCGCGGTGCCCGCCAGATGTGCCGCGTCCGGCTTATACATTTCCTCGCGGAAGAGAAACGCCACCAGGTCGGCATCTTGCTCGATGTCGCCGGACTCCCGGAGGTCGGACAATATCGGGCGGTGATCGTGTTCGGCGCGCTTCTCGGGAGCACGGCTTAGCTGCGAAAGCAGCAGGACCGGCACATGCAATTCCTTCGCAACCCGCGTCTTGAGGTAGCTCGTCATGATGCCGAGTTGCCGTGTACGAGATTCGGATTCGGCGTGTGCTCCGATAAGGCCCAGGTAGTCAATTACCACCAAGTCCAGTTCGCCGTGATCCGCGCGAAGGCGCCCGATTTTGTGGTGAATATCGATCACAGTGGAAGCTGAATCGTCGATGAATAGCGGCGCTCCGGAGATGTCCTGGAGAGCTCTGCTCAGCCGCGCCTTTTCGCCGTGGTTGAGAAAGCCGGCTCGCTGCTTTTGGGAGTCGACGCGCGCCCTGGCGCATGCCAGCCGCAAGATCAGCGATCGCTTGGACATTTCGAGTGAGAAGATCGCGACGGAGCCCGGCTCATCGCCCGGTTCGCGGTGACCATTACAGCCGAATGCGATGTTGGCCGAGATGTTCAGCGCTAACGCGGTCTTGCCCATCGACGGGCGAGCGGCAAGAACCGCAAGCTCGCCTCGCTGCAGACCACCCGTCATCTGATCGAGTGCCGTGTATCCGGTCGGAACGCCGTCGCGGCCGCTGGGCGTGATGAAGCTCGAAAGGCCCTCGTTCTCGATCGTGTCTCCGACGCTTTCCAGTTCAGATCTGCCGCGGCCCTTAAAACCGGCAAGTTCCTCACCGAATCTCGCCGCTATCTCATACGCGCTTTCTTGCTGCTGCAAGGCTGCGTCAGTCATCCGCTGTCCGGTGAAAGCCAGTTGCCGCAACACCGCCTTGTCCCTGACGATCTGAACATAGCTCTCGAAACTGACCAGTTCAGGAAGGCCGTCATCGAGCGAGACCAGGTACAGCACACCATCGACACTCTCGAGCTGGCGATGCTTCGTAAGTTCGTTGGCGACGGTGACGCGGTCGATGCGCTCTCCGCGCTCGTGCAAGTCAACCATGCGTAGGAATATCCGGCGATGCTTCTCCAGGCTGAAGTCTTCCAACTTCAATTCCGAGGCCACACTCGGAAAACAACTGTCATCCTGCAACACGGCGCCAAGCACGAAGCGTTCCGCGTCCAAATTTGCAGGCAACCCACGTTCGAGCGCGAGATCAGCCATGGCTCGCCTCCGCCGTCGGTGGGGTCCACTTCCGGTGATACGCCGCGCGTGGTCCCGGCGCCGGCGGGCACGCTGCATTTGCCGAATCCCCTTGTGGGTTTTCCCACTCTTCGCCGTTAAGCCACGTCACGGCATACGGTGCAAAGCCGGAGCCGTTTACGGGCGCTAACCGGCCGCCTGGCCGCTTCTGATTCACTACCGCGGCCAACACCGTCGCGCGCATGAATTCAGCCCCACGCTGGGAGTGAATCGCCCACGCCGCTTTCTTCGCGCGCTTCTTGGCATCCTTCCGTGGGTAGGCCGGCCAAAACTCCCCGTCAAAGAACGCAAGGAATGTTGGATCGGTCGCCCATGGTCCTTCGTCGCCCCGGCGAGAGCTTCTCTTTGGCTTCGTCTTCGAGGCTGGTGCTGTACTTGGCTCCGGGATCGGGTCCAGAGTCCCAAACGGAGGATCGTCCACGCTTGGGAGTAGATTCAAGGTGTTCGTGCGCCCATCGTCAGATGGGCAAGAAGGGTTTCCCCTTACCAACCCCAACCCCTTACCTAGCAGAAAACTTTCGGAAATATTCCCGAAAGATTTCGGAAATCCAGTGCGCTCTTCACGATAGGCCTGCTTCCATTGCGTGAACTGTGGCTCTGGAGGAATTGGACTTCTGCGGTCGGTTGTCGTCTTGTATCGCGGCAGCCATTCGCTCCGCGTATCCCATACCGCCCAGAGCTGGCCGGCGGCCTCATATGGGAAGAGCAGGTAGTTATTCACATACTCCTGGATGAAGCACTGCAGCTCTGTTTCGGACGGGATCGGGTTGAACGTGGGATAGGCTTTTCCGACAATCCGCGCGTAGTTCAATTCCAGTCGGCCGAAGCCGTCCGACGTGAGGAAGAGCCTCGGAAAGTGCAACTGCGCGGCATTCGAGCAGCGCCGCAACCGATCCCCGCCGAACAAACCCGAAGCGTCAATGATTGCCATAGGACACCCGGGCGGGCTCCTCTTCGACCGGATCCATTTCGCAAGTGCCGCGGGCGGATCGGTCCCTCGGATGGTGTCGCTGCTGTCGTCCCGCATTCATCGCCTGCAGGTGCCTGGTGGCTTCCTGAGGTGCCGTGCGTCTCAACATATCGAGCATGGTGATCAACACTTCCGGATTCGGATCGTCGATCGCGTGGATAAGTTGGCGCCCGAGTGTGCCGGCGAAACGCATTGCTTGCCGGTGGCAGTGTATGGTACAAGTCGTAATGGACATTGGGTCTAACTTCGGCCCGGGCGGCTTGTCGAGAGCCACTCGGGCCAACTAATTTTTGGACTACCTTTCTTAAACGTTCAAGCCGTACTTCTTCAACTCCGCTCGCATTTCGTCTCGCAACGCGGGCGAAACTGTTTCCTTACCTGAGCCCTGACAGTTTTCGCACATGCGTTCTTTGGGCCTGCCCTTCACCGGTTTCTGATACCGCGTTTTCCCTGCGCCACCACAAATCCCGCACGGCATTTCCCCGTTGGCCAGGCGCTCCATCTCGGCGAGAGGGTCAATGCCGATCGCGTCCATGATTTCAGCGGCCGTTCGATTCGGTGGTTGCGTCTTTTCCAATTTTTTGGTCATGATTCGTGTTCTCCGTAGGGGCACTCCTTGTGCCTGCCTTCTTTGCAGGGGCGGCAGCTACATTGGCACGGCCCGTCTTTCTGTTGCTCCATCCGCTTCCGCCGCGCCCCTAGGATTGCCTCTGCCGCCGAAATACCCACAGAGCCTGAGAGGTTCAGGTTTTCCCTGAACTTCTCCGGGCGGATGCCCTTCAGCAAGAAGATCAGAAGCACGTCGGACGGCTTCTTGGCGGACGTCGCGCGCTTCCAGGCCTGGCCCTCCAGGTAATCGGCCGCCTCTTCCCGAGCGTCTTCAAACGCAGTCCGGTACTCAGGTTCTTTCAGCCAATTCGAATGCGATCGCCGGCCGATCTTGGCCGCCTTTGCCGCGGCGCTAACGTTGCCCTGCTTCGAGTACGCCGCGAGAAATGCGTGCTGTTTAACCGTCATATGGCCTTTTAAATGGGCAACTGTGGGCATTCATGGCAGGAAGAGTAAGCCGGTCTTCATTGAATGGTGTAGCTCAAAATCGGAACGTACATCGCGTCGGAGGTCGAGGCGGGACTTCCAAATACGCCCCATTGATTTGGCCCGGTGGTGAAATTTGTCGCAGCTGTAGCGGTGTAGCCCGCCGAGTAGTTGACTCCATCGGAACTCGCCTGTAGCGTTACGTTTCCGCTCTGGCATCCCGCAACACTACAGCTGAACTTGGCCCAGAACGTAGATCCTAGCGCCCCATTTGGCGCTCCCGATATCGTCCCTCCGAATGAGGTCTGGCTCCCCCATTTTTCGATTTTCACCTCGGCTGCGCTCGTGGGGGACACGAATTGCGCGACAATATCAAAAACCACCATATTACCGGTGCCGGATTCTCGCAACGCCACTCCACAGCGCGGCCAGTTAGCCTGCCCGGTGCCGGGGAACTCAAAGCAGTTGACCGCGATAGTTCCGGTAGTGTTGCTACCGGAAATCGCGCCGCCCGCCATTACGAGGTTGTCGGTGGATACGGCTGCGGATTGAAGAACCTGAGTACCGCCTGTAGAATTAATAGCCGAAGATCCGGCTGTGTTTAGGATTGTTAACCCAGACGCGGGCGCGCAGACCTGTAGAGGACTGCCACAGTACTTCGACGCCCCGATCGTTGTGTAATAGCCAGAGACCGTCGCGCCGGAACCTAACTTATAAACCGTGCCGGCTGCGTTCTTGGCCTCTATTGTCAGATCGGTGCAATCAAACCAGCTAAGGTAGTTCCCACTGGACGGGTTGTAAGCTGGTGCGGTTTGACAGGACCCGAAGGACGGCCCAGATGCCAACGTAGCGGATAATAGATCAGCCGTCGCGCCGTTCCATCGATAAAGCAGATTAGCCGTGACATTTGGTCCCATCGAAGTGAATGGGATGGTGGTGTTGAAGCCGGTCGGTAGCGTGATCGCCCGAAAGCCTGTCGCATCCTGGGTGATATTGAATGCAATCAGCTGGCCCGAAGCCTGCCCGCTCATTGAAAACGAGTACCCACCGGCGCCGCTCAGGGTCATATCCCAGGAAGAGAAACTGTTCGACGTAGCAGTCAGCGCCGAGCCTGCCGTAATGGTTCCGAGATGCGTAATTTGCGGCGCGGTCGCCTTCGAATTAAGAGCGGTCTGGAGATCAGTCTGGCTTGAGAGTGTTCCGGTGATTGCGCCCCACGCCGCACTTCCGCCTGTCGCCAATACCCACGATCCGCCCGCCGTCGGGCAACTGTATAGCGCTCCGTTCACCGTGTTGATATCGAGCGCTCCCAAGGTCAAGCATGGATTCGATGGCGGCCCAGCACTGGTGAGCACTGCAGCGCTGGTGTTGGCGCCACCGTTCACACAAGACGGTTGAATGAAGACGTAGACCACGCCGCGCGCGCCCGCTACGCTCTGCCCGCTAATCGACAGGCTGATATTGCCGTTAATCGGCGGCGCCACGCAAGCTGAGGCGAAAGACTGAGCGGATGTCGCGCTTAAACTAGTGGCCGATCCTGCTAGGATATCCACACCCGCTGAGTCGAGAATCTGTACGGCATAGCCCGAGGTCGGAGCTGGCGACAGAGGCGCAGTCTCGACCTGGGTCACAAAGTAGCCGCTCAAGTTGTTCGCGAGGGCTGCTGGAGTTATAGCGACGGTTCCGAGCGTGGGATCGCCGGTCCAGTTGAACGCTACCACGTAGGATGTCGTTGTTCCAAGCTGGCTCACCGTCTGGCGTACAACGCCTTGGGCGTGGAGTCCGGAGACCGTGGCGATCGCTAAGACAAGAATTTTTTTCATCATTTCACCAGTTGGAGACCTTTGCGTTTGTTGGCCTGTTCGATGGAGGCTTTAAGGATGTCCTCCATTGAATCGCTCGAGGGATTTGGCGCGGGTTCTGGAGTGGCGGCCTTGAGTTTCTTCAGTTCGGCCATTGTTGCGTCCCACGTCCGTGGACTGAGCTTGCCGTCGAACCAGGCATCCGGTACATCATCAAAACCGCCCGCCCGCGCTGCGTTCGCGGCTTTCTTCAGCATCGCGGCCCTCGCCGGAGGCGCCAGCTTCATAGCGTTCTCCACGGTCAGGCCTTCGCCCTGGTGCAGGTAATAGGCAAGCGCCTGGGCTTTCACGTCGCGCTTTGGCGCAGCGATAGCTTCGCTCTGCGTTTGGCTTGTTGGGGCTGCAGTTTCCCGTTGAAGGCTTGCCCCTGGCGTGGAGGTGGTCGGGGTTGCCGTTTGTCCTGGAGGCGGTGGTGCTGAAGCGGTGGCCGAAGGGTTGGCCTCGTCGACAATCGCTTGGCGCCAGTCCGGGCGCGCCGCGCCTGCTATGTCATCCGGCGCAATGATCCTGGAAGCAGGAGCAACCTCAGCGGCGGAGGGTGCTCCTCTGAGGCCGGCGCGGATCGCGTCCAACATGCTGATCGCGTTCTTTGCGCGCGGACTCACCACACCGATTAAGTTCTTTGCTGCTTCCGAGACTGGCGGCGCGTTCCAGACAGCTTTTGCAACTGCTGGGCCGGCTTTAAGAGCGGCGGAGGTTGCTCCTGCTGCGAGCATTGCTCCGGGGTCGCCTTCGGTTTGGGATCCGGCCACAAGCGCTGATCCGACAGGCGACCCACCGAAAGCAACATAGGGCCCAATCTCTTCGATCCGGCGGCCCCACCTTCGCCACGCGGACGCATTGTCCGGGGTCTGTCCAGCCTGCTTTAGAGCGTCCGATGGTTCTGGCAGTTTATCGAACCCGATCGCCTTGGCTGCTTTACGGAACATCTCGTAAGCTCCCAGCGTCATATGCACCGCCGCATCCCCGGCGCCTTGCGAAAGATCGTCGAGCTTGTCGCTCCAGGAGTGAGGTTCCTCAGTCGCGGGCCCGGTATGCGAGCTCAGCGGCGGGGGAGTGAATGGCGCGGGCCCAGCATGGGAGGAGAGAGGCGGCGGGGTAAACGCCGTGGACTGATCGAGAGAGTAGCCGGAAGGCGGCGGAGGAAGCACGCTCGTGCTCATGCTGGGACTCCTGCTTCAGCCACTCGCTGATCGGGGTTCGCGGCGCGCACGTCTTCTCTAACTCCCGGTTGCGAGTTGACCCATGCGATTAGTTCGGCCAGGGAGTAGCGGATAAGTTTTCCATTGATCTTTCGCCACGGTGGACCGATACCCCTTCTTCGCCAGGTCCGAAGCGTCTCCGTTGCTGTCCCGAGGAAGGCTGCGGCGAATCGTTCATCGCGGTTGTGGGCGGTTAGGTTTAGTTCGTGAGGAAGATGAGCGGTTTGTAGCGTTGCCATACGCCTCTACTTGGCGAAAATTCGGCAAGGGTAGGGAGTTTTGGGCGAAAACTCTCCTAACTCAGTGAATCTGAAGAGAAGATATTTTTTGCCTCGGCTCACCCAAATTTTGGTGGCCTCACCGAAAATTCGGCGGCTAGGATTCGAAAGAAGCGCGGACGCTGACTTTGAAGCGTGCCCGGTATCCTGTAAATTCCTTGCTTGATATGAACGGCACCGGCTCGCCCTCAATCCGGAAGTGTTCTCGAAGTCTCTTGCGGATCTTTGCTATGCGCGTCTCCAGCCCCGTACGCGCGCTTCCCATCAGCCCGGCAGTGCTAAGCTCACCGTTTCGTTCGGCGATATGCAGAAGGGTCGCCCATGCCAGATTTGGCGCTTCCTTCCTCCGATCCTCGAAGCCAATCTCCGCGTAGTTCATCGCCGGCTGCGGCTTGCCGGAGAAATAGCACTGAACCCTCGTTTCACTCAAAAAGGAAAGCTCAACATCCTCCCAGGCAGTAGGCTTGGCTCTTACGCTCGTTGCTATCTCTCCTGTTCCGTTCGTTGGAGCCAATTGCGGACTCTGCGCCGGCTGTAACTCAGCGACCGTTCGTTGAGGCTCAAGGGTTGGCTTGCGCGCCGACGTATCAGCGAGCCTCGCGATCTCCGAATCGCGCGCCTTTCGCTCCCATGTTCGGGATTGCTCCTGAAGGCTCTCGCGAACCTTCAGCCGGCAGTTGGGCTCGAACTCCTTGGCTCCTGGCTCGGTTCCGTCCCATAAGTCCATTACCTCGGCTTCAACTGATTCCCGGGCCTTCTTCAGCAAGTCCGCGAACCTGTCCGAGTCCCATTCAGGATGGGCCCGCCAATAGTCAAACCAGTCTGTGGCTACTTCGGAGAACCGCTCTTTCGTCACGGTAACTGTCGTATCGATACGCGGGTCGTATCGCGGTCCGGAAGAGGTTGGCGTGGGCCGTCTGGCCACCGTGGAATTGACGGAACCGCGGGAGCCTAGGACCATTGGCGGTGGAGGAATCTTCGATACAGGTATCGGTATCGGATGCAAGTGCCGACCATCCCTAAAGCCCCGGCTCTCGATGAGATTCTTCCACTGAAGCTGATGTTTACGCTGGATCTCAACCGGTAATTCGGGAAGGTCTTTTGCCATCGCTCCCTGCTGCGCCCTGAAAGTGTCGGATCGGCCGCCGGCGGGATCAGGGAGACCCGTTGTCGCCCGGTCGATCAAACCGGGTCTAGGCGGCCGAGTTTCTCCAAATCCATTATGGCCGTTCCGAACATCCACGGCAAGAATGTTTTTTTGAAAAGCACGGGTAGGCGATCCCGGCTTCGCTGAAGGGCAATCCTGCGGCTTTGTAGGTGTACGATGGAAAGCGGGCTCGCGATTCGATCTCGCCCGGCCCCTCAGGGCGGAGTGGTTTCGTGGAAGTTGACCGAAGTCGAAGAAGCGAACCCCGCACGGGAGGCGGGTACGAAATGCAACATCGACTCACTATGGCGGTAATGCTGTTCGTTAGCGTCGTTCCCTGTCACGCCGGCGAAAAGGAGCACGACTGGAAGACCGGTCACGTGCTCGACTCGCTACTGACGAAAGGCCCAGACGTCACGGTTTCAAATACGCAGACCCGAGCGACAGGCAACGACGTCGTTTATGGGAATAGCGGGGGGACGGAAAACAGGCAGCAGACCTCGACGACAACCACGGTTAGCGGCGCCGCCAGGGTGCGTGAAATCTTCATCACGGGCCCGGATTACCTGTACACGCTGGAAGATCCCACTACCCCTTCGAAAACAGGGGCAGCTCTCCACGCCCTGTTTGGCTCCAATCCGAATGTGGCGAGGCGTGCCAGATGCCGATTCATCATCGGCGAGGACATCAAGTACTGGCAGGAGCGCGGTACGCTGCATATCCTCGATGCCGATGGACGGCCGTGCCAGGTGGAGATTCTGAGGCAGGAGAAAACTCAGCCAATTACTTCGCCCGCCGCAAAGTGATTTGGCGTCCGGCTGTGTTTCAGCCGCTTTGCGTTCAGACTCTCAGAGCTCCGTTGGAAGATGGCCTTCACCTGCATAGCCATCGACCGGCCGCGTGCTAAGGCTGCTTTGGTTGCTCCCTTTGAGGCTCGGGCCGTGACTCCCTTTTTGCTCATCGATTCAAGTCTTGCACCAACGCTGAATCATACACCCGTGGGCGGCCGCGCGGGAGCCTTCTTTTTGGCGGTTTTTTTCTTGCCCCACCGCGCCTCCGAGTGTTGGCGTGCGAAGTTTCATGCCGATCAGTTTATCCCTTCTGCGAAATTGGTGCGGATGGTGCACCTTCTTGTGGGCCCAGCGGCATCAGCTGAGAGAGTGGAACGAGCTTGCTTGCGCTCTGATACGCGGAATACCCATCATCCTCGACGAGAATTGGGTAGTTAACAACCGCCTGGTCTGACGATACAAAGCCTTCCACCGTGACTTGCTTCCCTCTCCACAGCACTGCATCGCCGGCCAGAATCGTGGCTGAATCGTCCAGGCTGGGAAACGGATCCGTTGCCGGCGCCAGGTTCGAGGTCTTTACCTTTCGCTCCGAGCCGCGGCGCGTCCAGTCATGAATTTTCGCCAGTTGGCCTCCTGGAGTAAACCCTATCAGGACGGCCGGGCGCCATACTTTCAGGCCGCCCCACCTAGACCATGCGATAACACGATCGCCAGGATTCAACTTTGGCGGTGCATCCGGCGCACGGTCCGGAAGAATTGCGATTTTGTAGTAGCCGCCGATCTCGATGACGGCTGCTTGGACCGTAGGAACCGTGAGCTTGACACGGTATCCGTCGCTGCGCCTCAGTTTGATGCGCGAAAGCCCAACGCCGCGCTTGGTCATCTCGCGCTTCTCGACGCACTCCAACTGGCCGTCTACCAGGCATTCCTTCGATGCTTGCTCTGGACTCATGTCGATGCATCTTACCGCGTCACGTTCCGAGAAGCTGTCATGCCGTGGACCTCGCAATCCGAAACCCCCTGTGGGGGATGTGCAGTCCTCGCCGCGCGTTGAGCTTCCTGCGGATGGTGGCCTTGTTGTTTTCACAAACCGATCCAACAGCTGCTGGATCGGTGTGCGCAACGAGGGACGGCGGACCTCCATCGGCACGCTAGCGGCCAGGCCCACCAACCGCTCGCACTCGGCTATCAATTCCGGCGTGATATCCCAGCGTTTCACACAAACTGAATTTCCCTTCCGCTCTAGGACCTCCTTCGCGGCCCATTCCACTGCATCGAGTTCGTGCATTACGATCCCTTTCTGGAATAATCCGCCCCGGATCATTTCTCGCCAAATGGCCGAATCTCTTGGTACTGACAACGACGATCGAAGGCGCTTCAATTCCTGTAGTGGAATGGACCCGGGCTTAACTTGTTTCGGTCTGGTTGCAGGAGGGGGAATGGCGGATTCTGGTTTTGCGCGCATCGATCCAGTAAATTCTATCCGTTTTTTGCGGCACTAATGCGACCGTTGGGGGTAGCCAGAACAAACGGCTTTCTGACCTCCGAGAAGGGAAGGTTATCGGAACCATCACAACCCCACTTGCGAGGCCGCATTGTCCCGGAACAGCGATCCCTCGCGGATGTACCGGCGAACCATCTGAACCGACCTATGCCCTGTCTGGTCCATAATGCTGCGCTCACTGGCGCCCGCAGCCGCGGCCGATGTCGCCAAACCCGCGCGCAGCGAGTGACCGGCGAAGATGCTGGCATCCAGCCCTACCAGCTCGGCCGCGCGCTTCACGATGAGCGCTACCGCGCGATCACAGAGCCGCGCAGCGCTGAGCCTGCCGTGCCGATCGACCGCGCGAAAGACTGGACCACTCGAGATCTCGGCGGCGTCGAGCCAGGCGCGCAGCGCTCGCACCGGGCAGGTAGCCGTCCTCGAACCGAACGGTACACCGACCTTGCGGCCTTCGCCTTCCTGATCGGTCTTCGAGCGCCGGATGGTGACCACCAGCCCATCCTCCGTGAAAGCAACGTCCGCCACGTCGAGCGCCACCAGCTCGCTACGCCGGAAGGCGCCGGCGAACCCAACAAGCAGAAGCGCCCGATCGCGAAGCCCGAGCAGATCCCCGCGCGTATCCTTGAGCGCTGCTCGAAGTTGGCCAACCAGCAGCGGCGCCTTGCGCGTTTGGGCCGTGCCCTTCGAGCGTCGGATACCTTTGAAGACCTCCGACACTGTGGCGTGTCGGAGGCTTGCTGGCGAATCGTGACCGGCCGCGCTATGTACCTTGGCGATCGCAGCCAAGCGCCGGGTGAGCGTGGCGGGCTTGAGCACGTCGGCATGGTCCGCCAGATACAACGCCACCGTCTCAGGCGCTGCAGGCATGGGCGTAAGCGAGTGAGCCACACACCACCCCTCGAAGTCGCGCCAGTCAGCACGATAGGCCCGGAGTGTGGCCGGCGCCTTCGCCATGGCGATGTACTCTCGGGCCCGGGTCGCCGCGGACGATACCAGGGCGACCGATCCGGAGGGCGGCAGAAGGGCGGCGTTCACCTTGAAACCCGCCTAACCTTGCTCTCTTTTCCGCCTCGTTTCTTTGAGACAACTGCCCGATGAAGCTTTTTTGTCAGCGCGTCTATCGTGGTCTTCTGCTCGCTGACGGCCTTTTCGAGCGCGATGATCGACTCGGCCATCTCAGCATCGGCGGATGGATCCCGAAACAGTTGCGGGTAGGCCTTCGCTGCGTCGTGAGCGTTTTCGATCGACCCCTGGAATCCACCGTAGCTGTTGACCAGGGTGCGCAACGTCACAATCGGCCCTTCTGCTAGCGCGCCGCCTATCCCGCTGAAGACGCACTCTTCCAGCAAGCCGTTTATGACCTCAAGAATCCAGTTTTCCTCTGAACATAGCGCGCGGTCGCCAAACCGGATCAACTGCACGTAGGCCAGTACAAGCCTCATTTCGTATTTATTCAGCGCGGCGAGCTCTGAGAGTTGCGAAAGAACTACTGTAGCGTCCTGATTCGCTTGTTCGTCCCGCTTGGTGCGGGCACCGATTTCTTCGGGACTTAACTCGCCTAGGGGAGTTCGGCGAGGGGCTTTGCTCAGAAGTTCGGCCAGTTCGCCGAGCGTTCTAGCGTCGTGGTTTGGCAACTCGGCCGTGACGGGCTTGCCGGGGCCGCTGATTGTAATTGTGCATGTGTCGGACGTTTGCAGTCCGGTATCATTGGATTCAGACATCGTGAAAAGTATCCTTTCGCGTTTGTTCAGGGAGCGTGACCGGTTACAGCCGGCCGCGTTCCCGACTTCAGTATCTACCTAACCCCCTGACAGAGTCAAGCTTTTTTTGCTTGTAAACTTTCGCATCAGGGGCTAAGATAGATCAGAAATGAAGCTCCCACCAAAGATAGCCGAGTTTTTCAGGAAGCAGGGGAGCAAAGGCGGAAAAAAAGCGGCTAAGCTACTGACGGACGAACAGCGTCGGAACCGGGCCAAGAAGGCGTCCACGAGAGCGGCGGAAATCATGACTCCGGAACAGCGAATCGCGCGGGCGAAGAAGGCCGTCGAGGCTCGTGAGGCGAAGCGGAAAGCTCGGAAGGGCCACGCGTAACCATGGACAATCGCAATTTACGCGAAGAACAGATCATAGCTCTGAATGATTCGATAGATCTGATTGACGAAGCTGCGACCTTGTTGCAAAACGGCGACACGCGAGCCGCTACTGACAAGCTGCATGATGCCCGCCAGAGAGTCAACTTAGTCCGCGCCGGCGATCGTAATGCACAGCTTGGAGAGCGGCTGTGACATTTTCATCTGCCCGCTCGATTCGAATCGGGCGGGCATCGAATCTTTTCTGCCTCTGGTCACCAAGGACGAACGTCGGGATGTTGTGTGCCTTGGCAATCGTCGTCCGCTGGCCTTGGCTGGGCGTGCTGGCCTTTCTGTTCGGCGATGAGCTAGATGCCCTGTATCGGAAGGCCGCCAAGGCGCTCCCTGCTGCCGCGCGCGGTGGCGCGAAACAAGAGTGACAATCGCTGAACGCACTTCAATCAGTCGGCGCCTAGAAGCCATACTGCAGAGGGTCCAGGAAATCAATCAACTGGTGAAGTCTGGTACACCGGCGGATATCGCAATCGCTCGGGAGAAGTTTAGCCGGCCGCTGTGTGCGTGTGGTTTGCGTTTTACAACTTCTGCCGAGTTCACAAATCGCTTCGTGTAACGCCTGCGATGGAAGCCGGTATCGCCGACCATGTTTGGAGCGTGCGCGAACTTCTGGAGGCTGCGTGATTCGACTACTTCAGGTCGCCCCATTTCTTGGGGTCAATAGGTGTCCCGCAGTGCTTACAGTAAAGCTGCCCGGACTTCGGATCTGTTGGTGTGAATGGCTTGTATATCTTCTTCCCGCACTTCGGACAAACCGCATGAAGTTGCGCCATATAGGGCTGATGATAGCAGGCACACACTTTTTAGCGCACTACCAACTTGCATTGAAAGAAACTTAGTAGGAGAATAAAAGGTGAATCCGACTCCGTTCGGCCCACACCCTGTAGATGTAGGCCGCGAGGCGGGGCTATTAGTAGCGGGGTCCTAGACACACCTAGCTTCTCAAAAATCCCTCCTGGAGTCAATAGCCACAATCGTGTCTACACGTTTGACCATAGGAGAAACTATGGAAGTAATTGAGAACAAAACAACAAACGGAGAGACTGTCGTCTTAGACGAGAAGTTCTTCGTAAACTGCCACTTTACAAACTGCACCCTCCTCTACAGCGGAGGGGAGATGCAATCCAAGGACAGCCGCTTCGATAACTGCCCGTTGCAATTCGTTGGGGCCGCTATTCGAACGGTAAACCTTCTCACCAGCTTCGGTATTCTGAAGCCTGGGATGCCTCCTCCTGGGGCGGCACCCATGCCGGTCGCCGGAAAGCCGCACTAGCAAACCTGTAGTTTAAGGTCTGCCTTTTAGTTAACCTTGTGTTTTGGCCGCTGTCTTCTCCGGGCAGCGGCCTTTTTAGCGGACTACCACCTTTCGAGTCTACGGCGGCAGACGGCCGATTAGATGTTCCCAGCTACTCCCGATCCCCAACGCCATCTCTTGGACCGTGCACCCTCACGCCGAGACTCGCCGATACCTCATGACTCGGCTACGGCCCACTATCCACTTCTTTCACAAGATGGGTGATACTTCGGTGATGAGCAAGCGAAAGCAATCGTACCCTCCAGCCTGGGTTGAATCAGCAACACTCTACGCGCTCCCGTATCGCCCAACTGGCTCTCTTCGCGCCACCGCAGAGCCAACTGATTACTGGCGTGGGTGGAAGCGCAAAGAGTTTGTCGACGATCGCGGCAACCTTTACGAGCGTCAACGCGATGGGGAATGGGAGCGCTGGTATCGGATCACTGAGAAGGTGGGTACCAGGCGCAAGGTTCTCTACCGCTATCGCGCCGAGCGTAAGCCCATTGAGTGGGGCGACGTGTTGGACCGGCAGGACGACCTCGTGTTTTTGTATGAGGCATTTGGCGGCTGGCTGGCAGAGGCCGAGGACCGCGGCATCTACGGTCCGAAAGCTTTGACCGGAATACATTCCACGTTGAAGAAGCTCGGCAACGTGCTCGATGAGCTGGGTCGCGAGGTGGAGATTCTTCGGCCACCAGATCCGGTGAAGATGTGAAGTTAATCGCACGCTGGAGCGGGTAGTGTCTGAAACAGACACCACCAGGGCCCCTGTGGTCGGGCCGCTCGCTACAATAAAACCAGGCTTGCAACTCCCCCGATTCTCACCGGCAACGCTCGTGCGAGCGCGTGAGCCGTTCGACCATCCGGATTTCCTGTTCGAACTGAAGCACGACGGCTGGCGCGCAATGGCCTACATAGAGGGCGATGAGTGCGATCTCGTCTCGCGCCGCGGAAACGTCTTCAAGGCCTTCGCACCCCTCCGCGCCTCACTGGCGACGATCGGCCGCGAAGTCATCCTCGATGGCGAGATCGTTTGCCTCGATGCCGCCGGCAAGCCGCAATTCTACGACCTGATGCGGCGCCGGGGCGAACCGGTCTTCTACGCCTTCGATGTTCTCTGGCTCGGTGGCGAGGATCTACGAAGTCACCCAACCATTGAGCGCAAGGCGATCCTCGAGGACCTGGTACGCGGTCATCCTAGAATCCTGTACGCAACTCACTTTGAAGCCCGCGGTGTCGACCTGTTCCGGCTGGTGTGCGAGCAAGACCTGGAAGGCATCGTGTGCAAACACCGGAGCGCGCCCTACGGTTCCGAAAGCGTCCCTTGGGTGAAGGTGCTCAATCCGGCTTATTCTCAGCGTGAAGGCCGGCGCGAGTTGTTTGAAAAGAAGCTGGCAGCTGGTGCGCGTTAGCGTTTTTGATACTCTGTTCGCGGAGGGCGGAAAGTGGACGTCTTACGGCTTTCGGAAAAGCAATCGCGGTTGGCCTACTTCAGCAGCCTGTCTGATGAAAAGCTGCTGTCGACGGCGGTGGATTACGTGTTTCTTTGCATGCGGGATGATCCGCCATGGCCTCAGTTTTTCTGGGCCAGAGATGCGCTGAAAGCCGAATGCGAGAGCCGTGGCAGGCCGGAACTGTTCGAGCGCGCGATCGAGCGCTGCAAGTCGGTCGCCTGAGCCAAAGACCCGCGCCCGGCTGACGCCTCGGCGCCGGTGGTAGCCTGTTAAAGCATGCCTATCGACCTATCCGAAGAGGATCTTGAGCGTCTGCTGGCCGCGATCGAGCATTACGACGCCTACCTGAAATCGCAGCAGAGGGAAGACAGCGCGTATCGGGAACTCATTGAGCGCTTGCAGCGGATCATCAGGAAGCCGACGGCGAGTGCGCCATCGAAAGCAGCCGCGAAGGTCAAGAGCCGTTAAGTCGCGGGCAGTGGCCTAGTTTGAGCATCTCGGGCCTACTTTTCGCCTCATCCAATTGACGGGGGCGTCTGGTCGTGGCTCTTGCGATGCTCCCCGATTCGCGCCCAAGCTTCTGTGATGGCTTCCTCTGCTTTAGGGATAGCAGCGTAAAAATCAGGTGGGAGTGTTTTGCTTTCACGTTCGGCGCTATCGCGCTGGTCTATCAGTGCTACCCAATGCTTGATTTTGGCAAGGCGGATGGCCTCAAGATGCTGGCACTTCGGGCAGCTTTCCAATGAGAATAGTTTGCCACACGCCTTGCACTGGAACCACTAGGAATGTCACGTGGATTCGCACGACCCGGTGGACGGCAAGACGGCGGGCTAGTTTGCCAGAATGGGCTTTCAAATTAGGCCACTTAACGAGCGGCCCGGAATCTCCTGGACCTCGGCTTCTGAAACTTTCCTCTGGCAATCTGGGTCAAACGGTCGGGAAGGGGACTTATCGCGGTACGGGGTCCTCCAAGGTCAGGGTGTGCCGTACAACACGCGAAGATGCAGTCTGCACCAAAGGCGGAGATTGAGCGCAGCGCGAACCCTTCCCGCCGGGCGGGATCTTCCTGAAAACGCGGGCTCTTCGGGCTAACTGTAAAATCCAAATCGGTTCCGTCATCCAGCGCATCATACAGGTAGCGCGGCGGGAGCGTCAAATTGCTCCTGACCCGGACCTCCTCCGAACAGTCACGAGCAACCCGTCGCGCCTTCGCGTTCGTTGAGGCTTTCGGAGGCAAAATCATGCGCTTTCTTCCGGTCCGAGTCAAGCCGGTCCCGGTCACCGCGAAATACCATCAGCGCTCGCGAGCTTTGCCGCCTTCCCGCAATCGGTGGCGCGTGGGACGATGGTCCGGGCCACCCGACAGCCCGAACGCTCCTAGGGCTTCTACCGGCGACATTTTTGATTATCCTCGTTTGAAACGTGGCGCTGCCTCAATGTTCCAAGACTGGTGACCGATAACTGAAGCTTATCGGAAGCCAGTGGCTTGGTGGCGTGACTGAAAGTTTATAGAGCCGGCGGCTCCTCATACATCAGAGCGGCCATTTTTACGTAAGCGTCGGCCTTCTGCTCGATACTTGTGGCTGGGTCATCCACGATTAGCACTAGCTCTATCAACTCGTCGATTTGTTTCCGCTGCTCTAGAGTCTTGGCCGACCTTCGGAAACGCCTTAGTTCTTCCAGTTTCTCGTCTTCCATTATTCAGTCCGCCCCGATGGGTCTGAGCGGGAATCGGCGATGAACAAAACCTCAACCGTCGCATTTCGTGAGACGGCTTTCTTCCCTCAGGCCCTGATCAGAGACCAAATCCCCGCCCAGAGTCGATTCTATCGGATTGAGCTTCTTCTCTCCCGATGGGGCGAGTCTATCGCTTACGACGCTGATGACTGTGAACTACTGCGGGCTTGGCCGAGGTAGCATGCAGAACGGTTTGTAGTGCTTTGAGAAATTTCGAGGTGTCCTGATAGTAGTTCGGGTACGCTTCCCGCAGCATGTCTATCGATTCCACGGATACAAGAGCCACCTGCACATTTTGCCGTTCGGCGCTTTCCTTTTCCGCTTGCAAATACTCCTCAGAAGCTCGGATCGTTTCAGACTCGCGAAATGCTTTAACTTTGACCTGCCAACGATAGTCCGCTGGGTGAAGAGTTACAAGAAAGACTCGCGCGTCGCCAGTGGGCGCCGGCAGATCACGAGCTATGGAGGTTACTTCGCTCCAGCGCTTCATCTGCCCTTCGACTCCAATATTCTCAGATAAATCGCGCAACTCCCTCCGCAATTCCTTCTTGTTGTGTGGTGTTCCGGGTACCAGTGGAGTAGCTTCTTCCATGGCAATGGCGCTCCCCATGAGCGCAAAAAAACGAATCCAATTCGGATCACCCTGTCCAAACTTAAGATCCTCGTTCTTAAATGTAGAAGCCATCTCGACCGCGGTAGCCCAGGCATGCTGAAGCGCCGAACGTATTTGAATCTCAACACGCATCCCGTCATAGCCATCGCGAATCTCAAGTTTCGGCGCGTACTTCCACACGTAATGCACGCTTCGGTATCCGGTTTCCTTTGGATTCTGAATGTAATTGATCTCTCGAAGGTCGCCCGACTCAGCCCACAGTTTCGATGTCCCAAGAATGCTACGGACTTCTTCGATGCTGCGGAGAACAGCCCTGCATCCGCCAATATCTTGCATCTGTGACAATCGCATCTTCTCTCGGCGTAACTTCAACGCGATGGCTGGAAATCGTTTCAACCGACCAGCTACGATGGCTCGCGGATCAACCGCGGCGACATTCCGGCGTAGAGTTCTCAATGCAACTTCAAGAGGATAACTGTGCGCCGAGCGCCAATTGCCCATTACAGCCATGGCTTCCTGCTTGTCGAAATCGGAAGCGCTTGGGCTAATCAGAACCACTCCCGATTTGTCGATTCTGCCGCGCGAATATTGCGGCGTCGTCCAAGCCATATCGCCCCACCAAGAAGAATCATGCTCTCCAGTCGACAACCGTCCCGGAGGTCCAACAGATTGCTCGCGTAGCGATAGCATCATAGCGTAATTGGTTTACAGCGGGTTTTTGTTCCTGCCGGTTGCTTTACAGCATCGGGCGCTTTGGGGTTTTGGCTCACTTGTAGCAAGCTGACGGCGGTTCGGTAAGCCCGACATACCGTCCCGTATCCGAGGCCCGTCTGAGAGGAGATTTCGCGCCAACTGTGACCGGCCCATCTCAGGCCGATGATTTCGAGGATGTCGACCTTCAGCCTCGGTCGTGCCATCTCAGTAACTCGCCACCTTGCGATTGAGCGCGCTTGCCGGCATGCGAACGCTACACGATCGAGGCATTTTGTTTTGTTCGTGTGCCCAAATTGTGCCCAAGGCCTGCATTTCTGCCAGTTTTGGAATTTGTGGCCGATTGGAGAATCAGTAAGTTGCAGATTCTGCGTGACCGTTCGAAGACCGAATCCCTCTTCCTCCGCCATATTTCTGGATTCTTTGAGACGCCTGCCAATCGCGGTGCCGCCCGCCGGTCTCCAGCCGCGGCACCGCTTTCGTTTCACAAACCTGCAGATTCTCGTGTTACCGCAAACCGCCGGACGCCAGCAAAGTCTCGCCAGTCATCCATCCTGAGTCTGTAGACGCTAGGAAAACGGCGATCGGCGCGATGTCAGCCGGCTGCCCAATACGGCCGAGCGGAGTCTGAGCTTCGAAGTGCTTTAGGAAGTCGCTGCCGATGAATCCAGCCGTATGGACTCCCTCCGTCTCCACCACGCCGGGATTGATAGAGTTGACGCGGATCTTCCTCGGTCCCAGCTCTTTCGCCAGGACATGCGTGACGGCATCCACGGCGCCCTTGGTGGCAGTATAGACAGCTGTCGCAGGCGGTGTGATCCGCGATATGGTCGAGCCGATGTTAATAACGCTACCGCCCTCGGGTCCGAACAGTTTCTCCGCTTCCTGGGTCGCCAAAAGCAGCCCCAGCACATTCGTATTGAACTGCCGGTGGAATTGATCTTCCGTGATCTCGGCCAGCGGGGCGAACGAATACACGCCCGCATTGTTTACTAATATGTCCAGCTTCCCGAACGCCCGTTTCGTCTCGGCGAAAAGATGCCGGACATCGGACGCCTTCGATACATCGCCCTGAACCGCCACCGCCTTCCCACCCTGTGACTTGATCTCGGCCACAACCCGCTCGGCATCCTTCTTGCTGGACGCATAATTCACCACAACGGAGGCGCCCTCGGCAGCCAGGCTCTTGGCGATACCAGCCCCGATACCTTTGGAAGCGCCTGTAACGAGCGCCACTTTATTCGCAAGTTTGTTCATGTCTTCCCTCTGGTTCGAACCGCGATCTTCCGCTCATTTCGATAACCGTCTAATTGATGAGAGCGCTGAGCGAAAAGATTCAGCTGGGCAAGTCAGATTTTCCCCAAATGGTCGAGGTAGGCGCGTAAGACATCCCGTTTCAAGACCAAATCAGCGAACTTTCCCTTACGGGTGATGGTGATGAGGCCGGCAGTCTCGAGTTCCTTAAGATGATGCGACACAGTAGCTGCGCTGACGGGCTGGCACTCGCGCAGATCGCTGCAGGGCAACGCGCCATTCTTATCGCCAATCTGTTTTAGAATCTCGTAGCGTCGAGGATCGGCCAGGGCTTTCGCGATCAATTGCATCTGGCTTTCCGGCAGTATCTTGGTTTTCCCCACCTTCAGTTCGCTGCGCTCCTCTATGCTAAGTTAAATTCAGGCATGCAATCGGGGTGGATTCGCGCATTCTTGCTCGTGGCCACGGCGGCGCTCCTCGGCAACGCCCAGTGTTACGGCAACTGCTTCAGCACTGCCTGCGATTCGGCTCAGACGCCATCCGACAGTTGTCATCACCATCCTAAACCTTCGCACGACGATGCCCGCTGTCCATATCAGCATTCCGAATTCGCAAACCCCGAAGTTGGAATCGCCAAAATCAACCTTGCAATAGGGGCTCTCGCTGTACCAGTGCCCGCAATCGATTCGATGATTGCCTTGGATCTGCAGTTACTGACGCGTCGTGATATAGGTTCGCCTCCCTGCGGCGACATCTGTTCTACCTTCTCCGTTCTTCGGATCTAGCTCTTTCGCTTCTCCAAATTAATCGTCTAGGCCGTTGTGCGCCTTTTATTAGCGCATTGACTAGAGTCAGCGAAAGGAAAGAACATGAATCCCAGAAGAAGTTTTTTCAGAAGCGTCTTTGGAATGGGAGCTGGCGCTGTAGCGCTGTCCCGCGTGGCTAGCGCGCAGCCAGCTAACAAAACCCAGCAACCGAATTTCGGTGCGGCCGTGCCCGTCGTGACACCGGATGTTGCCGATCTGCCGTTCGCGATGGACGGCGCTGTCAAGGTCTTTCATTTAACCGCCGAGCCGGTCAAGCAGATGATCATTCCAGGGCGGACTTTCGATCTCTGGGGCTTCAACGGCAGCGCGCCAGGTCCGACGATTCAGGCTAACGAGGGAGATCGCATCCGCATCGTCTTCGAGAATCATCTCCCTGAGCCCACGGGTATACACTGGCACGGCCTCGAACTCCCGATTGAGATGGACGGCGTGCCCGGCGTCGGACAGAAACCCATCATGCCCGGGGAACGCTTCCTATACGAGTTCCCGCTCAATCAAAACGGCACGTTCTTCTACCATTCCCACATGGCCATGCAGGAGATGGTGGGAATGCTGGGCGGCTTCATCATCCACCCCAAGACGCCCTATACTCCGCGAGTCGATAAAGATTATCTGATCGCGTTGCAGGAGTATGCGGTCCTGCCCAATAGCACGATTCCCAACAGCATGAACATGGAGTTCAACTGGCTCACGTTCAACGGCAAGGCAGGACCTGCCTCCACGCCGCTAATCATTAAGCAGGGTGAGCGCGTTCGCATCCGAGTCATCAATCTGGGGATGGACCACCATCCGATTCATCTGCATGGGTTCACGTTTTGGGAGACGGGACGCGAGGGAGCCAGGCAGCCTGATACGCTTTGGCACCGCGGAAACACGACATTGGTCGGCGTGGCGCAGGCGCGCGATATCGAGTTTGTCGCCGATCGCAATGGCGACTGGATGTTTCACTGCCATCTGCCGCACCACATGATGAACCAGATGGCCTCGAACGTCGGCCCGATGACGCGAGGGGCGCAAGGGATGCAGGCAGGGGCAAGCATGGAGGAGGCCATGGGCATGCTGCGCGAAGGTAACGCCACCGCCGACAACAAGGCCCCCAGCCTGGGCCGTGGTCTTGGAGTTGGATCGGTGACAGACATGGCGCGTTCCAATGGTCCCTTGTCACAGAGCGAGGCCGGCAAAGCCATGGCTGGGATGCCCGGAATGGATCATTCAAAAATGGCCGGGATGGATCACGGCGCCATGCCCGGAATGAGCATGCCTGAATTGCCGAAGAACGCGAATCAAGTGCCGCTCTTCCCGCAGGACGCATTTATGGAGAGCCCGATGATGGCGATGGACAAAGAAGTGGACAAACCTGAGACGTATGGCTTGCCACCGGGTTGGAGCGGATTTGTGGGAGGAATGATGACTCTGGTGCGTGTCCTGCCTCCTGGCCAATACGAAAAGATCATGGATTTGAAAGCCAAACAGCGAGCGCAACAAACGCAAGAGGAAGGCTCCAAGTGAAAAAGAATGGCATTGCGTATCGGTCTACCCGGCCCGGCAATTCGCTCGCTGTTTCGGCCGTAGTGTTGTCCCTGATCTTCTCTCCGGCTTATGGACAAGAAATCCAGAAGAAATCGTACACGTTTCGAGGCAAGGTCGAGAGCATCGATAGAGAAGCGAAGCGGCTCACCGTCCATAGCGAACCCATCGAAGGCGGTATGGGCGAGATGACGATGGCTTACGGCGTCGATAACGAAGCGGTGTTCAGTCGCGTGAAAGCCGGAGATCAGATCACTGCCAAGGCCTACGAAGGCGATTTCATTTTGCACGACGTCCAGATCGTTCCGCCGAGCAACGCCGTAGTGCCCGGCCCTGAAAATCCCAGCGCGGCCAATGAACGTAGCATGCGATTGGACGAGTTGGAGCAGATGGCGTTGGCGAATAACCCGACCGTAGGTCAGGCGCAAGCCAACTTGCGTGTTGCGGCCGGAATCGCTCAACAGGCCAGTTATTATCCCAATCCTACCGTGGGGTATTACGGCGATGAAATTCGGGGCGGTTATGTAGGAGGCGGTAAACAGGGCGGTTTCGTCAGCCAGACGATCGTGATGGGAGGCAAACTACGCGCCGCCCGTAGAGTGGCCGAACTCGAAGCGACCGAGGTTGAGACTAGTGGAAAGATTCAGAGTATACGCATTCAGAATAATGTTCGGACGCTCTTCTACGAAGTCCTCGCCGCGCAGAGGTTGGTAATGGTGAGGCAGAGTTTGGCACAACTGGCGGCGGATGTGACACAGACCTCTCGTCAGCTCGGCAACGTCGGCCAAGCCGACCGCCCTGACATTCTTCAGGCCGAGGTGGAGCAACAGCAGGCGAACATAAGTCTGCGCGTAGCGCAGCAGAATCTCCAGTCAACGTGGAGAGTGCTGGCCGCTGTAATCGGAAAACCGGATCTGGCGCCAGCGCGCTTAGAGGGCGACTTGGACGCCATCCCGGACCTTAATTACGAAGAATGGGTGGCAACCACGATGCGAGACAGCCCCGAAGTAAAGCTCGCCCAGCAAACCTTCGAGCGCGCGGAGGCATCCCTGGCTCAGGCGAGGAAAGTGCCGATTCCCGATCTACAATTAACCGGCATATTGGTCCAGAGTTATGAGCCGCTAGACACAACCCGAAAGCCTACTGGATTGCAGGGAGGAGCGCAGGTTGGAGTGCAGTTGCCGATTTTCAACCGCAATCAGGGCAACATCGCCGCTGCGAAGGGTCAGATCGAGAGTGCCAAACAGGAACTGACCCGAGTCAGGCTGCGTGTCCAGCGCGACTTGGCAAGCATGTTCAGAGACTACGATTCGGCGCGGCTCATGGTCCAACAATACAAGACGGAAATGCTGCCGCGGGCCGAACAAGCCTACCACCTGTACCAGAGGAGCTACCAACAAATGGCCGGTGCGTACCCACAAGTGCTCATCTCACAGCGGACTCTGTTTCAGCTCGAAGCTGAATACGTTCAGGCGCTCGAAAATGTTTGGCTGACGTCTCTTCTGATTCGGGGTTTCGGATTGATGGACGGACTTTCCGAGCCCATGAAGCCCGCCAGCGGCGAGGGTCAGTCTGTCCGCAATGGAATAGGTGCGTACAGCTCGAGTCCTACATCCGTTCAATAGCCAGGACAGAAAGATCGTCTTATCCGTAGCCGGTGTCTTAGCGGTGGAATGATTGAAACCAATAGAATGCACTCACTCGTCCCTGGGTTTACGATTTCTGTTCGTGGGTTGATAATATAAGTGGTAAACCGCAATGAGCACCCAGCGCCAACATCACAAACGAACGCAGTCCGCGATCGAGCCAACCCCCGCCCTACCTGCGAGCATTCCAGAGTGGCTAGAGCAGGTTCGTCTCAATGTCGAGGACAAAACTCCGTTGATGCAAACGCTAATACGTCGAGCTATAAACGCCGTTCTGCGATTTGCTGAACTGTCCGAGGCTTCCGTGGTGGAAGCTACGGCCTCCCCCTCGGATTTAGTCGTTCTGCTGCGCGCATTATCGTCAGGCGAACTGCTAGACGATCTGCGATCTTTTGAACCACTCGCGCCGGCCTTCATTCGGGGTATTGAAACTCAACGAAGGTTGGTTGAAGAACATGGAGGTACACGCAGCGCAGAACAAATTGCGCAGATGTTAGGAATCTCGCGACAGGCGGTCGATAAACGCCGGCGCTCACATGCTCTTATAGCGCTGAACATGGGTAGACATGGCTATCGTTATCCAGTTTGGCAGTTTACGAAAACTGGCTCTCTTCCCGGACTTGAAGACGTCCTTCAGGCATTGGAGGGGCATGACGAATGGATGCAGATTGCATTTTTCCTTGGCAAGAATCCACGATTAGGCGGTGAAACGCCCGTCGATATGCTTAAGGCTGGTGATCTGAAGCGAGTTGTTTATGCGGCGCAGGTCTACGGAGAGCATGGAGCGGCATAACGGTGAGTCGAAGATCTTGCCCTCCCCCCCCGGCAGATCTAGCCGATAAGAAGTTACCGCTGCTCGAATTCAAGGGGACCATGTTCCGGACTTACAGATTGAGCCGCCCTCCCTTCTTCTTTGGGTGCACGGGATTGAACCGGTTTGATTCGCCCGATAATTCTTATGAAGTCCTTTATGCAGGCCTGGACGCGTTCTGCGCGTTTGTAGAAACCTTTGCGAGCGCCGCTGGTACCCGCATCGTTACTACAACGGCCTTGAAAGAACATGGTCTCACGGAATTCAAGGCCAGACGCCCTTTACGATTGATAGATTTAACTCAGTCAGGGGCACTCGTGCGCATCGGAGCAGATGGAAACCTTTTTACAGGCGATCATGAAACACCTCAACTGTGGTCCAGGGCTTTACATGACCATCCGCTTAAAGCAGACGGCTTGCTATATCCCAGTCGCCTTGATCCTGTTCGACACGCGGCAGTGCTGTTCGGTGACAGAGTGCCGAGATCGATGACTGAATTGTATCGCGAAAGTTGGTACGCCCCAGGCGCTCAGCGCCAAAAACTTGTAGAGATTATCGAGCATTATCAACTCGAATTGATCGAGAGTCGCGTGCTCACGGGGCGCAAACCAGTCTCGCGTGCGGTGCAGACGAGTTTTGATAATGAGGAGTAACGATGCCGATTTCCCCAGGGGCGCGCAGATTTAGCGCCCTACCAAGGCAAAGGCAGATTTAACTGACCACCCGTGCCCCTTGTACGATCCCAATGTCTCAGATGTATAGTAGAATGCACAGGTGCCGGACATTCACCTCAAAGGCGGAGCTTCGATGACCCTGATACGGTTCATAACCGCAGCAATCGTTCTGGAAACAATGCCATTTGCATTGGCGCAGTCAACTGACACGGCTGACTTCGAATACTTCAAAACGCGCGTGCAGCCGATTTTCTTGAAGAAGCGCGCCGGCCATGGGCGTTGCGTCGTCTGTCACGGAGAAGGGGGCGCGCCCGGTGGCTTTGGCCTGCAGCCGTTGGCTCATGGGACGGCGACGTGGACCGATGAGCAGTCCCGTCAAAACTATCAGCAAACCCTGCGCCTCATCGCTCCCGGAGATCCGGCCTCGAGCGTTCTTCTGATGCATCCCCTGTCACCGTTGGCGGGCGGAGATATTTTTCATGGTGGCGGGCGCCAATTCGAGTCTAAGGATGATCCGGACTGGCAGGTGCTGGCCGATTGGGTCAAACAGGCGAAGGCGCCGGCTTATAGCAATCTGAAGATTCTCGAGCCGGGCCAGGTGGGGCACGCCATGTATGGTTTTGACGTGTCGCTCGGAGTAGATTGTAACTTCTGCCACGCGCGTGATTTTTCGGCCGACACCAACCCAATGAAAGAGATGGCGCGCCGGATGATCAACATGAATAAGCAAATTAACACGACGGCCCGAGTGACCTGCTTCACGTGCCATCGCGCTCAGCCGGTTCCCAAACTCGTGCCGGATCCCGTGGCATCCGATTTTTGAAGGAATCTCGAAGCATGACCCGTACTATTAGGAAACAATGGCTCCCGCTGTCCGCCTTGTTGGCGGTACCGTTGACGGCTCCGTGCGTATTTACCAAACCAACGCCGGAGGCGATGACGTACACGTGATCGATGCTGCGGCCAACAAAGTAGTGTTCCAAGTCAAGGACATCGAGATTCCGCACGGCGTGGTTGTGCCCTAATGAGAGGAGGTTTCTACCTTAGCCCGGCGCTTCTTCTCTTTCTTGCAGGTTTCGCGTCTGCTCAAAGCGATTGGCTCACCTGGGGCCACGATCAGGAACGAACTGGCTGGAACAAATCCGAGACCACACTTTCCAAAGACAATGTTTCCCGGCTGGAACTGAAATGGGTGGCTCAGTTGAGCACGCAGCCGAACGAGACTGTGCTCTCGACGCTGACCGCGCCTCTGGTCGTCAACAGCAATACACCGCAAGGCGCCAGGACATTGGTATTTACCGTTGGCAGCGACGATACCGTTTATGCCATCGACGCCAATACTGGCAAGGTTAGCTGGCAACGCAGGTTCCCGAATACACTCGAACCGAAAATGACCGCGACGTGGCTTTGTTCTAACACTCAAAACGCCACGCCCGTTATCGACAAGGACTCGGGGATCATTTATCTCAACACCACCGACGGAAAATTGCGCGGTCTAAGTATTACAAACGGAGAGGACCGGCTGCCGCCGACGGACTTCGTTATACCGCACGCGCGGAACTGGAGCTTGAACCTGATTGACAACGTCATTTATACCTCTCTCGGACGAGGTTGTGGCGCCGCCGCTGCGCATTTCACCGCAGTGGACCTAAAGGACCCAGGCAGGCGCGTGGAGTTTTATACCAGCACTGCCAGGCAAGCGGGCGCCTGGGGACGCGGTGGTATGGTTCGTGGACCCAAAGGCATCTACGCTCAAACCGCGGATGGCGTCTACGATCCTGCTGCCGGCAAGTTCGGCAACACGGTGATGGTTCTCAATCCCAAGACCCTCCAGTTACTGGATTCCTTCACACCGTCCGACTGGGAGTACTTGAACAGCAAAGATCTGGACTTAGGCGCGGCTGGTCCGGTGATTTTTCCGTTCAAGCAATTCACGCTGGTTGCGTCTGCCGCGAAGCAGTCCGTGCTGTATCTTCTGGACGCTAACAATCTGGGCGGTGCGGATCATCACACGCCGTTGTACCGGTCATCCCCCTGGGGCAACGATGAGGTGCTTTTGGCCGGCCGGGGTGTCTGGGGCGCGATGGCTAGCTGGGAAGATCCTGAGGGCAGGCGGTGGATTCTGATGCCTATGTGGGGCCCTCCCGCTAAAGCGGCGCCAAGTTTCAAGTTCACTTATGGCGACGCCGAGCGTGGCAGCATCATGGCATTTGAAGTCGTCCTGGAGAACGGCAAAGTGAACGTGGTTCCCACCTGGAGATCGCGCGACATGCATGTGCCCGACCCTCCTGTCGTAGCGAACGGAGTTGTCTACGCCATTCAGACTGGAGAGAACACGCTGCAGGGCAGGGGCGCCACCGCTAAATTCCGAAGCACCCCGGTGACCAACGAAGTACTCTATGCATTCGATGCAGCGAATGGCAAAGAGTTGTACTCCAGCAAAGAAACGATCCCCAGTTGGACACACTTCACCGAGCCGGTGGTGGCGGCTGGAAAAGTATTCGTCGCTACTTGGGACGGAAAGATCTACGCCTTCGGGCTTAAGTAGTCTGTCTCACTCCGTGCGCAGGGCTGTCAGGGGGTCCACACGAATAGCGCGCCGGGCGGGAACCCAGCAGGCGACCAACGCCACGGCTGCCATCAGCGCGATCGCGCAGATGTAGGTCAATGGGTCGCGCGCGCTCACGCCGTAGAGGATCTGGCCGAAAAATTGGCCGGCGGCGATCGCAATTGCCAAGCCGGCCGCGGTGCCCAGCGCTACCAGCACAGCCGTTCGGTTCAGCACCACGCGCAGGACTTGCGAAGGCGCCGCGCCCAGGGCCATGCGAATGCCGATCTCACGCGTCCTTCGCGACACCGCGTATGCCATGATTCCGTAGACGCCGGTTGCTGCCAGCACCGCGGCGAGTAAGCCAAACGACGCGAGTACCACCGCCACCAGCCGGGCCGGAAACAGAGCCAGCGCCAGTTCACTGGTCAGACTTCCCGCGTCGTAGATGGTGAGCGACGGATCGAGCTCGGCTACCCCGCGTCTCAGCTGGCGGACGGTTTCCGCCTCGGCTAAAGGCGAGCGCGCGACCAGCGTGACATTGCTGTGCCAATCTTGCTCCATGTCTTCGAAAACGGTGGGCGACGGCGTTTCGCCCAGAGAGCGGTATTTTCCGTCCTCCACCACACCCGCGATGAGCCTCCATTTCCCTGTGGTGCCGTAGCGGAATCGCTTGCCGACTGCATCTTCGCCCGGTAGAAGTTGCCGCGCGAACGCTTCGTTCACCAGCACCACCAGTGGAGTGTCTTCACTGTCGCGCTGATCGAGATCGCGGCCGGCGACCAGGGGGGTCTGCATCGCCCGCAGGTAACCTGGTGTGATCTCGTACATATTCGCCATAGGCGCGTCCCCCGGGCGCGGCACAGGCTTGCCTTCCAGAAAGATCGTGCTATTGGAGATATTCAGGGTGAGAGGCAATCCGTCGATCATTCCGGCCGCCTCGATTCCCGGCATCGAACGGACTTTATCCAGCAGGCGCCGCTGAAATTCTCGGCCCCGCTCTTCGTTATAGCCCTGCAAACCGAGATCGAAGGAGAGGGCGGCAGCGTGGCGGGGCTCGAACCCAAGATGCAGGCTGAGCGCGTGCTGCAAACTGCGCACCACCAGGACGCTTCCGATCAGCAGCACCACCGATAGCGCTATTTGGCTGGTGACGAGAATATCGCGCAGGTTCACCCGGCGAAGCTTTTCCGAAGGCGCGTCGTTCCTCATCGCTCCGGCCAGGCCCACGCGGGCGGATTGCAGGGCCGGAGCCAATCCGAACACTAGCCCGGTGAAGAGCGAAACGGCGGCGGCAAATAGTAAAACGCGCATATCCATCACGACGTGAGGAATCACCGGTACATCGATGGGCGCGGTCCAGGCGTTAACCAGATTGGTGAGCCAGAACGCGAGCAGAATACCGGCTGTGCCCCCCGCGATCGAAAGTACCAGGCTTTCGGTAAGAAGCTGGCGGATCAGATGGCCGCGACCCGCCCCTAACGCTAGCCGAATCGCTGTATCTTTTCTTCGGTCCACCGCGCGGGCAAGCAGCAGGCTCGCCAGATTGACGCAGGCAATCAACAGAACCATCCCGGCGACAACCATGAGCACCGCGGAGAATCCGGTGATGGCTCCGCGCAGGTAAGTTCCGGCCATTCCCGGCGGCGAGAGCACGATGGAAACGCCGGCATCGGCGTCCGGATACTCGCGGCCCAGTTGTGCGGTGATTGAGTTCATCGCCGCCTCAGCGCCCTCATCGAAACACCAGGCTTCAGGCGTCCAATGACGAATCCGTTTCCATTGCGGCGATTGTCGATCCAATCGTTCCCCTCAATCTGATGCACCATCGCGACCGGAACCCAGATTTCGGGGGTATAGATTAGCTCCGTGCCAATGAATCCCGCGGGCGTTACGCCCAGGATTGTGAAATCCAGCCCGTTCACTTTTACTTTCTTTCCGGCGATGTTGGGGTCGCCGGCAAAACGCCGCTGCCAGCAGTTGTAGCTGATGACCGCCAGAGGGTGCCCGCCTCGTTTGACGTCGTCCTCGGGATGCAGCACGCGTCCTCGGAAAGCATGGACGCCCAGCATATCGAAGTAATTCCCAGTGACTTCATATCCCCACAGGCGAAAATTCTCTCCTCCTCCACGGCTCATGCTTATGGGCGCGATACGGTACATCGCGAGGCTGCTCAAGACGGTGTTGCGGTCGCGATAATCCTTGTAATCGGGGTAGGAGAGGGCGGGATATTCAGCTTTGGCGGTACGCATGTTGAAGAAAACCAGTTCATTTTGGCGTTCCACGCCAAACGGACGGAAGACCACGGCATTGACCAGAGAGAAAATCGTGGTATTCGCACCAATTCCAAGAGCCAGGGTCAGAATTGCAGCGGCGGCAAAGCCAGGGCTGCTGCGCAGACGCCGGAAGGATACAATGAGATCCTGCATGAGACGGCCCATGTCCCATAGTTACGGAGACCGTGGTTTATTTGTTTCATCGAACCTATCTACGGGGCGGGTCAGCTTCTCTTAAAGGAGAAATGAAGGGATGCGGAAGAGAATCGTCGGTCCGGGCCGAGTCAGCGGGCGATCGGCGCCAGCACAAGGCTGGCTCGATCTCGAACAGATTGCCACCATTGAGGTGACGTCGGAAGAACCCAACTTCCCGATCGAGTCTGTTTTCGGCTCGGCGGATGGCCCGGGCTGGCGCGCTTCTCAGAACGGCGCGCAACAGATCCGTATAATCTTCGATCAACCTACCATACTTCGCCGCATTCATCTTCTTTTTGTGGAGCCCGAGCTCGAGCGTACCCAGGAATTCAGCGTTCGATGGTCAGCGGCCGAGGGCGGACCGCCGAAAGAGATTGTCCGCCAGCAGTGGAACTTCAGCCCGGCGGGTTCTACTCGCGAAGTCGAAGATTACGAGGTCAGCCTGGACGGTGTGGCGATGTTGGAACTGGCCATAACACCGGATCTGAAACGGCGACAAGCTCCAGCCACTCTGGCCCAGTGGCGAGTGGCATGATCGCGGTGCGTTTATTTCTCGCGTTCGTGCTCATCTGCGTGCTGGGGCCGGCGGCTAAGGCGCAGGATCGGCACGACTGGCAATCCCTCGCGCAGTTGCACCCGGGCGATAACATTCGGCTGTCCTTGAAAACTGGCCCGGTGGATGGCACATTCCAGGACTGGACGCCGCGGCAGGTCACGGCCGGGACCGTAACCGCGCGAAGAGAAGACGTGCTCGAGATAGATCGCTACCGCCGGGGTGGATTGACGCGCGGCAAACGCGCCGCCGTCGGCGCTGTTATCGGATTTGGAGGTGGATTCGCGATCGGCGCAGCCGTGGGCGGCTGCCATCAGGGCCAATTTGGACCTTGCATCTCTCGTGGCGCTCTGGGCGCGGGAGTCGGAGCCGCGGGCGCGGTGATCGGCGCCGGAATCGCCGCGCTTCTTCCCCGGCACACCACAGAGCTTATTTACTCAGCCAGATGAATCGGATTGCGTAACTCTTCACTTTGGCCTGCTGACGATATAGACGACCGCTCCAAGAAACGACACGACGAGCCACCAGATGAGTATGCGTTTCATGATCCCGACCGAAGCATATCGCCTACCAAACGAACGCGGCTGTGCTACATTTACTCAATATGCGGACTTTGGCAGCCACGCTCGTGATGACCTTCACTTCTCTCAGCATCGGGTGCGATGTGATCCTGCAGCCCTCCCAGCAAGGCGAATGGTCGGATGGCAACTTCCGCAATCCGAAGTACAAGATCACGAAGGACATCCGGGATTTCCCCAAAGAGGAAAAGCCCCCCGCCGACAAGTAGCGCAGCCCGTCTCGCCGTTCCCAAACCTCCCGCGTGGGAGAATCAAGTTGCGTGTTAACCCGCCGCTCAATTGTGTTCGGAGGCCTAGGCGCCCTGACAGCTTGCACCCGCCCCAAGGCCAAGGGCTTTTCCGGCTATGCCTTTATCGCCAACCGTGACGGGGGAGCGATCGCCGCCGTCGACCTCGAGGTCTTCGCTGTGGCTCGGCATATCCCAGTGGATGGCTCGCCGACGGCCGTTGTCGCCCGTGAAAAGCGCGCCCGCGTTTACGCCTTGACGCCCGAAAACGGCTCGGTCCATGAGATTCGCTCCGGTAATCTAACTTTCGCGCACAAACTGCAGGTAGCCCGATCGGCCATTACCATGCGGCTTTCGACGTCGCACCGCAATCTCTACGTGCTTTGCAGAGACCCGCACAAGCTGGTGGCTCTCGCATTCGAGCCGATGCGTGTGGATTGGGAGCTCCCGCTTCCGGCCGATCCGACGGATTTTGACACTTCCCCGGACGGCTCCCTGCTGGCGATAAGCTATGGTGCCGCGCACGCCGTTAGCTTTGTCGATCTCGTGCAACGCCAAGCTTTCCCGCTAGTCAGGACGACAGGCGAAATCGGACTGGTGCGCTTTCAAAACGACTCGCGACAGTTAATCGCCGCCAATGTCAGCGAACGCATGCTCTCGGTGTACCACGTGCCGACGCGCCGGCTGATGGTCCAGCTTCCGCTCGCCGTCCGGCCGGATCACCTATGCTTCAATGCCGATGGCGGCCAACTGTTCGTGACCGGCGAGGGGATGGACGCGGTCGTGGTCGTCTATCCTTACTACACACCGCAGATCGGCGAAACCGTACTGGCGGGCCACAATCCCGGCGCTATGGCTGCGTCTGCGTCTCCCGGCTATCTTTTCGTGGCCAATCCAAAATCGGCGGACGTCAGCATTCTCGATATTGAGACTAGACGAGTGGTTGCGGTGACTCCGGTGGGAACAGAGCCTTCCTACATCACCATTACGCCCGACGATCAGTACGCGCTGGTGCTCAACCAAGCCTCGGGCGACATGGCCGTGATCCGGATACCGAACGTAACCCGCGCGGTGAACGAACAGCGCCGCTGGAAGAAGGGCCCACTGTTCATGTTGATCCCGGTCGGCTCCAAGCCGGTCAGCGCGGCTATCGTAGGGATGTAGCGTTCCAGAGCACGTTAATAATCGACAATCCAGCGATCGCCGCCGTCTCCGCGCGCAGAATTTGCGGGCCGAGCGACACCGCGGCCCAGCCTGCGCGAGCAATTTCCGCTCGTTCTCTGTCGGTCCACCCGCCTTCGGGGCCCACCAGCACTCCCACACGATCCTCCGCCCGCAGCGCCGCTGGCACGATGGACACGATCGGAGGAGCTTCCGCTTCCTCAAGTACATATCGATAGTCGGCCTGATCCCGCAAGGCATTCGTCAAACTGACTACGCGCTCGATCGTCGGCAGCCGCGTCCGCCTCGATTGCTCGCTCGACTCCCGTGCGATGCGGCTCCATCGGGCCGTGCGCTTCAGGGCTGCGGCCGCCAGCCCCTTCTCGCTGCGCTCGGCCTCCACCGGAACTACTCGTTCCACTCCCAACTCAGTGGCCTTCTCGATCATCCACTCGAAGTGCTCGAATTTGATGAGCGACGCAAGAAGCACCGTCCGAACCACCGGCGCGCCGGCCACGATTTGCTCGACAATCGCGAAAGATACCAGATCCTTTCGAGCGCTTTCTACTACGGCCAGGTAGACGGTCTGGTTGTCCGAGATCTCGAATTTCTGCCCAGGCTCCACTCGCAGGACCCGGCTCAGATGATGGGCTTGCTCCCCAACGATTTGGGCGTGGCCGCTGTGCACCGCATCGACAAAGAACCGGCGTCGCGCCATGTAAGCTACTGTACGCCAGTCCGTAGAACATGCACTGACCTTATAATGTACCCAAGTGATCGCTCTCCTCCGCGGCAGGCTGCTCGAGAAGCACCCCAACCAAATCATCGTTGAGACCGGTGGCGTCGGCTACGATGTCGTGATTCCAATCTCGACCTTCTCCGCGCTTCCCGAGGCCGGTTCGGAAGTGAAGCTGCGCATTCACACGCATGTTCGTGAAGACGCGCTCGCGCTTTTCGGCTTTCTCACTACGGACGAGAAGACCATCTTCGAGAAGCTGATCTCGGTTAGCGGCATCGGGCCCACTCTGGCGATCAAGGTACTTTCGGGCATGGCTACATCGGACCTCACGGCGGCCATCCGCAACGGCCACGTCGAGCAGTTGGTCCGCATCCCGGGCGTCGGCAAAAAGACGGCCGAGCGGATCGTGTTGGAGCTGAAAGACAAGTTGGAAGGCGTTGCAGCCATGGCGGCCGCGGGTGTCCCGGCATCTCTCGCCGCCTCGGCCCTGAGTGTTATCGAGCAGGATGTGATGTCGGCCCTGTTGAACCTAGGCTGCAATCGCGCTTCAGCGGAAGCGGCCGTCCGCAAAGCCAAAACGGCGGGAGCGCCGGCCGAGTTCGAGCCGCTGTTTCGAAAGTCACTCGAATTGGTTCGCTGACAGTCCCGCTTGCTAACCTAGAAACACATGCGTGAGATCGGAATCGCTTCGTCTGAGCCGCTTGAAGGCGAACGCCAGTTTGAAGCCGCGCTCCGTCCCACGAAATTAGCCGATTTTACCGGACAGCCCAAGCTCAAGGAGAACCTTTCCATTGCCATCGAAGCCGCCAAAAAGCGCGGCGAAGCAATGGATCACGTTCTACTCTACGGCCCGCCCGGCCTCGGCAAAACCACGCTAGCCACCATCATCGCCGCTGAGCTTGGTGTCGGCTTCGAACAGACCTCCGGTCCCATTCTTCAGAAGAAACTCGATCTCACCGGCGTGCTCACCAACATTCGTCCCCGCCAGGTTTTCTTTATCGACGAAGTTCATGCCCTTCTTCGCGATGTCGAAGAGATCCTCTACGCGGCGCTGGAAGATTTTCGCATGGATATTCTCATTGGCACCGGCCCAGGCGCTCGCACCCATTCCATCTCTATTCCCCACTTCACGGCCATCGGCGCCACCACGCGTCAGGGCCTCGTCAGCGCGCCACTACGAGGCCGCTTCGGCTTGGTGCTACGACTCAATCATTACGGAGTCAACGAGCTTACCGCCATCGTTCTGCGATCGGCTCAATTGCTCAGCGTTACAGTCGACCCCGACGGCGCCGAAGAGATCGCCCGCCGCAGCCGTGGCACGCCCCGCATCGCCAACCGCCTGCTTCGCCGGGTTCGCGACTACGCGCAGGTCCGCGCCCAAGGCCACATCAATCTTGCCATCGCCACCAGCGCGCTCGATCTGCTCGAAGTGGACCGCTTCGGTCTGGATGAAATCGACCAGAAAATCATGCTGACGCTGCTCGAAAAATATAGCGGCGGCCCAGTAGGCGTGAATACCATCGCCGCTTCCATCGACGAAGAGGCCGACACCATCGAAGAAGTCTATGAACCGTATCTGATGCAGCTCGGCTTCATCGACCGCACTCCTCGCGGCCGCATCGGCACCGATCGCGCGTTCGAATACTTTCAGATTCCGCGCAAGCTGCGCGGCACCGCTCAAAATTCGCTTTTCTAAGTCTTTGAAGCACGCCTTTCTTTCCCTCGGATCCAATCTCGGCGACCGTGAGGCGCACTTGCTCGATGCCTTAGATCGGCTCGAAGCGGCCGGCATTCACACCCTCCGCCGGTCGTCGATTTACGAAACCGAGCCCCAGGATTTACCCAACCAGCCCTGGTTTCTGAATTTGGTGGTGGAAGTGGAGACCGAGCTCTTTCCCCGGCTGTTGCTTGCGCGCGCGCAAGCCATAGAACTCGGCATGGGCCGCAGGCGAGTTGTGTCGAAAGGCCCCCGCACGATCGACATCGACATCCTATTGGTTGGAAACTACGTCATCCGGACGCGAGAACTGCAGGTTCCGCATCCGCGCATAAGCGAGCGCCGCTTTGTCCTGGAACCGCTAGCAGAGCTGGCTCCTGACCTGCGCCATCCGGCGACTGGAAAGACAGTCCGCGAGATGCTATCGGAAGTTCAGGCGCAGATCGTCAAGGCGTGGCAGCCCAAGCCGGCCGATTAACTGGATGAATCGCGTTGCCGGGTATGCGTCACGCCTGTCACCACGCCCAGGCCGATCAGTATTAGAACGCCCACGCCGATCCACTGCGGCGGAATGTGCATCAGATGTGCTCCAACCGCTAAGCCAACGATGAGCACCACGAACCCAATGATGTAAAGTGCGAAAGACATACTTCCTCCAATAGCGCGGGCTCTCCCGCCTCGTCGCACTGCTACGGCAGTTGGAGGGCCAGTCGGGTAGGTCGTTGCAGGTATTGGTGGTGCCGCGCGGCAACATTACGCCCAAGCAGGAAAATTTGCCTTGTGTTGACCGCCTATTGTATAGTTCGACCGACGACATACCCAAATAGGACAAAACCCAGAAGGAGATAGCAATGAAAAGGCTAATGCTAGGTACTATTACGGCCCTGTTCGCCCTGTCGGTGGGCGTCCACCTCTTCGCGCAGGAGCACACGCCGCGCGGCACGGCCACCGACGTCACCAACGACGAAATCCAAGCCACCGTCGCCAAGACACCCGACGCGAAGGTCAGCGATCAACAGATCCGCGTGGTCAATGTCGCCGGTGAGTATAACGTCGGCGTCGGCGTGGTGCATCGCTCCCGGACCAGCGGCCCGCAGACCGCCAACGGCATCGAGCACAGCCAGATCACCGAGGTCTATCATGTGATCTCGGGCAACGCGACGTTTGTAACTGGGGGCACCATCGAGAATCCGAAGGAAACACCCGCCACCAGCGTAGTTGTAAAGGTTCTCAATGGCCCCAGCACGGGCGGTGGAGCGATCCTGAATGGAACCAGCCGCAAGGTCGGGCCGGGCGACGTGGTCATCATTCCGCCCAACACGCCGCACTGGTTTAGCGAGATCTCGTCCGATCAGATCGTGTATCTGGTGGTCCGCTTCGATCCTCACAAAGTATTGCCGGCCGGCTACGGGACCAAGTAGACCACTCTCAAGTCCGGACGTCTTCCGGCTCGGCAAGGCTCGTGTCTTCGCTCGGGGCAGGCTCCGCAACCCGTGTCGTGCGATGCCGCAAGACTCCGAACGCCAGCCACAGCAGGCCCGCTAGAAATACGAGCGCCATCAGCCAGTGCATCAGGGTTACCAGCAGCGCGGCTGTGATCACTGGCCACTGGAAGCGGAACTGGCTCAATTGAGACCCGCGGTCGATCATCCAGTGCCATCCGGTATGGGCCACCAGCGCAGACAGTATAATTGTCCCCATCCGCTCGGCCACCACATAGCGGAACAACAACTCCAGCGCCGGAATCAACAGCACCAATACCAGCAATTGCCCCAGCTCCACGCCGATATTGAACGACAGCAGCGACGTCAGCATGTGCGATCCCGCGAACTGCATGGTCTGCCTAAGTACGAATGAGAACCCGAAGCCGTGCACCAATCCGAATCCGAAGGTGATCAGCCAGCGCCGGTGGACGTTGCTGGTTCCGACGATATTCTCGAGCGCCATGTAGACAATCGACATGGCGATCAGCGTCTCGATCAACGGCGGAAACCACAATGCGTCCGGCGCGAAGTTATAAGCCGAGGCGATGAGCGTGATCGAGTGCGCCACGGTGAACGACGTCACAATCGGTATCAGCGCGCCGAACCGCCGGAACGGGATCACCAGGCAAAACAGGAACAGCAGATGGTCGGTTCCATCCAGAATGTGGAAAAATCCCAGGTTGACGAAACGCAGCGCAGCCTGATACCAGCGCGGATCCAGGCGCACCAACCCCGGATCGCCGTCGTATTCAAACGCCCGCACTACGCCTGTCGGAGGAAGAAAACGCAGAACGGTGACCACGCGCAGGCCCAACCGGGCGAGGCCGGGATGAATCGAGAAGTCCGACCGATCCGACTGGATTGGATAGTCGAACAAGACGTCCAGCATCACCTGGTTCCAGACGACAGTGGTCTCGGGCGGCAACGGCGGCCCCGTGACGTGCGCCAAAGCGGTCTCATAATCTGCAAAAGACCGGTCCGACTCCAGCGAGATTTGCGTCGCCACTACTTTCGGCTTTGGCAGCCGCGTATCGCCTTCGTAGAGTTCGATAAAGTCGGAAATCCACAGGACGGCGGCGTCGGGGAGTATGGGGGCGACGCGTTCTAAATCCAGATAACCCGACGCCTTCTCTGGAAATATCAGGTCGCGCATAGCTTTGAGCGGGACCCGAACCAGCAGATGCGCCCGATCTCCCGACGGCTTCAAGAACGCCTGCACGGTCACATCGTTGGGGATCTCATGGGCTCGGGCGTGGGGCGAAAGCATCATGGCCGCTAACGATGCGGCAACTACGAAATTATGGCTGGTTCTCGGCATGGCTAAAACAACTACTGGCAGTAAACGGTCGCTTGTACAACCGAATCGTGTATAATAGCGTACCATCTCGTGAAAGGAGCAATGAGAAGCATGAAGCGTAACCTCTATGTTGGAGGAATCTTTGTCGCAGCCCTCGTAGCACTCGGAATCGGATCTTTCATACTCGAAAAAAGAGCCGTCGTTCATGCGGCTGGCGGATCACAGGCGCCGCGCTTTGAAGTGGACCCCATGTGGCCAAAACCGCTGCCCCACCATTGGCTCATGGGCAATACGATCGGCGTCTCGGTCGATTCCAAAGATCACATCTGGATTATTCACCGCCAAGGCTCACTCGAAGCCATGGAAGATTACGGCGCGGCCAACCCGCCCGGCGCCAAGCGCCAGCGCGGCAAAGTGGAGTCGGAATGCTGTGAGCCGGCGCCTCCCGTGCTCGAGTTCGACGAGGCCGGCAATCTGCTCG